>Ga0265338_10003779_pt1 | contig 21040 bp, 17 predicted proteins | sample 42126metaG_FD_193579 | JGI IMG/M metagenome (GOLD analysis project Ga0265338, IMG submission 193579) | Rhizosphere microbial communities from Carex aquatilis grown in University of Washington, Seatle, WA, United States - 4-21-26 metaG | ecosystem: Host-associated > Plants > Roots > Rhizosphere... | reverse complement strand
GATCTGTTCTGAACTGATCAGCGTGCTCACCACGTTCGAGTCCGTCTGTACCGTCAGCGCATCCGCGTTCACGGTGACGGTCTGGCTCTCGGCGCCCACCACGAGCTTGATATCGACCCGGACCGTCGCCGAAACGTTGACGACGATGCCGTTCTGCGCGGCGGACTGGAAGCCCTTGGCGGTGACTTTCATGTTGTAGTTTGCGGGGTTCAGACCGTTGAAATCGTACAGCCCGGTTGCTCCGCTCTGCGTCGTCTTGGCGGATCCGGTACCCGGATCGGTGATCGTGACCGTTGCTCCGGGCACCACCGCTCCTGTCTGGTCTGTGACGATGCCGTTCAGTTCCGAGTTCGCCTGGGCGTACAAACCTGCCCCGGCGAGTACCAGAAACAACGGCAACAGGATCAACCTGTATAGCGTTTGTCTCATGTGACCTTCCTTTGAGCTACTACTGTTATTCCGCAGCCGCCGTGCGCATGCCGTTGACGTTGCCGTCAACGCGTATGGTCTTTTGCCTTCCCATGCGCATGATGATCCGCTGCGAACCCGTCTCGACCCGGCTCCCGACTGGAACCGGCGCCGCGGCTTGCTGCCGTTTGCGGGTTTGTCTTTATAGTCATTTCCGTCGCTGGGCTCCCAATGGATGCGGCGGACCGTGCCGTTTCGTGTGCCGCGGAATTGCTCCGCAAATCCCGCCGATCGGGGGCGGATTCTCCACGGTTTTGTAGGAGGATTTTCAGCAATTTACAGCTTTTGGAAGGTTCAAGCTCAAACGTTTCAGACATATGGGCAGACCTTTCCTCTCCTCGAACCGGCCCATATTGAAAGCTTTTGTGATATCTGCTGTATGTGTTGGCCGTCACCGCAATATGTTCATGGCTGCGGGCATGTTCCAGAGCGGCCCAAATCTCCCGGAACTATATTTAGTTGCAATAATTTATAGCGAGACAAGCTCTCCGACGAAGAATGCCTGGTCACTTCATGCGGGCCAGATCCCGCAAGCTGCGGGCCGTTGCCTCAAGAAACGTCTCGGTGCTGACTCCCGCCGGCTGCTCCATGCCGGACTTCGTCCGGATCGCCGCGGCAATCCGCTCGGCAAGGCTCTGGCGCACGGAAAGCGCCATGTCGAGCCGCCGCGCAAAGAACCCTTCCAGCACCTCCAGGTCGGTGATGGAGAGTCTGGCGATCTGAGTGGCCGGAAGCGTGACCAGCATATGCGGTTCAGGCGGTGCCGTGGCGGCAGCAAAACTGGCTGCGGTAAATGTGCGCGAACCCGAGTCGCCCCACAAGGGCGTCTCCTGCTCCCGATCACGCACTACCAGCGTGCCCGCGGCCAGGTCGCCCAGCCGCTGGTGCTGTTTGGTCACGAACATCGCTATCACGCCCACGGCGTAGAACGAGGGGAACTGGTCCACGTAACGGATAAAGTTCCGCGCCATTGATTCAAACAACCCGATCGGCCGTCCGGACTGTTGAATCACCCGGATCTTCGCGATTTTCTTGCCCGGCGTGCGCCCGTTCCAGAACGCCTCAAACAGCGTGAAGTATCCCCAGTTGAAAAGGAACACCAGGAACAGAACAATGGCGACGCCCCACTGATAAGAAATCTTGTTGAACGCCTGAATCGAGGGCGCAACGATGGCGAAAAGGATGACCAGCACGACCAAGCCCATCGTCCACAGCAGCGAATCGATCAGCACCGCGACGAACCGGCTGCCGATACCGGCCAGCGGCATGTCAATCGACACCAGCTCCGGTGTGTCGATGCTAAGCTGATCTGAAACCGGGTCCATGACTGCTGTCCTCTCCAACCTGTGGCTTGCCCGCCGCCGCCCGCATTGGGATCGTCTCCAGGCGCTCCTCGGCCAAGCCGATTCCGCGGGCCTCGGACAGCTCTCCCGCGCAGAGTTGCAGGAGCTGGCTCTTCTCTATCGCCAGGTGGCCGCGGACTTGTCAGTCCTGCGCCAGGATCCTACCGCCCGCACATACGCCGCCCACGTGAATCAGTTGCTGGCTCGCGCCCACCATATCATCTACTCGCGCCGAAAGACCAATCTGCTTACTCTCTTCCGCTTCCTGCGCGACCAGTACCCTCTCATCTTTCGCCGCAATCTCCCTTACGTCACGGCATCGCTCCTCATCACGCTTGCATGCGGCTTGCTCGGTGCGGTGCTCACCGGTTCCCGGCCGGAGTTCATGCATCACTACGTGGGTCCGGAGATGATCGCCACCATGGAGCGCCACGAGATGTGGACCAAATCCGTGGTCAGCGTCGCGCCCATGGCCTCCAGTGCCATCATGACCAACAATCTCTCCGTCTGCTTCGTTACATTCGGCGGCGGCATCACCTTCGGATTCCTGACCCTCTTTTCGCTCTTCAACAATGGAATGGAACTGGGCGTCATCGGCGCCGCATGCCACCATTACGGCATGTCGCTCCAGCTGTGGAGCTTTGTGGCAGCGCACGGCTCGCTGGAGTTGCCCTCGATCGTCATCGCCGGCGGGGCCGGCCTGCGCCTGGGATACGCCATGCTCTTCCCAGCCGGATACCGATGGAAAGACTCCGTTGCACGCGGCGGCATCGAGGCCACGCGCCTGGTCTCCGGCATCATCCCGCTGCTGGTTATCGCCGGCATTCTTGAGGGCTTCTTCTCGCCCTCGCACGCGCCCATGCCGCTCAAGTTCATCGTGGGTGGAATGCTGTTCACGCTACTGAATTTGTGGCTGTTCCTGCCGGTCAAGCCCGCGACCGCCACAGAATGATCTGGGGTGCCCCATTCTAACCGCGTTTTGTACGGTTAGGGTGGGAGTAACTGCCGTGACTTGTCCAATGCATCTCGATCAGGGCCACTTGCCTTCGAACGCCAAGACGAACTCACGAGCACTGGCGCGAACTTCTTCCCAATTAGGATCAGCGAGCAGGTCCTCTGCGCGAGTTTCATTTGGCACATGATCGCAATAACTCTTAACGCGTTCGACCAATGCAGTCGCGCTCCTCAATTGCTCTTGCGAAAACGCCGGAAAATACTCATCGACGAAGCCTTGAAAGACACAATCGTCCATCAGGACGTTGATCAATTCATCCGGATACTCCCAAGCACTTCGATCCGCAGCCCGCCAACGCTGCTCCTGAGCTTCCCGGTCCGCGATCATGGTGGCGGCGGCGATGAGATTCGACACCCACCGTTCCCGCGGAATGAAACGATCAGTCTCCGCCATTTCCGGTACCGTGCTCCGCTTCCATCCGCTCCTTGTAGCGGCGCCAAGCAGCGCGCAACTGTTCGCTGGGCTCAGGGGGGTTGAGGAGCGTTTCCACTACGAACTCAAAGTCTCTGTTACTTAGCAACAAGGTTGTGGTCTTAGTGTCGGTCAGTTCAACTGGGGACCACTCTTGCTCTTCTTCGGGCTCTTCAGGTTCCATCTCTACGCTCTCGCAATACTCATTATCGGTCCGGCTTGATTGCCGGAACAAGTGAATTGCCCGCCGCCGCCCCCCGATACGTCAAATACCCAATCCCCACCCGCATGTTGTGAATCACCGGCCCCGGCACCGTGATTGACACCGTGATCCCCAGAATCGCGTGCGCCATCATCAGCGGGTACAAGTTGCGGCAGCGCAGAAAAACAAAGCAAGCCACCAGCCCCCACACCAGCGTCACGCTGGTAAGGATCGGATTGGGCACGTGCCCCAGCGCAAAAATCCCCGCTGCCGCCACTGCAGCCCATTCGCGCCGCGGCAGCAAACGCAGAAAGCGGAACAGAAAATATCCCTGCAACAGGAATTGCTGCACAAACGACCACACCGTGTAGCCGCCGAACGTCAGCATCCAACGTGCCAGCCCGTGCGGCTCATGCAGCGTGTGCAGGCGCGCCGCAGCCGTCAACGCTGCCGCGCTGAAGACTCCCGCCGCCACAACAACCCACAGCGACGCGACGAATCCGCCGCGGCGAAAGCCCATCGCGGCCCAGCCGGGAAACAACCACCACGATGAGGCCGCGATCCACGCCACCGACGTCCACCACAACCAAGCCTGTTGCGGCCGCGGCGTCCAGATCGTGGCCAGGATCAACCCGTAGCCGGCGCCCAACTCCAGCGCCGCGCGCCGGCGTCCGCGAACTCCTGCGCCCGCATCGTCATCCCGCGGCACGGTCATCGCTGTCTTGCCCTCGCCGCCCGCTCATATCTTTACAAAAATCTTCTTCCGCCACAGCACCCACACTGGCAGAAAGCACGCCGCCGTAAATAAAACCGACCAGGCAAATGCCGACCACCCCGGGTCGCCGATGTGACGCACCGTGTGCTGCGCCAGGAAACCTTCAAGCGACAACGGATGCCCATGCCCCGTCCCCGCCGCAATCACCCAAAGCACACTCGATAGCAGTTCGCTGATCATGTAGGCGACAATTGCATTCGAGCCAAACACCAGCCACGGCCAGGTCCAGCCCTTGCGCCAGCCCTTAACCTCAATTGCCCAAAAGCACAGCGCCAGCAGCAGCAGCGAGTAGCCTCCTGCCACCAGTACAAACGAGCTAGTCCACATGTTCTTGTTCAACGTGAACTCCAGCGACCACAGGTACCCCAGCACCAGGCTCACAGCGCTGGCTGCGGCGAGCCCTCGCTGCTTGGCATAGACGCCACGCCCCGTGCGCAGCCAGATCCCCGCCAGCACACCCATCAGCGCCGTCCCGATCGCCGGCAGATCGCTAAGCAGGCCTTCCGGATCGCGCGTGTTGAAGTCCGGCGAGTAGAGATATAAATGGTGCGGAAACAGGTGCTGGTCAATCCACGAGACCAGGTTGCAGTTCATGTCCATGAACGGAATGTCGCGCCCCGGCACGCCCAATCCCGGCACGGGCACCCAGCGCACCAGCACCCAGTAACCCACCAGCAATGCCGCCAGCGCCACCCACTTGGTCCATGCGCGCGGGTCGAACAGATAAAACAGCGCCACCACCACGTAGCACACCGCAATCCGCTGCAGCACGCCATAGAACCGCATGTGATCGAGATGGAAGAATGGAAAGCTGTTCACCACGATCCCCAGCATCACCAGGACGAGCGCGCGCACCACGGTGTGCCGCGCCAGCTCCGCCCTCTTCGCGCCGCGCTTGAGCCGCGCCTCAATCGCAAACACTACTGACACGCCCACCACAAACACGAACGTGGGAAACACCAGGTCCGTAGCCGTCAGCCCGTTCCATTGCGCATGATTCATAAAGCGCCATGAACCCGATCCGCCGTTGTTGTTCACCATGATCATGAACGCGATGGTGATGCCGCGGACCACGTCCAGCGAAAGCAGACGCTTCATTGAGTTCGATGTCAGGCCCGGGTCGGCCAGTGTCTTCGTGGCAGGTGCAGCTACGCCGGGATTGCTCATGCAGCTTCTCCGTCTCAGAGAGGGAAATCGGTTCTTGCGGCGATCCCAATGCCCCTGACCTTACGCGCAAAGCCCAACGTTCGCCAAGTGTATGCGTACTCACTGCCTCACTTCTTCACGCGTTCCCTTTTTCACTTGCTGTCTCGCCCACTCGCTGACCCGCCCGCGTCGCCATGATTGCCACCACGCTTGCCAGGATCAGCGCCGTTCCCACCAGCGTCCGCAGTCCCAGCGCCTCGCCGCCGAACCAGTGCCCGATGGCCACCGCGACCACCGGGTTCACATAAGCGTACGTGCCCACGTGCGTGGGCGACTCGTGATGAATGAGCCACAGGTACGCCGTGAATCCCACAATCGATCCCGCCACAATGAGGTAAGCCAGCGATACCCAGGCGCCGCTTGAAACAGCCGCCGGATGAAACCGCGGAAACTCACCCAGCGCTCCCGCCACGATTCCCAGCATCACGCCGCCCACAAGCATCTGCGCGCCGGAGCTCACCATCTTCGATTCCGGCAGCGGCAGCCTGCGCGTCAGCACCGATGCCACTGCCCAGCTCATCGCCGCAAACACCAGCGCCGCCGCGCCCGCTCCGCTGATGGCCGCTCCACCCATCGCCCCTGAGCGCAGAGTAAGGACTGCCACTCCGGCCAGTCCCACCAGCAGCGCGGCGCCCAGCCCCAGCGTGAAACGCCGTGTGCGCAGCAGTGCCACGTCCCCAATCGCCATGAACACGGGAATCGTCGCCATCATCACCGCGGTGACCCCTGAGTCCACCCGCGTCTCGGCCCAGAACAGCGGCCCGTAATCAAACACGAAGATCAGCAGCGCCATCAGTACAACCGACATCCACTCGCGCCTGCTCGGGGCCCGCTCACCGCGCACCCGCGTCCAGCCGTACAAAAGCACGCCCGCCGCCGTGAACCGCAGAGCCGCAAACAACAATGGCGGCACTTCGTGCACCCCCACGCGGATGGCCAGGAACGTTGACCCCCACACAAAGTACACGATCGAGAATGCCAGCAGCGTCTTGACCAGCGGCCTGTTAGCCATCGGATGCAGTCACCTGATGACTCCAGTAAACACTGAAAACCGCAGATCCCCTACATCCTGTTTCGTCACCAGGTTTTCACGGGGCGTCGCTTCAGCCCGCCACGGACGGCTCTATTTCGCCTCGCCGCCCTTCGCATAATCCACACGGATAGTCAGGATCTCGTAAGGCTTGATTTGCGCTTTTACAATATCGCCCGGCGCTTTAACAACATCGCCCTCCACAGAAAGCGGCGCACCCTCCGGCTTCTCCATCAGGTTCGTCACCGTCGCCGCGGTCGCGCCCGGCGGGACATGGAATGTGACTGTGCCGGCCTTCCCCGCCCACTCGTATACGCGCAAAATCAGGCCATTCGCATCCTCAGCCTTCTTCACCGCCGTCAGCACCACGTTCTCCGGCTCAACCGAAGCAAACGAGTGCTCCGCCGGCAGCGCTCCCGCATGCGCCGTCGTCACCACCGCCGTCAGCGGGTAGTTGTACTCAAACCCCTTGCGCACCGTCAGCGCATCCTTCCATGTCCCCGCATGCGGATACAGCGCGTAATGGAAATGATGATGCCCCATGTCCGCATCCGGGTCCGGCCACTTGGGCGAGCGCAACAGCGTCAGCCGCAGCAGATTGCCCACCGCGTCATAGCCAAACTTCGAATCGTTGATCAAGCTCAGCCCATGCTTCCCATCGCCCAGGTCGGCCCACTGCTGCGCCGGCACCTCAAACTGCGCCTTCTCCCACGAGTTATTCCGAGTAGTCGGCCGGTCGATAGTCCCATAAGGAATCTCGTAAGTAGCAAACGGCCCCGTCGCCGCCAGCGGAAACGCCGCCTTCAGCAAAATGTGCGACTCGTGCCAGTCGAACTGGTTGCCGACGTTCACGTAGTCGCCATCTGCCGAGAGGCTCAGCGTCTGCACAAACTGCGATCCCTGCCAGTGATACGAAACGCGAATCGCCGGCTCGGCGGTCTTCAGCAACTCCACCGAATCCGCCTGGCTGATCGTTATCGGCGGAACATCCAGCGTCCCCGGATCGATGTTCCACGCGTCGTAATCTTTCGGGTTGTCGTGGAAGAACTGGAGTTGGTTCCCGCACGCCCCCGCGGCAAGCCACTCGAAGTTGTTCTTTTTGTCGAACACGCTCGTAATGCATCCGGTCACCTTGTCGACAGTGACGCGGAGCACTGGGCTCTCAAGGGAAATCGAGCCTCCCGCGTCCTTGGCCGCAACGTCGCTCTCGCCAGCGGGTGAGGCCTTGCCGCTGCCCAGCCAAAGCGTCTTGTATCCCAGCGCGGGAACATGCAGAACGTGTAGTCGCACGTGGGAGACGCCCGTCGCAGGGTCGGTGGTAGTTTCAATAATCTGCGCGCCGGTCGCCGACGTGATGGGCTTCCCGGCCTGGACCTGAATGCTTACCTCGCCCGACCGCGCCCACCCCAGCGGGTTGTACACAATCACCGGCACCCCCGCGCCGTTGCTGTTGATCCGCTCACCAACGTTCGTCAGCGCCTTCGCGTCAATCTCCTCCGTAGACATCCGCACCCAGTCATAATCCTTCTGCGCATCCCGGTAAATCACCCCAATCCCCGACCCCGCCGCCAAATCATGGAACTGGTTGAACAGCACCTTCTTCCAATCCTCAGTCAGCGCATCCCCCGGATACTTCGCCCCATCCAGCCATGCCAGCGACGACCACTTCTCCGCGTTCAGCACCTCCTCCGAGCTCTCCCGCATGTTCCGCTTGTGATTGGCCTGCGTCGTCATCACCCCGCGGTGATACTCAAAATACATCTCGCTCTTCCACGTCGGAATCGAGATCTTGCCCGGCACCTCCGGCGGCGGCGTGTACCCCTTCGCAATCGACTGGTAATTCCACACCGGGCTCTCCGCAGCAATCTTCCCATCGGTGGGATCTTCTGCGTTCCGCAGGTTTACCTGATCGAAGTAGCTTTGCGCCGTCCCAAACACCATCTGCGGCACCACCTTCGCCGGCAGCGACGGCATCGACCAGTGCTCCCCCTGGTCCAGAATCGCCCGCGTCGGCCCGCCTCCGTGATCGCCAATCCCGTAGAGATCCATCATGTCCGTCATGCCCGGCGCGCGCTCCCGCGCCTGCACCGTGTCGTGCGCCAGCCGCAACGGGCTCAGATTGTCGTTGGCATAATCGTGCGGAAAATACGCCAGCACCTTTGACCCATCCGGCGACTCCCACCAGAACAGCTTGAACGGCAGTTGGTTGGTGTCGTTCCACGTCATCTTCTGCGTTACGAAATAATCGACGCCCGACTTCTTGTAGATCTGCGGCAACTGCCACGTGTACCCAAAGCTGTCCGGATTCCACCCGATCTTCACGTCCACGCCGTAGTTCTGCTGGTACCAGCGCTTGCCCACCAGCAACTGCCGCACTAGGCTCTCGCCGTCCGGCAGGTTCAGATCGGGCTCAACCCACATGCCGCCCACAATCTCCCAGCGGCCCTCCTTGATGCGCTCCTTGATCTGGTTGTTCAGGTCGGGATACTTGTCGGCCATCCAGTCGTTGTAAGCCGCCGCGCTCTGCGTGTAGGTGTACTGCGGATACTCGTACATCAGTTGCAGCGCCGTCCCAAACGTCCGCTTCACCACGTCCACCGTTTCGGTCCACGGCCACAGCCACGCCGCATCAATGTGCGAGTTACCGCTCACGTGCCACGTCATCGTCTGCATCAGCGGCAGCAGCGCCTCCAGCTTCGCCTGCGCGTCCTTCAGGCTCGCGTCGAACCTCGCCCCATCATGCCCATCCAGCGCCTTCAAATCCACCGCCGCAATCGCCCCATTCAGCGTGTCCATCTTGCTCGCATCGCCGGGCGCCAACGTGGGTACAAGCAGCGCGACGCTCAAAAACTCCACGCGCAAATCCTCGGGATTCGGCCGCCCTTCCGCAAAATCGATATTCATCGTCGCGCCGGCAATATTCTTCTCATCCACCGTGTGCATCAGCTTCACCGCAACGATCACTTTGTCGCCCGGCTTCGCGTTGTCAAACAGCACCACTGGCTCCAGGTCATCGCCCAGCGCCACCCTCCTCCCATTGAAATAGAGAATCTCCGGCATCGGCCCGTTCGCATACGAGTGGAACTGAAACCAGATCCGCGCCCCCGTCAGGTCGTAGCCATAAAGCGTCTCCGGCACCGTATACGTCTGCCGGAACCACACCGCGTCTTTCGGAGCCTTGCCCGGAACCTTCTGCGTCTCCCACGACGACTCATCGAGGGCCACCGTCTCGCCATGCGCCAGGTCGCCCGAGTGCGTCTTCCACGTTCCGTCAGGAAGGTGCCCCAGCAGCGTCAGCCGCGTAATCGCCTCCTGGCTCTCGGCCGGCAGCTTCCCTGCCACCCGCGCCACCTCCGCGGCCACCCGCGCCCGCTCCACCTCAGTCTGCGCCGCCGCCCGCGCCGCGCCAAGTCCAGCTCCAAAACCCACAGCCACACAAAGCCCCACAACCGCAGGCCAAATCCGCTTCCCGCAAATCCTCATGGCGTTTTCCTTCCCCGAAGCATCTTAAGCCATCACCCCAGCCCACAGTCGTCAGCCATCAGCTGTGCGCCGTTCATCGCAGATTCATCGCACTCAACGGGCGGGCCGCGCTATTCTGGTCCCGGCTCCCCATTCCCATCAGACGAGGTCGAAAAATGCATAAGTACCTTCAGGCCGTGTTGACAGCATCGTTAGCTCTGCCGGTGTTTCTCGCCGCGCAACAACCTCCAGCGGCTCCTCCGGCCAATCCCATCACCGCCAGCGAGAAAGGGCTGTACTTCGTCATAAGCGGCCCGGTCGTCCGCGCCGCGGAGAAGATGCCGGAAGAGAACTACGCCTTCAAGCCCACGCCCGAGGTGCGCAGCTTCGGCCAGATCGTCGGCCATGTGGCCGATGCCAACAACATGTTCTGCGCCATGGCGCAGGGCCTGCCCAACCCCGCCAAAAACATTGAGAAGACCAAGACCTCGAAGGCCGATCTGGTAGCCGCGCTTAAGGAAGCAGTCGCCTACTGCGGCAACGCGTTCGACGCCCTGACCGACGCCAACGGCAGCGAACTGGTCAAGTTCCGCGGCTTCCAGTTGGCAAAGCTAACCATGATGTCGCTCAATACGGCCCATACCGACGAGCACTACGGGAACATGGTCACGTACATGCGCCTCAAGGGAATAATTCCGCCAACCAGCGAAAACGCACCCCCACCGCCGGCCGCCAAAGCAGCCGGCAAATAAACAGGCAACCGCCCGCACCACCATCACCGGGCTGTGCCCCATTCATCGCGCGGCTTTTTGCGCGATGAGTGGGCGTGCCGTTGTTCTTGCCTTTGCTTTTGCCCTTGCCTTTCTTTCTGTCATTCCCGCAGGGAATCTGCTCGGCTGTGCCCACGGCCGTTCGCCGTCTATCCCGAACACCACTTTCAATCCGACCTGGCGCCCTCGCCCTTCTCCACCGCATTCCCCAGCAGTTCAATCTGCCCGGTCGTCACATGCGCGCGCAGCCGATAATCGCCGCTGGAATTCTCCTTCTTGAAGGTCCTGAAAAACCCGCCCTTGTCTGCCCCAAAGGCACTCGCCTTCACTTCGCCAACACCCACTGAAGTGTCCACGCTGCGGTACTCCCCCTCGTGAATCGACGAGATCGTGACCTGCCCTGCTCCAATATCGATATCCTTATCGCCCTTGACCGCTTCCAACCTGACCTCGCCGGCCATCATGCGGATGCTCACGCTGGTTCTTCGCGGAATCTCGATCCTGACCTCGATGTTGTTGTTCCCGTTGTGCAGATGAGCGCCCTCAATAGACAGTTTTCCCCCTTTCGCCGTTGGCGAAAAGTGAAATGAAACTTCCATGGCGTTTTCCTCGCTGCCCGCCGTGCACGAAACATGAATTGCATCCTTGTCGGTGCCCACAATATGCAGCCCCGCAGGCCTCGAATCGATCAGCAGCACCGCCCTGGACTCGAGCGCGTGATCGAAACTCTGGCTGCAAGGGATCTTTGTCTCGGCGAATCCCGCGATACTGCACGCAAGGAAAGCTACACCCGCAACGCAACTGGCACGTTTCATAAGGTCACCTACGCGAGTCCGGTCCTGTTGGTTCCCGATTCGCTGGTGACCGACGCTGAAGGTGAAAACGCCGTCAGAGGGGTTCAACGTCGGCTTGCCCACGTCTCTGGTCCTACTCCCTGCTCCCTATTCCCTATTCCCTGGCTCTATAAACCCCAGCAACGCCCCCGGTGATATAACCGTTCGCTAGACGTAACAACGTCCCCCGTCCCCGAAACCGAGGCAGGGAGCGACAGTGACAGCCATCACCGCCTGAGCGCGTCGACCGATGCGATAAAGAGGTTTCGGGGCCGAATCCACACCAGCGGATTCGGCCCTTCGGCTTTAGGGAAATGGGGTACCCCCCCTCCCCCCCTCGGCTATGGTTCACATGGCGGTATATTTCAGATAAATAGCAACAAAATAAACGAGTTAATAGAAAATAAACCGTCGAAATCGTCCCGCATTGCGGCGTTTCCCACATCGCGATACGATTTCAGCATCTCCGCAGGCCAGAATCCCGGGGTCAAGCCCGCCAGAAGGACCGAAAATGCGCGACGACTCATCCCTTGACGCTCCCGCGGATAGTCGGATCACTGACCACTGTTCACCGATTGCTGATGGGGGCAAGAAGGCCGCGGACCTCCTCGTCAGTGGTCTGAGAAAAGTCCTCGTACCATTGGCCGACGGCATCCAGGCGGGGCGGAGTGTAGAGGCACATGACCTCGTCGGCCTCCTGGGAGAGTCGAATACAAACGCGGGGATCGGCCACGGGAACGGCAACGACGATGCGGGCCGGCTCAAGCGGGCGAAGCGAGTCGATGGCGGCGCGCATTGAAGCGCCGGTAGCGAGGCCGTCGTCAACCAGGAGGATGGTTTTGCCGCGGACGTCGAGAGGCGGGCGGTTGCCACGGTAGGCAGCCAGGCGGCGATCGAGTTCGGCGCGCTCGCGGGCTGAAATCTCCTCAAGTTCTTCGGGCGGGATGCCGAGTTCAGCGATCAGGCGTGAGGCGAGGATCTGGATTCCGCCGGGAGCTACAGCGCCGATGGCGAGCTCGGGCTGATGGGGAGCGCCGAGCTTGCGTACGACCCAGACGTCGAGCGGGGCGTGGAGGGCGCGGGCGATCTCATAAGCCACGGGGACGCCGCCGCGGGGCAAGGCGAGGACGAGGAGATCGGACCGGCCTGCATAGGATGCGAGGCGGCCAGCGAGAAGCATTCCGGCGTGGGTGCGGTTGTGGAAGAGCATGGCGGGCCTGGCTGCGGATTAGGCGCGAAGGCGTTGAGGGAATGCTAACTCAGGCGAGGCAGGTGGCCGCGAAAGTTTCCCCCTTGCGTGGCTAGGGGAACTTGTGCGAGGCTTCCCTCGTAGCTCTAGGGGAGACTTATGGCGAGGATGACACCGGAAACCAGCCGTCTGGAACTTTATCGCGGGACGCTGGACGTGCTGATCCTGAAGGCGCTGATGTGGGGACCGCTGCACGGGTATGCGATCACGAGCTTCATCCGCCGGCACAGCGACGATGCGCTGCTGGTGGAGGAAGGCACGCTGTATCCGGCACTTTGGCGGCTGGAGGGCAAGGCGCTGCTGGATGCCGAGTGGGGCCTGTCGGAAAACAACAGGAAGGCCAAGTTTTATCGCATGACCAACGATGGACGGAAGTACCTGCACCGGGAGACGCGGGCGTGGGAGGCGTATGTGGCGGCGGTGGCGAAGGTGTTGGCGGTGACGCGGCCTTTCGCTGAGCCTGTGGCCGTCGGAGAGGCGCAATGAAGACGCCGATGTGGAGGCGGTATGCGCGGATATTTGGCGCGGACGCTCGAGCGGACGTGAAGGACGAGTTGCGCTTTCATCTGGAGTTGAAGACGGAAGAACTGATTGGGCGGGGATGGTCTGCGAGCGAGGCGCGGCAAGAGGCGCAGCGGCAGTTTGGCGATTTGAACTCGATCCAGCGGATCGGCGAGCGATGGGGGGAGCGGATGGAACGGAAGCGGCAGTGGAAGGACCGTTGGGCGGACCTGATGCACGATTTGCGGTACACGGTGCGGACGCTCGGGCGCGATGCGGGGTTTACGGCGGTGGCGGTGGGCATCCTGATGCTGGCGGTGGGAGCCAATGTGGCCGTGTTCAGCGTGGTGAATACGGTGCTGCTGCGCCCGCTGCCGTTCGCGCAGCCGCAACAACTGGTGTGGATTGCGCCGCCGCCCACGAAGTGCGGGATGTCGTGTTCGACGTATTCGTCGGATGCGTTTGATGAGTTCAGGGCGGAGACGCGGTCGTACCAGGACGTGACCGGGTACTTTGCGTTTTCGACGGCGGGCAATCTGCGGCTGATGGGGCACGGTGATCCGGTTCCGGCGACGGGAATCGACGTGATCGCTAATTTCTTTCAGGTGCTGGGCGTGCAGCCGCAGATGGGGCGGCTGTTTACGCCAGCCGATGCCGAGAACAATGCGCCGCCGGTGGTGCTGCTGACCGATGCGTGGTGGAAGCGGCAGTTTGCGGGCGACAAGAACATTGTGGGCAAGACGATCGACCTGAATGGCAGGCAGGCGACAGTGATTGGCGTGCTTCCGAAGAGTTTCGATTTCGGCGCGGTGTTTTCACCGGGAGCGAAGGTGGACGCGCTGACGCCGCTGAACCTGGACCAGGCGCGGAACGAGGGCAACATTGTCACGTTCATTGGCAGGATGAAGCCGGGAGTGACGGTGGCGCAGGCGAAGGCCGAGGCAGACGTGGTGTCGCGCGATCTCTACTTCGAGGTGAGGTTTCCGGACACGAAGGGGAACTACAAGGGCTTCGTGGTGCCGGTGCCTCTGAAGGAGTACGTGACGGGGCGGCTGCGGCGGTCGCTGGCTGTGCTTTGGTCCGCGGTGGGAATGATCCTGCTGATTGCATGCGTGAATCTTTCCAACCTGCTGCTGGCGCGAGCGACGGCGCGGAGCAAGGAGTTCGCGATGCGGGGGGCGCTGGGGGCGAGCCGGGGGCGGATAGTGCGGCAGCTTTTGACGGAGAGCCTGGTGCTGTCGGTTGCCGGATCGGTGCTGGGACTGGCGCTGGCCGGCGGGTTTTTGGCGTGGCTATCGAAGCAAAGCTCATTGGCGCTGCCGCTATTCAACCAGTTGGGAATCGACGGCGCGGCGGTGGGCTGGACGGTGCTGATGGCGGTTGGCGCGGCGGTGCTGTTCGGGCTGCTACCGGGTTTGCGGATTTCCGGAGGCAACCTGAACGACGCGCTGAAGGACACGAGCGCAGGAACGGGGTCGAGCCGCAAACACGAGCGTTTGCGTTCGGTGCTGGTGATTACGGAGGTGGCGCTGGCGTTTGTGCTTCTGGTGGGCGCGGGACTGCTGCTGCGGAGCTTTATGAAGGTGCTGGAGGTGGACCTGGGATTCCAGCCGGCGCATGCCGCGGCGGTGAGCGTGCTCGATGACGACAGCGCGCCGAACGATGCGGCGAGCGCGGAGAAGCGCGGGATGATCTTCCAGCAGATTCTGGAACGGGTGAGCGCGCTACCGGGAGTGGAGGCGGCGGGCATGGTGGACTATCTCCCGCTTGGGCAGAACCGCGCGTGGGGCGCGCCGATGCCCGAGGGTAAGACCTACAAACCGGGCGAGGCGCCGTCGCCGCTGGTGTACGTAGTGACGCCGGGGTATTTCCGCGCGATGGGGATGCGCCTGGAGGGCCGGGATTTTGGGTGGAGCGATGGGCCGCACAGCGAAGAGGTGGTGCTGATCAACCGGTCGGCAGCGCAATTCTACTGGCCGGGCCAGGAGGCGGTAGGCGGGATCCTGGTGAGTGGAAAGACCAAGGAGCGGGTGATCGGCGTGGTGGACGACATGCACGCGGAGAGCGTGGAAGGACAGGCGGGGTACCAGATATATTTCTCCGCGATGCAGGAGGGCCCGAATGGAGCGGAATTGGTGGTGCGGACGCAGATGAATCCGGCGGCGCTGGAACCCGACGTGATGAAGACGCTGCGCGCGCTGAATCCACGGCAGCCGGTGGCGGAATTTGTGCCCATTCAGCGGCTGGTGGATCACTCGGTGTCGCCGCGGCGGTTCTTCATGATGTTGGTGGCGGTGTTTGCGGGGCTGGGATTGCTGCTGGCGGCGCTGGGAATCTACGGGGTGATTTCGTATTCGGTAACGCGGCGGACGCAGGAGATCGGCATCCGCATGGCGCTGGGATCGCCGGCGGGGCGGGTGCTGCGCGCGGTGCTTGGTGGCACGCTGCAACTGACGATTGCGGGCATTGCGCTGGGGTTGGGGGTGTCGTTGGCGGTGGCGCGGCTGATTGCGGCGCTGCTGTTCGGCACGGCGCCGTGGGATGTGGCGACATTTGTGTCGATGGTGGTGGCGCTGCTGGCGGTGGCGCTGCTGGCGGGTTACGTGCCCGCGCGGAGGGCGTCGCGGATCGATCCGATGGTGGCGCTGAGGGGAAACTGACGCTCAACGCGGGACGTAGCGGCGGCCCTGGATTTCGTACTGGCCGCTGGCCACGCGTGCAATGGCTTCAGAGTAGGCGATGTGCTCCTCGGCGAGGATGCGATCGGCGAGGGAGTGCGCGTCGTCTTGAGGCAGGACGGGGATGGCGCGCTGGAGAATGATGACGCCGTGGTCGAGGTGCTCGTCGACGAAGTGGACAGTACAGCCGGCCACCTGAACGCCGTAATCGAATGCCTGCTGCTGGGCTTCAAGGCCGGGGAAGGCGGGCAGCAACGACGGGTGGATGTTGAGGATGCGATTGGGGAAGGCCTGGATGAAAGCAGGCGATAGCAGGCGCATGTAGCCTGCGAGGCAGACAAGGCCGACTTGCGCGCTGTGAAGGTGGGCAAGCATGTCGCGGTCGTGCTCAGAGCGGGGGCGGCCTTTGGAGACGCAGACGGCGGTGGGCAGGCCGAGGTCGCGCGCGGCCTGGATGCCGGGTGCGTCGGCGATGTTGGAGACGACGAGGGCGATTTCGACGCCGGGGAGCGCTCCGGAGCGGATGTTGCGGGCGATGGCGAGGAAGTTGGAGCCCCGGCCGGAGAGGAGGATGCCGAGGCGGAGGGGGCGTTGGCCGTGTATCTGTTCCGGAGTCATCTTGAGTTGAGGCGCAGACAAAGTGATTGCCCGACATGCAGGCGGCTTAGAGGTTCAGTCATCATGGTTTCGGGGGAGTCCTACCCGAGATAGGAAATTTGCGAACCGACAGCTAAGGTGCTCAAGGTACTGGGGTGCCAGCCTGCATCTCCTCAGGCAATCAGACCCAATTTGCGCATAAAGTTCATCCGTCGGGACAGTGAAATACCTTCGAAAATCAATTCCAAGCGCCTGTAATCCCTGATCTTCCGCGTCGTCAGCTGGTTCGACTGCACGAAGGTATTGGTACCGATCCTCCTTATTCTGCTTGAAGCGCTTTCGGATGTCCCTTCCGGGCAATGTGGCGCTCATCGAGGATTCCGTGGCCAGAAAGCACAGTAGGACGTTTGGGAGCAGCTTGTCGTCCATCGGATCGGGGGTCGCCCCGGCGGCCAAGATCGCTTGACGAACGTTGAAATCTTGCTCAAGGTCGCAATCCTGCGACAGGACAATCGCATAGTCGTGTATGACCGGCTGTACTTCCAGGCCGCCAGGATCGGCTAGTGATTCGAAAAATACCTTGTGCTGCATGACGTTCGAGAGAATCTCGCCTTGGCGGATGGGCGCATTCTCGACCGACCGAATATAGAACGGAGGCTCGGTCGATTCCACCGTTGTTAGTTGTGTGTTGTCCGCGTGGCTCAAATCGGATTCCGCAACCGCAACGGCCGCTGGCTCAGGCGAAATGGCCGCGTCCGGTATTTCGCCTTGCCTCGGTTCTGCATCGATCGCTTCTTCCACTGTCGAGCTGGGATCCGCATTAACCTGTTCGGCGGTATCGGCGGGTACTAAAACGGGTTCAGCGTCTCGGCTCTCAGGAATGTCAGATTGCCCGATTGCTTCGTGCTGGTCCCCATTCATAGGCTCTTCCGTGATTACTCATCAGCAATGCGAAAGCTGTTTTGTCTTGTCGCTGGTCTCAGCTTTGCCTTAACTCGAAGCGGCTGTCCCGGCGAGAGGAGCGCAAGTGGAGGGTGCTTGTAGTACTCAAGGATATCTTGCAGCGCGACACACGATTCCTTGAGGCCCGCCGAAGGCATGTACTGAAGCAGCGTCAACGCAGCGAACAGGAGAAATGCGTCGTGTTGGGCCGATGCGCTTGGTTCGCCGGTCACAGTAACGGACCAATCCCATTGTGTCTGGCCGGTCGCTTTTTGCCAATGTCCTGTAACGCCTTCACTCGTCTCGCTAGGGAGGAAGTTAGTACGGCTGGGGGTCCATTGCGTTGTGTAGGCGGTCTGTAATGCAAGACCGGAAAATGCTCCAAGCGTATTTGTTGAAGAATCTGAGTACGTCGAAGGCATGGCTAGGCTCCGTTCTGGAGAGGGTTGAGAAGTCCGCGTCGAAGACGTAGCAGATTTCCGCTTTAGGGTGCACCTGATTGAGTCCGTGTTGAAGTAGTATTTGACTGTCTTCTCTCTGAAGCTTGAATACAGTTTGGCGCCATGCCGCCACGATCAGTTCTGACGGGCGCGTGTGGAACTCACCTGCGATATCGGGCGTAAGAAGCTCGCTCCATGGGATCTCCGCCATGCCGAGGCCCTTACGCGAGATAACGTCGCGATAGCGTAGCCCCACGCGTACGAAGAACGGAGGCGAGTAGATTTTTGCAAGAGCTTCGAGAGGGCGTTCGAATCTTGCTCGGAATTCGTTCCACTTGGTGTAATTGTGGCACGATAGCGCCATCGACTCCCGACTGATCGAGAGTTTCCATGTCTCGTCGGCGCTGGAAAACTCGTAGACTTTGCCCGAGGGAGCGACGTTGGCCGCATTTAGGAATTTCACAATCTCGGGAGGGGCAAATGCTAATTGTGAAACCTCACTAAAGAGGGGAAAATCTTTGCCTATCTCCGTTTGAAATGCCGCAGGGGGCTCAGTACCGATGCGAAGGATTGCGGGGAAGCGCACCTCAGAAACTACAAACTCGAGGGGATTTCTCCGATAGCACACCTTTGGGTAGTCCCCAAAGAGCGCTTCCTCCTCTTCGGGCGAGCGACCGGTGACTGCACGATTCAAAGGGGCTGATGCCATGTGCTGATTTTCCCCACCATCATTCGCCCGTCAGGGGCAAATGTCAATTCTCACGATAAATCACCGTGGCGACTTGGCATAGGCTCGGGATCCGTTGCCCATTATGACGACGCCACTCCTATAGACGAAGTCTTAGAACTTTGGCCTCAATTTCCGGCTTGATATCCACAACGCTTTTCGGCTGAGAAGAGAACGCTCAGGTGTACTGCACCCGCCGGTGCTCGCCTTTGACCACGCGGCCCACGACGTAGAACTTCTCTTCGGCTTTATCGAGCAGCGCGCGGCAGCGGGTGAACTTGGCGGCGGGGATGGCGGCGATGAGGCCGATGCCCATGTTGAAGGTGCGCATCATCTCTTCCTGCGAGACCTGGCCGAGTTCGCGAAGGTGCTCGAAAATGGGCAGGACGGGCCAGGAACCGATCTCGATTTGCGCGGCGGAGCCCTTGGGCAGGATGCGGGGCAGGTTTTCTGTGATGCCGCCGCCGGTGATGTGAGCCATGCCGGATGTGAGCTCGGCGGCCACCAGCTTCTGAATGATGTGGAGATAGCTGTGGTGGATCTTCATGAGCGCCGCGCCGGCCTTCTCGCGGATGGGCGTGACGTACTGGGACGGCTTGTAGCCCGCCACTTCAAAAAAGAGCTTGCGGGCGAGCGAGTAGCCGTTGGTGTGGAGGCCGGTGGAGGGCAGGCCGATGAGGACGTCGCCGGGCTTGATGCCCTGGCCGGTGACGACCTTGTCGCGGTCCACGGCGCCGACGATGAAACCGGCCAGGTCATACTCGCCGTCGGCGTAGAAGCCGGGCATCTGGGCGGTTTCGCCGCCGATGAGGACGCAGCCGTTGGCGCGGCAGGCGTCGGCCAGGCCGGTTACCACGTCCTCGGTCACGTCGGCGTCAAGCTTGCCGGTGGCCAGGTAGTCGAGGAAGAAGAGCGGCGTGGCGCCCTGGACAGCGATGTCGTTGACGCAGTGGTTGACCAGGTCCTGTCCCACCGTGTGATGGAGGCCGAGTTGAAAGGCGATCTTGAGCTTGGTTCCGACGCCGTCCGCCGAGGAGACCAGTATGGGGTTCTTGAACTTCTGCAGGTCAAGGCGGAACAGGGCGCCGAAACCGCCGATTCCGCCTAAAACATTGCGATTGAAGGTTTTCTGCGCCAGGAATTTGATGCGGTCCTTGGCGCGGTCGCCGGAGGCGATGTCCACGCCGGCATCCGCGTAGGTAATCGGTTTGGGCTTGGGCTTGGGCTGTTCGGGCACGGTGAGGGCTTTCTGCTGGTGGAGTCGAGACTGCACTGCTGACCGAAAGCATGATTCTAGCGCATTGCGGCGTGTGCGGCGCTGTGCATTACGGCAATGCAGCCGAGGGCACGAAGTGGAATCTAGGCAGGGGAGGCGGCGAGGATGGCGTCGGCGATGCGGGCGGCTTCAACGGCGGAGCGGACCGAGTGCACGCGGACGATGGACGCGCCGTGGAGGATGGCCGCAGTTAGGGCGGCGATGGAGGCGGCTTCGCGCTCGGCAGGCGGCGCGGGTTCCCCGGCATGGAGCGGCGCCAGGGTGTGGCCGAGAAAAGATTTGCGCGAGAGGCCGGCGAGGAGCGGACGGCCGAGAGCAAGGAGTTGCGCCTGGCGGGCAAGGACGGCATAGTTCTCCTCGAAGCGTTTGCCGAAACCGTAGCCGGGGTCGAGAACGATGGCGTCAGCGCTGACGCCGGCGGCGCGGGCTGTTTGCAGGCTTTCGGCCAGGCCGCTGCGGACGGAATCGAGAACAGCATCCGCGTCAAGGCGCTCCAGGCTGCGCCATTCTTCCGGGCGGCCGCGGGTGTGCATCAGGACGAGGCCGGCGCGGGCTTGGCTGCACACCAGGGCCATGCCGGCGTCCCAGGAAAATCCGCTCACGTCGTTGATGATCTCCGCGCCGGCGCGGAAGGCGGCGCGGGCGGTGGGGGCCTTGTAGGTGTCGACCGAGACGATGGCGGCGGGGCGCGCGCGAAGGATTCCTTCAAGGACGGGCAGCAGGCGGGCTTGTTCTTCCTGGGCCGAGACGGCGGCATCGGGGGGGCCGGCGCGGGAGCCGGGCCGGGTGCTTTCCGCGCCCAGGTCGAGGATGTCGGCGCCTTCGTCCAGACATTGCATGCAGCGGGCTACCGCGGCCTCAGTTGAAAAGAAGGCGCCGCCGTCGGAAAAGGAGTCAGGCGTGATGTTGACGACGCCCATGACTAGCGTGCGGACGCCGAGCTCGAGGGTGCGGGTACGCAAATGCCATTGCGCGGGTTGGCGGTGGATTGAGGCCACTGATGCGATGGTAGCCGGTTGAAGTTCACAGTTCATAGTTCGCAACACGGACACGGCTGCAACATCGGTCTCCCGGCGTCACAGCTGGGAGTGAACGGTGCGGAAGATTCGCAGCGT
>Ga0265338_10003777_pt1 | contig 21043 bp, 18 predicted proteins | sample 42126metaG_FD_193579 | JGI IMG/M metagenome (GOLD analysis project Ga0265338, IMG submission 193579) | Rhizosphere microbial communities from Carex aquatilis grown in University of Washington, Seatle, WA, United States - 4-21-26 metaG | ecosystem: Host-associated > Plants > Roots > Rhizosphere... | reverse complement strand
GCCGCAAGTTTGTCGACCCCGGCTACGCGCTGACGGTGCACAAAATGCAAGGAGGGGCGGTCGAGCATGCAGTCGTCGTCGACGACTACAACCCTGCGACGCGCGCGCAAACGCCGTTCCCGTTGAGTCGACAGGCGCTCTACGTGGCGGCATCGCGGGCGCGCAAACGTTTCACCTACATTGCATTGAACGCAACCAACAGGGAGGAGGCGCTGGAAAGCTTTCAACTGTCCGTTGGCCACCCGGAAAAGGAGCGCGCAACGACCATGGGTCTCTTTCTGCAGACAGAGCCGTCACCCGTGCAGTGTCCCGGCTGCTCGAACCGCTTCACCCAACGGCTGACATCGACCTCGCGCGTCTGCCAATCCTGCGACGCGCTCATGTCCGACGAATGAGCTGCGCTGTGCATATAAGCTCTCGCCTGCCTTTGCGACGTACGCACGCGCACACACGCACAATGACGCTTTGGTCATGGTTGACAGACGCTCTGATGGGTCCTCCACCGCCGCCGCCTCCTCCGCCTCCTCCGTCGCTGCAAGTCGTCGGTGACACCTTTTCTGCTTTTTCGTTGATGCCAGTCGGTTGGGACAGTCGTTAAAAAATTCAGTGTCCGTGTCCCTCTTTTCGCTATGCGTCATGCTACCGAAACGAACATGCTTGTCGTACCCATCCATGACCCATTCTATCGCTGCCGTTGCCGTCTCCGTGGGAGTCGGAGCCGTCCTGTGGTTGGCGGTCATTGTCGACTACTTGGCCACGCGCAATGGTCTGGACATGGCCGTCATGCCCAATGCCACCCTCACCGCCATGTGGAACGCACCCGATTTCTACCCCAATGAATCGCCCGAGGACCGCAGCAAAGTCGCACGCACCATCTACTGGCTGTGGGGCCCGCCCATTGCCATTGGCGCTGGTATCGTCATGTTCGCCGTCTGCTACGGCGAGCGTGGCAACAAGATCCGATCCGCAGTGCAGCACACTGGCCACGCGCTGACTGGCCTCGCCTTTTTCATCATCGCGGGCATCGCGGCCGTCGCCTACTCACTGACGGCACTGGAGAACGCCAAGCAGCGATTCGTCACGTTGACGTGTGCCACCATCTCGGGCCTGTTCGCCAGCTCCGTCGTCGCTCTCGGGCAAAAGGGAGAAGATGGGCGACCCTCACCAGTCGCGCACACTCTGCAGAGCATCTCGCTCGGTTTTGTCGGCCTTCTCTTCTGGAGCTTTGGCATGGAAAGCCCGGAAGCTTCGCTCGCACACAAGACCGTCTCCATTCTCTTCATCATCGGCAACAGCCTCGCACTGCACGTCTGCCACGACCACCTGTTTGGACTGGAAAACGTTCGATACGCCGCCTTTTGCTTTGCCGGCATCCTGCTGTCTGCCATTGGCGGTGTCGACCTGCAAAGCAGCCCCATCTCGGACATGGCGTGGCAGCGGACGTGGGACAGCTCACACGATGTCTACGGCCCCATGTACATCATCTTCTGGTTCACGTCCATCCTGGCGGCGGTGGTGGGTCTGTGGACGTGGCTGCACAAGGCATGTAGCGCCTGCGGTATGTGCAAATGCGCCAAGGGCTGGTGCTGCAACGCCTCGGCGAAGCGCACCGGCAGCAGCACCACGACCGCCACGGCTGCGGTTAGCGCTGCATCCAAGACAAGTCACGTCGGCGAAGAGGATGAAAAGTTTGCCGTCATGAGCACCGGATTTGTCGGCTTCGCGGCCATTCTGGGCGCACTCTTCATGTTCGCGGCGACCTATGCGCGCATGAGCGTGACCTACGCGCCGCGAGTCCAAGTGCTGACCGACTCGATCGAAGCTGGCTATGGCGACTCGGACAGTCGGCTAAGCTACTACGAGATGGTCATCCACTTTTTGCCCTTTATCCCGCTGGCTGTAACCTGGGGTCTCGGCATCTTTGCCGTCTGCCCAAAGCCCAACCACCGCTGGCACTACGAAGCCGTCGTGCACTCGCTCGAGGCCTTTGTCGGCATCGTCATCGTCGGTATCGCCACCACCAGTTTCACCTTGACCTATCTCAGCGGCGCCAAGGCGCGGCTGATCCCATTGCAATGGGCGACCATTGCCGGTCTGATTGGCTCCTCGACAATTGCGAGCAACCTGCCAATCAAAGCCGGCGACGCTTCTGGGCGCAAGAGTCCCGTGGGCCTGATGATCCGCAACATGCAGCTCAACTTTTGCGCGCTCATCTTCTGGAACCTGACGCCGACGCTGCCGTACTTCTCGCTCGGCTACAAGGTCGCGGCCGTGCTGCTGATCATCGCAGGCAGTCTGCCCGACCGCGGCAACACCAGCTTCTGGGCGCGCAACATCCGCCACTTGATCCTCTTCACCATTGCCTTTATCATGTGCTCCATGGGCTCGATGATGTCGAACAGCTCCAACCCGCTGGTGCCGCTCACTTGGCGGGCGAGCTGGGACACGGCCAACAACGCCGAGTGGCCGCCCCTGCTCCTCTTCTGGGCGTCGTCGCTGTTTGTCGCCGCGGTGCTGCTTGTCATGTGGAGCATGAGTGCATACGAGTGGTGGACTGGGCGTGGCAACGGCAAAAAGAGTGTGGAAATCGGACTCTTGTCAAAGACCGCACGTAACAGACTGGGCTGACGACGACACACCAATCTCAAAATGTGGGTCCTCCACCGTCGCTGTTCGTTGATACGTTTGTTGTTGCTGTTGCATCCGTTGCGTGGCCGTTCGGAAGCATTGACAGCAACATTCATTCCAGAACAGCCACGGTAGGAACGAGATGCTCCAAATCAACAGCCACTGCTCCAGCCCGCGCAGCCACGGCAGCATCGACACGACATCGGTGGCGCACCACACGCCGGCTGACAACCAAAAGTCACCGGGCAGATCTTGCGGTCCGCCGAGCATCAGCACGCTGAGCAATGCGTGCGTGAAGACGCCCCACAGCGTCCACAACACGGGCGGGTAGTCGGGCACAAGCGCGACCATCGTCACGCAGGCGCCGCTCGCCATGAGACCGAGGCACGTCACGCCGAAAAACTGCACGACCAGACCGAGCTTGGCCGACTGCATGACCGTTGGCCACTCTTGTATGCGCCACAGCAGCGCGAGAACAATCGCCGCGCCCATCACCATCGACAGGATGACTGCTGGTGAATCGACCGCATGCACGCCCATGGAAGCGAGCAGCACGATGCACATCCGGCTTGCAATGGGCGATTCTCGCCACGGAACGGCGACGACGGCGAAAAACAGCCAGGCGTACTCGAGGCCGTTGAACGAATGCATGGTTGGTCGCGCATTGCTCGTCGCGCGCACAATTTATACCGGCGACAAGGTGTCTCGAAAAATGATGCATGCAGTCTGTATAAATGTCCGGTCATGGTCCGAGTCATGATCCCCCCTTTCACCACCTATATCCTCCAACCATGTGCTTCGACGACAACTGCTACGACGGCGGCGACAGACGCGAACTTCGCGAAATCCAAAACAAGCTGATCGAGCTTAACAATGGCCTCCGATCGGTGACGGCCGGTCTCGTGTCCTTGGCGGGCGTGGCCATCTGCAGCACGGATTCGCTGTGCGTTGGCGACAGTCTGATCAGCGGGCAAATTGCTCTTCTCCCGTCCGGCCCGACCGTCGGCCAAGAGATTGCGGACATGACCATCTTGGCCATCGAGAACGATGCCTGGTACTGAGTGCCTCGTCGCTGCACATGCACGACATTTGACGGTTCGCGTTGTGTGCGATCGTGATTGAGACGAAGAAACAAAAATCAGATCGCCAAACACTCTAAACGCTCCGAACGAAAAGCATCTTCTCGCACTCACCCCCCACACACGCGCATCCATCCACAACCATGTCCCAAACTGGCTTGGCCGGACTTCAGATCAACAGTGGCGTCACTGGCGCTGCCGAGGCTTCACTCCTCTTCAACCTGCAGGCGCAGGTCAACGACATCTACGCCAAGATGACCTTCAACGATTCCAATTCCGTGGGTGAAGACATTGTCTACGATGTCATCTACGAGGATGGCTGCGTCGATCAGATTGTTCTCCAGCGCGCTGGCGACGACTTTGTTGGCTTTGGTGGCTGCGGCTGTGGCGACTACTACGACTGGTGAGCTAGACATGCTGCTCCACCATGCTGACCCATGACGTTCGAGCGCGTTTGTTTTGAAATTCTTTGCATCAAAAAATCATGCTCGCAAACAAACGTGTGAAGACGCCGCTGCCGTCGTCGTGTCTGCCCGACACATGGTTGTACACCCTGTCGTTTCTGGGGTGGAAAGAGCTGCTGAGGACGGCAGCCGTCGCGCGAACGTGGCAAGCCAGCGTGCCTAAAGTGCTCGCTCGCACGCAGACACTGGTCGTGGCCGAGGAAGGATGGCTGCGACCCAACCCACAGTTCTGGCGCACCATGCATCGGATGGCGGCCGGCGCCAAGGACGTGACGGTCCGTCATCTCGCAGCGTTTACGTCGACAGATTACGTCCGAGCGCTGCTTGTCGATTGTCAGAGGCTGCGGTCACTGACATTGCCCAGCGGCATCTATCGACAATACTGCGCAACGCTGCAGACCGCCTTGTCCTCCTTGCAGCAACTGACTGTGCTGGGCACGACCATGCATGCCGCCTACCTGGGTCAAGTATGCCTGCCGCCCACCTTGCGTTCCTTCTCAATTGAACAGGGCGGCCTCACCAAAACATGGGGCAATGCTCTCGAGCGGCAGTGTCGTCACCTAACGACGTTGCGGCTCGAGGACGATGACGACTATGACCACCCGGACAGGTGGTCTTGTCCATCGACAGCCGCATGTTGGCCGCAGCTGACCCACATCACCTTTTTGGTCAAGCGGATTGGCTTGGTCGAGAGACTGGCCCATGGTCTCGTGCGCATGTTCATCACGCAACTGACGACACTTGACGTGTTTGTCAGCTACCGGCCCGCATCGCTTGAGCTCAAGCAGAACAGTGCGATCCTTCGTGCGCAACCCAAGTACGTTGATGCAGCATACGGGTCAGCGGTCAACGGCGCTGACCATCTTCTCCCCCTGCTACTGGCGACGCGCCCTTTTTTCGACCGCCATGCAGTCACGAATTGGCTGATCGACATTGATAACCATCGCGACATGCTGTGTGCTGTGGACGACATTTGCAGCGCGCCGCAGAGTAAGTCAAAGTTGGAAGCCTTGACGTTGACGCAGAGCACATCACCGCTCAAACACCAATGGAGTCCCAGTGTCGCGGCACAGGTGAAACAGATAACACTAGCAGCAGGTGTCGCGCTCACATCCAAGACGCAGCTGGACTGGGCAATCAACCTGAAGCACCTCGCCTTCACTGGTGCCATTTTCAAACTTGGTCACGCCTTTTTCAACGCCATTCCGGACCGTTTGCCGACCATTCGAGTGCACGAGTGCGAGATGCATCGCCAGGGCAATAGCGGCGAGTGGCGTGTTGTTGTGATGATGCAACGGTTACATTAGACATGTTGCGCTATCAGGCAATGTGGTGTGCATAATTGCGCGGGTTGGATGTGCAACTCGGCCACCACGGCGGCTGGTTATGCCCTTGCCGGTGCGGCACTATCGGTGGAGCAGCGCCACTGCGTCTCAACTGCGATGCTTGAAGCTGCACGACGCGCTCAAGTGCAAGAGCGAATTGGACTGGGCACCCGATTTGACCGAGCTGCATTTTGAGCATGGTGTGGCAATCAGCCGTGCCTTTTTCGACACGATTCCAGACCGTTTGTCGCGTATTTTGGTCAGTCGTTGCGAACTTCGACGCGCGCAGACGCAGTGGCATGTTCTACTGTAGATTTGCAATTCCATCTGTTCGTTGCACTAAAATGTTGTGCGCGTATCACTTCATGCGAAACACGCATACACGACAATGACGAGCAGCAGCAACGGCAGCAGCAGCAGCAATACAGAGGTCTTGCGTTGGATCGTGCGCAACTATGCACCGATCCGCGACGCGCCCTACCACCTGTGGGTGGCACAGGCGACCGAGAGAAACCGGGGAGAGCCGCCGGGCGTCGTGTTCGTCTACACGTTGCAATTGGTCTCCAAGCCAAGCGTGCCGCTGAGTGAGAAAATGCTCGAGTTTCAATTTCGCGGCGACCTCGCACAACGGCTCGAGATGGCCAAGCGACTCGAGGCTGCCGACACCAAGGAGACGCTCCAAGAATTGACGGACAACATGGGCTTGATCAAGTTCAAGAAGGAGGTCTACGTGCGCAAAAATGTTCCCGCCGAGGCCTTGGTCGACAAGAAGGAATTCGATGCGATGGACAACAAGACCGAGTGTTGTATCGTCCTACAGCTCGCCGGTCGACCATCCGAGCGCTTCCAGTGCCTTGTTCGTTGTGACAAGCAACCGCCCGCGCACAAGCTATGGAAAGAGTTGATGGACAAGGAACTGCAGTTGTGTCAATATTGTGGCGAGACGGCGGCAACGACGAGACAGCTCGAGCCGTGCACGGGCTGTGACACCGTGCTCTACTGCCGCGGCACGGATCATCGCGCACTCGACGCGGACAAGCACCGCGCCGTGTGCTCCTCTGCGTTGCGAACGCTTGTTTGCAATGACTTTGTGGATCGTTTGCTTTTTTCGAAACCACCCAACGAACTCGCGCACATTAGAAAAACGCGCGCAAATTGAGAGAGAGGTCGCCGCCACCAGGTGTTGACAGAAATTGTGATTTGCCGGCGCAAATGGCGCGTTTTCGATTGATCGAGGAAAGATTGATCATTTGTTGAGCCCGCGTCAGTTCTTGCGACTCGGCGACAATGGCCAGCTCTTCACTGTCCGAGTTGGCAGCCGTGCCATACAACCGAAGATAGAGATTGTAGCGGGCAATCTCGGCGTGCGCAACCGTCTCGACATAGTCGGCATCGTCGCCGCCACGACCGCCGCCGCCATCGTCACCGTCGTCGCCAGCCCCGCCGCCACCAGCGCCCAGACGACCGCTCAGCGCAGAGTGCACAAGGACAGAATAGTCGTCGCGCAAATGGCGCCGGTACTCCTTGTAGGGCACTTTCTTGTTTGCATCGACAGCCGCATCGATCGTGCTGGGCAGCGTCAGTCGTTCCTTGATTTGCTTGTCCCAATAGGTGCCTTTGCCAAAGAGCGAGTCTTTGATGCTTGGGCCAGCGGGCGCAGCGGCCGCTGCCTCGGCCTCTGGTTCGACTCTTTTTGCATCACCCATGTCCTCGTCCTCTGACCCGTCGTCGCCGCCACCTCCAGCGCGTGCCACGAAAGAATTCACTTCCATGGTCCAGAGCGACATGGACTCGTCAATGGGGCGGCTAAACTCCTCGATCTCGAAGCGCAGTGGCACTGTCTCAGGCACGATTTTGCGCACGTTGGCCGAGCCAGCCGGGTACTCCAAACCGGCGCCTTTGACTTGTCGTTCCCTGGGAACGCGTACCGCGACGAGTTCGCCCGCCTCAATGTAAACAGGCCCCGTGTTGCGAACCGTCGTCGAACCGTCGTCCTGGACTGTGACCAGGTCATTCTTGATGTTTGTCGTGTTGCTGGCGACGAACGTGCCCTTGCTGACGCCCGCAAAGAACAAGTCTTTGACAGCGCTCCGCGGCAGTCCGTTGGCGCTGCCGAAAATCGGCGTTGTGCGGCCGACGCGCACGCCCGACTTGGCGAATGCGCCCTGTGCGACGTGACCGCGGAACGAACCGCGCAACGACCACAGGAGCTGCTGGCTGTTGATGTTGTGATCGCCCATGCCGTGCGTCGGGAATCGAAGGTGCTGGTCCTTGTAGTGACTGCTCAGCACGTCGAGCGAGCGCACCGCGTGCATTTTGACTGTGATTGGCATCTGGTCCGAGTCGGTGGCTGTACGACCACGCGCTCGCTCGTCCACGACTCCCAGACCGCTGGGACGCGCGTTCGGGTAGTGGAAAGACGACATGGTTGACAATGATCTGCAATGGCAACCATTCTTATACGCAAGCTGCTCTCTAATCACGCGACGCCCAACAAGTGCACGGTGCAGCGAGGGATGCGTTGGATCGCCTTTTGCAGCTCCTGCAAGTTCTCCGCGCGCGGGTAGATGACAGACGTCACGACGTCCAGGTAGGCGCTGGGTGCCCCCATGCCGCTGATGCCGTCTTTGAACTGCACGGCGGGCAGCACCATGCCCTGCGCCTCCCAGTTGCAGCCCGTGTACATGAACTGGGGCGGATGCGCCTTGCTCACCGACGTGTCAGGCTCGATCACCCACATGTAGTCCTCGGGCTTGGTCAGCGTGTTGTCAATCTCGTTCTTGCGCTTGAGCAGTTGGACAAACTCCTCCTCGGAAGAGCTCGTCACCTTTGGGTCATGGTCAATGTGCTTGAGACGCAGCAGAATGTCGCAGTACTCCTTGAGCTTTTCGCGATCGCGCGGCCGGCGAGTGTGCAGCCAATAGCCGTAGCCACCGACCGTGGCCGGCGGGTAGCACGCGGCCCAGTAGTTGACCACGTCGTTGTTGACCACGCCCTCGGTTGCGCAGCTGACCACCGGCAGGTTGCGTGTGCGCGAGCGCGTGTAGACACTGTCGCGTGCAACGATCGTGCCGCAGTTGACCCAGGTGCCGATCAGCGGCTTGTCGTTCGCCTCGAATGCGTGCGGCCCCTGTGGTACGATGGGGTCCATGCGCGAGCCGGCACCCATCTGCGCGAGGTTGATCATGCTGACGTTGCACAGCTGGACGTCATGGCACTGCTGAGCGCTCGACATGCGCCGCTTGTTGCCGCGCCGCCGAGCAATGTTCAAAAACACCCACTGACCATTGCCGAGGCAGAAGCCGCTGGTGAACTCGGCGCTGTTGAACACAGGCTGCGCATTGTAGAAGACACACACCTGCGGGTCCGCCATCTCTTCGTACTGCGAATCCTCCGCGTCATGGAAGTAACTGCGACTGAGCGTTCGCGGCTTCTCCAGCGTGCCCGACATGGGTTCGAAATTGAACGTGTCGTTCAACATCTTGGCCTCTGGTCCCAGGCCAGTGAAGCCCGGTTCCACGCGCGCACGCTTGGCAACGGTCTCTCCAGTGGCCCCCATGCGCCTCGGTGCTTCGCTGTGCAGTTGTGAGCGTGCGCTGACGCCAGGCTGCAGCACGTTGCCTTCGCTGACCACCTGCCCAATGTGGGCGGTGAGCTGTTTCATGTCACCCTGTGGGTGAAACACTTTGCGCTTCATGGTGGGAGGAGGTCGAGGTCACGACGATTCATTTTAATGAATATACGGGAGGAAAGCTCAATTGCGACGCGCGCTCGACGACTGCACGTGGTAAAACAGTTTCATCCACTCGCGCGTGTTCTTGTCTTGCGACGCGTCGTTCTCTATGGCGCCCGTGGCCACGTTTCTCCGCGCCATATCGCTGGCGACGGACAGCTCGATTTTGCGTCGAATGATGGTCAGATCCCGCCTGCGAAAACCGTCGGCGCCTGCGGTTGCTTCCAACCACGACTGAATGGATCTCTCTGTCCACACCTTCTTGGGACGCTCCTGCGCCGGCATCTGGGACAAGATGTGCTTTTCGTACAATGTCTTGATTTTGCGCGCCAAGTCGAGGTTGGGCAAGCGGCCGTACAAATTTTGAAACTTGGCCAGAGCGAGGCAAAACGGATCGCTCTTCTTGTCCTTGTCGGAAAAGTCGTACTCGTACATGAAGTTGTAGCTGTCTTGCACGCACGGCGGTGGGAACTCTTCGCCAAACAGGTCGCATGGCACTGTCTCGGCCTGCTCCTTGGCGTCGGCGTCAAAATGGCGGCTCGGACCGTCGTGCAGTGGCGATGGAGCACGTTGACGCTCGCGAAGTGGTGACCGCGACCTCGACGCGCGACGTCGTGGCGTTGGCGGCGGTGGCCGTGCCGGCGACCGCTGACGCCTGTGCGCGGGTACTGGAGAGCGTGATCGCGATCGAGAACGCGACAGCATTTCATCGCGCGCTCCAAACGGTCGTACTGTGTGTTCGCGCGATTCGCGCGCGACATTGGCAAGGAACTCGTGTTCGAAATCGTCGTCCATGATTTGCCATCAGCAGCAAAGCAATTACGATTCGATTCGCACATTACAGGGACTGGCGGTTGTTTCAATTGCCGCTTGGCCGCCGCCGCCGCAAAGGCGCTTGAGAAGAACTGCTGCTACTGCCAGCGGTGCGTGAAGCGCTGCTACTGCTGCCAGCTGTGCGTGGAGCACGACGAGCAGGCAAAGCCGATTGCGATCTAGGGTCTTCTTCCAAAGCCGGCGAGGCCACTGCTGAATTGCGACGCATCTCCTCAAAGAGAGAGGGAATGTCTTGCGGTAACGGTCGCTTGCGTTCGGCAGCTGGAGCTGCAGCCGCCGCTCGTCGTGACGGTTGTGGTTGGCGCTGCCGTCGTCGTTGTGCTTCCGCCTCTTCTTGTGCTGCAAACTCTTGCGCCAGGATGATTGCGACCCTGGTCGCATCGTCCTGCGACTCGGCCAACTTGCGCTCGGCGGCGCGCGCGTCGATTTTCATGTCCTTGGTCTCCTCAACGGCGCTCTGAGCCAAAAGCAGCGCCCCCGCGTCCATGCTGTCCCAGTCGAGATCGCTCATAGGCTCCTCGATGCCCGTCGCGTCCAACACCCACTTGACGACTGCCGAGCCGGCCATCATCCAAATGGCCACCTGGAGCGACGCTAGGCCATAGGCACCTTCCATGGCGCCAGCGTGGCTGACTTGGATCTGCTGCCGCATCAGCGTGTCATGCAAGAAAGGCGACTGGACAAGTGTGTCGACATGGTACGACGTGCCGAGTTTCGGGTCCGCAGCACCGCGTCCGGCCACGAGATCCAGGGCCGTGTTGGCCATGCGCAGCGCGAACATGTACGGTGAGAAGGGTGCTTCTGCAACGCCCCGTTCCTCCGTGATGAATTCCGCCATGTAGCGCGGCCACCGTCCGGTGAAGAAGATGGCAGCGGCAACGGTGAATCGCACTGCCATTCGGACGCGCAGGCGCTTGCCGCGCGTGGTTGTTGAGGAGCCCAACTCGGGGTCAATCTCCGCGAAAAAGGCCCGCACTCGTCGTGACTTGAGCATCCGCTCAATGGCAAGCGGCAGCGAGAATTGCAGCAGCATCCAGATGGGTGGTACCATCCAAACGGCTGGGTTGCGCAAGATGGAGGGACCCAGAGCGTGGGCCGCTGCGAGCGCTTCTGGAAACTTTCCGGCCAGACGGCTGTTCGACGTCAGGAATCCAACGTCCCACACAACTGTGCTGGCGCCGACCAATTGAATGGCGGTCAGCAGAGGCGAAGCGTCGAAAAAGTATGTGGTGATCAACAGTGGCACAGCGCGCGTCACTATCAGCCGTGCGAGGAAGAAGCCAAACTTTTTCCATGGCCCCTTTTTCGGTGCATATCGTGCAAGGTAGATGGCCCACGCGCAGTCTGCGCACTGCATCAGCGAGTTTGTGGCCAGCATAAATGGCAGTGCGTTGCGCAGTGACATCATTTGATTGTGCAGCTCAAAGGTGGAGCGTCTCTCAAGCTCACCCAGGCCGATCATCTCTTGCGCATATTCGCGCACATCCGAGCCAGTCAAATGCAGGCCCGGGAACTGCAATCGTGTGCCAAACGCCTGCGGGTTGACGACCTCGCGCTGTCTGGCAGCTTCCCTTTCGCTAATGGCCAGAACGCCCTCCCAGGAATCGAACCTCTGCCAGTCGGCCACGCTCGTCATGCGGGCATTGTCCCGCACCCAGTCAAAGGAGACGCACAGCAGGATAAAGGCCGAAGCGCCGCTGATCTGCTCTCCCACTGCGTACATGCGCTCGGCGCCGAGCACCATGGCTCCAATCTTGGCCACGCCTGTTCCCATGGTTCTCACGGTCAGTGCCAGACCCGCCACCACCCCCGCAGACGACAGGGCAATGACCTTGCCCGCAGTTGAACCCATCGTGCGCTCGTAGATCCACTTGATCGTCTTGTACGACACTCTGGGCAACGCCATGGCGAAGTTTGCAAACGCATTCTGCACGCCCTTGCGCCACGCCGCGCGATGCCGTCGCGGCCGATCACCCTTTTTCTCGTCGCCGGGATCCGGCTCGTCGTCATCGTCGTCCGCTGGCGCGTCTCCCGCTGTCTTGCGCGACCAGCCAAAGAAGGGCGCCGTGCTGCTGCGCTTTTGCAACACGTCTTCTTCGACGACCGGCTGCTGGTCGTACAGGTCGCGGCCATACTGCTGCAGCATCTCGATGACATGTTCTCGCTCGCACGGGCCCGTGATCAGGCAGAGGGTCTGGAACTCCTTGCTGTTGCAGACGGTGAACCAGTCGTCAGTGGCGGATTCGAGCTCCTTCTTGGCATTGTTTTTCCGCTGCTCCTCCTTTTGCAGACGGCTGGTGGCTTCAAACGATTGCACCTCGCGCTGCACCTTGAACCGCAGCAAGAGCAACTCCAGCTCTCGCAGGTGCCGCTCATAGGCTTTGACGTCGCCCTTGCGCACCGCAGCGTCCAGGTCACGCAGCGTCTCGTTGCACAGTTCCGTGTCTCGTGCAGAGCCCAGGGCTTCGACCATGATGCTGATCAGCTCGCCGGCCACGTTGGCGTATTTGCCAGCGTACGCCTCGTTCCCGTGTTCAATGAGCGACCACGCGCGCCGCATTGCACTGCGTTCCCCCATGACAATGACGTGTTTTTGCACGCAACACACGGTAGAATATACGGCACACAGCGCGAAAATCAACGGCGACCCGCAACATGTGGAGCAGCGAGGTAGCCCGCAATCTGAATGTGCACGAGGAACGCGAATCGATGGTTGTGCTGCTGAATCGTCCCGCCCACAATGTCGTAGGACAGCTTGATTGCCGCGTCGCGGTGACTCGTGTCCATCACCACCTGCTTGCCTTGAATCTTTTTCTTGGCCTCGATGACTGCAGCAGCGATCGTGGCGCGGTTAACAGCAAACTTGTACCGTTGCGGTCCAGCCGCGCGCTGTGTCCCAATGATCGTCTTCTCCTGCAGCAGCTCAGCAAACGTCTTGCGCTTGTGGTGCAAAAAGTGCAGCAGCATCAGCGTCGACAGAGGGCTGGCAGCGCGCCATGTGCACTCCTCGTCAAAGACGGTGAAGTAGGCCATGTCCGACTTGGTGTCTTGACTCTTCTCGATGAACAGATCAACGTCCCACGTGCTGAAGCCGCAATAGATGTGCGCAATGTCGTCTGGCTTGCTCATGCACGAGTTGCCATGCGGCACGAACAGTGGAATGTCCTGCTTGAGGTTGTTGCCGCCACTCAAGTGCGAATTGGCAATGACAAAGCTCTTGGCGGGCATCTTGCCTTCCTCGTGTCCGCCGCTGGCATTCAGCGGGCGGTGCGCAAGGCCCATGACATCCAGTGACGCTCGACCGGCACCGCTGTGGACAATGGTTTGCTGCACGTGGACGCTGACATTGCCAGCGGCGGCGGCGCGCGACTCGAGTCCACCGCCGCCAGACGACCACGGTCGTGGGGCGGTCCAGCCTGACGACACGGGTGTGCTGCTGCTGCCGCTGACAGTGCTGCCAGTCGACAAGGGGGACATCACGATCGAACGCTTGGTCATGGACGCATCCGCAGCGCCCGACTGCGCGTACAGCAGATCGCCTGCGAGCCCAATTGCAGCTGTCGAGTCGCTGTACATGAACGAGGACATCTTGACGTTGATGCTGAGCGGCACCAGCAAAAGACGCCCGCCTGTGTGGATTCCCAAGCCTTGTCGGATGGCGGTGTCGAGAGGAATGTGCACTGAGCTGTTGCGGCCTGTGTCGCGATTCTGCACAAACTGCAGATCGAGTGTCTGCAGGCGGGTGCGGTCGACGTAGCAGTGCGTGGCACCAAGGCCGATGGGCAAGCATTCGTAGCGTGCAAAGACGTCGACTGGGTCGTCGCCCTTCATGCACGCTTCCTCGGCCTTTTCAAGCACTTGCATGGAGACCGTCTGTCGGCGACGCTTGCAAAAGACAAAGAACCCAGGCAAGGCCGAGTGGGCGCAGGCCTCGTCTTCTGGCACGACAGCGGATGTTGTCGGGGTCGTCTCACCGCCGCCCTCTTCGCGCTCCTCTTCTTCCTCACTTTCGGACAAGACGGCTTTGACCTCTGCTGTTTCTTCTTCCTCCTCCTCCTCCTCCTCCTCTTCTTCCTCGGCCGAACTGCCCTCGGACTCGGCCTTCTTCTCCTCGGACTCTGGCGCGAGGATAACGGGCTGCTCCTGTTCCTGCTCCTCCTCCTCCTCCTCCACACCCTCCGAGTCAGAGTTGCTCGAAGTGCTGCTGACGCTTTCGCGGCGACGAGTACGACGATGGTGGCGCCGGAGCTTCTTCTTGCCATGTTTCTTGACAGCCTTCTTTTTCTTCTGCAACGACGATGCAAGCTCCGCCTCGGCCGCCTCTTCCTCGTCGTCCTCGGCCGGTGCGAGCGCCTTGGGGGTGCGAAGCGTGCTAGTCATGGTGCTGGGGTGCGGCGCGTGACCTTTGCAACCGCGACAATGGAGATTATAGTCCATGCTCATTGTTTTCGATGACGACTCTACACTGTCGTCCGCCGTGGGCGCTCATGTTTTCTTCGACAGAACGAGCAACAAGAACAGTGGGCCATGACGACGGAGAAGAAGCAGAAGACGCAGAAAGCGAAGAAACGCCGCACCACCACCGACATGGGCGATCTGAAGCCGTTGCATGTCAAGTGGGTGCGATCGCATTGCGGCGACAAGTGGTGCGTGACCAAGAAGAGCGAACAGGTCGTGGCCGATATCATGACCGAGATCAACAATCGCGTCATCAAAGAGCTGCCCGCGCTCATGGCCAGCGACAAGAAGAGCACTCTGAGCAAGGAGCACGTCTCGAGCGCGCTGGCCTTTTTGGCCAAGAACGCACACGCGTGGCACACTGCCGTCAACAAGGGTGGACAAGACGCGGTGGAGCGCCTGGCGACGTGGGAGAAGGACCACGCCGACGACGAGAAGAGGCCAAAGGACGTGAAGGGGCCGAACACGGCCAAAAAGGCCGGCTTGATTGTCTCGCCGAGCCGAGTGCGCAAGGTGCTCAAGGCACGCCGTGTCAGCAACAAGATGAGCCACTCCTCGTCAGTCTACTGGGCCGGCGCCAACGAATCCATCTTGAGCGACATTCTCAAGCGCACCCACGACAAGGCAATGCGCGATCGCAAGCTCCGCAAGGGCCAGACGCGCATGTCGCTCGTGCCCAACGACCTATCGACAGTCGTCAAAGAAGATGAGCCGTACAAGACTCTTTTGGGAGGCAAGCTGTCCAACGTCCTTGGATCGGCCATTCCTGCAGCCAAGCGGGCATCGTCGGCGACGAACAAGAAGAAGAAGAAAACGGCGGCGGCGACAAAGTGACGATGCTAGCGTTGCCACTGTTGATGCTTGGGACCTTTTGCTTGCTGTTTGCTCTCGGCATGTACGTCGTGGCGCCAACGACCATCACATCGCCCCCGAACCTGGACGAACCCGGCAGCTCTTGGGTCGCCATGCAATGCGCAGACTGCTCCACGACCGGTTTTGCGTGGCAGAATCACTGGTTGTTTGCGTTGCCGCTCGTTCGAAGCGATTTGCGTTGCGCGGCTTGCAAAAGTAAATGAAACAAAAAGTCACACACGGCGATCGTTCAAAGCAACGAGACCGTCCAATTTGCTCATCCACATGCGTTCTCGTTCAGTGGCTGGCAAGTTGGGACGCACACGTAGCAAGACGCTCTGTGTAGCGTAGCTGCGCGCCTCATCCAAGTGAACCGGCCCGCCTGGGAAAAACGTCTGTTCGTCCTACGTGAAGACCTGCATCTCCAGTTCAGCGGGCGTGGCGTCACAATCCACCCATGTTTTGAGTGCCACCTCGGACTCGCTGCTGACCGACACGTACACCGTGTCTGGGCAACGCCGGTGCTTCGAGGGGGTCGAGCGGGGCGCGTTGCCCCCCCAACGCTTGACCTCGACGCGCAGGCGAACCTCGATGGGCGATAGACTCGTGAACACGATCACAGGCCGGCCGTTTGCATGCTGCACGGTAACAATGGGCACCGTCGCAACAGGTGTTGTGCGCACAGCGAGGCGGCGGATCCTGTCGTGGATCTTCAACTCCTGTGACAGGTTGAGATTGCTGGCCAGCAGGCGGTAAAACGTGCCCGACACAGTGGACATGACACGGTAGACCTCGCTGCCAATCGCTCGCGCTTCGACGACCGACGTTTTCATTTCACTTTCCACCGCGAGAGCAACGGCTTTGAGCGAGCGGTTCTTGACGAGATCCTTGTCCGTCCAGGGCACGGGCAGCAAACTGCCCCAGTGTCGCAGGCACAGCGTGATAGCGTAGACGTACATGAACAGCTCGTACAACTCGGGGTTGACGGACGAGCGCTGCTGCTGCTGCTGCTCCTGCACCAAGTCAAAGAAGAGCTTCTCCAGGTGCAATCGAATCGACTCGGTCGACATGAACAGGACCACGGCGCACTGCGCTGTCTCGATGAAAAATTTCCAGCGGCGGGCGACCTCGTACCAGCTCGGACCACGGTACATCAAGCGAGCCACGGCGAACGCCAGACCGGGCAGCACGACCAGCGCACCTGTCAGCATGCCGGGCAGTGTTGAGAGCGTCACAAGAAGACGCTTGTGATTGGCGAGTGCCAGCGTGGAGGCCGATGCGACGTAGAGCGCACCCTGCACCATTTTGCTCGTCAGTCGAATCAGCCCTGTCCACGCCGTGCTGCACAAGCCTTTTTCCTCCTCCTTGGCGAGTCGCACGGGCGCAGTCAACACGGAAACCATCAAGCCGAGATTGTCGCGCATGTACGCGTTGAGTTCCGGCATGTCGGCTCCAGCGCGTCGAATTTGGACGGCGAGCTGTCGGCTCAGACGCAGTGCCGTCAGTCGTTTGAGCATCTTGCGTTGCTGCGTCGCCGAGGTCAACAGCGCCAGTGCTTGCCCGACGAACAGCACCGTGGACGCATTTCCCAAGAAGACATTGGCATCGCCAAACTCGGGCCGGCCCAAGAAGGAGCGGCGCCTCTCTGCCTGCATCTCCATTGCCAAACGAGCGTTCGCGTGCTCGCCGCTCTCGATGCAGACATTGAGATTGGCGACCAGTGTGCGCTCCGTCTCGGTCGTCCAGCCAAGACTGCTCAGCACTTGATCGAGAAGGTTCGGAGACGGCTTCTTCGAGGCCGCGTAGCAGACGAGCGCATCTTGTGCTTCCGGGGGCAGCCCCGTCAGCTCGGTGATCTTCCAGGCATCCGTCTCTTGCGTCAGCAGCCATGTGGTCAAGTTGTCGATCTTGCTTTGCGTGCCGTGCCGATCGATGGCCTGCACGAGATCCGACTCGCCAATGACGAGCACCGGAAGGGCCATGGCCTCCTTGAGGCCCACCTGGTGCTCCTTGACAATGTCAAGAAAGGCTGCTCGAGTCTTGGCATCGCCCGCGTCGCCGGCGGCGGCCGACACGGCTTTGCTCAGCGCTTCGAATGAGTAGGCGGCCGTTTTGGCTGGCGACGCCGTCGGCGGCTGCTCCAAAAAGCGCTCTTGCAGATGCGCGAGAGTGTTTCGCATGCCAATCGCCGTCAGCTGGCCTTGTTTCCATTCGGACACGGCGGTCACATCAAGCTCGGGCGCCTTTTGTTCGACCACCATTTGATCGAGACGCTGCTTGCGCGCAATGCACTTGACTTCTTGCGTCGTCTCCGCTGGCGCCCGGGTGGTTTCAGCAAGTGGAAAGGCATCAAAACGTTCGGCTGTGTCGGCGATGATTCCCAGCATGCGAGCGATCGATTGACCCATCTGCCGCAACGACCATGGATTGACCCAGCCTCCATAGGTGCGTGGCCCCGCCGCCGTTGCACGTTGGAGGGGCGCCGGTGACTCCACTGCTCGGCCAGTCTGCAACTTTTTCGGCGGAACGGCAATACCCTGTTCCACGGGACGCACGCTGGCCGCACTGCGTCGCACTTGTTCACGTGCCAATTTGATTTGCTTGTCAAGCTGGAGCACGAGGTCGTCGAGCGACTTGACATCCCCTTCCCAGGCGACCATGTCCTCGTCGGAAAATTCCGTGTCGCGTTGGACCCACTCGTTCTGCGACGCCAAAAAGGCTGCTTGCGTCTCTTCCAGCTGCTGTACATAGGCTGTGCGTCTGGCCAATGTCTGGCGCAAGGTCAGCATGTGCTGGTCAGTGAACTTGGCTGGCAGCTTGCTCAATGCGAGGCCGAGCTGTTCTTGTTCCACAGCAATTTTTCCGTGCAGCTGCTTCATGCGTGCAGCAAAGGCACCGTCATACTCGGCCACGAGCTCGAGGTATTCGTCGTCGTCTGCTTCCATTATGTTTGGTCGTTTGCGTCCTGTGCGCGTGCCGTTCGCCATATTATAGGTGCGCCTATGCCCAAAAAAAGAGACATGAGCGTCTATTTGTTCTCCTCTTGCGAGTTCGAGGTTGCATCCATAACATGTCGACAAGGAAGCAGCGCGAAGAAGACGATCCCATTGTTGCTGTCGAAGCACCGCGAAAGCTTGCGCTACGATTACCTTCTGCACCTGTTGCTGTTGTAGCAGCAGCAGTACCCGTGCCGGAACGCAAACGGGTCGTCCGTTCCGTTGGCTACGCCGAGCTTTTCGCCCAGTTTCGCCCGGAAGACTATGCGCGCGATTGGCTCGACTACATGGAGTGGTTCGACGACAAGACCCGCCAAGACTTCCAAGAGGCGGTCGTCGACGAGAAACGTGGCATCGTGCACCAGCCGTGCTTTGCTCAATTGCGCCTGCGCCTGATTATTGCGGCGCATCGCACGCGCGACAGCGACAATTCTACAACGTACGTTCCCGTCGCGTTGCTGGACCAAGAATCACTCGACGCAACCGGTGCCCGCGTCTACGGATTGAACCGCAAGAATGGAGCCGTCTCGATGCTGCGCAAATCACAAGAGGCGGCTCAACAAGGCAACTTGCTCGTTTGGGGCGGCGACGACGATGGACGCGACGTCACCTTTGAGCAAGCCTTGGCCGAGACACTGCTCTTCCGCTTTGAGCGCGTCACGGCTCCCAAGCTGCAGCGCCAACTGGACAGCGGCTGGCAGGGAACGCGTGGCAACCAACCAGTCGCATCCGCGCAGCTCGATTTGTACTTCAACGACGACGCAGGGCGTCATCCAGCGGCCTGTTTCTGCATGATCCAGTCGCCAGAGGAAGAATCGGACATTCGCGTCTGGCTGATGCCCCTGACGCCGCACGACCTGTACATAGTTCAGAAAGTCGACGACACCTTTTCCTTGAACATCCCCAAGTCGTGGGAGTTGAAACTCTTCCACCCGCGCATCACGGATCGGCGCGTCTCCATGCTGATCGGGTTCACGGCCGCTGAAATGACGGACGACGACGCCGCGATCACATCGACGTTTGGCCACTTGGAGGAGTGGATCGAGCGTCTTGCCAAGGCCAACACACGAGCGGATCACATTCGGCAGCAATTCCTCGACGAGTGGATGGAGGCAGGCGGCACCACGGTCGCTTTTTGCGTGGTTCGTGTGTTGCGATCATAGTTCTTGTGTGGAGAGACGAGTAAAGTCCGTTTCGCGAGCAACATGACAACCCAATACAACCAAATATGCAACCGTGATCACGGTTGCACCCATGCCAACCAGCCACCAACCCGTACTCGACAGCACGCCCGCCTCGGTTCCGTCAAAGGCACACGAGGGCCACGGAACGTCGACTTGCGCTCCGTACTCGATCGCAGCGTCGCGAGCGCACTCACCGCCGAAACCGTGTGCATTGAACGGCGTTTCGACTGTTTGACCCGTACGAATGTCCTTGACGCGCGCGGTGTGCCGCCCTTCGCGACTCGGTGAGCAGTAGACCAGCAGCAGCAACTGCTGTGTCCATAGATGCAGCTGACGCCTGACATATTCCCAGGCCGGTGGCGACCAGAACAACGATTCCGTCACCAGCAAGTCAAGCGGGAAAACGTCCTCTGGCCAGTGACCGCCCGCGTCGATCAACACGACCATTTCTCGCCCTGTTTGCAGCCGCTCGACGACCGCCTGTCGCTCGACGCGTGCGACACGATCCATGTCGTCGGTCCAGACGAGTAGCACGCGCTGCACGTAGATGTACGGCCAATGTTGCGTCTCGCTCTCGAGACTCGACAGACCGGCGAGTATGGCTTCGTAGGCGCTGCTCGAGGTGTCAAAGTGTGCGGTCGGCCAAGCCGAGGGAACGACAACGTTGGCACTCTGCGTCCAGTTGGTCCAAGCCGTGGGCTGTGCACGGCCCGTGAAGAAGGAAAGTTTGACCAGCGTCCGCGCAGGCGTTTCTCGACGCAACCACGTTTGAATCTCGGGGCGCCATGCGGCCAACGTGGTGTTACTGTGCGCGCTGCGGCGGATCATGACGTGCAGTGCCACAACAATCGCGTCGTCGACGATCCACTGCTGCCCACTCTCGATCGGCACGCCATCCTCTGAAATCAAAAAGTGGTTCGCATCGCCAGCGCTTGCATCGCTGTCGTCCCGAGCTGCGCGTAACAACAAGGCGACATGGGCGGGTAGCGAAGCATGAGACGCTAGCAGTTGCAATGGCGCCTTGGTGGCGTTTTTGCCGCCACAGTCCCACGCTCGAGCCGCCGCGGGCGCCATGGCCACTAGAAGAAACGACAAGCATAGCATGTACATCCTTTTTTTGCAAAAATGACGATGCGATCGCAACGCGGCACGGAGGCGCGAAAACATGCATATACTACGGGCATGTAAATCAATCAGCGTTTGTCGACGTGCATAAACACGGGGCGTGGCGCAGGCGGCGCATCTGGCTTGTCCATGAGCATTGCCGCAATGGCGTCCCTCTTGAGATGTATGGCCATTTGCAGCACGTTCATGTTGTCATATGGTCGATGTTGGACAATTCGCTTCGGGTCCGCCTTGTGTTATAACATCAGCTTGACCACCTCCACGTCGGCTCCTCCTGCAGCAACGCTCCACATCAACGGCGTCATGCCGTGACAGTCGGTCTTGTTAAGATTCGCACCCGCGCCCGCGCCCAAGAGCATCGACAC
>Ga0265338_10003776_pt1 | contig 21045 bp, 12 predicted proteins | sample 42126metaG_FD_193579 | JGI IMG/M metagenome (GOLD analysis project Ga0265338, IMG submission 193579) | Rhizosphere microbial communities from Carex aquatilis grown in University of Washington, Seatle, WA, United States - 4-21-26 metaG | ecosystem: Host-associated > Plants > Roots > Rhizosphere... | reverse complement strand
AAAGCCGATTTAATTAGCAGCAAAACCGGGATTTGTCACCACTTCTATGGATGGCCAAGGGGTTCCGGATGGTTTATTTTAAGCCATTCATCACATGAGTTTTACATGCCTTCATTCCAGCCGCGTGCTTGCCCGGTGCTGGAGCATCTGCGGAAAAAATTTATTCTGGGTGGCGATGGTTCTTTTGCCGCTGGTTCCCGCCCGGGCCAACAACCCGGGAGGCTTCACTCCGCTGGTCACCACGGCAGTGACGACGGGCACGGAGACCTTCGGCAGCCACACGGATCATTATCTCGACAACGGCATTCTCCATGTGTCGATCTCGCCCAACGGCAGCGTGGATTCCATCAAGTATCTCAAACCCGGCCTGGCGGGCACGCCCAAGGCCAACGGCGTCGAGACGGTCAGCCAGTCGGGCGTGAATTTCGGCAATCACACGGCGATTTATTATTACTGGTATCCCGACGGCAACGGCAATTGTGTTTACCTGAATACGACCACCGGCAGCACGAACATCGACATCGCTTATTTGCGCACGTACAATCCGGCCATCACCAACCTGGTGATCGCGGACGTGGAATTGCATTATGCGCTCGGGAAGGGCAACACCGGTCTGTACGCGTACCTGATCGTGCGCCATCCGACGAGTTACTCCAGCTATTCGAATTTGAACATCAGTTTCATCCAGTGCCTGTGGCCGACCGCTCATGACAACACCAATTTCCTCTGCGAAAACTCCTACGTGGACGATGGGGTGCGGTACGGCCTGAACCTGGGCGGCGTCTATCAGAAGCGCAACGGTTTGCAGCCGAATTTCTGGGATAATTACCACCAGATCGCGGTAACCAACATCAACATTCCCAAAGAAGTGACGGAGTATACCACCGGCGTGTTCGCCGGCAGCACGAACGGCAAATACTCCTACACGTTCGATTATCCCAAGCTGGGCACCTTCGGCATGGCCAGCGACATCAATCAAATCGGGCTGTGGTACGTCACCGGCGGCCATGAATACCAGAACAACGGCCCGACCGCCTGCGAATATTCCGGCGGCATCGGCGGCCTCATCACGTTCGAGCCGCTCATCGCGCACTATGGCAACACCGGACTTACGGTCAACAGCAACGCCAGCTTCACGATGGTTTACGGCCCGTGGCTGTTCTACATCAACAGCCAGTCCAACGGCGCCGCTTGCTGGGCGGATTCCCAGCAACAGGTGCTGGCCGAGCAATCGGCGTGGCCTTACGCGTGGTTGAACAACAGCGTTTATCAATCGAAGAACCAGCGCGCCAGCGTCTCCGGCCGGCTCGTCATCAACGACCCGCTCCGGCCCCAGGCGAACGCCGCCGGCGCATGGATCGGCCTGGCCGCGCCCGATACTGGCGGGGAAAATGCGCCCAACAACTGGCAGCTCCAATCGGACGGTTATCAATTCTGGACCCAGGCGGCGGCGGACGGCACGTTCACCCTGCCGCCCGTGACCACTTTTTCGCCGTATGGCGGGACAGCGACGTATCAACTCTATGCCTACTGTGCCGGCACGAACGGCTCGGTGGGTGAATTCCGTTCCGGCCCCTACACGTTCACTCCCGGCACCGTGACCAATCTCGGCACGCTCACCTGGAACGTGCCGCATCAGGGCGCGAGTGTCGTGTGGGAAATCGGTTACCCCGACCGCACGGCGGCCGAGTTCCGCCACGGCGACGATTATTCCGTGCCCGGTTTGTGGCTGGGTTTTTCCAGTGAATTTCCCAATCCGATGACTTTCACCATCGGCAGCAGCAGCCTGACCAACGATTGGAACTACGTCCAGGGCGCTTATTGGGTCAACGGCGTCTCCAACAACATGGTTTGGAACATTCAATTCAACCTGCCCAGCGTACCGGCCAGCGGCTATGCCACCCTGAACACCATCTGGGCCGGAGCTTACAGCGCCGCCATCCAGGTTTATGTGAACGACCCCAACCGGACCGGCGCCGTGTTCCGGGATTTTTATCCGAACGTCCCCGGCGGGGCAAATTCCCTCATCCGGCAGGGCATCCATGATAAATACGGCATTGATCACACCCCAATTCCCGTCAGCAAACTGGTGGTTGGGGCCAACACCATCACCCTGATCCAACGCCGGGCCACAGCCGCCACGTCCAGCTATGTGATGTACGATTACCTGGATTTTGAAATGCTCGCCCCGGCCTCGGCGCCCATCGGTCTGACGGCCACGCCGGGTGACGGACAGGTGACGTTGAATTGGAATGCCGTCCCCGGCACCACCGGTTACAATGTCCGGCAATCCACCATCAACGGCGGGCCGTACCAACTCGTCGGATCCAACGTTGGCAGTCCCAACTTCATCAGCCCCGGCTTGAGCAACGGTGTGATGTATTACTACACCATCGGCGCCACCAACAACGCCGGCGAAGGCGTCGCCTCCGCCCAGGTCAGCGCCCGTCCGACTTCCAGCACCGTGCCGCAACTCGGCTCCGCCTACAACTCCGGCCAGATCACGTTGAATTGGCCGTCCGACCACACCGGCTGGCGGCTGGAAACGCAGACCAATTCGCTCGCCACCGGCCTCAGCAACAACTGGGTCACGGTTCCCGGTTCCACCGAAACCAACCAGCTGTTCAACCCGGGCGGTTCCAGCGGCGGCAGCGTCTTCTTCCGGCTCGCCCATCCCTGAGCGGCAAGACCGTTAACATTCATTCCCGGTTTTACTGCGGTCGGTATTTCATCTGACTTGTCTTGCGCCGGGCTTTCCTCGATTTTGCACCCGACCAATATGCACCCCCGAATCCCGACCGCGCTTCAGCTGGCGGCCTCGCTGTTGCTGCTGACGGCAACGGCCCGGTCCGCTCCCATTGACCGGCACGCGCTGGTGACGCGGCACAATGTGGTGTTGCACCGGTTCGACGCGGACAATCCGCTGACCGTCGGCAACGGCGGGTTTGCCTTTACCGTGGATGCCACCGGGTTGCAGACCTTTCCCGAGGCGTTTGAAAAAACGATACCGCTCGGCACGTTATCGGACTGGGGCTGGCACACGATCCCCAACACCAACGGCTGGAGCATCGACACCTTTCAATTCAAGGAATTCCCCGACCTCAACGGGCGCCAGGTTCCTTACGCCGACGTGCCCCACAACCAGCAGACGCCGGAAATCAAGTGGCTGCGCGCCAATCCCCATCGCCTGCACCTCGGCCAGATCGGGCTCGTCCTCACCCACACCAATGGCTTGCCGGCGCGGACGAACGACCTGACCGACATCAACCAGACGCTGGATTTGTGGGATGGACTGATCACGAGCCATTTCCAGTTTGACGGCCAGCCGGTCGAAGTTCAGACGATATGCCTGCCCGATTCGGACGCCATTGCCGTGCAGGTCTTCTCGCCGCTGATCAGGGAAAAGCGTCTGGCCGTCCGGATCCATTTCCCGTACGGCACGGGCGAAACCATTACTGCGGACTGGGGTCATCCCGAGGCGCACACCACCACCTTGAGCCAGCCCGGACCGGACCAGGCCGAGTTTGTCCGCAAGCTGGACAATGACGAGTATTTCGTCGCCGCCCGTTGGACGGCAGGAGCCGCGCTCACCAACGCAACGAAGCACCAATTTGTGATTTACAACGCCGTGGATTCGAGCAAAGGAGCACCAAGCACCTTCTCGCTACGAACCGATACGCTCGGGTTTGTCTGCGGGTTCGCGTCCGCAAAGCTGGCAGCCAAAGATCTGCCCACCTTCGCCTAGGCCAGGCTGGCGGCGCGATACCACTGGAACGCCTTCTGGCAAACCGGCGGCGCGATTGATTTGTCCGGCAGCCAGGACCCGCGCTGGTTCGAACTCGAGCGCCGCATCGTGCTGTCGCAATACCTCACCGCCATCCAGGACGCCCAGCGGTATCCGCCGGCCGAGACCGGGCTGACGTACAACACGTGGGAGGGCAAGTTTCACCTGGAAATGCACTGGTGGCACGAGGCGCACTTCGCGTTATGGAACCGGTTGCCGCTGCTGGAAAAGAGCCTTGGCTATTATCAGACGATTCTGCCGCGCGCGAAGGCCACGGCGCAGAAGCAGGGTTATGCCGGGGCGCGCTGGCCCAAGATGACGAGTCCCAGCGGCGCAGAATCGCCGTCGCCGGTTGGACCGTTCCTCGTCTGGCAGCAACCGCACCCGATTTTCTATGCCGAATTGTGCTTTCGCGAGCTCGACGACCGCGACACGCTGGAAAAGTATCGGGACATTGTTTTCCAGACGGCCGATTTCATGGCCAGTTACGCGACCTGGGACCCGAAGACGAAACGTTACGTGCTCGGGCCGGTGTTGCAATGCGCGCAGGAAATTTTCCCGAAGGACAAGACCTTCAACCCGACGTTTGAGCTGACGTACTGGCGCTGGGGGTTGGAAACGGCACAACAATGGCGGCAACGGCTGGGCCTGCGGCGCAATGAAAAGTGGGACGCGGTGCTGAAGGACCTGGCCCGGGCGCCGATGAGCGACGGCAAATACCTTTTTGCCGAAAGCACGCCGGACGATTACACAATCCCGAAATGGAACGCCGACCATCCATCGGTGACCGCGGCGCTGGGGCTGCTGCCGGGACCGGGCGTGGACGCGGAGACGATGCGGCACACGCTGGACTGGGTCTGGCAGAACTGGAACTGGCCGGACACCTGGGGCTGGGACTACCCGATGCTGGCGATGACCGCCGCCCGGCTGGGGGAATCGGAACGGGCCGTGGATGCCCTGCTGCTCGACACGCCGAAAAATCATTACGCACTGAACGGCCAGGTGTATCAGCGGCCCGGGCTCACCATTTATCTGCCGGCCAACGGCGGTCTGCTCTACGCCGCGGCCATGATGGCCGCCGGGTGGGATTCGCCTTCGCCTGGAAATTCCGGCGCAACCAGCGGTTCGCCAAAGCGAAACGCCCCCGGGTTTCCGGACAACGGCCAGTGGAAAGTGCGCTGGGAAAACCTGCGGCCCGCCCCGTGACGGCAGGGCGCGCAGTCCTCTGCGCGCCGCGAACTGAAAGAGATCGACCCCGGCTCAAAACGGCGCGCACGGAGTGACGCGCCCTACCCGGTTTTGGTTTATTTCGCCGCGACCGTTGCCGGCAGGGCCAGTTGCGCCAGGCGTAGCATTGCATCCGCTTCGCATGCCATAATGGCGCCGCCGTTCAAATCCACCGAAGTCATTTCATTCACCGCGCCTTTGGGCAGGTTGAAAGTGAGCGTCTCGGTGCCGCTGCCGGAAACGTAGTCGGCCAGGCCGCCGTCGCGCAATTTGAGCTGCGGCCGGCCTTTCACCGTGACGTTTTCGTTGAAAACGAGGGTCACCTGCCCGGCGGTCATGCTGATTTTTTGAATCGTCGGACCGGAGGCGCTCTCCGGATTCCATTTGTCGGCAAACGTCCAGGCGGCGCTGATTTGCTCCGGGGCGGGCGCGCCGGGCGCGGCGGAAAGATTGTTGGCGAGCCAGCCATAGTCCCCGCCGTCACGATGACAGTTGTAAAAATACGAGCGTTCGCCCCAGAGATTCGATTTGTCCAAATCCTTGTTTCGTTGGATGTCGGCCGCGCCGGGGGTGCTGCCATCGAGCGGGTAGATGACCCGGAACGGCGCCTTGTCGATCATCGTCTTCGAAAACCGGCAATCGAGGAAATAGAACTGCGCGTCGTGGTGATGGCGCGCGAGGTACCAGCCCGGGGCGCCGGCGAACCGGCAGCCGCGCAGGACAAATTTCATGTCCTTGTCTTTGACTCCATCATGCCAGACGGCGGCGGTGTCCTTCATTTCGTAAAACGAGCAGTTGGTCACGTAGCACCAGCCGCGGGGACAGACAAAATCCACCGAGCCCTCCAGCCGGCAGTTCGCCTGGTAGCACCGGCCGCGGTCACCCCGCCAGAACGAAACCGTGTCCGCCCCGTGGCTCAATACGTCGCAATTGACCACCACCGCGCGGTCGCCGGTGCCAAGAATAGTGAACGCATGCGGCCCGATGACCCCGGCCGTGTTCTCCGCGGTGAGGTTCTCCAGAACAAAATCATTGGCCTGGTTCAGGTTGATGACCGCGCGGCCAATCGGGTCGGGATTTCTTGTGAAGTCCTCGTCCAGCTGCGGGAATTCGATGCGGGTGCCCTTGCGGCTCTGGCCGCGCAAGGTCACAAACGATGCGTCCACGCGGATTTTTTCGTGGTAGGTGCCGTTCTTGATGAACACGACCACTCGTTCGGCGTTGGTTTTGGGGATGGACGCGACGGCAGCTTGAATCGTTTTGAAATCACCGCTGCCATCGGCGGCAACGACGAGGTCGGGCTGGGGCAAATTTCCGCCCGGAACAATGGATCGGCAGGAAACCAGCAGGGTAGCCAGCCCGGTTGCGACGAACAATACCCCGGGCGCGAATATACGATTCATCCCATGAGCTTATCCGCCCGCTGATTGGAAACTCAAGAAAAAGAACTATTGATGCCGGTCACTACCACGTGGTGGTCTCATACGCGCCCAGGTCGGGCGCGGAGCCGACAAATGGACCGTCGATGATTGTTCCGCGGTCCACCAGCCGGCCGGCCGGCACCGGGCGCAGAAACGGGTTTTCCGGCAGGCCGCCGTCATCGCGGCGCGGCGCGAGAGCCCAGGTGTAATCGGTGCTCAGGAAGTCGTTGGTGTTCACACTGCTCAACACCTGCCAGGTATTATTTGTCTGGAGGGATGGAAAGCTGGCCGTGCTGCCGATGCTGACGGTGCCAATGGCGGCGTTGTTGCGCAGGACGTGGCTGCTTTGAAGAGGTCCACCGGTGCTCAGATGGTTCAGGTTGATGGCGCCGCTCCGGTTGTTCCAGACGGTGTTTTGGTCGACGGTCTGGCCGGCGGCGTTGTTGTTTTGGTCAACCCCCCACGTTTTGTTGCCGAAAGCCAGGCTGCCTACCAGCCGGTGCGGCGCCGGGGTGCCGTTGCCGCCCAGTTTGAAGCCGTTGCCGTTGCCATTGAAGCCGGTATTGGTGGCGGCGTCATAAAAAACGTTGGTGGCCGCGCGGAAGGCCCAGCAGTTGGTAATGAGCACCGGCTGGGTGCCCATCCACAAATCCCAATCGTCATCGGAATTCTCCCAGCCGCGGCAGCCGCTGAACACATTGCCGGGGCCCAGAAACCATTTCGCGGTAAAGCCGTCGGCGTTCCCGCCGGCGGGCGGATCGTAGTTGCGGGTGGAATCGCAGTTCAGGACGAGGTTGCTGGCGGGAGTGGCCGGGCCACCGTCGCCGCCGCTGACATGGAACCCGGTGTTGCGGGCGCCCAGGCTGACACAACGCTCGACGATATTGTTGCTGCCGATGATCCGGATGGAATTATGGCCGGCATTGGTCATGACCAGACCGTAAAGCCAATAATAGTTGCCGCTGATGGAAATGCCATCGGTCCCGACCGATTCGCCGGAAAAATCGAGCACCGGACTTTCACCGGGATAAGCCCGGATCCGGATAGGCTGCGCGGCACTGGCGATTTTTGTAAATGAAATTTTCGCCGCGGTGGGGTAGATCCCGCCGCGCACGTACACGAGGTTGCCGTTGGTGGCGAGGCCCGCGGCCTTGGCCAGCGTGGCAAACGGTTGCGCCAGGTTCCCGGGATCGCTGTTATTACCGTTGGTGGCCACGTAATAGCTGGCCAGCTCCGCGCCGCCTTCAAATAAATTCACTTTGGGGCGGACAAACCAGACATTGGTTCCCGGCAGCAGGGTGCTGAACAATTCCCGAACCGAACCGGGTGGGTCGGTGGGCAGGGAATTGGTCGTGGTTCGCAACCACCACGGACGAAACCAGTTCACCAGGTTGGCGGACAGGTAAAGATCAATCTGCACCCCGGGCTGATGGCCTTCCGCTTCCAGAATTTCCACCTGAAATACGCCGTTGGTCCCGGTGGCTCCGCCGGCCAGCGGCTGCACCGCGCCCGCGAGACCGCCCGGCGTGAGCGGGTCGGTGCCAAAGGCAAACTCCACGACATTCGGTTGACCGTCCGAATCCGGATCCAGCAACGGATCGCCCTGGTCCGGGTTGCCGCTGAAGTGCGCCGCGGCCCAGTTGGTGTAATACTGGGCGCCGTTGAGCGGAAATGACATCAACCCCAGCGCCAGTCCAATTACAACCAGGGCAGTTTGAAATCCAAATCGGGGCGTGAAGGTTCCAAGGGAGGCACGTCTGATTTTCATTGAATGGCATATTCTAACATACATGCCATTCACATTCAACGATTAGTGTCAGATCGGCTTCAAGACGCACGCTTGTTCCACGGCATCCGGGCGAGCAGCATTCCCATCCCGCAAAAGTCCGTGATGCCAGCGAAAACCAAACCTGCACCAACGAATGCCGACAATCCCAAAAACCCGGGATGGACAAACCAACCGAGCAAGACTCCCGCCAACACGAGCGAGCCGGCGGCGATCCGCACCTGGCGCTCCAGGCTGATGACCCGGGTCTGGCCGCGGGTCACGGGAAGATGGGCTTCAATCCAGGCCAACGTGCCACCTTCGACGACGACCGGCTCGGCGAAACCATCCTGGGCGAACTTCTCCGCCGCCTTCGTCGCCCGTTGACCGCTGCGGCAAAGCAGATAAACCGGCTGGTCTTTTCGCATCTGCCCCGGCCCGGCAAGTTCCCCGGGATTGACCTGATCCAGCGGAATATTCCGCGCCTGCGGCACGTGGACCTCGGCGAACTCCACCGGTGTCCGGACGTCGATCAAGGAAAGATCCGGTTGAGCGGTGAGCAGTTTTTGCAATTCAGCCGGCGTGATGGTTTTCATATGTCATCAAGGTACCAGATCCGACCCAACATTACCGCGTCAAAGTCACCGCCATCAGGCCAATCACCACCTCGTTGGCCAGCGAGCGGACGGTGAGCGACTTTAACTCCTTGTTCCGATCCAGCGCCAGGTCCAAAACGGTCGCCGCACCGCCAGGCACCACCCCGCCCTTCCCCTTGAATTCGTTCACGTCAAGGAGGCGGACCTTCCCGGTCTTCAAATTCACCCGCGGCGGAATCGGCTCCGGGCGGCGGAAGGCGTAGTCATCGATAAAGTAATCCTGGTCGATCGGCCACCAGTTCACCGGGTTGTTCAACGCCAGCCGCTCCGTCGTGCCGTCAGTGTACGTCACCATCACTTCGCCGTTGTCGAACCGGCTTTGCATCGGGCCGGTCGAGCCGGCCATGAGCAGATAGACCCGCGAAGATTTTCCCGTCAGCAGTACGGAAACCTCGCGCGGGTAATTGTCCCATTGCGAGGTGAATGCGATGTTTTTTTCACCGGCATTGGTCGGCGTCTGGAACGGCACGCCGTTCGGGAGGTCCAGTCGGCCGCCGGACTTTGCCGCCGCGGCGCGCAAGCCGGAATCGTCCACGTCAAATTCCCCTTTGTTGTCCGCCCAGCCGCCGAGGCCCTGTTCCGGCAGCGCCAGCGAACAAAACGGCGACCTAGGAGCACGATATTCATTGCGGAAAATTTGTGTGACCTGGTCATTGAAAACAGCCGTGAGATCCACGGTCTCCAGCTTCGCATCGGCCGGAAGTTTCGCCTGCCAATCCGTCGCAACTGGAGCGCCGGTCTCCGAACCGGCAGCTTGGCCGATAGACACCAAACGTGCCAGGTCGGAGACCGGTGCTCCGCCACGCCAGCTAATCACAACCTCATATTTGTCCGTCGCCCCCGCCAGAACCTCCACGCGCGGCCAGCCGACCGATCCCGCAACCCGGTTCCATTTCGCCGGCTGGCCATTGACCGTCACAGCGGCGACGTCGTCGCGCAACTCCGGGATCTGCAGCCGCAAGCCCATGGGTTTGTGGAATTTCGGTTCGACGGAATACGTTTCGGTCAAACCGTCGCGCCGAAATAAAAAATTGAAATCCGGATGCCGGATGCCGGCATGGTCCCAATCCGCCGGAAAACCAGGTTCGATTTTCAATTCGCCTGCCAAGGCATCCGGTCGCACGCCGAAAAGCCCCTCGACCAGCGCCCGCGATGTGATGCCGATGGCGTCGCCAAAATCGCGTTGCGCCTCGCCGCGCGCCATGTCGAAATGCGTCATCGCTCCCAGATTGCCGGGGCACAAGCCTAGGTACATGCTGTCCAGCAGGCAGCCTTTGAACAACGAAAACGCTTGCTCGGGCCGGTTGGCCTGCCAGTAAGCAAGCGACGTGTGCGCCGCTTCGGCCATGACCACGTTGTTGATCGACCACAGGTACGGCATCCAGCTGGTCTCCGGCAGCGTGTAAAGATTGCCTGTCGGCACGCCCGGCCCATGGATCGGAATGTGCGCAAGGTTGGTATCCACCCAGCGCGACATCTGCCACGCCTCGGCCGGTGTCGGCACCTCGGAATCCACCGTATGATAAAAGGTCCACAGCCCGGCGTTGGGGTGGACCAGTTGCAACCCGAGGGAATCCCTGGACTCGGCGAAATTGCCCTGGTCCGGCAACCACAAATATTTTCGCATCCCGCGCTGGATCAAATCCGCCTCGCGTTCGTAGGGCACCGGGTCCTGGCCGATCAATTTGGCGACCCGGGCGGCCATTTTATTCTCAAAATAATTGTAAGCTGACGCGTGGGCCGTACCGCCGCCGTTGTACTGCAGGTTGTCGCTCGCCCAGATTGCGGCGTACGCCTCGTACAGCGGCAGCCGGTCCGGGCCGAACTCGCGCCGGAACAAACGCCGTTCCCACGCCAGGTGCCGCTCGATCACCGGCCACATCTGCCGCGCGTATTCCAAATCACCCGTCCAAAGCAAGTGCCGGAAGCAGGCGTCCACCCCGACCAGGTTCATGTCGTAATGCGATTTTGTCAGGTCGCCATTGGAATGGAGCGCGGTTTCATTGCGCGCCAGGTTCGCGTCGGCGTCGGCCGGTGGGATCTTTTCCGGGATGGCGTTCGTGTTCTGCTGGCGGGCAAACCCGGCGAAGTGCGCCGTGGTGCGTTCGGGCCAGCCGAGTTCGTCGCCGGCATATGGCCCGCGCCAGCCCAATAACCGCACCCGCCACGCCACCGCTCCGTGCATGAAAGATTGCTGCCGTTCATCCCAAATCGCATCGGCGGCAACGTTCAAGGCGGGCACGGCCGCATTGATGAACGGGTCGGGCGTGTCCACCGCCACCCTCTCGGCAATCGCCCGGCGATGTTCCTCGGCGGCAGCAAAGATTTTCGGCAGGTCGGCGGCGGCGATGACCGGCGAGTTCGCGTCGGTTGGTTGCAAGGCCAGATAGAACGGTTGATCAGCGGGCAACGCGATTTCGCCAAGGACAATGGGCATCGGAACGCCGGGCACCGTCCCGGCATTTCCCGGACTGGACGAACCTTCAGGCCGCGCCGGCGCTCGGCGCTCCAATGCCGACGCCAGGAATTCGCGGAGCTTCGCCCACTGGTTTGCATCCGCCACGGTGAACTTCGCGCCGGCGGAAGCCGTGCCGGCAATCGTTGCCGGTTTGCTGTGCAGAACAAACGTGTTCGAGGCGATGGTAAATTCGTTACCCCGGCATTGTTCCGGCTTGAGTCGAAAAAATTCCCCGACCGGTTCGCTTTCGCACCCGATGTCGCCACCGCGCCGGCCCCGCAGGCCATTGGCGCCGCCAAACGCCCACACCAGTTCAACCGGCGATTGGGCGCCGCGCAACTCCACCCGGGCAATGAGCCCTTTGGTCGCGCTCAACGGCAGCACGGCCATTTCCAGTTCGCCGTTGCCGGACAGCGGATCATGAATTTCGTAGCGCAGCGAACCCGGGCGGTAACGTGTAATAATTTGTTCCGCATCATTCAGCCATTTCACTCCGGCGGCGGTTTTGATGCCGAAACGCAGGTTGCCGCCGCGCCCGGGCAGGTAGAGGGATAATTCCGGTTTGTCCCCGCCATCGACGCGAAACGCGGAATTCAGGCAGTAAAGCGGGCGATTGAAAAATTCCGGGCCATTGGTGATGACAAAATCCGTCCCGACCGGCCAATAACGCAATGGCCGGCCGGTCTGGCCCGCATAATTGCCTTTCGGGTGGTAAATCCATTCCGGCGGGTCGGCGGCGGGCAAAGCGGGCGCAGGCAAAAGCGCCAGCAGCAGCAGGATGGAAGCGGTTTTCATGTTTGGCCGGACGATGCCCGCGACTTTGCCGCAAACCTACCGGCAAGGCAATTCTCTTGGGAGCCGGTGGCAGCAGCATAACCAAAAATGGTGATTGCCTTTGGCAGCGCCTTTTTCGGATAGTTCCCGCCAACCAAAATCCGATTAACTCCCATGGCCATGAGCTCACCCAACAACATCGAAAAATCATTTTCACTGGCGAAAGAACGTTACGCCGCCATCGGTGTGGACGCAGACGGCGTTTTGAAAAAACTGGAGCAGGTCCCCGTGTCTCTCCATTGCTGGCAGGGCGATGACGTGGGCGGCTTCGAGAATTTCGGCGGCACGCTCGGTGGCGGGCTCGTCGCTACCGGCAATTATCCCGGCAAGGCGCGCACGCCGGACGAACTCCGCGCCGATGCCGAAAAGGCGCTATCGCTCATTCCCGGCAAACACCGCTTCAACCTGCACGCCTTCTACGGTGATTTCGGAGGGAAGAAGGTGGACCGCAACCAGATCCGCCCCGAACATTTCCGGAGTTGGATTGACTGGGCCAGGTCCATCGGGATCGGACTGGATTTCAATCCCACCTGTTTCTCGCATCCCAAAGCCGCCAGCGGCTTCACGCTGTCGCATGCGGACAAGGCCATCCGCAAGTTCTGGATCGAGCACTGCCAGCTCAGCCGCGAAATCGGCGCCGCCCTGGGCAAGGCGCTCGGCAATCCCGCCGTCACCAATGTCTGGATTCCCGACGGGATGAAAGACACGCCGGCGGACCGGCGCGGCCCGCGCGAACGGCTGGCCGCGGCGCTGGACGAAGTGTTCAAGAAGCCGTTGGACCCGAAACATAACCTCGACGCCGTCGAAGGCAAGCTGTTCGGCATTGGCGCCGAAAGCTACACCGTGGGCATGCACGAGTTCTATCTCGGCTACGCCGTCAAACACCAGAAGCTCATCTGCCTCGACGCCGGCCATTTTCATCCCACCGAAAACATGGCGGACAAGATTTCGTCCGTGCTCTGTTTTGTTCCGGAAATCCTCCTGCACGTCAGCCGCGGTGTCCGCTGGGACAGCGACCACGTGGTGATACTCGACGACCCGCTGCTGGGCATCGCGCAAGAGCTGGTGCGGGGGGATTATCTGGGCCGCACGCACATCGGGCTGGACTTTTTTGACGCCAGCATCAACCGCATCGCGGCCTGGACCATCGGCGCGCGCAACCTGCTTCGTGCCCTGTGCATCGCCATGCTCGATCCGAATGACCAGCTCAAGAAACTCGAACTGGCGGGCGACTACACCTCGCGTCTGGCGCTGATGGAAGAGGCCAAAACGCTCCCGTTCGGCGCGGTCTGGGATTTTTATTGTGCTTCCAAAGGCGTCCCCGTCGGCGAAGCCTGGCTGGCGGAAGTGAAGACGTACGAAAAGAATGTTCTAAGCAAACGAAAGTAAAACGGCATTCCCAATCAACCCGAACCCTATCATCGACGACCGCAATTGAATCTCTCATGAAACCAAACCGCAATCCGTTACTGTTCGCGTTCCTTATGGTCGCCTCCCTGTTTTTCATCTGGGGATTTTGCCATGCCATGCTCGACGTGCTGAACAAGCACTTTCAAAACCTTCTTAACATCAGCAAAGCGCGGTCGGGGCTGGTCCAGACTTCCGTCTTTTTGCCGTATTTATTTTTGGCCTTCCCCGCGGCGTTGGTGAATCGTCGCATCGGCTACCAGCGAAGCATCTTGTTGGGATTGGCGATTTTGGCCACCGGGGCGTTTTTGTTCATTCCCGCCGGGTTGGTGTTCAAGACTTTCTGGGCTTTTCTCGCGGCGTTGCTCGTTCTGTCCACCGGCCTCGCGTGCATTGAGGTGGCGGCGAATCCTTATGTAACGGTGCTGGGACCGAAGGATAGCGCGGCGGGGCGATTGTCGGTGGCGCAGGCGTTTAACTCTTGTGCCTACATCATCGCCCCGACCATCGGCGGCTATCTGCTTTTTGGCAAGAAAGTGGATCCTAACAACCCGGATTTCCATCCCCTCATTTTACCTTACGTCGTGCTCGGCTGCGTCGTGCTTTTGATTTTCACAGCATTCTCGTTAATCAAATTGCCGACCATTGAAGAAGGCAACGTTGAGAAAACAGACGACGCCACCATATTCAATGCGCCGCTGTCGCATCAGCCACATTTTAAGTGGGGGGTGTTCGCGCAATTCCTTTACATCATCTCCCAGATCGGGATCGGCGCGTTTGCCGTGAATTACATCGTGCAAAACGCGGTGGTCACAGACGCGGCCGGGACGACGACAACGGCTCCGCTCTTTAGCTGGTATGGAACCTTACTGCACGCGGGCACTCCTGACGCCACGGCGGCCTATGTCATCTCGTTCGCGTTCATCCTTTATGCCATCGGACGTTTCAGCGGGGCGGCCATTGCGCGGGTCATCAAACCCAACCTCATGTTGGTGATTTACGGCATTGCCAACTCCATCATCATCCTGCTGGCAATGGCCGACATCAAAATGGTTTCGTGGATGTTTCTGCCGTTCAGCTTCCTGTTCATGTCCATCATGTTCCCATTCATTTTTGCGATGAGCATTCGCAACCTCGGTCCCCAGACCAAAATCGCCGCCTCGTTCCATGTGATGGCGGTCGGGGCCGCCGGCTCCATCTCGGCGGTGCTGATGGGCTGGCTTTGGGACCGTTACCACAGCGTGGGGATCTCCTTCACCCTGCCCTTGATCGGCTTTATCACCACGGCGATTTACGGCCTGGTTTATCCGCGCCTGCTGGAGAAATCCGGCCGGGCAGCGCAACCCGCCTCGTGACGGCCCGACCGTTATGCAACGCCACGCCTTCAAAATGAAGCTGAAGCCCGGCGTGGCGGCAGAATACAAAAGGCGTCACGACGAAATCTGGCCGGAACTGGCGGCGGAACTGCGCGCGGCCGGCGTCTCCGATTACTCGATCTTCCTCGACGAGGAAACACTCACGCTGTTCGCCGTCCAGAAATTGAGCGACAACAACACCGCCGCCGGCCTGCCCCATTCCTCCGTGGTCCGCAAGTGGTGGGATTACATGGCCCCGCTCATGGAGGTGCAGCCGGACCATTCACCGGTCGTGAAACCGCTCAAGGAAGTCTTTCATCTCGCCTGACCGGCGCGCGATCTGACCATGAAGAAGATCCAGGAAAAATCCCGCGTCACGGTCGGTTTGTTCGGCATCGGTCTCGACACTTACTGGCCGCAATTCAAGGGGCTGCGCGAGCGGCTGCTGGGCTACCAGCGCCAAATCGGCAAAAAAATCGAAGGCTTTGGAGTCCAGCTGATGGACGCCGGGATGGTGGACAACCTGGCCGCGGCGCGCCGGGCCGCGGCGCAATTCCGGCGCGGCGAGGTGGATTTGATTTTTCTTTACGTCTCCACCTACGCATTGTCCTCGACCATGCTGCCGGTGGTGCAACGCGCCGGTGTGCCGGTGGTGGTGCTGAACCTCCAGCCGGTGGCGCAGCTCGATTACAAAAAATTCAACGCGCTCGGCGACCGCGGTATAATGACCGGCGTGTGGTTGGAGCATTGCCAGGCGTGCAGTTGTCCCGAAATCGCATCGGTCTTCAACCGGGCCGGCATCGCTTTCCATCTCGTCACCGGCCATTTACAGGACGACGCGGCCTGGCAGGAAATCGGCGATTGGGTTGCCGCCGCGAAGACCGCAGCCGGGATGCGAAACAACCGCGTCGGCGTCCTCGGCCATTATTATTGCGGCATGCTGGATGTTTACAGCGACCTGACGCAACAGTCAGCGTCGTTCGGAAATCATTTCGAGCTTTTGGAAATGTGCGAACTGCACGCGTTACGCGAAGCCGTGACCGCCGCGCAGACGCGGGCAAAAGTCCGGCAATTTCGCCGGGTGTTCGATGTTTCGCGCGAGTGCGACGAAGTGGAACTGCGCGGCGCGGCGAAAACCTCCTGCGCTCTCGACACGCTGGTGAAAAAGCATGATCTCGGCTCGCTGGCCTATTATTACGAAAGCGTTGCCGGCCATCCGTATCAGGACATCGTCACGTCAGTCATCGCGGGCAACACGCTGCTCACCGGCCGCCACGTACCCGTTGCGGGCGAGTGCGAAATCAAAAACGTCCAGGCGATGAAAATCATGGACCTGTTCGACGCCGGCGGCTCGTTCTCGGAATTTTACCTGACGGATTTCAAGGATGACGTGGTGTATCTCGGCCACGATGGCCCGGCGCATTTTGCCATTGCCGAAGGCCGCGTCGGCCTGGTGCCGTTGCCGGTTTACCATGGCAAGCCCGGCAGGGGGCTTTCGATCCAAATGACGGTAAAACACGGCCCGATCACGCTATTATCGGTCGTTCAACGCGCTGACGGCAAATTGCTGCTGTTGGTGGCCGAGGGCGAATCCGTGCCCGGCCCGGTGCTGCAAATCGGCAACACGAACAGCCGTTACAAGTTTTCCATCGGGGTAAAGGCGTTCCTGAACGAGTGGTCACAGGCCGGCCCGGCGCACCACTGCACTGTCGGCGTCGGCCACGTGGCAAACCGGATTGAAAAGCTGGCGGCGTTGTTGAAACTGGAAGCCCAGCGCGTCTGCTGAATTGAAATCCCGGGAAGTTTTTCATCCCGACTGAAACGGCCGCCGCCGGTCGGACTTGAATTGGCGGCAAGGTTCGTGCTCGTCCAGAATGGAATTTGCCAGGCCATAGACCAATGACTGAAACCGGCTACGCGAAGGGAACATGCCAGAATTGTGGCGGACACCTTGAGTTTCCAGCCACCGGACTGGGCCTGACGATTGATTGCCCGCATTGCGGCCGCCAGACCATTTTGACTTCCCTTCCGGTGGTTCCCGCCGCGCTGGACGGAAACTCACCAGCCCAACCCAAAAGGAGATTTCCCGTCCTGTTGAGCCTGGCCCTGCTCATCCTGGTGGTGGCGGCAACGGACGCGGCGTTTTATTGGGTCAAAAAAACGGCGCCCCATCCGCCGGTTTCCACCCGGGCGATGGCTCCGACCCCGACGAATTCCGAAATGACCAACGGGTCTTCCGGCACACCCGAAGCCAACGATCGGCTCCAGGCCGGCCCGGTCACGCTGCAAAAAACGGACGGCAGCGCCCTGGTCCATGTGGTGGGAACCGTCAAAAATAATTCCGACCGTCAACGCTTCGGGGTCAAAATCGAACTGGATTTGCTGGACGCGCAGGACAACAAAATCGGCACGGCCAGCGATTACCTCGCCGTCCTCGAACCGCATCAGGACTGGCAATTCCGGGCGCTCCTGACCCAACCCAAAGCTGTGAAAGTGCGAGTGGCCAGAATCGAGGAACAGAAATAATCAAGCCCGCCAGCCAGGTAGGGCGTGGCAGTCCCCTGCCCGCCGTCCCGCAGAGCGGGATGGTGAATAGCGCGCACGGAGTGACGCGCCCTGCCATCGTCCCCGAAAAATCATGTCACTTTTGCCCTTTCCAGGTCGTCTAGATTACTAATGTCAGGAATTATTAAAGGACATTGATATGTTTGAGACATGCCAGGACAACGATTTTCGGCCGGAGAATTATTTTCAAACCCGTCGGCAGTTCCTCCAGCGTTTCGGCATGGGTTTCGGCGCCCTCGGCCTGGCCGGTTTGCTCGGGCCGGAATTGCTGTTCTCCCCAAGCGCACAGGCCGCCAGCGAGGTTTCCTCACTCACTCCAAAGACCCCGCCGCTGCCCGCCCGGGCCAAACACGTGGTCCACATCTTCGCCCAGGGCGCGCCGTCCCACATTGACACGTTCGACCCCAAACCGGCGCTGGCCCGCTATGACGGCCAGCCCCTTCCCGGCATGGGCGGCGTCGCCATGCCGTCACCGTTCAAGTTCTCAAAAAAAGGCCAGTCCGGCATCGAGGTCAGCGAGGTGTTTCCCTACATCGGCGAGCACGTGGATGACATGGCCGTCATCCGGTCGATGTGGACGGACATCCCGGCGCATGAAATCGCGACCGTGATGATGAACACGGGTTCGTTGCGGATTGCCAAGCCGTGCCTCGGCTCGTGGGTCGTGTATGGGTTGGGCACCGAGAACCAGAACATGCCCGGCTTCGTTTCCCTGCGTCCCGGTGGCGCCCTGCCCCCCGGGGGCTCCCAAAACTGGCAATCGGCCTTCCTGCCCGGCGTTTACCAGGGCACCAGTGTCAACACCCAGGCCCAGGCCGTAGACGTGATGATCCAGAACATCAAGAACCCGTACCTCCCGCTCCCGGAACAGCGCCGGCAGCTGGATTTGATTCATCAGCTCAATGAAATCAATTCCCAGAACTTGCAGAAGGACGCGTTGCTCGAGGCGCGCATCGAAGCCTCGGAAATCGCCTTCAAGATGCAGACCGCCGCTTCCGACGCCTTCAACACCAACCAGGAACCGGAGGAGATCAAGGAGATGTATGGCAAAACGCCCCAGGGCCGCCAGATGTTGATTGCGCGCCGGCTCATCGAACGCGGCGTACGAGTGGTCCAGGTCTGGGCCGGTGGCTGGGACCATCACAGCGACATCGAGGACAAGTTGCGCAAGAGCGCGCTGGAAATTGACCAGCCGGTCGGGGCGTTTTTGAAGGACCTGAAACAACGCGGTTTGCTGGACAGCACGCTCGTGGTCTGGGGCGGCGAATTCGGACGCAAACCGACCAAGGACCGCAACGGCAACGACAACCCCGGCCGGGACCATAACAACCAGGGATTCTGCACGTGGATGGCCGGCGGCGGCGTCAAGGGCGGCACAATTTACGGCGCCACCGATGAGTTCGGCGCCAAGGCCGTGGACGGCCGGGTTCATATCCATGATTTGCACGCGACCATCCTCGCCTTGCTGGGCTTCGATCACACGAAACTGACCTATCGCTACAACGGCCGGGATTTCCGCCTGACCGATGTCTCGGGTGAAGTGGTTAAAGGGGTCATCGCCTGAATCAACCGCCGAGAGGCACCATGCCAGCTACTTTCCAGTTTGTCGCGCAAACGAGCTTGTTTTTGGCAGTGGTCCCGTTTGGTGGGGCGAGGCTACTGACGAGCCGGCTCGCGAGGACGCTCGCCCCACCGGAAGTTGTAAAATGCGTCTTGACCGTGGTTTTGCTTTGTTTATCAATTCCTGTGACGGCAACCGCACAGTCACTGACCCGCGAACAATCGGATTTCTTCGAAAACAAGATCCGCCCGATTTTCGTCAACGATTGCTACAAGTGTCACAGCCAGCAGGCGCCCAAACTCAAGGGCGGCTTGTCCCTCGAAACCCGTGACGGCTGGTCCAAGGGCGGCGACAACGGCCCGGCTATTGTACCCGGCGACCCGGAAAAAAGTCCGTTGATCAAGGCCGTGCGTTACACCGATCCCGACCTGCAAATGCCGCCGAAAGGCCAGAAGCTTTCCGACGCCAAGATCGCCGATCTGGAGGCGTGGGTGAAGCTGGGCGCGCCCGATCCCCGGGTCGGAGGCGCGCCGGTGGCTCACCAATCGCCGCGCGATCATTGGTCGTTCAAACCCATTCAGGATCCGCCGGTGCCGGAGGTCAAGGATACCGGATGGATCCAGACACCCATTGACAATTTCATCGTGGCCAGGCTGGAGGAAAACGGGATGAAACCCAACCCGATCGCGGACAAGCGCACACTGATCCGCCGGGCGACGTTCGATCTGATCGGGCTGCCGCCCACCACGCAGGAGGTGAACGATTTTCTGGCCGATAATTCACCGGATGCCTATGCCAAAGTGGTGGATCGCCTGCTGGCCTCCCCGCATTACGGCGAACGCTGGGGCCGTTACTGGCTGGACGTGGCGCGGTACTCGGACACCAAGGGCGACGTGCAAAAGGTCCGGGAGGATTATCATTATCCCTACGCCTGGACCTACCGCGATTACGTCATCGGCGCCTTCAACGCCGACAAACCGTTCAACCGGTTTATCCTGGAACAGATGGCGGCGGACAAGCTGGTGCAAACGCAGCCGGACAAAGGCATCGTCGCCGCCATGGGCTTCCTGACCGTGGGCGAACGGTTCGAAGGAAAACAAAACGACATCATCAATGACCGGATTGACGTGGTGACGAAAGGGTTCCTGGGATTGACCGTCACCTGCGCCCGGTGCCACGACCACAAGTTCGATCCGATTCCGACCAAGGACTATTATTCCCTGCACGGCGTGTTTGCCAGCTGCAATGAACCTGCCCAGGAACCGATCATCGGCAAGATCAACACGGCCTCTCCCGGCTACATCGACTATAGCCAGAAATCTTCAGCGTTGAACAATCAAATGGCCGCGCTGGAGGAGCAGCGGAAAGAGAATCGGGGAAACCGGGCAAAAGTCCGGCCGATACTGCAGCAGGAGGGCAAGCTCCGGGAGCAACAGGCGGAGCTGGAATTGAACCATCCCGACGCCCCGGTGCGCGCGATGATGCTGGTGGACAGCCCGACGCCCAAGGATTCGCCGGTCTTCATCCGCGGCGAAGCGGAGAACAAAGGGCCGATTGTGCCGCGCCAATTTCTGGAGATTCTGTCACCGACGAACCGGGTCCCTTTCAAGTTCGGCAGCGGGCGCGTGGAACTGGCCAACGACATTGCGAGCCCCAACAATCCCCTGACCGCCCGCGTGATTGTCAACCGCATCTGGCTGCATCATTTTGACGAGGGCATCGTGACGACCCCGGATGATTTCGGGAACCAGTCGGCGCCGCCGAGCCACCCCGAGCTGCTGGATTACCTGGCCACGCGTTTCATGGCCGACGGTTGGTCGATCAAAAAGCTGCACCGGCTGATCATGTTGTCCAGCGTCTATCAGGAAAGCAGCGAGAACAATCCCCGTTACGCGCAGATCGACCCGATGAACCGCTGGTTGTGGCGCGCCAACATCCGGCGCATGGACTTTGAGGAGGTCCGGGATTCCCTGCTGGCTATCGGCGGGAAACTGGATGAAACGATGGGCGGC
>Ga0265338_10003775_pt1 | contig 21045 bp, 15 predicted proteins | sample 42126metaG_FD_193579 | JGI IMG/M metagenome (GOLD analysis project Ga0265338, IMG submission 193579) | Rhizosphere microbial communities from Carex aquatilis grown in University of Washington, Seatle, WA, United States - 4-21-26 metaG | ecosystem: Host-associated > Plants > Roots > Rhizosphere... | reverse complement strand
CGATGATTTTTTCGAAAAGTGTCTTCATTCAGTTTTAAGTTCTAAATTTTGAGTTTTGAGTCCGAAAGACCGGCTCGACTCAAAACTTAAAACCCAAAATTCAAACTCCGTTTACTCCACCACCAAGGCGCAGTCATTCTGTTCCGGCTCGGCGGTGAGGCATTCACGCAAATACTCGATGATGTTATCCCGCATCTTTTCGCAACGGCTGCTCCAGCGGCGCGCACCGGCAAGCTGTTTGACGCAGCCGCGCAGGCCACGAAAGCGCAACACCCGCGGCGAATGGCGGAGCTGGGCGCGGATTTCGTCGCGCAGGCGCGGGAAGAAAAAGAGTTCAAAGCCGCCGCCGGATTCCTGCGCCATCAAACCCAGGTCGGTTTCAATGGTTCCCCGGGTGTGCGATTCCATGGTGCCGGCGCGGATGGTAAATCCGAGATTGCGCAGCACCTTTTCCAACGCCCCCGCAAACTCGCCCACCGTGACGCTTTCACGGCACAGTTCGGTTTTGAAATAGTGAAAGACTGACGCGGCGGCGTGACGCAAGACTTCAGGGTCGAGCCAGCTGTCGCCGCCGCCGACGAGTTCGACGGAAATCATCTCGGCTGAGCAGGGCACACTTTCGCCGTTGGTGAGTTGAAAAAGCAGGCAGTCCGATAACAGGGCAATCATTGGCGGGCCTCCAGTTTTTTGACTTCATGAACGAAATCGGTGGCTTCCTGAAACCGGCGATAGACACTGGCGAATCGCACGTAAGCGACGTCGTCAATGTCGCGCAAACCGTCCATGACCAGTTTGCCGACGAATTCAGCGGGCACTTCGTTTTCGAATTTGTCGGTCACGGCGGCAACGATGTGATCGGCCAAACCTTCCATGGTTTGCGGCGTGACGGGGCGCTTTTGACACGCCTTTTTGATGCCGGACAGGAGTTTCTCCCGGGAGAATTCCTCATGCCGCCTGTCGCGTTTGAGCACCATCAACCCTTCCCGTTCGACTTCCTCGTAGGTTGTGAAGCGGTGCCCGCACTTGGTGCATTCGCGGCGGCGGCGAATCGTGGCTCCTTCGCGCGACGCGCGCGAATCAATGACTTTGTCTTCCTGACAGCCGCACTTGGGACAACGCATAAAGCCACTGCTAATTGTGGTTGCTCTCTTGTATCATACAAAGTTTTGTGGTGTCAAGAACTGGTCGGGAGGTGATGATATAAGTTATTCACAGTAAACAGCCAACCAACCGGGCTACCGCCTGAATTTTGTCTCGCTTGAGATTTTCACGGGAACCTGCTATTTTCATTCTGGTTTTGGAAGGGTGGAGAATCGCCTCCGGCGCGAGCCAGGGGGAGGAAAGTCCGAACACCAAAGGGCGCGATGCCGCGTAACTCAAGTTTGTTCGATTGAGATACACGCGGGCGGAAAGTCGAGAGACTTTCCGACGGACAGTGCCACAGAAAACAGACAGCCCCGACATTTCGGTGTCGGGGTGATGGTGAAAAGGTGCGGTAAGAGCGCACCGCGCGAAGCGTAAGCAACGCGGCACGGAAAACCCCATCGGGTGCAAGGCCAAATAGGGAATCCCGGAGCGGCCCGCTCCAGGTTTCGCGAAAGTGAAACGGATTCCGGGTATCGGCTGCTGAGACAAATGATTCTCTCCGCTCGCAAGAGTGAAGACAGAATTCGGCTTACAGCCCTTCCAAAACCAATTCAAATTTCCCGATCCGGAAGGACGAGCTATGCGAGTCCCATTTCAGCACAATCAGGGACTCGTATAACTCGTCCCGCCACGAAATCTGCATTCAGTGGTTCAAATTGCTCCGCCAATTCAAACTGACTCCTTTGCCGCTCTGGCGCGCTGGCGGTGAAGAAATTTTCTTAAGCGCGGCCGGTTCACTTTCGTTTCCAACCCGGTCCACCGCGCTGACCGAGATTTCGATCGGCGGGGAACCGAAAAACGTTCGCGTCGTTTGATTCGCGGGCAGAATTTCCGTCGTCCAGACCTCATTGGTTCGGAATTGCAAAACCCACAGCCACGCTGGTTCGCCGCCGGAAGTTTCCCAATGTGCGTGCGCGCCGGAATTTTCAATCATGACCGTCAGTTTGGGTTTATCCGGCGGGATGGCATCCAGCCACGGCGACGCGGGCACGAGCGCGGGCTGCGAGTATAGAGCGTGAACGACATCGGCCAGCGCGCGGTTTTCCTGGAGGGTGCGCAGGTGATAGAAAATTTCCCCGTCAGCGCCGGGTTGCTTGCGCACAATCTGGATTTGCCGCGTGATTTCATCCGGCTTCCACTTCGTGCCGACGTTGACGGCATTCAATCCCGGCCAAAGATGGCGATGTTTGACATTTTGCTCCGACCACCATTGCAGGAGCGCGGGGAAACTTTGTTCCCGCTGGTCAATCGGCCAGTATAATTGCGGCGAAAGATAATCGAGCCAGCCGTTGGCGAGCCACAGGCGTGAATCGGCGTCAAGCTTTGCGTAAGCATCCAAACCCTGAACCTGCTTCGGGAAACCCGGACGCCAGATGCCAAACGGGCTGATGCCGAACTTCACCCACGGTTTCAGCGCATGAATGGAATGATCGACGTTTTGGACGAATTGATTGACATTCGCGCGCCGCCACTCGTCACGGCTCATTCCACTGGACACGCCGTATCTCCGCCAGCTTGAATCGTCGGGAAAGTCCACCGAGTATCCCACTGCATTCTTCTCCGGGTAGGGATAAAAATAATCGTCAAACGCGATGCCGTCCACGTCGTACCGCCGGACCACGTCCAGGATGACGCTCAAAACATGTTCGCGCGCGGCGGGTTCGCCGGGGTCGAGCCAGAGTTGGCCGCCGTATTGGCGAATAAGTTCGGGGTGCGTGCGGGAAATATGATTCAGCGCCGCGGGCGACTTGGCCGCCGAATGCCGGGCACGGAAAGGATTGAACCACGCGTGCAATTCCAGGCCGCGCTTGTGGGCTTCCTCGATGGCGAAGGCGAGCGGATCGTAAAGCGGTTGCGGCGCCCTGCCCATCGTCCCGGTGAGATATTCTGACCATGGCTCGATGGGTGAGGCATACATCGCATCACTTCCCGGCCGCACCTGGAAAATCACGGCGTTCAACTTCAACTGCGCGGCGCGGTCAAGCAACGCGGCCAGCTCGACTTTTTGTTCCGCGACAGTGAGGCCGGGTTTGGACGGCCAATCGAGATTCGCGACCGTGGCCAGCCATGTCCCGCGAAATTCACGCACCGGCGCCGGCGGTTTGACGGTCGTCGGCGCATAAGTCGCGTCCGCTGCGAAAAGCATTGCCGACATCAGCCAAATGAACGCGGACAAGATTTTAATTCGGGCTGTCATGGCATGGCGCGCGCAGATTTAGACGCGGTTGCCTGTCCTTTGGCAAAACAAATTTGCCATGGAGTCGGAAAGACCCGGAGCTTTGAAACCAATTGATCTTCTCCGCGACTCTGTAACTCTGTGGCGGATTTCGTTGGAGATTTGACAAAACGCCATTGCATTTTTATTTCGCTACGCATCAATCGCTTACGTGGCTGATTTTGTCGGAGATTTGACAAAGCGAGACAAAGATGATTTTCTTCTGCCGTTGCAGCCTAAATCCGGCTTCCTTCCTGAAGCCGGATACGGGAGACCCAAATTCCTCAAGGCAGCTTGAGGACGGGGCGAACGGCGCGCGGTAACGCGAGCCAAGGCCACTTTCAAGGCCAAGCCCGTCAGCTAATCTCGTAGGCATTTGGAAGGGCGAGCCTCTGAGCCGCGAAGTCCGCGGCCTTCAAGTTCACCCAGACATGAATCGGCCTGTGTTGTCGTGATTTGAATCGCGACCGCATTTGCCATGTAAAATGTGATTATGCTGGACCTTGTGTATGTCGGGTTGACGGTGCTGTTCTTCGCCACTTTCGTGCTTTACGCGCGCGGCTGCGAAAAACTTTAGGAAACATTTATGGAAAACCTCATTCTCGGAATCATTTCCGTTGCGCTCTGCGTGTATCTCATCGTGGCCATGCTGCGGCCGGATAAATTTTAATCAACTGCTATGAACCCCCATCAATGGTTGGAACTCGCGCTTTACATCGGCGCGCTCGTCCTCGTCACCAAGCCGCTCGGCCTGTATCTTAACCGCGTGCTCGACGCCAGCGGTCGCACCTGGTTCGACCCGGTATTGCGCCCGCTGGAAAAGCTTACCTATCGCGTGCTCGGCGTGAATCCGCAGAAGGAGCAGGGCTGGAAGCAATACGCGTTCGCCACGCTGCTTTTCAGCCTGGTGAGCTGCCTGTTCACCTACGCGATTCTGCGATTGCAACAATTCCTGCCGCTGAATCCGCAACACCTCGGCGCGCTGTCGCCGCACCTCGCCTTCAACACCGCCGTCAGCTTCACGACGAACACCAACTGGCAGAGCTACGGCGGTGAATCCACGATGTCGTATCTCTCGCAGATGGTCGCGCTGACTATTCACAATTTTCTTTCGGCCGCCGTCGGCATTTCCGTCGCGGGGGCGCTGGTGCGCGGCATCGCGCGGCACACGGCACAGACCATCGGCAACTTCTGGGTGGACCTGACGCGCATCACTTATTATTTGTTGCTGCCCATTTGCCTGGTGCTCGCGGTCTTCTTCGTGTCGCAGGGCATGATTCAAAATTTCAAGCCTTACACGACGGCCAAACTTATCGAGTCGCAGACCATTTCCGTCCAGAAAACCGATGCGAACGGCAAACTGATGGTTGACGCCAAGGGCAATCCGGTGATGGAGAACCAGACGCTCGACACGCAGACCATCGTCCAAGGCCCGATGGCGTCGCAAATCGCCATCAAGATGCTCGGCACCAACGGTGGCGGTTACGTGAATGCCAATTCCGCGCATCCGTTTGAAAATCCCACGCCGTTCTCAAACTTTTTTCAGATGCTCGCGCTGTTGTGCATCGGCAGCGCGTTGACGTATCACCTGGGCCGCGAGACGAAAAATCAAAAACATGGCTGGGCGGTCTGGTCGGCGATGTTCGCGATGTTTCTTGCCGGTGTTCTGGTTTGCTCGTGGGCGGAGGTGCGCGGCAACCCGATTCATCAGCAACTTGGCGTTGCCGCCGCCGGTGGCAACATGGAAGGCAAGGAAGTCCGCTTCGGCATACTGGATTCCGCGCTGTTCGCCACGGTGACGACCGATGCCTCATGCGGCGCGGTCAATTCCATGCACGACTCCTTTACGCCGCTGGGCGGACTCGTGCCGCTCTTCAACATCCAGACCGGCGAGGTGATTTTCGGCGGCGTCGGCGCGGGGCTTTACGGCATGTTGATTTTTGTCATCCTCACCGTGTTCATCGCCGGGCTGATGGTCGGGCGCACGCCGGAATATCTCGGCAAAAAAATCGAGGCCTATGACGTGAAGATGGTGCTGCTGGCGTTTGTCATTCTCGCGTTCATCATTCTCGGTTTTACGGCCTGGGCGTCGGTGAGCGATTGGGGCAAATCGAGTCTGGCCAATCAAGGCCCGCACGGCTTGAGCGAAATTCTCTACGCCTACACTTCCGGCGCGGGCAACAACGGCAGTGCCTTTGCCGGCCTCAATGCCAACACGCCTTGGTATGACACGACGCTCGGCATTGACATGCTGCTCGGCCGCTTCGGCATGATTGTGCCGCTGCTCGCGCTCGCCGGTTCGCTGGCACGCAAAAAAATCGTTCCCGCCAGCGCTGGAACGTTTCCCGTGACCGGCATCACATTCGTCGTGCTGCTCGTCGGCACGGTGATCCTCGTCGGCGCCCTGACATTTCTGCCCGCGCTCACGCTCGGTCCGATTGTTGAACACTTTTTGATGCTGAAAGGCAACCTGTTTTAATCCGCATTTTTTATGCAAACGAAATCCGTTTCCATTTTTGACACGAAAATCCTCATTCCGGCCATCGGCGACGCGTTCATAAAACTGAACCCCCGCCTGATGGTAAAAAACCCCGTCATGTTCGTCACGATGGTCGGCGCGGCCATCTGCACCGTGGACGCCTTCCGCTCGCCCGGCCAGACGCTGTTCGTCGCGCAAATTGCCGTGTGGCTCTGGTTCACTGTGCTCTTCGCGAACTTCGCCGAGGCCGTTGCCGAAGGCCGCGGCAAAGCACAGGCCAAGGCGCTCCGCCAGACCCGCACGCGCACCAGCGCGAACAAACTTCGCGCCGATGGTTCCATCGAAACCGTGGACGCCGCCTCGCTCCGCAAAGGTGACGTGGTTTTGGTCCGCACCAATGAAATCATTCCCGCCGACGGCGAAGTCATCCTCGGCGCAGCGACAGTGGACGAATCCGCCATTACCGGCGAATCCGCGCCGGTCATCCGTGAAGCCGGCGGCGACCGCAGCGCCGTCACCGGCGGCACGCGCGTGCTCTCAGATGAAATCAAAATCCGCATCACCGCCAATCCTGGTGAAGGATTTCTGGACCGGATGATTTCACTCGTTGAAGGCGCGAGCCGCCAGAAGACGCCAAACGAAATTGCGCTCACGATTTTGCTCGCCGCACTGACGGTTGTGTTTCTGCTCGCGGTCGTCACGCTGAAACCATTCGGCATTTATTCCGGCGTGAATTTCTCCGATGTCGTGCTCATCGCGCTTCTGGTTTGCCTGATTCCAACGACGATCGGCGGCCTGTTGAGCGCCATCGGTATCGCGGGCATGGACCGTTTGCTCCAGCGGAACGTTTTGGCAATGAGCGGTCGCGCGGTCGAGGCAGCGGGTGACGTGGACGTCTTGCTCCTCGACAAAACCGGCACCATCACGCTCGGCAACCGCCAGGCCACGGCATTTTTGCCCGTGACCAACGTGTCAACGCAGGAACTCGCTGACGCCGCGCAACTTGCGTCGCTCGCCGATGAAACGCCCGAAGGCCGCAGCATTGTGGTGCTCGCCAAACAATTTGGCATTCGTGCGCGCGAAATCCGTGATTTGCCCGGCGCACAATTCGTGCCGTTCACCGCGCAAACGCGCATGAGCGGCGTGAATTTTGAAGGCAAACAAATTCGCAAAGGCTCGGCGAACGCGGTGCGCCAGTTCGTCGGCGGCCAGTTGCCGGCGGAAGTCGAAAAAATCGTGGAGGCGATTTCGCTTTCCGGCGGCACGCCGCTGGTGGTTGCCACCCGGGAGCGCGCCCTCGGCGTGATTCATTTGAAGGACATCGTGAAAGGCGGCCTCGCCGATCGTTTCAAACGCTTCCGTGCGATGGGCATCCGTACGGTGATGATCACCGGCGACAACAAGCTGACCGCCGCCGCCATCGCGCAGGAGGCGGGCGTGGATGATTTTCTTGCCGAGGCAAAACCGGAGGACAAACTTGCCTTGATTCGTCAGGAACAGCAAGGCGGCCGGATGATTGCCATGATCGGTGACGGCACGAACGACGCGCCCGCGCTCGCCCAAGCCGACGTCGGCGTGGCCATGAACACCGGCACCCAGGCTGCGAAGGAAGCTGGCAACATGGTGGATCTCGATTCGAACCCGACGAAACTGCTGGAGATCATCGAAATCGGGAAACAGCTGCTCATCACGCGCGGTGCGCTCACGACCTTCAGCATCGCCAACGACGTGGCGAAATACTTCGCCATCATCCCGGCGATGCTCATGGCGACGTTTCCCGTTATCGCGCCGTTGAATGTCATGCGCCTGCACAGCCCGGGTAGCGCGATTTTGAGCGCGGTCATTTTCAACGCGCTCATCATCGTCGCCTTGATTCCGCTGGCGTTGCGCGGCGTGAAATTCCGTCCGCTTGGCGCAGTGCAAATCCTGCGCATCAACCTGCTCATATACGGCGTCTGGGGTGTCATCCTGCCGTTTATCGGCATCAAACTCATTGACCTCGCCATCTGGCATCTGCATCTCGCGTAATTCAACTCACGAATATTATGAAAGCCATTTTTACTGAATTCGGCCGCTCTATCGCGGCAACAATTTTCTTCGCCGTCATTTTGTGCGGCGCTTATCCGCTCATTGTTTTTGGTGTGTCGCAACTGCTGTTCCCATACCAGGCCAACGGCAGTTTGCTCGTGGACAAATCGGGTGCGATTCGCGGTTCGGCGTTGCTCGCGCAAAATTTCACGGGCGGAAAGTATTTCCACCCGCGTCCATCAGCGGCGGGCGCAAATGGCTACGACGCTACCAGTTCCAGCGGCAGCAATCTGGGTCCAACCTCCTCCAATCTCGTCGCCAACATTACTCAAAACATCGCCACCTACCGTTCCGACAACGGTCTTGCGACAAATGCTGTCGTTCCCGCCGACGCCGTGACCGCTTCGGGCAGTGGCCTCGACCCGCACATCAGCGTGGCGAATGCGGAGTTGCAGATTCCGCGCGTGGCCAGGGCGCGCGGCCTTTCCAATGATCGCGTGCGCGAGTTGGTGAAACAAAACACAAGCGACCGCGACATCGGTTTGTTTGGCGAACCGCGCGTGAACGTGATGACGTTGAACTTCGCGCTCGACCAGTCGCCGCGGAAATAGTTTCTTTTGGGCATGGATTTGCCCGCCGCCGACCGCTTGAAGCCGGAGGATTTCCTGCGGCTCATCGAAAAAGGCCGGCAGGGCAAGCTGAAGATTTATCTTGGCCACGCGGCGGGCGTCGGCAAAACGTTTGCGATGCTCGAAGAGGCACATCGCCTCAAAAAGGCGGGCGTGGATGTCGTCATCGGCTGGATTGAAACGCACGGGCGCAATGAAACCGCCGACCTCATCGGCGATCTGGAAATCATCCCGCGTAAAAAAGCCCCGCACGCCAGCGGCACAGTGGAAATTCTCGACGTTCCGAAAATCCTCGAACGCAAGCCGACGGTTTGCATTGTGGATGAATTGCCGTTCTCCAACGTGGCCGGGTCAAAAAACCCCAAGCGTTATCTGGATGTTCAGGAGTTGTTGCTGGCCGGCATCAACGTCATCACCGCGCTGAACATTCAGCATCTCGAAAGCCTGCGTGATACGGTACTGCGCGCCACCGGCGTGGACGTGCGGGAGCGCGTGCCCGACCGTTTCGTGCTGGAGGCCGACCAGGTCGTGAACATTGACCTGACCGCCGAGGAATTGCGGGAGCGGCTGCGGCTGGGGAAGATTTACCCGGCGGACCGCGCCGCCGCCGCGCTCGAAAATTTTTTCACGGAAAACAATCTGAACGAACTGCGCGAACTGGCGTTGCGCGAAACCGCGTCCGCACTCGACCAGCGTCCGCGCCCCGGCGCCAGGCCGCAACCGGACGTCAGCGAAAAAATCGCCGTCTTTATCAGCACCAATCCCGAGACGACGGCGAAGCTTTTGCGCACGGCGTCGCGTCTGGCCGGGCGCCTGAACCGCGAATGGATGGCGGTTTATGTGCGGCGCAAAATGGAAGACCCGATGCGCATCGCGTCGGATTTACAGCGGAAATTCATGCAGAACGTCCAACTGGCAACAGAACTTGGCGGCAGCGTCACCGTGCTGGAAAATGAGGATGTCTGTGAGGCGTTGCTGAAGTATTGCCGTGAAAACGTCGTCAACCTCGTCGTGCTCGGCACCACCGAACGGCATTGGTGGCAGTTCACGCGCCCGAATGTCATCAACTTCTTCATGCGCCATGCGCCCGGTATTGACCTGCACATTGTTGATCCGAATGGCTGAAGGCAACGTAGAACTATAATATGACTATTGGTGAATGGTTCCTTTCGATAAAAAATCTCGTGATTGGCCGGGGACGGAATTTTTATGACCAGAAGTTGTTTCAAAAAACGTCGCTGATTGCGTTGTTTGCCTGGGTTGGTCTGGGGGCGGACGGTTTGTCATCGTCGTGCTACGGCCCGGAAACCGCGTACGTGGCGCTGGGGAATCACACCTTTTTGAGCCTGTTCGTCGCGGTGGCGACGATCATCACCATCATGGTCATTTGCGCGAGTTATTCGCAAATCATCGAGGCGTTTCCCAGTGGCGGCGGCGGTTATGTGGTGGCCAGCAAATTGTTGTCACCGACGATGGGTGTCGTTTCCGGCTGTGCGTTGATCGGGGATTACATTCTGACCATTGCCATCAGCGTGGCCAGCGGCACGGACGCGATGTTCAGCTTGTTGCCGGAAAGCTGGCTGGGATACAAGACGGCGTTTGCCGCAGCCGGCATTGTCTTTCTCACGTTACTGAATTTGCGCGGCGTGAGGGAATCGGTACTGGTGTGGGTGCCGGTCTTCTTTCTGTTCGTCGTTTCCTACACGGTCGGCATTACTTACGGCATTGTCATGCACGCCCACGAATTGCCCAATGTGGTTCACGGACTGGCGTCCGATGTTCGGGCGGATTATACCCAGATCGGGCTCTGGGGGCTGATCGTGGTGATTCTGCAATCCTACAGCATGGGTGCGGGCACCTACACGGGCATCGAGGCGGTCAGCAACAGCGTGTCGGCCTTGCGCGAACCGCGCGTACAAACGGGCAAACGCACCATGGTTTACATGGGCACGTCGCTCGCGCTGGTCGTCGGCGGCTTGCTGCTGACGTATCTGCTTTTCCAGGTCGAGCCGGTGAAAGGCAGGACGTTGAATGCGGTGTTGTTCGAGCAAATCACCTTGTCATGGCCGCCCATGCTGGCGCACGGGTTTGTCATCGCGGCGCTCGCTTCGTCCGCCGCGTTGTTGTTCATTGCGGCGCAAACCGGATTTCTGGGTGGACCGCGCGTGCTGGCCAACATGGCGGCGGACCGCTGGATGCCCACGCGCTTTGCCTCCCTCAGCGACCGGCTGGTGACCCAAAACGGCGTGCTGTTAATGGGCGCGGCGGCGCTCGCGGTGGTACTTTTCACCCGGGCGGCGGTGAGCATCCTGGTGGTGCTTTACAGCATCAACGTTTTCATCACCTTCACGCTTTCGCAACTCGGCATGGTGCGGCACTGGTGGTTCGAACGCACGCGCCAGCCGGCTTGGAAACGGAAACTGTGCTTGAACGGTTTTGGCATGCTGTTGACCGGCGGCATTCTGATTTCGTTGTGCGTCGTCAAATTTTCCGAAGGCGGCTGGGTTACGATCCTGGTCACCGGACTGTTGATCGCCATGGCCTTTTGGGTCAAACGCCATTACCGGCAGACCCAGCGCCAATTGCAACGGCTCAACGAACTCGTCACCGCCGCTGACATTGATCAAGCCGACACGACCGCCGGGGTCCCGGCGGTTCAATGCGATCCCACCGCGCGCACCGCCGTTTTTCTGGTCAACGGTTTCAACGGACTCGGCCTGCACACATTATTGGCGGTGGTGCGGATGTTCCCAAAGGTCTATCAAAATTTCGTTTTTTTGCAGGTTGGCGTGCTGGATGCCGGCAATTTCAAGGGCGTTGACGAAGTGGAAAACCTTCGCGAATACTCGCGCCACGAGGTGGAACGTTACGCCACCTACATGCGCCGGCAGGGTTTTTACTCCGAGGCGCACTTTGGCCTCGGCACGGACGTGGCGGACGAGGCGGCCAAGCTTTGTGAAGAGGTCGCCAAACGTTTTCCGCAGTCTCAATTTTTTGCCGGGCAACTGGTGTTCCAGGACGAGAGTTTCCTGACGCGCTGGCTGCACAACCATACCGTATTTGAATTGCAACGGCGGCTTTACCAGCACGGCTGGCCGATGCTCATCCTGCCGATCCAAGTGTGATTAAAGATCGGACGACTCGCCCGGACGCAGCAAATACAAGGTTTTGTTCGCGGCCCGGAATTTTTCCACGGCGAGGTTGTGATCAATTTTAATCGGCGGGAAGGTGTCGTAGTGGACGCCGAGAATCTCCGTGCAGCGCACAAATCCGGCGGCTTTAACGGCGTCATCCGGTCCCATCGTGAAATTATCGCCGATGCACAGCGCGGCAAATTTTAACGGCGTGGATTCGCCGATGAGTTTCATGTCCAGCGTCAGGGCGGTGTCGCCGGAGAAATAAAAATTTCCGTCCGCGCTTTCGACCACAAAACCTCCGGGGTTGCCGCCGAAGGTGCCGTCGGGCAGCGTGCTGGAATGAATGGCATTGACGAATTTGGCGCGGCCAAAATCAAATTGGTAACCGCCACCGTGGTTCATCGGGTGCACGCGCGGCGCGCCTTGCTGATTGAGCCAGGTGGCGACTTCAAAATTAGCGATGACGAGCGCGTTGGTACGTTTGGCGATTTCCACCGCGTCGGCGATATGATCCACGTGCCCGTGCGAGACAAGAATGAAATCCGCTGGCACCGACTTTACGTCAATGGCCTTCGCCAGTGGATTGCCGGAAATAAACGGATCAAAAAGCAGATGCTTGCCACTTACCACGACCGAGAAACAAGCGTGACCGTAGTAAGTGACCTTCATGCCGGCCTCAGGCCGCCGTGCTCATTTCCGGCTCGGACGTGTCCAGGAAACCCTGCAAATGACGCACCCGCGTCGGGTGGCGCAGTTTGCGCAGCGCCTTGGCCTCGATCTGGCGGATGCGTTCGCGCGTGACGTTGTACATCTTGCCGATTTCCTCGAGGGTACGTTCGTAGCCGTCCAGCAGGCCGAAACGCATTTCGAGAATTTTGCGCTCGCGCTCGGTCAGCGTCGTCAGCACGTCGCTCAATTTTTCACGGAGCAGACTGTAACTGGTGACTTCGGACGGATTTTCGGCGGACTTGTCCTCGATGAAATCGCCCACGCTCACGTCGCCGTCGTCGCCGACAGGCGCATGGAGCGAAACCGGCTGCTGCGCCATTTTAAGCAACGCGTGGATGCGGGACACCGGCATGTGCATTTCGTCGGCCAGCTCCTCCGGCGTGGGTTCGCGGCCCAATTCCTGGGTGAGCTGTTTTTGTGCGCGCCAGAGCTTGTTCATGATTTCAATCATGTGCACCGGGATGCGGATGGTGCGGGCCTGGTCGGCGATGCTGCGCGTGATGGCCTGGCGAATCCACCAGATGGCATAGGTGGAAAATTTATAGCCGCGGCGATACTCAAATTTCTCGACGCCCTTCATCAAACCGATGTTGCCTTCCTGAATCAAATCGAGGAAGGACTGGCCGCGGTTGGTGTATTTTTTGGCGACGGAAACGACGAGACGCAAATTGGCCTCGGCCATGTGCGTTTTGGCCTTGAGACCGCGGTCCGCCGCGGCCTTCAATTCGCCGAAGGCCTTGAGGAATTCCTCGCGCGGCATCCGGACGAATTGTTCGAGCGTCTGGATTTTGGCGCGTTCGGCCTCCATGGCCGCGCGGCGCTCGGCGGTGGTCCGCAACCCCTCGAGGTCCTGAATATGCCGCAGGCTCGCCTGAAATTTTTCGTGGACATTGCCCGCCACCACGATCATTTCCTCGACCACCTTCTGCTTGTAGAAAAATTTCTGGAAGGTTTCCTGCAACCGGGCGCCCAGTTTTTTCAATTCGCGCTGGAGCTTTTCCTTCCGGCCCTTTTGCAGGGCCTTTTGCCAGGTGACATACTTCGCGTCGACTTTTTGGTCGTGGGCGCGGACCTTTTTGATGAGCCGGCGCAAGTCGCGCAAATGGCCTTCGCGATTGGCGATTTTCTTGTCTACAATCACACGGTCAAAACGTTCCTTCGGCGGTTCAGACAGAAGTTTTTCCGCGATGGCAATGTGTTCCTTGGCGGCGAAGCCGAGGCCGTAAACAATGCGCTTCATTTCGATCTCGGCCTCCTCGATGCGCTTGCAAATCTCAACTTCCTGTTCGCGCGTGAGCAACGGCACCTTGCCCATCTGGTTCATGTACATGCGAACCGGGTCGTCCAGAATTTCAAGGCGCGCGTCCTCGTCCTGCTCCTCCGGCTGTTGCGCGGGCTCAGGCTGCTTGGCGCGTTCGGCCTCCGCTTGATCCATGACGATTTCAACGTCCAAACTGCGCAGTTTGCTGAGTAACGCGTCGAGATCTTCCGGGCTAAGATTGTCCGGCAGCACATCGTTGATGTCATCGTAGGTGATGTAGCCGTGCTCCTGCGCCAGATGCAGCAGGGTCTTGACTGTTTCAGTCAGATCCACAGTGGACTGTGAAGCCGGGGCGGCCGCACCGCCATTTTGCAGGCGTTTTTCCGCTTCCGCAATTGAAGTGGCCGTATGTGCGCGACCTTTTCCATTGGTTTCCGGCAGCTTGGAAATGTCCCGTCGCGAGTGGCTGGAAACGACAAAACGTCGGCGCTCCGGAGATGTTTTGGCTCCGGCACCTCGTCTTACGTCGCGGCGGCGATTACGCCCCGCACCGTTCGGCGGCGTTGTTTTTCTATTCAGCATAAGTTATCAGACCCACATTAACCCGTTTTGGTTCAGGGAAATTTACAAAGTTCCCCCAAACGAGTTCGCGTCGTCTTTGCACAACTCTCACTCGCCCTAGAACTTCGGGAGACCGCGAACACCAGAAGACCGACGCGCCGCAACTTTAACCCCTTTCCCGGGTAATTCAAGCAGAATCGTATTCCGCTGCGAAAAAAACCAAAAAACGCCCGGAAATCAGGTGTTTTTCAGGGGTTGTAGTAATTGTAATAGGTTGTAAATTAATTTGTTATAATGGTTTAAGACTGGAAATCACAGCCGCGATGTCGCGGGTAATTTGCTCGCGCAATTCAGCCTTGGATGCAAATTTTTTCTCTTCCCGTAACTTATCTCCGATTTGGATTTCTAATTCTTCGCCGTAAAGTGTTCCGCTGAAATTGAGCAAATGTGCCTCCACATGAAGCACTTGTGGTCCTGAGGCAACGGTCGGCCTAAACCCAATGTTGAGGGCGGTGCGATAGGCTTTTCCCTTATAATTCGCCAGACCGGCATAAACGCCATTCGGTGGAAGTGCCAGGCCCGCCACGTCGAGATTTGCCGTGGGAAAGCCCAATTGCTGCCCTAAACGCTCCCCTTCAACCACGCGACCTGAGATCGCATAGGGCCGTCCGAGCATCTGGCTGACGGCGTCGAGATCGCCCGCGCGAATGATTTCGCGAATACGCGTGCTGCTCACGATCTGGCCGTCCAGCGAGACCGCCGCCAGTCCGTGAACGGCAAAGCCAATATCTGTGCCAAGTTTTTGGAGCAACGGGACGTTGCCGCTGCGTTTGTGGCCGAAAACAAAATCCGCACCGACGCAAAGACTTTGAATATGTCCAACGTCCCGCGCCAGGCTGCGAATGAACGCTTCGCCGGTCTGCCGGCTGAATCTTTCGTCAAAGTGAATCGACAACAGGGTGTCCGCGCCGAGTGATTCAATCGCGCGCAGTTTTTGCGGCAGCGAATAAATCAGGGGCGGCACGCGGTCGGGCGCGACGATCGCGTTCGGATGCCGGTCGAAGGTGAGCACGAGTGCGATCGCCTCGTGCAGGTGCGCGTCGGAAATCGTTTGCCGGATGATTTGCTGGTGTCCCAGATGCACGCCGTCAAAAAAACCAATCGCCAGACAGACCTTGCGCCCGGTGAGCTTCAATTCAGCCGCCGCGTGAATGATTTTCATCAGCTTTGGGGATTAAGATTACGATTAAGAGCAGGATGAAGAACAGAAAAACCCGGAGTTGAACGCCTCATCTTAATCTTAATCATAATCTTAAGCCGTTACAGCCAATTTTAAAAACGGAATGACCTTTCTCTCAAGTTCCGCCAGTGTCAATTTCAAAACCTCGGTCAGCGGCGTTGACCCGGCCACGTCGAATTTGCCGGACGCAGTGCGGCGGAGCGCGGACAAATGCGCGCCGCAACCGAGTTTCTGGCCGAGGTCATGCGCGATGCTGCGGACGTAAGTGCCCTTGGTGCAGGCGATTTTGAACTGGCCGATCGGCAACTCGTAGCTGGTGAACCGGAAATTGTAGATGTGGACAAGGCGCGGCTCGCGTTCAATCTCAATGCCTTTGCGCGCCATTTTGTAAAGCGGCACCCCTTTGATCTTGATGGCCGAAACCATCGGTGGGATTTGCATCAGGTCGCCGACGAACTTCGCCGCTTCCTCGTTCAACTGGTCAAGTGTCAACGGTGGAACGGGCAGCGAGGCGGTGAGCTCGCCGTCGGCATCGTAGCTGCCCGTCGTTTCGCCGAATTTGATGGCACCTTCATAGACCTTGTCACCGCCCATCAATTTTTCGGAAAGCTTCGTGCCGCGACCCAGCACGATAATGAGCAGGCCGGTTGCGTTCGGGTCGAGTGTGCCGCAGTGGCCGACTTTTTTGATGCCGAACTGGCGGCGAATGGCGTCCACCACGTCGTGCGACGTGGGGCCGGCGGGCTTGTCAACGAGGATAGCGCCGTCAAGCGGGGAGAACTCTTGCATGAGTAATCACTTGGCGGAATTCAATGCGTGTTTGACGGCGGCAATCACCTTGCGCTGCACGGAAAGCGGATTGCCGGGGATGCGCGCGCCCGCCGCTGCCGGATGGCCGCCGCCGCCGAACTGCCCGGCGATGTCGCTCACATTCACCTTGTCGCTTTTGGAACGCAGGCTGATGCGGGTCAATTCCGGCTCAATTTCCTCAAAGACACACGCAACCACAACCGGTTCGATTTCGCGGATGTGGTCAATGAGTCCTTCGGTGTCGTTGCTTTCCGCGCCGGTGCGGGTGAAATCAATTTTCTTGAGCCAAAACCAGGCGATGCGGTCGTGGCAGGTCAGCCGGAACCGGCTGTAAACGTGTTTGAGCAGCCGGGCGCGCGACAAGGGATATGATTGATAAACCTCGTCGCAAATTTTCGCGAGGTTTGCGCCGCGCGTGACCAGTTCCGCGCTGACGTGAAATGTGCCGGGCCGGGTGGTGGGGTATTGGAACGAACCGGTGTCGGTGGAAACGGCGGTGAACAGGCAGTCGGCAATCGGCCGGGTGATGGGCCAGCGCGCTACTTTGAGCAGGCGATAAATCAATTCGCCGCAGGAAGGTTCGCGCGCCGTAACCCAGTTGATATCGCCGTAGCGCGTGTTGCTTTCATGGTGGTCAATGTTGATGAGAATTTTCCGGTGGCTGATGCACGGAACGACCCTGCCCAGGCGCTCAAAGCTTGCGCAATCCGTGGCAATGACACAATCGAACTTCAAGCCGCGTTTGGGTTTTTGGAACAATCCGTCGCTATTGAGAAATTTGTATTTCTGCGGGACGGCATCCTCGTTCCAGCAGGCCACTTTTTTGCCTTCATTTTGCAGGGCCAGCGCGAGACCAAGTTGCGAGCCGACGCAATCGCCATCGGGCCGGATATGTCCGGCAATACAGAAAGTTTTGCTTTTGCGAACCGCGTCAAGAATGCGGTCAATGATTTTGGGATAACTTTTCACGATTTAATCGTTGTCGTCATCGGCCGTGGTCTTTTCCAGTTCCTCGATGATTTGCAGCACGCGGTTGCCGCGAGTGATGGACTCATCAAAGGCAAATCTCAGCTTTGGCGTGTATTTCAAGACGATGGCGCGGGCGACCAATCCCTGGATGCGGACCCGATGTTCATTGAGCATCTGAAAGCCGCGCTTCTGCTGGTCGGGGTTGCCGAGGATACTGATGAAAACGGTGGCGGACTTGAGATCACCGGCCACGTCCACGTCGTTGACCGAAATCAGACCGCATTCGCTCACACGGAATTCGCGGCGGATGGCTTCGCCGATTTCACGCTTCAGCAGTTCGCGCACGCGTTGGAGTCTTAGACTTGGCATTTTAATTCAGGGAGGCGTTTGAGGGTTAACGCGTTAAAGTGGATGGCGCTTCACCCCTTTAACACTTCAACGCTTTAACGTCCGCTCATAATTTCGCCGCCACTTTCTCAATGGAATAACTCTCGATCACATCACCGATTTGAAAATCACTGTAGCCCTCGATGCGGACGCCGCATTCCATGCCCGCCCGGACCTCGTTGACTTCGTCCTGGAACCGGCGCAGGGATTGCGCGATGCCTTCGTAGATCACGTCCTTGCGCCGGCGCACACGGACCTTGCCCTTGACGATGCGACCGCTGGCCACCATGCAGCCAGCGACCGGCACACCCTTGGACAATTCAAAAATCTGCCGCACTTCCGCCGAACCGACGATGTTCTCCTTGACGACGGGTTCCAGCAGTCCGGCCATGGCTTCTTTAACCTCGTCAATCAACTCGTAAATGATCGCGTACAGCTTGATCTGCACGCTTTCATGCTTGGCCTTTTCGGCGGCGGTGCTGTCCAGGCGCGTGTGAAATCCGAGAATCACGGCGTTTGACGCGGAGGCCAGGGCCACGTCGTTTTCGGTGATCGTGCCGACGTCGCTGTGAATGATTTCGAGCGAAACTTTTTCCGCCTCGATTTTCTTGAGTGCCTCAACAATCGCCTCGACCGAGCCTTGCGCGTCGGCCTTGACGACGACCTTGAGCATCTTGCTTTGTTCCGCCGCCAGGGTGGCGAACAGATTTTCGAGCGTGACCTTTTTGTCCTCCTGACCTTCGGCCCGGGCTTGAAGAAAACGTTGCTCGGCCAGGTCGCGGGCCGCCTTTTCATCTTCCACGACGCTGAATTCCAGTCCCGCATCCGGCACGCCGTTCAAGCCCAGGACTTTCACCGCGACCGAGGGACCGGCCTCCTTGAGGCGGTCGCCCTCCTCGTCGATGAGCGCGCGGACGCGGCCGTAAAATTCGCCGCATAAAATAATGTCACCCACCCGCAACGTGCCTTTGCGCACGAGCACGGTCGCCGTCGGGCCGCCGGGTTCGACGCCGGACTCAATGACGTTGCCCTTGGCGCGGCGGTTGGGGTTTGCCTTAAGCTCGAGCAATTCTGCCTGGAGCAAAATCATTTCCAATAGTTTATCGACGCCCTGTCGGGTCAGTCCGGAAACATCCACAAAAATCGTGTCCCCGCCCCAGTCGTCGGGGACCAATCCTTTGTCCTGTAACTGCTGGCGGACTTTCAGCGAATTTGCGTTGGGATGGTCGATTTTGTTGACCGCGACGAGGATGGGAACTTTGGCCGCTTTTGCGTGATTGAGGGCTTCGATCGTTTGCGGCATGACGCCGTCGTTGGCGGCCACGACCAGCACGACCAGGTCGGTGACGTTGGCGCCGCGCGCGCGCATGGAACTGAACGCCGCATGGCCGGGCGTGTCCAGGAACGTGATTTGGGCCAGCTCATTTTTCCGCTCCGGATGCGGCACGGAAATCGTGTAAGCGCCGATGTGCTGTGTGATGCCGCCGGCCTCGCCGGCCGCGACATTGGCCTTGCGGATGACGTCGAGCAGCGTCGTTTTGCCGTGGTCAACGTGGCCCATGATGGTCACGACTGGCGCGCGGGGTTTGAGTTCTTCCGGTTTGTCCTCGATGTCGAGTTCGACTTTTTTGATGGGCGCGTGGACCGCGCCGCCGCCGCGCTCGCGTTTTTCCACCTCAAAACGGAAGCCGTATTTTGCGCAAAGCTGCTCCGCGATTTGTTCGTCAATCGCCTGATTGACCGTGGCAAAAACGCCAAGCCCCATCAAATCAGCAATGATTTTGAACGGCTTCTGCTTGAGCTGCGCGGCGAGTTCACGCACGACAATCGGCGGCTTGATGACAATGACTTCACCGGTTTCCGGTGCGATAAATTTGGGGGATGGCGCGGCGGCGGGTTTCGCCGGTTCGCGGGGGGGCGGCGCGGTTTGGCGGCCGCCGGACGAACGTTGAAAGGGTTGTCGGAAATCGGTTCTTTGCGGTCCGCCATGACGAGACGGCGGAGGTTTGACCGATCCGGCCTTCTCAGCCTTGTCCCCGGGCCGTGGCTGCGGACGGGTCGGCAGTTGAATGAATCCGACTTTTTCACCGAGTTTCGGTCCAGCCGGTTTGGGCGGTGGCGGTGGCGGCTCAACCACAGGTGGTGGAGCCGCTGCGGCTTTTACCGGTTCGGCTTTGACTTCCGGTATTGGTTCCGGCGGCGGCGCGGTGATGATGACGATCTTTTCCTCGACCGGGACGGCCTTGGGTTTTTCGACGGCGGGTGGCGGCGCGAATTTGGCGGCCAGGTCGGGATGTTCCTTGAACAGCTCCTCTTCGAGGAACTGGGCGCTGATCTTGTCAAGCGAGCTGGAGGGGACTTTCGCGGCGGCAATGCCCAAGGCTTTGGCCTTGGCGAGGATGGTTTTGTTCTCCAGGCCTAGCTTTTTCGAGATGTCGTAAATCCGAACGGGCATAATTTTTCACCATCGCCGACCGAAATGTGCGAATCGCCTTCATGGCTCAAACCACGGAAACACTTGTTTCGGTCCGCGTCATAAATCTCAACTGTTTACCCCGACACCCGTGTCGGGATTCACCGGCGTTTCACCGACTTTCAAAGTGCGGCGTTCCGCCTCGGCGTGCGCGGCCTTTAAAATTTCCGCCGCCTGTTCGCCGACCTGGGGGACACTGCTTAAATCCCCTACGTCCGCCTGCAACAAATCTTCCAGCCGGGTCAGGCCGGCATGAACGAGGGCGTCGGCCTGTTCGCGCGAAATTCCCGGAATCGCCGCCAGCAATTCAACGGCCTCGGCGACCTTTTCCTCAAAACCCTTGGTGACAACGACTTCGGCGTCAATGTCCACTTCCCAGCCGGTGAGCTTGGCCGTCAGCCGCGCGTTCTGTCCGCGCTTGCCTATGGCCAGTGAAAGCTGGTCTTCGCTCACCAAAATATTCACGCGCTTGCCGGCTTCATCAATTTCAAAACTTTTGAGTTTGGCGGGCGCCAGCGCATTGGTGATGAACGTGCGGACGTCCGGCGACCACGGAATGACGTCCACTTTTTCGTTGTTGAGTTCGCGGACGATGTTTTTAACGCGCTGACCGCGCATGCCGACGCAGGCACCGACTGGGTCCACCTTGCTGTCACGTGAATAAACCGCCATCTTCGTGCGAAAACCCGGCTCGCGCGCGATGCCTTTGATCTCGATCGTCCCGTCGTTGATTTCGGACACTTCGAGCTGGAACAACTTGATGACAAACCGCGGGTCGGCGCGGGACAAAATGATTTCCGGCCCGTGCGGTCCCTGCTCGACGGCCTTGACGTAACAGCGAATGCGTTCGCCGACCTGATATTCCTCGGTAGGCACACGCTCGCGGTTGGGCAGCAACGCCTCGTATTTGCCCAGGTCCAAAATCACGTCCGAACGCTCAAACCGCCGCACCGTGCCGCTGATGATGTCGCCGACGCGGTC
>Ga0265338_10003774_pt1 | contig 21055 bp, 20 predicted proteins | sample 42126metaG_FD_193579 | JGI IMG/M metagenome (GOLD analysis project Ga0265338, IMG submission 193579) | Rhizosphere microbial communities from Carex aquatilis grown in University of Washington, Seatle, WA, United States - 4-21-26 metaG | ecosystem: Host-associated > Plants > Roots > Rhizosphere... | reverse complement strand
AAGGGAGTTTTGGTGTTTGAAAAGTTTTTCAGTTCCTTCCTGAGTTGGTATGGCAATTTTCTGGAAAGTAAAAGGGCGGGGACTCGGGATGACGCATTCAAAATACTAGATGCACGGCTCAATGCTAATGGTGCGAGTATTGAAGAACCAAGTTCTGCGGAACCCGAGGAAATGCTTCGGTCAATCGGCTTAAAGTTTGCAATGTATGCGTTGGCGGAAGAATGTGAGAAAGCTTTTTTGGTCAAACTTCTAGTCGATTGTGAGAACATTATTACTACGGTTGGAGCGGAAGTTTTCAACCACCGGGTACAAATGCTCCATACGTGGTTTGATTCGCACAAAATTGCCTAAACCCTCTTGCTCCTTCCTACTCCAGTGAGTTTGACGACCACAAACGCGCCGGACCGTTCGCCGGCTGTCCGGCCATGTCCCGACCCCTTCTGGCGCGTTGTAGGTCGAAAAACACGTCGCCTCAGCTAGCCCATGACCGTTTGTTTGAGCTGGTCCGATCTAGACCGGGTTGCTCTCTGAACACCTCCACCAAGCCAACGGAGTCCCTACGCGCGGCGGCGGGGGCCGGGGGCCACGGTGTGGGGACGGGTCGGGCCAAATGAAAGCTTCCTTTTGTATCACCTTGCCGGCGGCTGGTGGACTATCACCATCACCGGGCCAAAGTTCAACCGCGACGACGGCACCTGCCACCATCATCGAACCACAGATCAACTGCGCTGTCTGCCATGATTTCGTAAAAACGCAAAGGACATTGGAAACACCTTAAACACGGATGGATTTGTTAGCAGTGGAGCATTTTGAAAATGTCAAAAACTCATAAAATACTTGATTTCATTGAGTGAAATCAATGTTGGAGCGGGTGAAGGGAATCGAACCCTCATCTCAGGCTTGGGAAGCCCGCATTCTACCACTGAACCACACCCGCCTCCGCGGCGAAGCCGCTTCGGCGCGGCAAGCCCGCCTTGATACTATCATCGGCTTTAGCCTGCACCGGTACCAACAACGTCTACCAGACTGGGAGGCGGCTGGCAACTGCTTTGCACGGACATCAGGCCCCGGCGTCGAGCCGGGCGATGGCTTCGCGCAACCGGGCTTCGATGGCCGCCTGGCGTTCCGGCACCACCACCTTGCTCCCGTCCAGTTCGCGTACGTAAAAAGTGTCGATGGCCGCACCGCGTTCGGTGACGATGCGCGCGCCGGAAATGTCGAGCGCCAGCTCGGCAAACGCCTGCGAAATGGCATAGAGCAGGCCCAGGCGGTCTTCGGTCTCGATTTCAATGAGCGTGCGGGTGTCCGAAGCCTCGTTGTCCAGATAGATTTGCGTCGCCATCCGCTCGCCGGCGTAGGCCTGGTAAACCGGGCGCGCCACGACCTGGCGCGCGATCAGCGCGGACAGGTCCACGGTTTCGTCGTTCAACACCTGGTCGAGCAGGGCGTCAAATTTGGCGTGGGACTCGCGCGCAGCCAGATTGCCGGTCCGGGCGTCGTTGACGAAAAATTTGTCGAGCACCACGCCGTCGTTGCGCGTGAAAATCTGTGCGCTAAGGATGTTCAACCCCACGGCACTGAACGAGCCGGCAATCTTGCTGAACAGCCCAGCGCGGTCCCAGGTGCAGATCCGGACGAGGTTGTAACCGCGGTCGGGTTCATCCTGCCACGCCGTCGCGGGCGACAGCACCCGTTCCTCTTCCAGCACCTGCCGACGCATGAAGCGGTGCGTCAGTTCAAGGTCGCCGGTGATGTCCCGGGCGGTGTGAATTTCAAAATAACGCGACGGCAACGCGGCGAAATGCGCGTTGAGCTCCTCGCTGCTGATGGATTTCGGAGCCAGTTCGCGGACCTCCTGCAACAGCTCTTCGCGCTGTTTCTGGGAGGCGCGGACGAATTCCGTGCCGCCGGTGAGCAGCGTCAGCGCCCGCTCGTACAACTGCCAGAGCAGCAGGTCCTTGAAGCTGTTCCAAAGCTTGTCGCTCGTGCCCTGTGAATCGGAGAACGTCAGCAACGTGAGCAGGTTCAGCCCCTCGGGTGTTTTCATCTGTCGGGCAAAATTCCGGATGACCGAGGGATCGTCGAGGTCGCGTCGTTGGGACACGCTGGCCATGAGGAGATGATTTTCGATGACGGCGTGCAGCGTGCCGGATGCGGAAGCGTCCAGCCGCAACCGTTTGGCGGCGCGCATGGCCATGTCCGCGCTGACCTCCGGGTGGCGGCCCTGTTTGTGGCGTTCCGATTTGCCGACGTCATGCAGCAGGAGCGCGAGGTAAAGCAGGCCGGGCCGTTCCAGGCTTTGAAACAGGGGGCCGTAACGCTTGTAGGGTTCGTCCTGGGCCTCCCAGATCCGGTCGAGTTGTTCCAGGCAGACCAGCGTGTGCTCGTCGGCGGCATACTGATGATAGAACTCGTGCTGTACCAGGCAGGTGAGCCGGCCGAATTCAGGAATGTATTTGCCCAGCAGGTTCACCTCGTGCATCGCCCGCAGGATTGGCGCGACACTGCCGCGCCGCTCGAGGATGGTCAGGAACGTTTCGCGCACGTGCTCGTCGTTCAGAAAATCATGGTCCACAAGGGAAAGCTGGTTGCGGATGAGCTGTGCGAGGTCGGGGTTCAATTGCAACCGGTGCTGTTGCGCGTGAAGGAACACGCGCATCAAACGGCGCGGCGAGTCCCGGAAAACCCGGTTGGACGCGGCGCGAATTTCCCCGTCCACGAACAAAAATCCGTCCACCGGTTCCACCGTCCGGGCGCGTTTGGGCAGCCAGGCGCGCAGCGCCGCCAGCCGTTTCTGCGGCGGCGAGAGCAACGCCATGCGCTGCTCCAGCGTGCGGGTGATGAGGAAAATATTCCGCATGTGCGTGTAAAGGTCGCGCATGAATTTCTCAATGCGTTTGCTCGGGGAACGATCGGCGTAGCCGAGCGCGTGCGCGACGGCCGGCTGGAGGTTTTTCCCCAGTACGTCCAGCGGCCGGTCCACGTGGTAGTGCAGTTCCGTCCGCACCCGCAGCAGGAAATCGTAGGCGGCCTCGAGCTGTTTGCGCTCAGCCCCGGTGACGAATTCGCGTTCCTGCAGTTCCTTGAGCGAGCGGGTGGTGTATTTGAAAAAGGTCATCCAGAGCAGATTCTGGAAATCGCGCAGGCCGCCGCACCCGTTTTTGATGTTCGGTTCCTGCATGCAGGCCGAGTTGCCGAACTTGCTCCGCCGCGTCGCCTGGTCTTCCAGCCGCATCGCGATGTATTTTTCCTCGAAACCCACGACGCACTTGTTGACCAGGGACTTCTGGAACTTGTTGAACAACGCCTCGCTGCCGATGATCAGCCGCGCCTCGATGAGCGACGTCTTCGACTGCATGTCGGTGTTGGCCACCTTGACGCAGTCCTCGATGCTCCGTACCGCGTGCCCGACCTTCAGTCCGACATCCCACAGCGGATACAGCACTCCGTCGATCAACTTGGACAGGTAGGGCAGCGGCCGGTTGGCCGCAATCTGGCCGTCGTGCAGAAACATGAAATCGATGTCGCTGTGCGGGTTCAGTTCCGCGCGGCCATAACCGCCGATGGCCACCAGTGCCAGCGGCGGGAATTCCTTTTGGGCCTCGGGTGACAGGCTGCCTTTGGCCTCCGCCCAGAGATGCCGCAGCAGCGCGTCGAGAATGGCTGCCCGGGCCTCGCAGATTTCCCGTCCGCCCACGCCGCCGCGGTGTTGCAGTTTGAGCCGGTGGGTCTCCACCTTGAGGAACGTCTTGTATCGCGCGAGTTTGGCGGCCGTGTCGCTGTTTGGCGGCGACGGCAGACGCACCTCGGCGTCAGCTTCAATTTTTTTAATCAGGTCCTGCACGGGCGCATAAATTGCGGAGAAAACGATTTCAACGCAAGAAATGCCGTAATCCTCCTCGTCCTTGGCCTCGTCCTCGAACATGGAAAATCGAGGAGGAGGACGAGGAGGAGGACGAGGAAGTCCGGAACATCGAAACCTTTTCGTCCATGCGGCGTCTGTTACACTTTGTCCGCGATGCCGGTACCACCCGATCCCGATGCCGTCCTGATGCTGCGCGTCAAACGCGGCGACCGGGAGGCGTTCGCCGGGCTGGTGGAAAAATACAAGCAGCCGGTGATGAACTTCGTTTACCGTTCGCTGCGCGACGAGACCGAGGCCGAGGACCTGGCGCAAAACGTTTTCCTGCAGGTCTATAAATCCCGGGCCCGCTACCAGCAAAAGGCGAAATTTTCCACCTGGCTCTTCACCATCGCGCGCAACCTGTGCCTGAATGAACTCCGCCGCCGCTCGCGACATCCCGCCGAATCCATTGAAGAAACCCACGCCGACAGCGAGTCCCGCGAGGGCGGGACGCAACGGCAGTACGAAGACAAATCCCAACCGGCGCCGCCGGAACACCTGTTGCAGGGCGAGCTGGCGCAAAAAATCGAGGAGGCGCTGGCCGACCTGCCCGAGAACCAGCGCAGCGCCATTTTGCTTTGCCGGCAGGAGGACCTGAGTTACGAGGAAATCGCCGATGTTTTGGACTGCTCGCTGTCGGCGACCAAATCGCTCATCCATCGCGGCCGCGAAACCCTCAAGGAAAAGCTGAAGCGTTACCTGCGCACCGGCGACTGGGCGGAATAAGTTTCAGGAAAGGGCCAGATCCGGGGTGAAATAGGCGTCGGATCCGGAGGCACACCGGACCCATTTTTTCCCGTCCTTGATTTCCACCCCGCGGGTTGAGGTGTGCAATCGGGCCAAAGTTTGTCCCTCCGTGCCGTAATGGGTCCAGCCATACTGCCACATGATATCCCTTGGATTTTCGCCCCAATCAATGCCGTTGCTGAATCCGTGTTTCCGGCTTTTGGCCGCCTTTTTTGCCATCAAGTTTGACATCTCCAAGCCGATTCAAGCCCATTCCGCAGTTTTTGCCAATCAGATGTTTGTTCGATGGAAAACGGGCCTGATCCTTCTTAAGCCAGGGACTTGTAGCACTCGCTCCGCCGAACCGGCGCAATTTGTTCTTGCGTCCTTTGCGCTTCTTTGCGGCCATACTGTTGGCGGTTCGGGTTCGAGCCATGAAACGTGCCTTTACCCTCGTTGAACTGCTGGTGGTCATTGCCATCATCGCCATCCTCGCGGCCCTGCTGTTGCCGGTGTTGGGCCGGGCCCGGGCCACCGCCCGGCGCACGGCCTGCGTCAGCAACGTCCACCAGATCAACCTGGCCGTGCATCTGTACATTGATGAACACACCGACGCCGTCACTTTTTACACCAACAACATTTATTTCGATTACAAGGAAGCCGTTTTGCCTTACACCGGTGCAACGGGAAATGCTGCGAACCAGCCGACGTTGTTTGTCTGTCCGGCCGACGATTTCAATCTGTCCGGTCCGATTGGCTCGTGGTTTTTTGAAACGTCGTCGGGCCAGGGATTTTGTCATCAGGCCTGGACGCATTTCTCCAGTTACTGGTTTAACGGTGGCGTGACCCGCGGCGCCGACACCAATGACGTCGGCATGGCGCAAAAACCGTTCGCCTCGGTCCGGGAACCGGCCAAAACCGAATTGGTCGGCGAAATTTCCGGCGGCGTCGGCTTGAGCAGCCATAACCGCGTGCAACCGCTTCAGTTTCCGGACGCCCGCAACGTGATGAGCTTTGTGGACGGCCACGTGGACTACATCAAGATCTACTGGAACGGCGTGACCGGCATCGACGGTTTTTCCGGCCTGTACGAACCGCCCGCCGGCTACGAATATAAATGGACGGGGAATTGAGCTTTATTTGTCCCGCTGCAACAGAAATTCCGCCAGGGCTTCGAGCGCGACGGCTTTGCCTTTGAACGTTTTCAGCGCGGCAAAAGATTTGGCCGTCAGTTGCGCCGCGATCTCCCGCGATTTTTCCAGGCCGACAATCGCCGGGTAGGTCGCCTTTTGCGACCGAGTGTCCTTGCCCGCCGTCTTGCCCAGCTGCTCGCTCGTCTGTGTCACGTCCAGAATGTCGTCAATCACCTGGAACGCCAGCCCGACGTGATAGCCGAAATCCGTCAGCGCCTTGAGCTGCGCCGAGGTGCAGTTTGCGCTCATGCCACCGAGCCGCACGGAACAACACAGCAACGCCGACGTCTTGCGCTCGTGAATGTATTTCAACTGCGCGGCGGAGGTTTTCTTGCCTTCGCCTTCCAGGTCGGCGACCTGGCCGGCGACGAGTTGCAACGAGCCGGAGGCCTTCGCGATTTCCAGGATCAAATCACGGTGTGAATAGCGCGGCCAGCCTTTGGCTTGCGCGGCGATTTCAAACGCCTGCGTCAACAGCGCGTCACCTGCCAGCACGGCGATGCCCTCGCCGAACACCTTGTGGTTGGTTGGCTTGCCGCGGCGGAAATCGTCGTTGTCCATCGCCGGCAGATCATCGTGGATGAGAGAATAGGTATGGATGCATTCGACGGCACAGGCGAGGGACAGGGCGTCGGCTTCCTTGCCGCCGCAGGCCTGGGCGGCGGCGAGGCAGAGGGCGGGGCGCATGCGTTTGCCGCCGGCAAAGAGCGAGTAGCGCATCGCCTTGTGGATGGTGGCGGGGCGGGTGGATGCGGACGGCAGGAGCCGGTCGAGCGCGCGGTTGACGGTTTCGGTGCGCGCGGCCAGGAACCGGTTCAAATCGAACTGGATGTTTGCGGACATGCCGGTTTGTTTTAGAAAACGCCCTCCATTCATGCAAGATTTAAGGGGATTTTTCTTATTGCGTTCGCGAACGGATGGATTAGACTTCCCGGCTCTGATTATCATACCAAATTGTGAACGCTGAACTTTGCAAACGAGCCGCTGAAAAAGTCGGCAACCCCAACATCCTGGTCAACCTCATTTCGCGCCGCGTGCGCCAGTTGAATTCCGGCGGTGGCGGGTTGAGCCGTCCCCTGATTGCCGACGTGGGGAACCTGGGCGCGGCCGACATCGCGTTGCGCGAGATCCTCGAGGAAAAAATCGGCTGGGAAATGCCCGAACCGGTTGAACTGGTCCGCCCGCAACCCAAGAAGCGCAAAAAACGGTAGGTCATTTTCAATCCGCAGATTGCGCGGATGACACAGATTATTGCCAACGGACCGCCTCCGGAAACGGGGGCGTTTTTATTTGGTCCGGCGCCGTTTCTTCCCGGTCATTTTTAATCTGTGAAATCTGCGTAATCTGCGGATAAGATAAAACCATGGCCGACATCGTGACCAATCACAAGGCCCGGCGCGATTATCACATCCTCGAAACCTTCGAGGTGGGCATCGTGCTGCACGGCACGGAGGTCAAGTCGCTGCGCGCGGGCAAGGGACAGATCGCCGACGCGTTCGCACGGGTGGAGAAGGACGAGGTCTGGCTGTACAACGCGCACATCGACGAATATTCGCACGGCAATCTCCAGAACCACCAGCCCAAGGCCCCGCGGAAGCTGCTGTTGCACAGGACGGAAATCCGGAAACTGTTCGGCCTGGCGTCGGTCAAGGGCCACACGCTGGTGCCGCTGGGGTTTTATTGGAAGAACGGCAAGGTGAAGGTCACGCTGGGCGTCGGCAAGGGCAAGCAGGAGTTCGACCGGCGGGAGGACTTGAAAAAGCGCGATGACGACCGCGAAGTCAAACGGGCCACGATGAAATGGTCCAAGGGCAAATGAAGCCGGCCGGGCCAATGATTTTAATGGCGGTTTGGTTTGCCACCGTGGTGCTGGGTTGGGCCGGGGAAACCAATGCCACCGTCCGCCCGGCGAACTGGGCGCAACCGATCGAGGTGGCGGGCATCAAAAACTGTTACCGGGTGACCCCCAACCTGTATCGCGGCGCCCAGCCCACGGCCGAAGGCGTGAACCAATTGCCGGCACTGGGCATCCGGACCGTCGTCAATCTGCGCGCGTTTCATTCGGACCGGGACGAGGTGGCCGGCACCGGTTTGAAATATGTGCGCTTCGAAACGAAACCGTGGCACCCAGAGGAAGAGGACGTCGTCGGGTTCCTGAAGGTGGTCACCGACACGAACAACCTGCCGGTGTTCGTTCATTGCCAGCGCGGGGCGGACCGCACCGGCATGATGTGCGCGATGTATCGCATCGTGGTCTGCGGCTGGACAAAAGCGGAAGCGATTGACGAGATGAAGAACGGCGGGTTCGACTTCAATCCGGCCTGGCATGACCTCGTCAGTTTCATTGAGCAGGCCGATGTGGCGGACATCAAACGGCGTGTTTCCCGGTGATGTTGTGCTACAGGCCGGGAGATCAAGCGCGCCGATGCTTCGGCGTTGAATCGTTTAAAAGTTAAATCGTTAAACCGTGAATCGAGTCGCGCCCGAAACCGATTTAACGATTCAGCAATTCAATGATTTAACGGAACAGAATCAGGCCTTGGCCGTGGCTTCGGGTTTCTTCCAGGTCCGTTTGGGCGCCTTGGTGACGAGGCCTTTTTTGAGGGCGCTGGCGGAGACGCGGATGTAGCGGATCTCGCCGCTGGGCAACTGGGCTTTCACGCGCTGCAAATTGGGCATGAACTTGCGCTTGGTGATGGCGGTGATGTGCGTGCCGATGCCGCCCTGTTTCTTGGGTTTGCCACTCCGCCAGATGATGCTGCCCTTCATCGGTCGTTTGCCGGTCAATTCACAAATGCGTGCCATAAAAATTCAATAATGAGCCGCAAAGACTAGCAGTGAAACCCGCCGTGGCAAGCATTATTTCCCGGGGATTTTGCCCCGGGCGCCGTGACCTGACCCTCCTCCAGCGTCGGAAAAATGGAGCGCCGAACTCCGGATCGGCACGAACCGGCAATTTCCTGCCAACTGGCCGAGTCGGAGTTCGGCGTTCCGGGGCAGTGTCGACCCGCGCCCTTTTGCTCCGGATTACCGCCGGGATTTGAAGAATGGGCTTGGCTTTCCCAGCCATATGCCGTTGTCTTGGAGTGAAATGAACGTCAATCCGCCGGGTCGCAAGCTGCTCAAAACACTGTCTTTGGCCGTCAGTCTGATGCTGTTCCTTCCCGTGGTCCGCGCCGACGTGGCGGAGGCCCCCGCCGCCAAACCTGATGGGGCCATCGCCACTCCGGCGGCGGCCGACACCAAGACCGACGCCGTGGCCAACTCGGTCGTGAAGGTGTTTTCCACGATGCGTTACCCGGATTTGTACAAGCCCTGGATCAAGGGCTCGCCGAGCGACGCCACCGGCACCGGGGTGGTGATCGAAGGCAAGCGGATCCTAACCTGTGCTCACGTGGTGCTTTACGCCAGCGAGGTGCAGATCCAGGCCAACCAGGCCGGGGACAAAATTTCCGCAAAAGTCGTGGCCGTCGCGCCGGGCATCGACCTGGCCGTGCTCCAGCCGGACGACGAAACGTTTTTTGACACGCATCCGCCGCTGGCCCGGGCGAAAGCGCTGCCGGAAATCCGGGACATGGTCATGGCGTATGGCTATCCCGAGGGCGGCACCAGCCTTTCCATCACCAAAGGCATCGTCTCCCGCATCGAGTTTGAATCCTACAACTATCCCGTTTCCGGCCTGCGTATCCAGATTGATGCCGCCATCAATCCCGGCAACAGCGGCGGGCCGGCCGTGGTAGGCGACAAGATGATCGGCCTGGCGTTCAGCCACCTCGGGTTCGCCGACAACATCGGCTACATCATCCCCAACGAGGAAATCGAACTGTTCCTCTCGGACATCGCGGACGGTCATTACGACGGGAAGCCGGCCATGTTCGACGACCTGCAAACGCTGGAAAACCCGGCGCTCCGCGAGTTTCTCAAACTCGACAAATCCATCGAAGGCATGATCGTGCACCAGCCCGACAGCACCGACCCGGCGTATCCTTTGAAGGAATGGGATGTCATTACCAAAATCGGCGGCGTGCCGGTGGACGACCAGGGCATGGTCAAACTGGGCGCCAACCTGCGGGTGCGCTTTATGTACCTGGTCCAGAAAGTGGCGAAGAACGGGAAGGTCCCCCTGACCGTGGTGCGCGCCGGGAAGGAACTGCCGGTGGAGCTGCCGGTGTTGCCGAGGCATCCGCTGATCATGCCGGCCCTGGAGGGCGCCTACCCGTCCTATTTCGTGTACGGGCCACTGGTATTTTCCACCGCCACGCAGGAATTTATCGGCGGGTTATTGCGGGGCGACCGTGCTTCCCGCTGGGTCAACTGGTTGACTTCCATGGGCAGCCCGCTGGTGAAGCGGATTGGCGATAAACCGGCCTTTGCCGGGGAGGAACTCGTCGTGGTCCCATCCCCATTCTTCCCGCACAAACTGGCCAAGGGCTATTCCGACCCGTTTTGCCAGGTGGTCAAAACCATCAACGGCATCCCCGTCAAAAACCTCGCCCATCTGGTCGCCGTCCTGCGGGATGCCAAAAGCCAGTTCATCACTGTCGAGTTCAACCGGCGCGATGGCGAGACCCTGGTTTTTCCGCGTGCCGACACGCTCGCCGCCACGGATGACATCCTGACCGACAACGGTGTGCGCAGCCAGGGTTCGCCGGACACCCTGGCCATCTGGGACGCCAGGCCCGCTCCATGAAATGAACAACCCGAAGCTCACCATGACGGCAGCGGGTGAGAAGCCGCCGCCGGTGACAGCCCGCTGCCTGACGGGCGGAGTCAAACCGTTTGCCGCCCTGCGGCCCCAACCCGCAATGGCCCCGCAAATCTGCGAATTGCCTTATGACGTGATGTCGTCGGACGAGGCGCGCCAGATCGCCGCCGGCAATCCGCTCAGTTTTTTGCACGTCAGCAAACCGGAGATTGACCTGCCGCCGGACACGGACCCGCACGCGCCGCAGGTTTATGCCAATGGCCGGCAAAATTTCCAGCGGCTTCTCAGCATCGGTGCGCTGGTGCAGGATACGCAGCCGTGTTTTTACCTGTACCGGCAGGTCATGGGCCAGCATTCGCAGGTTGGCCTCGTCGCCACCACCAGTTGCGAGGATTACCTGGCCGGGGCCATCAAAAAACACGAGCTGACCCGGCCGGACAAGGAGGACGACCGCGTCCGGCACATCGAGACCCTCAACGCGCAGACCGGCCCGGTTTTCCTGACCTACCGCGCCGACGAGGAGCTGGACAAATTCGTCGCCCGGAAGGTTGCCGGGAAACCGGATGTGGATTTCACCGCCCCGGATGGCGTGCAGCACACGTCCTGGCGGCTCGCCGACGTGGCCGACCTCAAGTTTATCCAGGCGCGTTTCGACAAGATCCCGGCGCTTTACATTGCCGACGGGCATCATCGCAGCGCGGCAGCGGCGCGAGTTTACCAGACGCGCCAGGGCGCGGGTGAGAGCGGCTGGTTTCTGGCCGTGATTTTCCCGCACAACCAGATGCAGATCCTGCCGTACAACCGCGTGTTGAAGGATTTGAACGGCTGGCCGCCGGAACAGGCGCTGGAAATTCTCGGCAAGGTTTTTGCCACCGACCCGGATGGCACGGGCGTGCCGATGCGCAAACACGAGGTTGGTTTTTATTTTCAGGGCAAATGGCGGACCCTGGCTTTCAACAAGAAACTCACCGTCACCGACCACCTGGTGGATGCCCTCGACGTCTCCCTGCTGCAAACCCAGGTCCTGTCACCGGTGTTCGGCATTGAAGACCCGCGCACCAGCCAGCGCATCAGCTTCGTCGGCGGCATCCGCGGCCCGGCGGAACTGGAAAAGCTGGTGAACAGCGGCGAGTATGTCTGCGCGTTTTCGATGTTCCCGACGAGCATCAACGATTTGATGTCCATTGCCGACGCCGGCGGCATCATGCCGCCCAAGAGCACATGGTTCGAGCCGAAGCTCCGCGACGCGATGTTCTGCCACCTGATTTAACGTCTAACGTTGCGGTCGACGGGAATCGGATGGGTTCAATGCTTCAATTCTGAAGGATCCAGACTCCGCACAGGGCGATGAGGTTGACCGGCAACTGGTAGAGCGCCAGCCCGACCAGGTTCATGATGTCGGTCAGGTAACCTTGCGTGAAATAATGCAGCGAAACAAAGACTGCCAGACCCAGGACCACGGAGGTGCCGAAGACCAGGAGCAGTTCCCTCAAATCCGGCAACCGGAGATACTGGCCACCCAAAACCCGGAGCAGCAAATACCAGAGCACGAACAGGAAGATGGAAACGGCTGCGGCTACTGGTGGCTGAATGATCAGCTGCGCGAAGTTGGAGGCTTTGAACGCCATGAAACCGGCCAGAATTCCGGCGAAATCAGCCAGCGCCAGGATCAGGCCGTGCAAACCGATGCGCAACATCTTCACGGCACTTTCCCTCACCGCACCGGCTGGGGTGCCCGCCGGTAACGGCGCAGCCCCAGGGCGAGGATGCCCACGCCCAGCAGCGCCCAGGTTTGCGGCTCCGGCACGGATGGGACGGTGGCCGGGTCGGCCGGCTTCAACCCGTGTTGGGCGTACTGTTGTTGCGTTTCCAGCACCACGGCGCCGGTCAACGGCGTGACCAGCTGGTTGCCGGCGGCCAGTTTTACGGCGGCATCGCGCTGGCGCCGGGCGGCCAGCCGCAAAGCCTCGTCCCGCGCCCAGAGACGTTCGATCTGTTTGTCAACGTGCGTGCCGTTGGTCGTTTCCGTTGAAGCGGCCATCTGCTCACGAACGAACTGAAAATCCTGGACCTTGCCGGTCCAGCGGGCGATTAATTGGTCCAGGTCAGACCGCAGTGAACCGGGACGCGGGACATGTTCGACCGCGTCCAGGCCATCCAGCTTTTCAAGGATCCGGTCGGGCCCGTTCCGGGTCTGAATTTCGAACAGGCGCACCGGGGTGGCCGTCCGTTCCATGCGCTGGCGCAAACCGTTCTCGCTCGAAAGCAGGACGGATTGCGGCTGATGGACCCATACCACTACTCCGCCATCCCCCGCGGCCGCCAGGTCCCAGGCCGCTTCCAGCGCGGGCAGATTGTCCTGGCCGCCGGCAAATTGAGTCCGGTCGAGGCGGTGTTGGGTTTCTTTGATGACGTCCGGGGTTGCCGGTTGCGGTTTGGCGTTGAATTCTTTTTGGCGGTCATCGGCCACGATCAGGGCAATTTCCATCGTTGCCGGTATTCCCGGAAGCGCGGCCGCCAGTTCCCGAGCGGCTGATCGCATATCCTCGGAACCGTCCACGACCAGCACCAGCCGCCGGGGCGTGAGCGGGCGGGATGACCGGATGGCTTGCCGGATGACCTGGCCCGGTTCGTCAGCTGGCGTCCAGACGGTTCCAACCTCAGCTGGCCGGCGGATTTCCATGGTTTCGGGCTGGGCTGCCAGTCCGGTTTCCGACACCGCTTCGTGGAATTCAACCGGCTGCGCCCCGCTTTGAGTTGCAGCTGCGGCGTCGCGCCCGTGAAGCATCGGGGCGGATGATGTCATCCAGAGCGCATGTTTCAGATCCGGGCCGATCCCGAAATTGCGTTCGAGGAATCGGGGCCAGATAAAACGTCCCTGTTCCAGTGATTCCAGGGCCAATGGCGCGGTGATCCCGATCCGTACTTTCATCGTGCCGCCGTCGGGGGGGACGGGAAAACATTGCAGCAACACCCGGTCCGGCCCGCAGGTGTTGACCAGCACCGGGTCGCGGCGTTGGGCCACGGCGACTTCCTGGTAAGCCTCCCGCACCTGGGAACGGCCGCCGTAAGCCGCTTCGCGTTCCTCGCCGTTGATCCAGAGTGTCACGCGCGAAACCACGGACCCGGGCGGCAGCGCAATCTGCGCGCGTGCTTCGCGTTGTTGCGTAGAAATGTTTTTGAATTCCAGGGTCCATTCGCAGTAAACCAGCGCCGCGTCCGGTTCCGCCACGGCGTCCATTCGCGAACCCGATAACGCCAGGCCTTTCACGCGGTCGGCAACGGTTTCCCCGCCCAGAGCGTTGTCCCAGGTGAATTCCTCCTCGAGATCCGTCCAACGTCCCGCCCGGGTGTAGAGCGTCGGCGGCGGGACGGAATTGAAGGGGGTTCCCGTGACCCGGTAATAAATTTCCCGGGCTTGATCGGCGGAAACCGTCTGTTTACCGCCGGCGATGGTGCGGACGAGGTCCAGGTCCAATTCCCGCCGCAACAGGCCGTAGCAGGCGCGCAGGATGAGTTCCCGGTCGCCGAACTGCCGCAAAATCTGGACGCCCCGGATTCGGGTGCCGGCATCTGCCGCCGCCGCCCGGGCCAGGCCGTAATAGGTGACCGCCGCGGGCAGTTGCAACAGGACGAGCAGAGCGAAAGCAACGACGGCGCCCTGCCAGGCCCGGGGGAGAACGGGCTGGCCGATTCGGTCTTTGTAGCGGACCCGCAAAAAGAGGGTTGCGATCAGTGCCAGGTACGGCGTGAGCGGGATCAGTCCCAGGCCAAAGAAGATGACCGCAACGCAGGCTACGGGGACAAACGGCAGATACAGGATGGAATAGTACAGGCAGACGCCGCACGCCGCGCCGTTGAGCCAGCCCAACAACCGGGCCGGGCGAACATCGCGCGTCCGGCTCGCCCACCAGGTCCAGAGATTGGCGGCCGGGACCAGGGTCACGGCGAGGATGTAAAACCAGTTGGGAACAGGATCGAATAACACCCCGGCGGAAATCCCGGTGCTCCATTCAAAAATCAACGTGCCGAGCGGAAGCACGACACCCAGCACCAGCAGGATGAAAGTCGCCACCAATGAAAAGAAACCCAGCCACTTCTTTTTCCGGTCGGGGTCCGATGCCGCCGGGGCGGACGGTTGCCCGGCTTCCGCCTTTGGTTCGACCGCCGAGCCCGGTTCGCCGACCCGGTCCAGGATGCGGCGGATATCGCCCTCCGTCACCACCGTCAGCCCGGCGGCGCGGATTTCCTCGTCCACATGGCGGCGCAAATCGTCGATGACCTCATCCGCGTCGGCGCCGGTTCCCGCCAATACCGTCTTCGAACGGGCGCAATAGTCGTCCAGGGTCCGCCGTGCTGGGTCCGTCCATTGAGTCATATCATGCTCCTTTCTTCCGCAACCGCGTCACGCCGCGATTTAAATCCCCCATGTACTCGTTCATGGTTTCCATGATCCGCCGGCCTTCCCGGCTGAGGGAATAGTACTTTCGCGCCGGGCCGGAGGAGGACTCCTCCAGCCGCGACGTGATCAATCCCGCCACCCGCAGGCGCGAGAGCAGGGGATAAATCGTCCCTTCCGTGACGCCCAGTCCGGGGGTGGCCACCAGCGTTTTGACGAGGTCATATCCGTACCGCTCCTCGTCGGCCAGGGCGTTGAGGATGCACAATTCGAGCAGCCCTTTGCGCACCTGCACCGTCCAGTTGTCAAAAAAGTCGTCCATGATGACTCAGCTATACCAGCTACCTTGTAATACATAGTAGTTAACGGCCGGGTTGTCAAGCGCGGTTTTTTCGGGTCGGGTGAAACCGCATAGTTCTCCATTTTCCTTCCTCCGGCGGCCGGGAAATGTTTCATTGGTCTGTGCCACTGAACCGTCTCCAACGCGGCTTGCGCGCCACCTTCGCGGGCATGGCCGTGAATATCATTTTTTCCGGCACCAAACTCGCCGCGGGCCTCATCGGCCATTCGCACGCCCTGGTCGCCGATGCGGTTGAATCCTTCGCCGATGTTTTCAGTTCGCTCATCGTGTGGCGCGGGCTCGTCGTGGCCGCGGCGCCGGCGGACGAGGACCATCCCTACGGCCACGGCAAGGCCGAACCGATCGCCTCCGCCATCGTCGCCACCATGTTGCTCGGGGCGGCGCTGTGGATCGTTCTCACGGCGGTTGGCGAAATCCGGCAACCTCACCAGTCGCCGGCGCCGTTCACGCTGATCGTGCTGCTGGTGGTGGTGGCAGTGAAGGAAGGCCTGTTCCGGTTTGTTTCGCGAGAAGGCCAGGCCGTGGACAGCCTCGCAGTCAAAAGCGACGCCTGGCACCATCGCAGCGATGCCATCACGTCCGTGGCTGCCGGCATCGGCATCTCCGTGGCGCTCATCGGCGGCAAAGGTTTCGAGGCGGCGGACGACGTGGCGGCCATCGCCGCGGCGGGGGTCATTGCCTGGAACGGCTGGCACCTGCTCCGGCCGGCGCTCAATGAACTCATGGACACCGCGCCTGGCCCGGAGGTGATCGACCAGATTCGCCGGATTGCGAGCACGACGCCCGGCGTGGACAGCGTGGAGAAATGCATCGTCCGCAAGGTGGGCTACCAGTATTTCGTGGACATGCACGTGGAGGTGGACCCGCAAATGACCGTGTTGCGCTCGCATGAGATCGCCCACGACGTGAAGGACAAGATCCGGGAAATCATCCCCGCCGTCAGCGACGTGCTGGTGCACATCGAGCCGCTGGGCATTCCCGCGCACGAGCGGAAGATCAATGGTTAAAAAACCTGTTTTTGGCTTCATAATTTGTCGCTTTCTGGCGTTGGCCGGACACTTATTGGCTAAAGATGAGGCCGGCCCTCATTGCCAAAACCACGAAACGAATTCTCCACTCCCGTGTCTATAACACAATGAATCCGCGGCGTGCCTTCACGCTCGTCGAACTGCTCCTGGTCATCGCCATCATCGGCATTCTGGCCGCGCTGCTGTTGCCGGCCCTGTCGCGGGCCAAGGAAAAAGCGCAGCGCACCAGCTGTTTGAACAACCTGAAGCAGATCATGGTTGCGACGCACCTGTATGCGGACGAGAACGCCGGGCACCTGCCGTTCCCGAATTCTGCCAACAGCGACCCTCTCGGGCCGGGCTGGTTGTATAGTGGCACCAACAACCTCACCTTGCCGCAGACGGTGCACACCGGGCAGCTCTGGGAATTTCTCAAGCTCGAAAAGATTTACTTGTGTCCCGTGGACCATTCGCCGACGTATGGCGATCCACCCGTCACCCGGCCGCAACAGCTTTCCAGCTATTGCATGAATTCCGTCGCCCATGATTTCGGGCGGTTGCATTATCTTACCCTCCGGCTGGAAGCGATCACCCCGGACGGGTTCTGTTATTGGGAAACCGACAGCGGTCCGGAAGCCCAGGCCAGCGCGTGGAATGACGCCTGCAATCAGCCGGTATCCCGGGAGGGGCTCACCACCCGGCACGGCCAGGGAGGAGACGTTGCCTGTTTTGACAGCCATGCGGAGTGGATGAAACAGGCAACGTTCAACAATGAATCGGACAATACCCCGGGCCGGCTCTGGTGCTCGCCGACCACCACCGACGGCCAGTAAGCAGCGGCGGGCCGTCCAGCGTTCCATCCGTCCGGCTCGCCACCGGGAGTAAAATAATCTGTCACTATTTCACGTTCAGCGGACACTTATTGAGTGGATATGACCGGGTGCCATCGCCGAATCGGATATAATTCCACATTTCCTGTAACCAATCCGCCAAAAAACCTAAGAATATGGTGTAATCATGACATCGCGACAAATGAATGTTGTCTTCTGGCTGTTCGGTATCAAGGCCCTATGAACCGCGGGCGGGGCAGCAACCGGATTATTGGGCCTGACGGAGGGTTTCGCCGCCAAAACGACGAAACGATTCGTGGCCGTCGGTGTCTATATGACAATGAATCCGGCGCGTCCTGGTACAAATCGGGCTGGGCCGGTGTCTATATCGGTAACCGGATGAATCCCAGGCGCGCTTTCACGCTCGTCGAATTGCTGGTGGTCATCGCCATCATCGGCATTCTGGCGACGATGATTCTGTCCGTCCTGGGCCGGGCGAAAAATTCGGCGAGCAAGGTGACCGACCTCAACAACCTCAAGCAAATCATGGTCGCGCTGCACACCTATACATCGGATGGCGGTGACGTGTTGCCGCCACCGAACTGGGATAACGGTTACGGCACCGGCTGGCTTTACCGTGCTGACACTTCGCTGCCCGGTCCCGACCGTTACAAGCTGGACGGCGGTTTGCTCTGGCCGCTATTACGCCAGGCGCAGGTTTATGTCTGTCCCAGTGATGATCTCCAGATGTGGCATGCTTCCGCCCACGCCGGCGGGGCCGCAGCGCAACGCCGCCAACAGCTTTCCAGTTATGCGATGAATGGCGCGGTTATCGGCTACATGGCCATGATTGATCCGCCGGTCAAGCTGGCGCAGATGCGACCGACGGATTGCGCGTTTTGGGAGACGGATGAAACCGAGCCGGCTTATTTCAACGACGGTGCGAATTACCCGCCGGAAGGAGTCAGCGGCCGGCATTATCAGGGCGGCATTCAAGCTGCGTTTGACGCTTCGGTGTCTTACGTCCGGTTGGACGACTGGCGTACGGACGTGGTTGACCCCGGCCGCAATCGGCTGTGGGCTTATCCCAACAGTCCCGATGGCGGTGACCCGCAATATGGCCATAACCCGCAATAGCCTTCCTTAAAATGAACTCCCCCCAAAGAATCCAGCCAGCCGCTTTCACGCTCGTCGAATTGCTGGTAGTTATCGCCGTCATTGGCATTCTGGCGGCGCTGTTGCTGCCGACCATGAGCGCGGCGAAAGCGAAGGCCTCGCAAACCGCCTGTTTGAACAATCAAAAGCAGCTCGGCACCGGCATGATGATGTACTGTGATGAAAATGGCGGCGCTTTCCCGGGCATTGCGTCGCAGCACAGCGGGTTCAACCCGGCGGATTGGATTTATTGGCGGACGAACACGGCGGTTTATCCGCCCGTTGAGAAAAGTCCCATCGTGAGCCAGGTCACCAGCGCCAACCGCTCGCTGTTCCGCTGCCCGCTGGACCAGAACGATGCCGACCGGCTGGCGCAGGTCAGCACGTCCGATGGCCCGTACCTATACAGTTACAGCCTGACCGGTTACGGGTTGGATTCCCACCCCGAACTGAACCTGGAAGGTAATCTGGGAATGTCTTCGGTTTTTACAACCGACATGACCTATATTTTCAAACAAGGTTCCGTCCACAATCCCGTGCTTAAAATCATGCTCGCAGAGGAACCGGGCGGCAGCCAGGACAACCCCATCGGCTCGTCGGCGATCAACGATGGACGGTGGATACCCGGCACGGACCCATTGACCCGGCGCCATCGGGGCAAGGCGAATGTGACCTTTGCCGACGGCCACGCGCAGGCGGTGGACTGGGAATTTGGCAACGACATCACCAATTCGCTGCCGGGTTTGTAAAGTGCTGTGGTTCGGGTGAAAATTATGCAAATACAACGAAACAGAACCGGCGCCAGACACGCGTTCTCGCTCACTGAATTGGTAATGATCCTTGCCACCATTGGCATCCTGGTGGCGTTGCTCCTGCCCTCCTTGCACCGGGCCAAACAGCATGTCGGGCCGATGACGGACCTCGACAACTTCAGGCAGATCATGGTCGCGCTGCATCTGTACACGGCCAACAACAATGATGTGCTGCCGCCGCCGAACTGGGACAACGGCGGTTTCCTCGGCGCGCAGGGCCTCAAAACCGGATGGCTTTACAAACCGAACCTGATGGCGACCGGCACCAACGCTTTCAACGTGACGACCGGGTTGTTCTGGGACACGCTGCACGATCCGAAACTTTATTTTTGCCCGATGGACAAGCCGGAAAGCAGTCCGTTTGGCAGCCGTCCGCAACAGTCTTCCAGCTACGGCATGAACGGCGCGGTCATCGGCTTCGGGGCCATGATTTATCCGCCGGTGAAACTGGCGAGCCTGCGCGCAACCGATTGCCTGTTTTGGGAGACGGATGAAACCCGGCCGGAAAATTTCAATGATGGCGCCAACTATCCCGGACAAGGCGTCAGCGGCCGGCATCCTGAGGGCGGGATTCAAGCCACCCTCGATGCCTCGGTATCGTACGTCGCGTTGAACGTCTGGCAGGCGGACATGGTTGACACCAATCGCAACCGGCTTTGGTGTTATCCCAACAGCCCCGACGGGGGTGATCCGCAGCATGGCCATAACCCGTGAGCCAGCCCTTAAAATGAAAACCACCGCCCGCCGCCGCCCGGAAGCATTCACGCTCATCGAGTTGCTCGTGGTCATCGCCATCATCGGCATCCTGGCGGCGATGCTGATGCCGGCGTTGACGGCCGCCAGGCGCAAGGCGCTGCAAACGGATTGCGCTTCCAACTACCGGCAGGTGGGGCTGGCCTTGAAAATGTACCTGGATGACAACCAGGACACGTTGCCGCCCGGAAACGGATCGCAGGATTTTCCGGTGCCCAAGTCACTCGACCTGACCGGGATGCCCGTTTACAATGCCGCCACCACCAATTATCTCCCGTATTACCTGGCGGCCGACCTCTCGCTGCCCGCGCCGTCCCAGGTCGGCGACAACGCCACCAATCTGGCCAAGGTTTTTTTGTGCCCGGCCTATGCGCACAATCTGCCGGGCGACAGCTACAGCCATTACGACCCGGAATCCGACCACTACGCCAACGCGTTTTGTTATTCCCTGTCGCGCATCATCAACCCGCCCATGTCGCAGCTCCAGTACTACCCGTTTGGCAAGAGAAACCAGGATCAGTCGTCGCTCAAAATGTCCGAGATCGCGGCCGCCGTGCCGTTGAGCGATGCCTGGGTGTTGGCAGACCTGGATTGGGCGGTGGGCAATGGATCGCCGGACAATATTCCCAGCATTTTTTTCGGCATGGACAAGTATTCGTACATCGCGATGCATCCGGCGCATAAAACCGTCCGTAATTACCTCTATTTCGACCTGCACGTCGGAACCCAGCCGGCGGGCGGCATGGAAACTTATTGAAGGCCTATGGCGTGGACGACAACCAAAACTGTGGTGGCCGGGCTGGTGCTCCTGGCGGTGATGGCGACTCTCCTCGTCGTCAAGCTGGCCCTCGGCCCGGCGATCGAGGATTCGTATTTCCAGCAGAATTACATGCATTTCCAGGCCGTGCCGAAAGATCTGCTGGCCGTCCGACCGACGCATTTCACGAACGGCACGGTCAGTTATACCGCCACCACCAGCCCCAAGCCTGGCCAATACGTGATGCGGATGATGGGGCGCAACGTGTCGCTGGAACAGGTCATCGCCGCAGTTTACGGAGGCAACCCCGCCCGCATTGTGCCGCCGCTCATCAAGCCGAAGGGCAATTTTGATTACCTGGTTACCATGCCCGACCGGCAGCAGGAACGTTTCCAAGCCGCCGTCAGAAAGAAACTGGGTTACACTGCGCATTGGGAGGACCGCGACACCGAT
>Ga0265338_10003773_pt1 | contig 21056 bp, 40 predicted proteins | sample 42126metaG_FD_193579 | JGI IMG/M metagenome (GOLD analysis project Ga0265338, IMG submission 193579) | Rhizosphere microbial communities from Carex aquatilis grown in University of Washington, Seatle, WA, United States - 4-21-26 metaG | ecosystem: Host-associated > Plants > Roots > Rhizosphere... | reverse complement strand
TACCACGAGACGACCGACCGAGCCGACGCTCTGGTGGGCCTCGTGGACATGACGATCCTCCGGCACCGCAATGGAACCTTCACGCGCTCGACGGTCATCAAGGGTGGGGCTCATGTGCCCTGGGACTCGCAGGACGTGCCGGAGTCTCTCCGGCGTGTAGTGGACCACTGCCGCCTGGAAGGCGCCTACAAACCCTTCCTGGGCTCCACGGTGGGCCATTTCGCGGTCAACCTCGGCAACGGCCGGTTCCTCACCTCGATCCGCAAGACCAACTTCAACGACCTGAACGAGACAGGCCTGGTGCTGGTCGAGGCCAAGGACGACATGCAGGTCACGTCGTACGGCTTCAAGCCCTCGGTCGGCGGCCAGAGCCAGCGCATCATCTTCCGCAACCACCCGGGCGCAGACTGCATCGTGCACTTCCACTGCCCGAAGAAGCCGGACTCGAAGGTGCCTGTACGGTCGCAGCGGGAGTTCGAGTGTGGATCGCACCAGTGCGGCAAGAACACAAGCGACGGTCTCGAAGCGTTCGATTTGCCGGGCGGCCGCATCTATGCCGTGATGCTCGACAAGCACGGTCCGAACATCGTGTTCCCGAAGCACATCAACGCCGACGAGGTCATCGCCTTCATCGAGGCGAACTTCAACCTCAAGGGCAGGACAGACGATCTCACGATCGAGGTTCCACACAAGCTGGCCAGGCAGCAGCCTGCGCCCCAGGTCTAGGCCATGAACAAGCACGAACGTGAGGCAGCTGATCTCGTTGTCGAAGTCATCGGCGGTGGCGGGGTCTCTGAGACCGTAGCCACGGACGCATCCGAGTACTCCCTCAGTGAAAACGCCAAAAGGATCGACTGGGACAAGGTGGACGAGGACACGGTCATGGAGTCGAAGATCGTCCAGAAGGCGGTCAGAGCCCTTCTGTCTCACGCCTTGTCCGGTTTGCGGCAGTGAAAACCGAGCTTGTGCAGGTCGGGGAGATGGTGGTCCCCCGCAACGACATCCGCACCATCGACATGTCGCGACTCGAAGAGCTACGCTGCACCGTGTACCTGGCGGACAGGGGTCAGCCCATCGAGCTGCACGACATGCAGACCGTGGACCTACTGATGCGCGTCTGCCCCAAAGTCTTCGAGGGTCGCCGGTTCCGGTACGTCCGGCACTCCTGGGCGCTGCACAACCTCGTCGCGCACCCGCTCATGCAGGTATGCGCTTTCCTCGGCAAGCCGAAACTCGGCCTCTGGATCCATGATGCCACGGTCCCGAGGCCGGTCGGTCCTCGCTAGCTGACGTTGCTGTCCTCGTTCGTGACCTTGCGCTTCGCCGGCTTGGGGGGCAGACGCAGCTTGGTCTCGAAGTCCGCCTGACGCAGCTCCTTGGCGACGTTGGCGACGGCATGGCCGAAGCGCTTCATCGTGTGGTTGGCCGGGATGGCGCTCGGGTTGAAGTTCTGCGAGCGGTTCTGGAGCTTGCGTCCTGCGGCCGCCCAGCGCTTCGCGGTCGGCAGAGCCACGTGCTCCGCGTAGTCCGCGTCGTTGATGGTGCAGCGGATGCCGGTCTCCTCGTGGACGAGGCCACTGTGGGGCTGCTTCTCCAGCTCCTCACGGATCGACTGCGAGCGCTTCGCGAGGTCGAGGACCCCGGGAGCATCGACAGCCGGCAGGCGGTCCTGGCCCGTGATGGCCTTGAACATGTAGCGCCACGGGATGGTCTCCAGCGGGTAGCGCCGGGCCGCATCCAGGAGGATGCTCGCTGCCCGCTTCGGGTACGACAACGAGTCGTCGATCTCGAAGTCCCCCTGCGTGATCGCAGTGAGAACGTTCTTCGCGGCGCCCTGCTGGCGGCGACGACGAGTGGGGGTGGTCTCAGTTGACATTTCCTGCATTGGCCTGCACTCCGTGTTCTTCGTTGTACGTTTCCAGGGTCGCCAGTGCTTTCTGGACGGCCTTGAACTTGGGATCGAACAGCGCTTCCTTGCCGGGGTTCTTGTCCGGATGGAACTTGGCGAGGAACGACTTGGCGTTCTTGCGCGCGTGGATGATGTCGAGGACGTCGCCGACAGTCTCGATCTCGTCGAGGCTCAGCTCACGGCACGCGTCGTTGATCTCTTCCTTGTAGTTCGACGATGTGGGCAGCAGGGTCTCTCCCCTGCGAGTTGCGCCGATGCGACCGATGCGGCTCTGGTAGCTCTCGATGAGCGAGTCCAGGTCCACCCGGAAGTCGCGCAGCATCGTCTCTACAAACACCGGATCACATCCGGCCATGCGATCTTTCAGCATGTTCTCTGTGACCTGACGGATGACGCGCCACGAATCGCGCGGGCTCTTAGCCACCAGAGCCTCTTGCGGGATCTCGACCGGCGCCACAGTGGCGGCCGGTGCCGGGAGCGCAAGGGTGGTCTTCGAGGCCTTCTTCGCCTTGACGGGCTTGGGTGCCTGACTCTTCTTCCGGTTCGGGGCCGACCGCTTGACGATCTTGCCGCTGCGCAGAGCCGACAAACCCGGCTTGGAGTCGTACTCCGTGAGGACGCGCGCAAGGGCTTCCTCGTACGTGATGTGCTCGTTGTACGAGATGGTCTGTGCCTGACGGGACAAGGACACGGCGGATGTGACGGGCATGTACTGGAGCAGGACCCGATCCCATAGCGGCTTCACACGATCGCCACGCGAGAACAGCGCCTGCCGGTTGATCGTCTCGTACTTGTTGGCTCCGAGGAGACGCTGGAGGAAGACGAACCGGTCCTCGCCTGCCTGGCGAACCTTGTCCAAGGTCGCCTGCAAGTAGATGCGCTCCTCGTATTCGGCCTTCTCGAACTCGTTGAGGGTGTTTCCCTTGTACTCGTGTACGAGGTTGTCGAGGTTAGATTGGCTGGACATGGTTCGTCTTCTCGGCAACTCGGGGCTTGAGGGCTTCACGGAGGACCATGAGGAAGTCGTGGTCCTCTCTCACGAGAGTCAGGATCTGTTCGATGGTGGTCGCCGTCTTGAGGTACATCTCGGCGAGGGTTTCAACTTCGCCACGGACAGCCTGAACCCCCTCCCCGATGCTCTCCAGGTGGGTCTTGGTATCGACGGGGAGCGTCGCAGACAGGTCCGCGATCATCCCCTGGATGTGGTCGAAGCGCGTCACCACGTACTGCGTAAACGACACCTCGGCCCCCTCTTGGGGCTCCGTGTCGTCGGCAGCCTCTGGAACCACCTCTTCCTGGGGTCCCGGTTCATTGGACACGTCTTCTGCGCTCCCCAACAGCTCGTCCAGCTCACGGGCGACTTGTTCGGGGTCGAGCTTCTCCTTGGGCTTGGACAGGAACTTGTTGGACAGGTGCAAGTTGTCGAGCTGCTGGTCGTCCGCGAGGATGTCCTCCAGCTTTTCTCGACCGCCGTTCGGCGCGAGGCTGTAGTAGCTGCGCTGGAGGACGATGACGTTGAGCTTCCTCAAACGGTCAAGAGCCCGGCGTCCGTACAAGGGCACGCCGTGATGCCGAGCATCGATCGGTTTGCTGTCAGGGCCGGAGAAGAGCTGGAGTGAGGTCACGGGCGAGAGCACCACGAGAAACCGCGAGAGCGCCTTACGAAGGCAGTCGCGGTCGCGTCGATGCTCTGTCGCCTTTTTCCTGGGGATCAGAGCCACGGGGGTCCATTACACCGATGCTCACCCGTTACGACCGCGACGTCTCTGATTTCTCGCGAGCTTGATGTTGACTCGCCCATCTTGCTTCGAGATGAACCGAACCTGCGCTGCAAACCCATCGTGCGCCATCAGGGCCTCGACGGTATGGTAGTCCTTCTCCAGCTCCTTGTTGCTGAAGGTCGCGTGAATGGCCTTGTGGCAGTCACGGCAGAGGGTCTCCGTCTCCTCACCCCCGCGCGAACGGGGGACAAGATGGTGGTCGGTCGGGTGATAGTTTGGCTGCTTGCAAAGCGGGCAACGTGCGGGAGGGGTCTTCTTCAGGTCCGCCAACGTCGGGGGCTCGTGTCGCATGGGGGACCTGTACACCGATGGCTTCAGCACTTTTCGGATGCCGCGTGCAGCACAACGGTGTACAGCTGAGGATGAACACGAACCGCCCCGCACCAGCTGCGCCGGGGGCGACGCTCCGCGAGATGCTCCACAACCGAGGGCTGCATCCGGAAGCCTTCGCCATTGCAACCGGCATCTCCTACGACGACCTCTTGAGCATCCTCGACGGCAAGACCGGCCTCACCCGGGATCAAGCCGAGACCTTCGAGCGCATCCTGGGGGTCAGTGCTGACTTCTGGATGAGACAGCAGCAGGAGTTCAGGGCCCACATGGTCCGAAATGCGATCCTGGATCCGGACAAGCGGAAGGCCCTCGCGGAGTCGATGGTCTCGCCCGTGCGCGGCTACGTCAAGCGGCCGACAGGGTAACCCGGGGCCTCGACGATCGCGATGACCGCTTTCGATTTCGGACGGTAGATGAAGAGGTAGGTACGGACAACCGCAAACTTCTTGCGTTCGGGAAGCCCAAGCGTGTGTCGCCTGCCGATCTTCACACCCAAGCAGGGGCATAAGAAGCATCAACTGAACGACGTTTCCTTCTTTAGGACCACAAGGTGTGGTGTAGGGGAGGCAAGATGATCACGTACGTCCACGGCGACGCGACATCCCCTTCGGTCAAAGGGCCGAAGATCATCGCGCACATCGTCAATGACATCGGCAAGTGGGGCAAAGGCTTCGTCATGGCCGTGTCGAAGAAGTGGCCCAAGGCGAGGGCCCACTATCTCGACTGGTACTCCGGTCGCGCGAAAGACAACAAGACCGGTGGCGCACAGCTGCTCATGACGGGCCCGTGCAAGCTTGGGCAAGTCCAGCTCATCGAGGTTGTGGCCGACAACGTCTATGTGGTGAACATGGTCGGCCAGCACGGGATTGCGACAGGGAGCAACGGACCCCCAATCCGTTACGACTCCCTGGCCCTGTGCCTCGACAAGCTCGTGCCCCTCGCGAACATCCTCCAGGCCACGATAGTGATGCCCAAGATAGGTTGCGGGCTCGCGGGCGGGACCTGGGACAAGATAGAGCCCATCATCGAGGACGAGCTGCAAGGCCTTACGGTGCAGGTCTACGATCTCGACCCGGTGTAGTGGGCGGGCATGACAGACGCCATCACTGAGTTCTCCGGCGACGCCAGGTTCTTGTCCAACTTCTACGAGGCGCCCACCGTCTATGAGGGCGTGCTTTACCGAACTAGCGAGCACGCCTTCCAGGCCGCCAAGACCACTGACGCTCAAGAGCGCAAGGCGGTCCGTGACTGCAAGACCGCAGGCGAGTCCAAGAAGATGGGTCGCAAGATCACACTGCGTCCAGGCTGGGACGGCATGCGGGTCCAGGTCATGCGCGACGTCCTCCGCTCGAAGTTCACATCAGTCCAGAACGAGCACCTCAAGGAGCGGCTCCTTGAGACTGGCGACGCAGAGCTGATCGAGGGCAACACCTGGGGCGACCGTGAGTGGGGCCAGGTCAATGGGCAAGGCAAGAATCTACTTGGGAAACTCCTGATGGAGCTACGAGAGGAACTCCGCCGTGGTCATCTATCTGATCCGTAACAAGCTGAACGATAAAGGATACGTGGGTCAGACCCGTCAAGCTCTTGCTGCTAGATGGAGCAGACACCGCTGGGCGAGTACCTTGACGAGCGGGCGCATGCCGATCTCCTCTGCGTTGCACAAGCACGGGGTCGAGAACTTCGAGATCTCTGTCTTGGAGACCTGCACGACCCAAGATGAATTGGATGAACGCGAGCGTTACTGGGCCAAGCACCTGAGCACGTTCGTCCCACACGGTTACAACCTCAAGGCTGGGGCAGGACGGGGGTCGTGTTCCAAAGAGGTGCGAGACAAGATCGCAGCCGCTCATCGTGGGAAGCATGTGAGTGCTGAGACCAGGCGGCGCCTTTCGGAGGCACATCGTGGGCAGCGCCTATCCGAAGGGAACGAGCAAGATGTCCTTGGTAACCACCGGCAAGCGTCAGCACCATCGTGGCTGGACAGTCACAACGGAGAACCCATGAACCTCGACAAGAAGCACATCCTCTCGCTCGTTCGGCTCGCGAAGCAGTCGTTGCCCGCTCGGGGTATGACCGTCACCGACGACAAGTTCACGGCCCTTGTCGCAGCGCTCTACAACGCACCGGTTAACGCCGAGGTCCGTAAGTTCATCGACTTCCACCCTGGGCTCGACGAGAAGGCTGTGAAGGCGTGCGAGACGCTCGTTTCGGCGCTCACGCAGTTCGCGGAGATCCGCAAGTCCCTCGACCAGATCGACTTCCAGCTCGACCCTCAGCACACATCGCCGCAGTCGAAGCAGCAGTACTTCCAGGGCGGCAGTGACCGGGACGGCGACGACTGCGAGAAGAGCGCCTAAGCTGTCGGGCGCTCTGAGGCCCTACGCTCGCGAGCCCTATCGATCTCCTTGTAGAACGTGGCGCTGTTCGCGACGCTCTGCTGAGCCGTGGACAGGCTGTCCGACAACGCGAAGGCCACACGGCTCTGCGCTTCCGTGAACCTCTCTAGGGGCTCCCCGAAGAACAGGACCGCCTCGATCGTCGGTTCATCTCCTGATTGAAGCGACACGGTTGGCGGCGTCCCGTTCTTCGTGCGCGTCACGGTGATCGTAGCCCCGTCGAGTTCGCAGCTCGCCGTCAGCGTCAGCTTGTCGATCTTCATGTCGCATGTCTCCTAGTAAAGGATTCGGAACGCTCTCAATACGCAGCCGGATGTCTTGCTCACTCGCGCGACGATACACGGATCGCACGAAATCCTCGAACCTGGGCCACCTTTTCGGATCTGGGGCCCAGGTTCCTTCTATACCGTCTTCACCGCACTCGGCCCGGTAAAGGGCTCCGGCCTCGGAACACATGACGTGCCGGCACCAGGCGGACCAGTCGTTGTCGAACTCGGCTTGGAAGACCAGCCGGTGACCCCCACGACGAAGAACGACCGCTCCCCCAAAGATCGGACGCGCGGGATAGAGAGCACGCCACGAGCCGAGTTCCCCTGCATGCAGAGTGCTCGACCGGTAGAGCAACATCATGCGGCCGAAGCGCTGCTCAAGGATCGCGCGCAGGTCCGCATCCACCTGTGCCCGCGTGAGCTGGGCCTTGCTCTCGATCCACGCAACGTTCACTTGATCAGGCCCACGGAATCAGGTTCGTGTGTAGGAAGAGCCCACGATTGTACTCTCGGAAGGTGCAGTTGTCCTGGAGAAGACGGTGGGGGTTTGTCCAGGACACACCGATGCCCTCTTCGCTCTGTTGCGGTTCACCTATCCATGAGGTGATCTCGAAGACCCATGCGATGCTGTCATGGTCGGCTGGGTCTGTACGCTCGTAGACGAACCGCAGGGCGAAGATCCGGAGGTGCTTGCCAAGCTCCTCCCTGATCTCACGCAGCAAGGCAGCGACCGGGTCTTCGCCAGGCTCTACTTTCCCACCCGGCAGTGAGAGGTCCTCCGGTTTGTTGCGGCGGGTTGTAGCGCAAACCAGCTTCGTTCCGAACACGCCTTCTTTGACGAACAGCGCGACGACACTGCTGGGGGCGGCGTGGACGGGGTAGCGCATCACGCACCCGGAGGAGCGACGCTCAGGCCGTCGAAGCTGAAACGAGCTTCATGCACCTTGGCGGTCAGCACCCGGAAGTCGCCGTTGGTCGCACGGATCTCGGTCTTCTCGCCGATGACTCGCTCGGGCAGATAGCTCCGCAGCTTGTCGGTGAGCTTGTCCTTGTAGTGAACCTTGTTGCCCTGCGCGGCGAGCTGGGCGGTCTTCACGGTCGTGCCCACCACCACTGTGTGGTCCCGATCGACCCTGGCCTTCAGGTTGGGAGCGCGGCCATCGTGCCCGTCCAGGGCCGGCAGGAACAGCGAGTCGTGGGCCTTGGGCAGGTACCACCAGAGCATCGGCTGGTTCTCCACGGCCTTCTTCGCCTCGAAGCAGCATAGCGCGATGGGCCAGCTCGGGTACCACTTCGCGTACGCGCCGAAGACTTCTTCGTTCAGGCGCGGCCGCTTGTGCTCGGGGACCATGTGGAGAACTTGGGGAATGCTGCGGGCGTCGGCGGCCAAAACCACCGTGTAGTCGCCGGTGTCGAAGATCTGCACGTCCTCGTCGAAGTCGTCGCTCCCGAGGGTCAGCATACCCTTGGCCATGCTCCGGGTTCGACGTTCGAGGGCCTCCGCCATGTCGGCGAAGACGGTCTTGGTCTTCGACATGTCGATGACGTTGTCGGGCCCCATCCGTCCTTCAGCCGGGAAGGGCAGGATCATGGCGTTCGGACCGGTGAACTCATTCTCGGCCCGGTTCTGGTAGCCGAGGATGTGCCGGTACTGGCCGTTGACGGTCGTGTCCCCTGCGTAGAGGATGGTGTTCGAGAGCTTGGCGGGTTCGAGCGTGCAGCACATGGGTGACCTCTTCTTGCAACAGTACACCGATCCGGTGTACTAAGGGGACATGAAACTGCTCGTCACGATCGGGGTGGACGACCCTCTTCTCGGAAGCCTGAAGGAAGTGATCGACGGGCGCATCGTCGCGTATCCGAACGTTCCTCGCATGCTGTCCCATGGGGGGCAGACGTACGTGGCGAGTCAGACTGTGATGGACCACTGGCTCAGGCCGGACGGGATCATCTACTACGGCTACTACTTCGACCAGCATGTGCCGGCAGCTCGCAAGGCCCTCGCGCTGTCGGACACTCCGACGTTCCCCGATGTGCGCCGCACGCTGGCTCATGACGACCGTGCTGTGTCGCTCGCGCTGGCCATGGCAGAGGACAGGCCGAGGGGTCGTGAGAAGGTGTCGCGTGGCTACATGCCCGAGGGAGAGCGTCATGGCTTCACCGGACGCATGGTCATCAAGGAGGGCAACTCGCATTGTGGGGAGGGTGTCTCCCTGTTCGCCCCAAAGCCGGACTGGTCTGATGGCTTCAAGGAGGGGATCGTGGAGCCGCTCTTCGAGGGCAGGAGCGAGCGCATCCTCGTCATCGGGCATCAGTACACCCATCTTCGGTACGAGAGCCTGGACTGGCGCAAGAACGTCGGGACCACGAGCGTGACCGAGATCGTGGACGAGGTGACGCCCGATCTCGTGGGGCGTACGAGTGCGCTGGTCAAGAACCTCGGCCTCAAGATCGCAGGGGTAGACTTCATCATCAACGGGGACATCGCTCGTCTCCTGGAGGTCAACACCTACCCGGGGCTGGACTTGCCGGTAGCTCAGAGGGCGTGGCTACGTGAGGCAGCCTTCTGGTGGGAGACTGTTGTGGCTAACGTACCTATCAAGGAGACCGTAACCCATGCACCGTGATCCGCAGCAGAGTGACTTCGTCGGTAAGACGATCGCGAGCATAGACACACGCGCCGTGAACGTCTGGCGCTTCTACTTCACGGACGGCACAGCGGTTGCCGTCGAGGTCGATGCAGTCGGCCTCGGCATCTACGGGATGGTGGTCTGCGACGAGTGCGCGAAGCCCGACCCTCCCGGTGTAGGGGAGCAGCATGATCGAGCGCCTGCTCGAAAAGCTGTGCGAGCGCGTAGCAGCGCGCTTCCCCAAGAAGGTCATCCCGCGCCCGAACGGTGAGCCGTATCTCGTCCGGTACTACCTGATCGGTCGAGAGGATCGGCCGTTCAACATCTTCCTGCACCTCTTTGTGCACGGAGATGAAGAGAGTGAGCTGCACTCCCATCCGTGGGGGTCATCCTTCTCCCTCATCCTGACGGGCGGCTACCATGAGGAGCGGCGCATAGGGCGTCAGGTTGTCCGTCGCCTGGTCAAGCCGTTCTCCATCAACGTCATACGGTCGAACGACTTCCACCGGGTGGATCTCGTCAAGGACCGGGCGTGGACCCTCTTCGTTGCGACGCATCCGAAGCACAACTGGTTCTTCTGGGACCGGAGCACCAACAAGACCGTCTGGTGGCGAGACCACATCGACCAGCGGCCACAGACGCATGTGGCGGAAGCATGAAGACCTGTCCTGCCTGCGGTGCTGAGATCCGAGTCGTCAGTGGGGCCGGGCGTACGCGCAAGTATCGAGGGGAGTTCTACGACATTCCCGAGAGCTTCCCGATCCGAACCTGCGTCGGTTGCGGATCCGAGTGGATGAACTTGCAGGAGATCCGTGCTCTCGGAGATGTCCTCGAAGACGCTCGCAAGCGCCGCCTAAGCCCCACGATGGATGGGGACGATCAGGACAGGTAGCGTCAGTCCGCAGTGGCGGTGTTGGTCGGATGAACGTAGTTCGACTCGTTCGCCTTGCGCACGGCCGGAGCCTTGAGGCGAGCAGCCTCCTTGACGAAGGCTTCCTTCTTCCATCCGAGGAACGCGGCCTTCGCTGTCTTGGGGCGACCCTTGCCCGGCTGGGCCGGCTCGACCTTGCCCTCACTGATGGCGATCATGCGATCAGCCTCTGCGCAGCGGTGACAGAAACCGCCCAGGCCCTTGTGACCACACTTCGTGAACGTACGCGGGTGAACTCGGTTGGCAGGCATCACATCTCTCCCATGGCTTCGATGAGCTTTGCGATCATTTCTTCCACGTCTTCCTTGAGAAGGTGCGACGTGGTGGTGGTGTTGTAGCCGGACTCGTCTTCAACAGTCTGGCATGTGAGACTGATGGTCTTGGCCTTGCCCTTCCAGTACTTCAGCTCAATGCGCTGTGTGCGGCGCGGCTGGCACTTCGGGATGAAAGCAAGGGTCACCTCTTCGGTTCGCACGGTGGTCATTTCTTCCCCGGCGGCTTCATGGGCAGGCTCGCCTTCATCTTGTCGTACGGATGCTCGGACAGCGGCGGCGATCCGGCTGGCAGCTTCTTGAAGCGTGAGGGCTCTGCTGTGTCGAGCTTGAGCTTCTTGTAGATCTCGTCGGCCCACATGCGCTGCGAAGGCGTCAGCTTGATCTGACCGGTCTCCAGCGAGTTGTACATGGACCGGAACGCCTTCTCTTCTACGGGCGTCAGCTTGCCCGAGAGCAGGAGCGCCGAGAGGACATTGCGATCCGACCTCCCCGGTTTCAAGTCTGCCATCGTGGCAGTCATTACACCGTTGGGGGTCCAGTCTCAGGGACTCAATTGGGCTGCGGCAGCGCGTCCTGTAGTTTGTCGTAGTTCTTCGTGAGCTGCTCGTAGGTCATGAGCTGCTGCGACGAGTACGACTTCCAGATGTCGTAGACCTCTGATCCCACCATGAGGATGTTGGCATCTTCGCCGGGCCTCAAGTCCACACCATGCAGCACCTTGCGGATTCCGCCGTCCTCGCTCTTGGCCAGGATGCCGAACGCGATGCCTTCGCGCACGAAGGTCATGTGGAAAGGAGCCTCGCCTACGAGGTCCTCCAGCTTGATGCAGTAGGCCGTCAGTAGTTCTGCCCGGAAGCTCTCCGGCATCGAGAGCACCTTCTGCGTGTCGTTGAGGACCGGGACAATGATCGAGGGGCCGTTCTTCTCAGCCGCTAGCGCTCGGAGTTTTGCTTTGAGGCTCACACCCTACTGTTACACCACGCTCGGTCTGAAGGGGTTGAGCGCATTGCAGAGCGAGAGAACCCTGTTGAGAGAGACCCGCAGGTCATCGAGCGCTTCGGCAGCGGTCAACAGCTCAGGTACTTCTTTGATCATGGCGATGGGCGAGATCGCGTTGCGGATCTCTGCGGCGAGGATCCTCGATTGCTCGTCCGTAAGCGCGAGTACCCGTGCAAGTCCTTCTGCGTGCTCCTTCAGCGCTTCTGGCGAGGAGCCCTTGGGGGCGAGCGTGTACGTCCTGATGTTGTCTTGGCTCATGTGGGGGTCTTCGGAACGTAGGGGTAGAGGGCCAGGGTCACGTCATCCTTCCAGGAGAGGGTGACGCAAGGATCGAGTCGAAGGAAGAGAGAGCCGTCCGGTCGAGACCAGGCTGCCCCCACCTGGTTCCAGTGCTTGCCCCCGGGTGTGATGGCCTTCAGGATGTAGCTCGGGTATGTGGAGCCTGAGGGCTGCTGCTTGTGCTGCTCTCGACCACCGCCGAAGCGCCTCTTGCCGGGCTGGTGGTAAGGCGTGGTCTTCTCAACCGCAACCGGGCCTTTGGCCTCCTTGGATGCCTCGAAATCGGCGAGGGCCTTCTCCCTCGCTGCGACCTTAGCCGCGAGTGCCTCGACCTCTTCGGGTGTCGCTGGTCGAGATCGAGAGAGCCCCATCCTGTTCCACAGGCTGTACTGGTCTTCACGAAGGTCGTTCCACTTGAAAGGCACTCCCGGGCTCTCCTCGACCTCGATGACCGCCTTGTGTGTGGTCGGCCTGGGCCCCGCCGTGGTGCCGGTGATTGACTTGATCTTGGCGCGACCCCCGATCACCAGGGTGTCGCCAATCTTGTGGCTCGGCACGTAAACGTCGGACCCGATCTCGGGAAGCAACGCCCGCCCATTCTTCATGGGCGGGAAGGGTGCCTTCCCTTCGGGCGGAGGAGCCGGGGAGCCCTTGTCGTCGCTCATCCCCGGCCCCCTAGAAGGCCGACGGCCTTGCACGCTTTGAGGATCGCGCGTGCCTGCTCCTCGTTGAGGAAAGGCAGCTCGATGTTGAGGCCGCCGGCCACGGCCTTGAGGAGCACCGGGACCTTCGGCGCCTTCATGACCGGAACGATCTCGTTGCCGACGTAGTCCGGGCGCACTTCGACGTCGGCCGGATCGTACAGCTCTTTGACGAGCTTCTGCACGATCTGGAAGTTCGCACGCTCGCTCGTGGCTTGCGCATTCGCCTTCGTCCGGAGATCCCGTGTCTGGCTGACGCACATGAGGACGCGCTCGATAATCGCGTCCGCGTCGATGGACCCATCCTTCTTGATGAAGAACGACTTCTTCGTGTCGTGGAGCCGGATGTCGATGCGCGAACGTCCTGTCATGGCCCAGTCCTTCGGGTATCCGGTGCGGCACGGGTCCGCCCGGAACGCGATCTCGACCCGCTCACCGTTTACGAGCCAGCCGGCACGCAGTACCACGGTGTGGCCCCGGCTCACGAGTGCTTCGCGAAGCTTGACGCGGGCCCCTTCCAAATGCGCACGCTGGCGCTCCTTGAAGTCGATCACCTTCTTCTGGTACTCGGCGCTCATGATGCCCATGGGTCAGTCCTTGCTCTCGGGGAAGCGCTTGAGGCGCGCCTCACGAAGTTGTGCGGTCCAGCGCCGGCCCAGCCGGAGACACCCGTAGCGGAACCGGATGTCCCAGACCGCCAGGTGGTGGCGGATCGTTTCGATGATCTCACGGATGGTCTTCACGGGGTCCTCTTCTGATCGAGAGAGCGAAGGTGGTCTGCGGCGTCGTACATACCAAGCCGGTCGGCCACGGCCTGGAGGTCACGGAGCTGATCCTGGAGCGAGTCCTGCCGCTGGGGTTGGGCACGCAGCAAGGTCAGCAGGTCCTTGACCTTGCTACTCGGCTCCCTGGCGGCATCCTCGGCTTCGATGGCCGTTTCGTTGACCGTCTCTTCGATGCCGACCTTGTCCATGGCTTTCTCCGGTGCGGTGGCTGCTATGAGCAGGGAATTCGTGATCCTGTCCGATGCGTCGTCGGACTCTCGCTGCAACTTGGTCAACAGGGCCTCGTACTTCAGGTGCTGCGCAGAGCCGGCCTTGCAACGTCGGATGGCAATCCCGACCTTGCCGATGGTCTGGTGGGCCGACTTGATGGTGCTCAAGTCGGCCGACAGCTCCCGAAACTCGATGAGGGTGATGGTGGCCATGGATCAGAAAGGGATGTCGGCTTCGTCGTCCGACGCAGGGGCGGGGATCGTGGAAGCGTAGCTCAGAGCCTCGACCCGCTCGGCAGCGCGGCGAGCCACCTCCTCGCGAGTGTACTCGGCGAGACCGTGCTCGACGGCCCAATCGGTCATGCAGGTGTTGTAGTAGGTCTCGTACTCCTCGACCGACTCGAAGCCATCGCAATCATCGCGGTCCGGCTGACCGCGATAGTGAACCGGGCACTTGTGCCAGGTGTCCACTTCCGACAGCGCCCAACCGCCGCCGTGGCAGGGGCACTCGTCCTCGTTCTCCTGAGCCCACCAGCCAGCGCAGAAGTTCTCGTAGTAGAGTGCCAGCTCGCTCATGGTCATCACCTACCGGTACTACAACCCGGGATCGCCCAGAATCAACCCGATCTGGACCCCCATGTATGGCACGGGAACCTCTAGGTTTTTCAGCTCTTGAGCTTGCGGACGGTGTAGGTACCGGCATGAGCCGCCTCAGCATTATGCCCCACGCGGTCGAACGCTACCGGGAACGATGGGCGCCTCATCTGACCCCCGAGCAGGCCCACGAGGAGCTGCTACGCCTGTCCGAGGGGGCCCGCCCCGAGAAGGCCAAGACCAAGGGTGGGCAGGAGCTGTGGGTCGCCAACGACGCGACCCGGAAGATCCTCTTCGTCGTCAAGCGCGACAGGGGTACCCGGGAACGGATCTGCGTGACCGTGCTGCCCGAAGGCGCGATGGAGGACGGCACCTCGAACAACTACGAGGAGTACGTCGCCTACGACGAGGAGCGCCAGGAGATGCTCCGCGAGATGGGGCTCATGAGAGCCCGTACAGACGGGACTGTATGCCAGACATGCGATGCAGCCGTGGCCACGAAGTTCTCCACCAAGAAGCGTCAGAGGTTCTGCACCCCATGCCACACGAGTGCAGACAAGGCCTCGTTGGGACGTTGCTACCCGCTTACGGAATGGAGCAAGAAGTCCCCCGAGGAGCAGCAAGAGGCTCTCAGCAAGCCGCCGACTCCGCCACGACCCGAGGTCAAACCTGAGGTCCTGGCAGAGCGTCCAGAGAAGCGGGCGGCAGAGGTCTTTCGGCAGCTCTACTCGGGCTGCGCATGGTTCATGGACGTGCAGCCGTCCGAGACCGCAGCAGGAAAGAAGTTCCTGCTGGTGAGCGTCACGCGAATGCTCGAATCGCACGAGTCACGGTTCCTGCGCGACTTCATGGGACTGCCCGTTCGATTGGACGTCGTCGTACAAGAGCGGATTCGTGCTCAACGTGCAGAACGTGGGCGGTGTACTGGTAGACAACATATGGAAGCGAGACGCTGAAAAGAAGCTCGCTGCCGAACGGCATGGGTTTGTCGTTCGGTACATCTGGGAGGACGAGTACAAGTCCCAGGGAATGGAGGTGCTGAGATGGACGCTGTGAAAATCGTGTTCCTGGACTTTTGATGGCGTGCTCAACTCGCTCGACCACCTCAAGCCGCTGGGCGCTGGTCTGCCGGATTATGCCGATCTCGATCCGGTTGCGGTGCAGCGTCTGAACCGACTCGTCCGAGAGACCGACGCCAAGGTTGTCGTCAGTAGCTCATGGCGGCACGGTCGAACGTTGGCGGAGCTACGCTGCATTCTTGAAGCTGTCGGCTTCGAGGGCCCCGTGATTGGGAAGACCCCCAACTACGTGCCCAACCGGGATCCAATGAGCAAGCGCCAGGTCGGCCAACGCGGAGACGAGATCCACACATGGCTGGAAGCGGCGTCGCTCTTCGACATCGAGGTGGAGCAGTTCGTGATCCTCGACGACAACGATGACATGAGCCACTTGATGGATCGTCTTGTGCTGACCACCATGGAAACCGGCCTGCTGGATTGGCACGTGGATCAGGCGGTCGAGATGCTGAAGCAGCCGAAACCTCTGCTCATCACACCGGATCCAAGCACGGTTTTGCGGTTCACCCCTTGAACCGTTCGGTGTAGTAGTAGGACGTGGGCGAATACACGGCCGAGGACCGCGAGCGTGACAAGCGCGATGTCTGGGTGACAGCGCACGACTGCCTGGGCCTCGACCTGACGACCGAACAGGTCGATGAGATCCTGAAGGACCGCCATGTCGGCGGCCTGATCATGCAGTGGGGCGTGGACACGGTGTCGCGCGAGGAGATCGCGAACTACATCGGCAAGAAGGTCACGGGGCGCCGATGGCCCACCTACGGAGATCCCCAAGAAGCCAAGAACGCGTTTCACGCTGCGTTCGGGACCGAAGTTGAAGCCAAGGGCTACAAGAAGGTGCAAACGTGAAGACCCCAACTCAGTTTCCCGCACCCCAACGGCTCACGTTGGTGTAGTAGTTCCAGGACATGCCGACCATCAATCAGCTCGTACGCCAAGGCCGCAAGAAGGCTCACCGCAAGACCAAGTCGCCTGCCCTCGAAGGGCGGCCGCAAGTCCGCGGCGTCGTCCTCCAGGTACGTGTGGTCACGCCCAAGAAGCCCAACTCGGCCAAGCGCCGCGTGGTGCGCGTGAGGCTGACCAACGGCGTTGTTGTGTCGGCGTACGATCCCGGCGAGAAGACCAACCTCCAGGAGCACTCGGTCGTGCTCATCCGCGGGGGCCGCGTGAAGGACCTGCCGGGTGTGCGCTACCACGTGGTGCGCGGCACGCTCGACTCGAACGGAGCCCACGGACCCTCGGACTCGAACAAGTCCGAGCGCAAGAGGAGCCGCTCGAAGTACGGTGTGAAGAAGGCCAAGGCGTGAAAACCTTCATCGTCCTTCCGGGCGGTGACCCGATCCAGCTCACGGGACCGATCGAGGTGTTCTTCGTGGATGAGGGGGATGCCAAGCCGGTTGCTCGGCGCACCATGAACCTCTCCGCGAGGAAGGGCGGGGGTGCTTCGGCCAGCGTTTCGGGGTCGAACGCGACCATCGCCACGGTTTCGGAGGACTACTCCGTGCGCGTGGACATCAAGTCGTGAACGCCAAGTTCCTCAACGTCATCCACTTCATCCCAGACATCTTCATCGGTAGCCGGGTGGCCATTGGAGCGCTCGTCTACGATAACGGCAACATCTCCTTCCTCCCGCACCCGAAGGAGCCATGTCAGCGTTGCCTCGGAACATCGGGCGTTACGCTCGTGAGCCTCGTGCTACGGGACTTGAAGGCCGCGACCTTCAAGTCTATGTACCTGCCGCCTTCCTGCGGTCCTCAAGTCGTGCTCGCCTCCGGCATCGACATCCCCTCACTCGCTGACGCAATCGACTGGACGAAGAAGCTCCTCGCAGAGGTGTAGCGTGAAGTTCTGGCTCTTTCAGCAAGGTGTGGAGAAGCCCCATGAGGAGTGGGAGCGTCCAGGGAAGGTCGAGTGGCCTGATCTGGTGACCGTGACGTTGAACAAAACGGCAGGTCATCCGGCATATCGCCAACCTGGCCCGGCAGCTCCAGTATGCCGGTGACGACGAGCAATTCGAGCTGACCCTGACAGGGAAGCTCGAAGACCAAACCAACAAGAAGTGACGTTAGCCTTTTGCTGTCCTGCCTTATGGCATGGACAGCATCAAACCCAGAGTGCTGGCGAACGCGGGCTTCGTCAATGCCAAGGAACTGCCACGCGGACCCCATGGGCGCGCCCTCTGTCGCTACTGCGGCCAGGAAGTCCCGCCCGGTCGCAAGACCTTCTGCTCTGGAGCGAAGGCTACTTTCGTGTACCGCAAGGGCACCTACTCGGTTCCGGGTTCAGGCTGCGTGCACGAGCACTGCATCCGAAGTCAGCCTGACTATGCCCGACGATGTGTGTGGGCGAGGGATCAAGGCCAGTGCGCCCTCTGCCCCAAGGTGGCCAGTCATCGCAAGGCCAGCCACGAATGGCAGGCCGATCACATCGTGCCTGTCATTGAGGGTGGAGGGTCCTGCGGACTCGACAACCTCAGGACCCTTTGCACGGATTGCCATCGTCAGGCGACCGCTAAGCTGGCAGCCAAACGCGCCTTGGCTCGTCGGCTCGCCAAGGAAGCCGGGGAGTGATCAGACCAGGTCTTCCAGGTGGCCCTTGAGGATGCGTTCGAGGCGAGCCTTGCGACCCGTGCGATGGTCCGTGACGATTCCGTCCTGGAAGCGGTAGGTCCGGCTCTTGTCCGATCGCTCGCCCGATCCGACTTGCTGCTTGCGGTCCTGGGCCCGAGCAGCAGCGTCCTTCGCTTGTGTGTCCTCCCACAAGCGAGCACGGAGCAAGGCAAGGGCGGTCGCCCGGTTCTGATGCTGCGAGCGCTCGGTCTCGACCCTCACCATGAACCCCGTGGGCTTGTAGGTGAGCTGGACCGCACTCTCGGTCTTGTTGACCTTCTGACCGCCCGCACCTGAGGACCTGCACGTCTGGTACTCCAGATCTCGTGGATCGATGCGGACCTGAAGCTCAGTGGGCTCAGGGAGTACCGCTACGGTGACGGTGCTGCTCTGCACGCGGCCGCGCTTCTCAGTAGGTGGGATCCGCTGCCACCTGTGGCCACCTGCTTCATGGGCGAAGACACGGGCCGCCTCAGGACCTGTCACGCGGAAGACCAGGATCCCTGGCCGTTGGTCTACAGTCTCGACGTCAAAGACCGTGCAGCGTCGCGACCTTCACATAGATCGCGAACTGCTCACGCACTAGGTCACGGGCATCAGCCCCACCCTCACCACTGCGGATCTCAACGACGACGTTCATGACCCGAGACTTTTACCACGCGTTATGGGTCGGCGCCAGGTTTGGTGTACAGGCGATCATGGCCGTCACCCCCGAACAGGCAGCGCAGTTGGCTCCCGCAGACTTCGATTCCGTGCAGAGCATGGAGAGAGACATCGACTCGAAGTTGCTCTCCTCGTTCAACGTCACGAACCCGAAGTATGACTATGTCTTCGCTGTCGGGAGTGACGCCTCGAAGAAGCCCAAGCTCAAGGTCATCTACGAGCTGCAACGTCGCTACGAGGTCGCCGGGTGGAGGGCCACCCTCTCGCGGGAAGGGGACGAAGTCTTCGCGCTGGTCCTGGAGGCACCTTCCCTGATGCCCCCGGCCATGACCGTCCACAAGCGCCTCATGGAGAAGGACTCGCAGGATTAGAATTCAGATTGACGCGCGGCGTCTCGTGCTACAGAAACCGGCATGTCTGCACGTACAGCTCAGATACCCTCCCTTCGCGTTCACGATGCCGAAAAACTGCTCATCGAAGAGGTAGCCGAGGCCAGCGGCCAATCGGTCACCGATTGGGCCCGTGAGGCTTTGCTTCACCGCGCTACCGAGCAGAAGATGGACCGGACCGACGACGACGTTCAGCGCGTCCACCTGAAGAAGGCCAGTGAGCCGCCCCAGCCCAAGAGGGCTTCGAGACCACCGCCGCCAAAGCGCACGAAGTCCGGGACGCAGATGAAGGCAGTTCGTCCCGAGGACGAAGAGGTGCAGCCGCTGCTCATCGCAGGGATGAAGCCGATCCTCGCGTAGCCGACCCCTGCCAGCTGGTGTACGATCCACCGGCTATGGCTCTCGCGCATGCCCGCAAGATCGTCGTCGATGGCGTCACCTACCAGTGGCAGGTGTCCTCGAAGGGACCGGCCCCACGCCTTTGCGTGAGTGACCGCGAGTGGTCCCCTCTTCGGCTCATGCTGACGGTGCAGCGCGGTCAAGGGGCGAAGCTTCGGTGCGAGATGCACTCGAAGAACCAGCACAAGGGACACACGAAGTTCCTTGCGGACGAGAACGAACGCAACCCCGGGCACCTCGCGACCCTCGGACCGAAAGACGTAGCGACGACGATCCGCTTCGCGCTCCAGCAAGGGTGGGGCAAAGCGAAAGGCCCCAAGGCCTTCTCGTGCGAGCCCCCGCCTGACCTCAAGGACTATGGTCCCAAGGGCAGCACGCGCAACACGCTGTGCGGATGCAAGCGTGCACTCACGCAAGCCCTGCACATCTGCCCGTACAAGGTGGCGGTAGACGGAGACTCGCGTGGGTTTCGAGCCAACGAGCTGTGCCGGTGCTGCACGAAGTGCGAAGCCAACTGTGAGATGAACTCATGACCCTCGACGAACACATCCGACGCCTCACCCGTCAACGAGCCCCCGAAAGCAGCCTGACGAGCTACCAGCTGACGCTTTCGATCGTCCACGACTATATCTCGAAGAACCAGCACGGCACCTATTACCTCTCCGATCTCTTCGAGCGGTTCGTCAGGTTCTTCTGCGAGCTGCCCTCGGACGTGAACATCGAGGAGGCGCTCAAGCTAGGCGAGCTAGACTCTCAGGAGCTAGAGCGAGTCCAAAGCCAAACCTTCGACAACTGGCACCTCACCTGCACCCTACACTCGCACATGAGCGAAGCCTACGAAGCGTACGTCACCCTCGGAAGCCCCCACGTGATCAGCGAGCCCATGGATGAAGGGACCGGTTTTCTAGGGGTCCCGGTGTCCTTTGCTCGCGCCGTTCACACGGTCATCGCCTACGCGGGGAAGAAGCACATCGACATCGCCGAGAGGTTGGACGAGCGACTCAGGCGGCTGGATTTGTACTGAAGAAGCCCCTTTTTGGGGGTCCTAAAAAAGCTGTTCCAAAAGTTCACCCGTACGGTGTATTAGTTAGCTCATGCCCAGAGCGAATCTAGCCATCGTCCAAACCGCAGCAGCTTCCCCTACACCGCCGACCCCTCCCTCCAAGAAGCACCCGAAGTACCAGTACTACCTCGGGGCGATCCGTAGCGCGTGGAACACGTCGAGCGAGAGCGAGACGAAGGTGCTCGCCCTCCTGCGCGACTTCGAGAACGCCACCATCGCCTGGAAGACGTCGCCCCAGGCGAAGTTCGAGGATGTGCTTCGCGAGGAGCGCCTCTGCCCGATCAGCCGCTACCGCAACTTCAAGCGCGCGTCGGAGGGCATGAGCCGCGACCAGATCAAGTTCCTCGGCCTCGACGCCGTATGCCTCATCGCCCGTCAGCCGCACGCGAAGTGGCCCCGGCTGCTGCGCCTGGCCTCGGACTACCGCAAGAAATACGGCCACGCGCCGAACACACAGCAGACCTCGATCCTGGTCCGCATGGTCGTCCCGACGGAGAACAAGAAGCCGACTTACACGCAGCTCCTGCGCCACAACCAGACGCTTCTCGAAGTCCTCAAGGAGAACAAGCTCCGCGCCCCCCGCGTGCCCCCGAAGGGCGCGGCGAAGGGCGAGAAGGACGAGGAGTAGGCCATGGCCAAGCGCACCGGCATCGTCGCCCGGCTGATCGAGTGGAAGCAGGCCACCGTGGCTCTGATGACGAGCCCCGAGCTTTCACGGTTTGGCTTCACCCTGGAGGGAACGTTCCCCCTACGCAGACCAGCT
>Ga0265338_10003772_pt1 | contig 21059 bp, 22 predicted proteins | sample 42126metaG_FD_193579 | JGI IMG/M metagenome (GOLD analysis project Ga0265338, IMG submission 193579) | Rhizosphere microbial communities from Carex aquatilis grown in University of Washington, Seatle, WA, United States - 4-21-26 metaG | ecosystem: Host-associated > Plants > Roots > Rhizosphere... | reverse complement strand
CGACCGCCGGGCGCACGAACTCATCCAGGCGCACAAGGAGAATACCGACAAGCTGGCCAAGGCGTTGCTCGACCGGGAAACCCTCACAAAGGACGAGGTGCTGCAACTGCTCACCCCGGCAAGTGTCGCCATCCCAGCCAGCGAAGCCCTGGACTGATCAGAGAGTCCTTGCGTGGTTTCCTCAAACCCGGCGCGATCGAGGCCGCCAGCCGGCGAGAGACGACCCCGAAATTCCACCACCTGTTAAGCAGGCTTCTGGGGTGAACACCCCATGGTGCGAAGTCCTTGTTGGCCCGATACTTCAAACATGGATACTCAAACTCTATTAATTATCGTTGTTGTGGTGCTATTGCTCAGCGGCGGCGGATTCTTCTACAGCCGACGAGGACGCTGAAACAGGTCTATTCACGATGCCGGTATACGATGCCAATTTGAGAATTGGGGTTGTGGTTCACTGTTTACCAAGCAGGGTTACACCCCATAGCTAAACACCGGCCCATCACGTAATGTTTCTTCAGAAAATGATGGCAAATGAGTTGCCGTCAGAAATGAAATAAAAAATATGCATCTCTTATTTACACCCGTTCTGGGCAGTGCCATCTGGATTGGCGGAGGTGGAGTTGGACTCCTTCTCGTCATCGTTGTTGTAGTTCTGTTGCTTCGTTAAACTTTGGTTCTTTCCGGCGAAGACTCAGGACACAGGCATCCGGGCGTTGCAGGGCGTCCGCAGAGAAGGAGCTGCAGCTTGCAAGCCATTCGTTCATTTGGAATGTCAAAAATCCTGCGAACCATACGAACCCTGTAACAGCTGGGGTGTCAACCAGTACGTCTCGGGATAAGTTCCGATTTCAGTGGACGAACTTCCCTGAAAAGTGGCACACCCGGAAAGAACACACGCGACCAGGAACAACAGACAATAAACCCGCAGCGTGTTCATACCGCATCCGCGGCTCCGGAATATTTCGATTTGCTTATGGAAAGCCGGGTCTGGCCGGATCCATTTTTCTGTATCACCCATGAATTTGTCCGGAGACGATCGGGCCGGGTCTGTCGGTATGGTTGATTTTGACCTGGCTGCGTGTTCAGGATGAAATCCATCACCATCCCCTGGGCCAGGTAACATTCCCGGAGCGCCCGGGGCAGAGTGGAGAAATCCCGGACCCACTCGCGACACGTGGGGGTACCGCAGCGGCATTGCATGGCGAAGGAATCTTCCTCCATGGTGGTCGAATAGTCGTAACGGATTTCCTGTCCTTGCCGGATTTCGCGCAAGGCCACGAGGTTTTGGTTCTGTCGGATGCCGGCGTTGGGTTCGCAGGAGTGGTTGACGAACACGCCGGGAGCCTGGGTGTCAATGTATCGATCAAATCCAATCTGGATGGCCATGCATTCCCGCGGGCCGCGCCGTTTGGTTTCCGCAAAATCGATGATGGGCCCCTCGATGGCCAGAATGGTTTCTCCCGGCATAAGATCACGACTGGCAAACACGCCCAGGCCGACTTCACATGTCCGGATGTGGAATTTGTTGGTTGAGTAACGCGCATTCAACCACCCGATGTCATGGGATGCACGAAAGGACAAGGATTGAATCATCGGTTCAGAATTCATCGTGGGCGGGTCTTTGGCCTTTTTTGAGTCAGATGGCGGATTCATTACCGGACGAATTCCAAACGCTCCTGCGGGGTGGTTCAGTTTTGCGATGCCTCGGCTACCGCAAAGCAGGCCGGCGGTATTTTCAACTTTTCGCCCGCGAAGATAGGGTCACTGTTCAGGCGGTTTGCGGTTTTCCAGGCCTTGACGGTTGTCCCATGCACTTTGGCGATACGCACGAGGGTGTCCCTGGATTTGACCACATATTCGCCGGTGAGGTGGTGAACAGGCGGGGCTTTACGAAGCTCTTTCACCAGTGATGGGGAACGGGTGGAGATCACATGGGGTGTCGGTGTCGCCCCAGACTCCGGCAAGGTTATGTTTTCAGGGAGATTGGCGGAGCCAGGGTTGATGCAATTCGTCTCCATCGATTGCTCCGGAACCGGCTCCGGAACGGGCGGCAAGCTTTTAGTTAGCGTGGTCAGATTTGTTGTGTTGCTATCCGCCATGCTGACCGGCTTTTCCGCGATGATTTTCACCGGTTTTTGTCGCCGGCTCTGGCACCCTTGGATCAACGTTCCCAACAACAAAACGGTGGTGACAATCAGCACAGCATAAACCCCAAGCTGGAATCGCCGGCGGCGACGAGCTTCCCGCTCTGCCAGAATCACCCTCGGGAGGCCAAATGGATTCGTCATATGGAAATCTTTCAATGCTGTTGGGATACGTCACGTGACGTGTCTGCAAGACGAATCCCTTAGCAGAGCGATTGCCATGGCTTTGAGATCGGCAACAACGCCCTTAAAATCAGTACAATATGACCGTGACGTGCCATTCGTTGACTTGATGCGCGGGCAATTTGAGCCGGCCTTTGCGCAGTTTCTGCACCGCCAGGGCCCAACATGTGCAACCGTATCAGGCGATAGATGGTTGTTGGTTGGAAAGCGCCCAAAACCCGGCGAATTAGGCAAAAGCTGGCCACCCTTCAACAAAATCCGGTTCGCGGGAGAAGGACCAGGCGGTTTAACTTGTTCAGTTGGCGATGGAAAATCTTTTGGCAAAGGCACTCGGCCAGGACGAATCGGAGCTGGCCGCTGTGGAGAAGCACGGCCTGCTGGCACGTTTGCTGGGCCGGCTGGCGCACGAAATCCGTAATCCGCTCAGTTCGCTCGACATCCACGTGCAATTGCTCGAGGAAGACTTGGCCACGCTCGCGCCGGAAACCAGGAAACCGCTGGATGCCCGGCTGGAAATCATCCATGGCGAACTGCATCGACTCGAGAGCATCGTGGAGCGCTTTCTTCGGCTGGCCGGGCCGTCGGCACTCGATCTGGAGCCGGCCGAGATCTCCAAAATTATCATGCACGTTTGTGAATTACTGCGCGCCGAGGCCTCCACGCGCCAGATCGAAATCACCGCGCAAATCGAAAACCATCTGCCCTCCGTCAACGTCGACTCCGTCCGGCTGACGCAGGCCCTGATGAACCTCGTCATCAATGCGGTGCAGGCGGTTGAAAAAAACGGCCGGGTGCAGGTGAGCGCAGCGAAATCCGCCGCCGGAGATGCCCTGGTTTTGCGGGTGCAAGACAACGGACCTGGCATTCCAGAGAACAAACTGGAGGAAATTTTTGACCCGTATTTTACCACCAAGCCCGAAGGCGTCGGACTCGGGTTATGGATTGCCCGGCAGATTGCCGTGGCCCACGGCGGCACCTTGCGCACTGAAAACGTGCCAACGGATGGCGCGCTTTTCACCTTGTTGCTGCCCTTGGGCCGAAAGGAAAACCCCGGTGGATAAATCGAAAATCAAAATTCTGGTGGTGGACGACGAACAGGGCCTTTGTGCCGGTTTGCAAGAGGCCTTGCAACGGGAAGGCCACCCGGTGGACGCAACGATCGACCCGCAGACGGCGTTGAAGCTGGCCACAGAGCATTTCTACCACCTGGTCATCTCGGACATCAAAATGCCGGGACTCAACGGGCTGGAATTACTCACGCGCGTGCGCGAAAAGCACCACGACACCCTGTTCATTCTCATGACGGCCTACGGCACGGTCGAAAGCGCGGTCGCCGCCATGAAACAGGGCGCGTATGATTATTTACCCAAGCCGATTGACATGAAGCGGCTGCGCGCACTGGTGCAGAAAGCCATCGAATTTCAAGCCGTGGTCGCGGAGAACAATGAACTGCGGTTGCGCCTGAAAAAAAGTTCCCCACCCGGATTGCTCATCGGCGAGAGTGAAGCCATGCGGACGGTAACCCGGCTTATCGGGGAAGTGGCCAACAGCGACGTGACGGTCCTGATCGAAGGCGAGAGCGGCACCGGCAAGGAAATCGTCGCCCGGGCGATTCATGCCCAGAGTCCGCGCCAGGGCAAACCGTTCATCTCCGTCAACTGCGCCGCGCTGGCGGAACAGTTGTTGGAGGCCGAACTGTTCGGCCACGTCAAAGGTGCGTTCACCGGCGCGGTGGCGAACAAACCGGGCCGCTTTCAACTGGCGGATGGCGGCACGCTGTTTCTGGATGAAATTGGAGACCTCTCGCCGAAAGGCCAGGGCGATTTGCTGCGCGTGCTCGAAGACAGCGCCTTTCGCATGGTCGGGGGCTCGGAATTGATTCGCGTCAACGTCCGCATCATCACCGCCACCAATAAAAACCTGCAGGCGGCCGTCGCGGACGGAAAATTTCGCGAGGATCTTTTCTACCGGCTGCAAATCGTTCCCATCGTCATGCCGCCCCTGCGTGAACGCGCCGAGGATGTTCCGCTGTTGATCGACAGCTTTTTCGAGCACTTCACGACCAAACACAAACGGCGCCGCAAGCGCATGTCCGCCGAGGCCCTGCAAATCAGCCAGCGGTTCCCCTGGCCGGGCAATGTGCGGCAACTGCGCAACACCATTGAGCGGCTCGTCATCACCTGCCGCGAATCGGTGGTCGGGGTGGAGCACCTGCCGGATTTTCTGCGCGAATATGACCAGCATTCCACAACGTTCACGGTACGGCCCGGCATGCCGCTGGCCGAAGTGGAAAAACTGCTCATCCGCCAGACGCTCACGCATGTGACCAGCAACCGTGCCGAGGCGGCGAAGGCGCTGGGCATCAGCCGCCGCGCGCTTCAATACAAGCTCAAACACTACGGCTTGCTGGAGGCTGACGAAGGGTCGGCCGCATAATGGCCGGAATTGGGGTTGCACCTCCGGGCAATCCCAGGTGCAGCAATTGCGCAAAACAGTGATTCTTCAGTTGAGAGGCCTTGCCCAATTTCACCGCTTTTCAGATACAACCCGCTTTGAATAAACGGTTTAAAAATCCCCGCCGGCGGATGGCACGTTCCCTGCCTAGGATTGAATCGGTTGTTTAAACAACCATGACTGACAATAAAATTAACCATCATATAATTATGAGCGAATCAAACATCCCCGTACCGACCTCAGCGAACAACAATTGCTGTGCACCCAAGTGCGAAACCAAACCCGCCGCGCCTGCTCTCACTCAACCGCAGACGGCCACCGCCACGTCCGCGCCGGTCGCCCCGAAACTTTCCAAACGCCAGGGACGGAGACAGCACTAAACACTTTCTTGGTCGTCACGTTTCGACGTGCCGGCCGAATCCATGAACCGGTGCCGGAAGGAGGAACACGGCATCGGTTCTTTTTTTGTAGCAACGCCCGGTGACGTGCTCCATTTTCCTCACGGGTTGCCCTTGCACAGCAAAAACATCCGCCGGTGCAAAGACTGCGCTTTAAGCAACATGGTTGAAGCCTTCAGCCCGCCGGTCCCGACGCCAAATCCATCCATTCAATTGAATTTCAAGCCGTTGCAGATAACTGCCCGGAAGTGGTATGAAATAAGCGCTTGATCCGGCATGAAAAAACTTCTGCAGGATCTGTTGAAACTTCAAACGCTTGAATTCGATGTAACGGTCGATCCGGAAATGGAAAAGGAGATTGACGCGTTGCGCGCCCGGATTGCCCCGCCGATTCTTGCGCACTACGATCGTCTGCTGGACCAGGGCAAGCGAGGCATGGCGGCGGTTTGCAATCAGGTCTGCACCGGCTGCCACATTCAGGTGCCGCGATCCTTCGTGCTGACCCTCATGCATGGGACGGACCTCCAGGTCTGTGAAAATTGCGGGCGTTATCTTTATTTGTCCGAATTCCAGAAATCAGAAATTTCAACCTCCCACAAGGCCGTCAAGGTTTCCATGAAGCCGCGCCGACACAAAGAGCTTTTGCATGCCGCCTGAAAACACAACCGCGGCAATTACCGAAGGTTCACTGGCAGATTTTACCCGGCGCGAGTTGATCGTGCTTCAACTGCGGGAGCGGGACGCGGCGGGGATCATCGGTGAATTGAGCCAGGTTTTGCGGGAGCAGGACTTTGTGCCGGATGTCCTGCCCTTCTACCAAGCGGCACTCAACCAGGAACTGCTCGCCAGCTCCGCCAATGGATTCGGCATTGCCCTGGCCCATGCGCGCTTGAGCGGGGTGAAGCGCCTGCAATTTGCTTTCGGTCGCACCACCCAATCCGTGGTATGGGGCGCCAAAGGCTCATGGCCGGTCGGACTGGTTTTTCTTCTCGCCGTTCCTGCCACCGATGCTGCCGCCTATTTGCACCTGCTCTCCAGTCTCGCCCAACTGAGCCGGAGTCGCGAAATTCTAGCGGAACTGCGCGTCGCCCCCGACGCAGCCACGACATTGACCATACTCAGGAAAATAAAACTTCACTGAAGCAGTCCAGTGTTTGCCAGCCAGCCGAATCCCAATTTTTCCAATTTGGAAAATTGGAAATTGGCGGAAAGGGTCAGTTCTGAACCAATTTTGCCACTTAGTGATCAAGGCCATAAGGATGGATTCGCACCCCGGCCAAAAAGGCACCCAATCTTTGGCGGCATAGCGGGCATTGAGCCGGTCCGCTGCTTTGGCCGTCGGAATGCTGCAAGCGCTGAATTCTGGATCGAGGAGGTCGGATCTGTTTTGAGAACAATGCAATTACCACTGGCTTTTTGGAAAAACGGCTTGAAGCCGGTTCGATACGAGGATATTTAACCCTGAATCGAACCATGCTTTTTTGCCGGGTGAATTGAAAGAAAATTGAGACTTGATTAAATGAGGCCGAAAGTTGTCATCACAATTTTATTGGTGGCGTCAGGCGTGTTAGGGATCGCCGTTTGGATATCGCAAGTTTCCCGCCCACAACCGACGCCATCGCAAACGAAATCCACAACCGGTGATTCGCCTGAAGCTCCAGAAGTTTCCACCGGGCATGTGGCCGGTCTGACAGCGGTGGCTTCGGTCGCCCCATCGACCGGAATAACCAATAGTGAAACGACAAATGTGGTCGTGGTGCAAGGTGTGGAACACACAGCATATGTTCGCATGCGCGCCGCCGAATTGGACGAACTGGCCATGCAAAAAAGTTCGACGGCGCATCAGACGATTGTGTCGGAATTGAAAAATCCTGACCGGGCGATTCGCCAAGCGGCCCTCGATGCGCTGAAGCAGGCCGATGATCGTTCGGTCGTCCCGCAAATGCAGCAGATTGCGGATCAAACCGATGATTCCGATGAAAGAAAGGCCATTCTCGACGCGATTGATTACATCAATTTGCCTTCTCTCACCGAATATCTACAGCAGCAGAAAGTTCAGAAGGCAGCCGGAAACCCATCTACGCCGTGAACAAATACGAGGTAGCCGGGGGATACCTTCTGCCCCTGCCGCATAAACCCCACGGTAATGCAAGGCACGTGAGGCGCCTGCCAACCTTGTCAGATATGCCAACAGCCCAGTTTCACGTTAGAACATCTGAAAAGCTTCATTAATATGTTTATTGACCCAGACTGAAATTTGCATAGAGTTGGTACAGATCGTGCTAAGAGTCTGCGGTTAAAACAATGGCAATCAACAGTAGAAAGGATTTAACTATGAAAAAGTTCGCATTATTGATCGTTGTTACGATGTTCGGGCTGCTGGAATTCAACGCTGGCAATCTTTACGCGGCGCCAGCCAATACGAATGCCATGATAGTTAAATTCGCATTCGCCGGAGCGATTCAAGCGCCCGTTGTGACTGTCACCAATTCACCGAATACCAATTCCACTTACAAAGTGACGAAGGTAAAGATCGCCAATAAGGACATGCTGAGTTTTCTATCAGCGGAATTCAGCACCACATTTCCGGACGGGGCTCAGTTGGGGTTGACTACTGATTTTGAGTTTGTTGTGCTCGACAAAAGTGGGAATGTTTTTTTGAATGTCTCGTCTAATTTAACCGACAGCAGCTACGTTTTTAGTATCACCAACAATTCATCTCCGGTTATAACCGGTCAAGTTAAGTCAACGGCAACCACCACGACCGAAATCGTAACTGAAGTCGAATCCGATTTTACTGTTTATTATGCCGATGGGAATGGCAATGATTTTCATTTTGGCGGGTTGGTCACAGTAAAGGCTAATGCTGTTGTGGCGGCGGGCATTACCACATATAAGACCGTATCTTTGGCTGTTTCCGGTTCGGGAGACGGAGATTTTTTCAACTCCGTTGATGGCAAATATGACACCGGAGTTTTCACCGGCAGTTGGGGTGCCGCGGGAAGTGGGCTTCCACAATAAATGAATCGCTGATTTGTAGAAATTAAGGCTTAAAGCAAGTTCGCTAGGCGGATGGTCATCCTGTAGCGGACTTTGCTTTTTAACGGAGCAGTTGGAAGGGATTCCAAAGATTTGACGCCGGACCTGACCCCAATAACTGGACAGATCATAAGTAGAGTTCTGCCGGATTGTGTGGGAATTTTCCAGGATTGTCCCGCCGCTTCTGTCGCTACCGATACTTTCACTGACAGTCGGGCGATTTTACCCCTTTTTTTAGCCGGGTTCCTTTGGTTTTCCAAGAAATCAAGATGGCGGAAGGGGTCAGTTCTGAACCCTTTTTGCCATTTGGTGTTCAAGGCCATGAGGGTGGATTCGCACCCCTGCCAAAACAGCACCCAATCGCTCGCAGAATTACTGATGAAACACCATGTGAAATTAAGTCTTTTCAAGGCACGCTGGCCGCGAAGTTGGGCGTAAGCTTGGGTACTCTCAAAAACTGGGAACATTGCCAAACCAGACCTGGCAAACAGTTTTGGCCTGCTATAAAACTATTCCTCAAACAAAATGGCAACTCCACTTCGCGGTAATCGAATCATTTCATTTTGTACTTGAGAAATGGGGTCCAAAGTTGGAAATTCTTACCATGACGAGCACCATTACAACCAAAGGGCAGACGGTCGTGCCAAAGGAATTGCGCCGGAAATTTGAACTCGACGCCGGCGCTGTTTTGGATTGGCAAGCCGATGGGGATTCTATGCGCGTGGTCAAATTGACACGGTTCGCAAAAGGCAGCTTCGTCCAGGCATTGCGCCGTCTGGGCCGCGTGCCAGCCGCTCCACGCGACCACCGGCTTGTGGAGGATGCTTGAGATTCCTGCTCGACACCAACGTCATTTCCGAAATCGCCAGGCCACGGCCCAACGCCCGTGTGTTGAATTGGCTCTTGGCGCATGAAGTGGCGAGCGGTATCCCCAGCGTGGCCGTGGCCGAGCGATACCAGGGAGCGCATAACGCGCCCAAGGAACAACGCGTCCGTTTGCTGGCGGAAGTGGATCATTTTATCCGCGAGTTCGGTGAGACGGTAGTTCCGTTTGACGCGGAAGCGGCCAAAGTATGGGGCGAATATGTCTCGCGTCCCATCTTGAAACAAAAACCTCGCAGCTACCCGGACACACAGATCGCCGCCATTGCCTTGAGCCGGGGATTAACCGTGGTTACGCGCAACATACAGGATTTCCCGGAAGTACCCGTGCTGAATCCGTTTGAGGATTAACCTGCAACAGACTTTTCATTCCTGTCACCCACACCGGACTGCAGCTCTTTATCCATCTCCATCCTGCATTTGACAACCGATCGCTTCATAATCGCCACTCACAACACCTGCGCCAAGGACTCAATGGAAATCAAATGAGCGACAAGAAACTTACCGGCTGGCAGAATGTTCGCCGGCAATTGGTCGATTGGTCGAAACCCGCGCTGATCGCATTGGTGAAAGACCTTCACGACACTTCGCCAGACAATCGCGATTTTCTTCTGGCCCGCTTTCAGGCAGAGGAAAACACCAGTACGGCCTTGGAAAAGTACCGGCATAAGATCGTAGAACAGTTCTTTCCGGCGCGCGGCGATGGGAAACTCGAACTGGCCGAGGCGCGCAAGGCCATCCGCGATTATCGCAAAGCCACCGGCAATCTGACCGGCACAATTGACCTGATGTTGACCTATGTGGAAAATGGCACCGAATTCAGCCGTGAGTTTGGTTATCCCGTCGAATCCTTTTACAACAGCCTGGTGTCGGTGTTGAATGAAATGTCGCAGATCCTTCTGCGCGAAGGATCAGAACTTTATCCCCAGTTTCAGAAACGGATTCAGCACCTGAACACCCATGCGGTCCATATCGGCTGGGGCTATGGCGATGCCTTGCGAGATCAAGTGTTTCAACTCGAAAACGAACTGGCCGGCGAATGAGGTCGTTTTAGGAAAATTTATTGAAATTTACGCAACCCCTGTAGGTGACAAACCACAGGGGCCAAGTTTCGTGTTGTCATGGACCAAGGTGCTTTTCACCGATAACCAGAACACAGGTTGACGCCGCGCCGCAGGATATGAACTACTGGTCAAACCGTGCCCATGAGTCGGATACGGTTGACTGAGGGTGGCGAGGTTTAAAAGGATAGGCATCGTCATGCGAGCGATAGAAACTGGCGGAAGGGGTGGGATTCGAACCCACGTTAGGATTGCTCCTAAGCCTGATTTCGAGTCAGGTGCCTTCAACCACTCAGCCACCCTTCCGCACGAAACACCTGGACGCAAAGGCTGCGTCCCTGCCGAATATAATGAGCGCGCCCCGTCCACCGGGGCAAGTTCATTTGTAGCCCTGTTTCCTGACATCCCGTGCCGGTGCGGCAACACGGCCACTGCCCGCTGGCATGAACGATGGCCGGCCCGCGGCAGACATTTTTCCGCTTGCACAACCGATCGGACTCCCTACTGTTTTGGGAAGTTGCGAGGCGTAAAAAACAACCGACTGCTTTTATGAACAAATCCAAACTACTGATGACGGCGTTGATGATGACGGCGCTTCTGGCGCTGACGAATGGATGTTTCTTGTTTGTCGTGGGGGCGGCGGCCGGCGCCGGAGCGGCGGGTTATGCGTGGGTGGATGGCGAAGTCAAGACCACCGAGGCGGCCTCGATGAATCAAACCTGGGATGCCACGCAGGCGGCGATGAAGGATCTGCAGTTCCCGGTGACCAGCCAGGTCAAGGATGCCTTGCAGGGCGATGTCGAGGCGCGCAATGCCAGCAATACCAACATCTCGATCAAGCTGAAGTACACCTCGAACAACTCGACGGAAATCCGGATACGCGTCGGCACGTTTGGCGATGAATCGTTGTCGCGCATCATTCTCGGCAAAATCAACAGCCATCTCCCGGGTGGTTCCTAGCTGGATTGGGTCCACCGGCTTTGCAGTTTTGAAATTTGGCGGTCAACCATTTCATTGCCAGCATCTTATGCAATATGTCCATGGCAGGGTTACCCCAAAATCAGGGCGAATTATCTACAAAATTCGCTTGATTTGTTGATTTACCATCTTTTATGCTTATCCAAGAAGTTATGAGGCTTGACTCGATTGCTTCAAGTTTCGAAGCTTGAAAAGGTGAGCGGGGGCAATCCAAGTTGGCCAAAATCTAAAAGCATTAATCAAACACTAACCTAAAATCTGAACTATGAAAAAAATGAGTTGGAAATATATTGTAGCCGCTTGCAGCGCCTGTTTGCTTCTGTTCACGGCGTCGGCTAATGCCGCGATACTCAATTTTGATTCGCTGCCGAACGACCCCGAAGGGGCCGCGGTACCAAACGGTTACGGTGGTTTGCAATGGGATAATTTTTACGCGGTGGATGGTCTGAATAACATTTATAATCCGAGCGGTTATAAGGCCGGTCTTGTATCGAAAAGAAATGATATATTTAATGGCGGCGCCGACACGGGCTCCATATTCGTCAATCAGGGATTTTTTATACTTTTGTCGATGGATCTGACGGGCGCTTGGAACGACAAATTGCAGGTGGAAATAACTGGGTTTTTCCATGAGAAGCAGGTTTATGACTATGTTTTCACGGTGAGTGCGGTCAAACCAACGATGATTCGCTTGCCAAAAGCAGTCTTGGTGGATGACGTTGAATTCAACTCTTTTGGTGGCACCCCATACCCACCTTACTCGGAGGCCGGTTCCGGCGCGCACTTTGCAATGGATAATCTGAGCGTTATCGTTGTCAAATGATCGTATGGCATTTGCCCTTACCTTCACCAGGAAGGGCCAAACGTTGATGGTCGGTCCACTGAGTTTAAGCCGGCAATTGAATTAACAGTTCAATTGCCGGTTTTGGTTTAGGACGGTGATATGCTTCGGAAGTGTTACCGGCCAACATATTATGAAGTGCGTTTGGGACGTTGAACTCAACTTTTTCCCACTAATTTGATCACTATTTTACCAATCCAAGGTCCTCCTAATTATAGTAACACTACTCCGAGCGGGTTGGTGTTTTGATTAAAACTTTGAAAAATGTGCTTGCATTGTTCATCTGAACTAATTTAGTATCTCCCTAAGAATAATGCCGATTGAAGCTCGGCGCCAACGACTTTGAGGTTGGATGGTTTTGTTTTCAATCCGCAAAAACGGGGCGGCCGGCAAGATCGATGTTGTATCAAACACTAACCTAAAATCTGAACCATGAATAATCTGAACCTAAAATATGTTGTTGCCGCTTGCAGCGCTTGTTTGCTTCTGTTCACTGCATCAGCCGGCGCCAGACTGATTACATTTGATTCTCTCGGAAATTCGGAAGCACCCATCCCGGGTGGTTATGGCAATCTACAGTGGGACAACATATATACCCTAAACGCTGTAACTTATGGCACAGCTAGCGGGTATCAAGTTGATATGGTATCAAGAAATAATGTCGCATTCAATGCAGACGGCGCCCCCGCCAGCATTTTCGTCAACAGCGGTTCTTTTAAACCCGTCATGGCTTTTGTGACAGCGGCGTGGGATGATGGTCTGAAATTGCAGATAAAGGGATATTTAAAAGGCAAGTTGGTCCTGAACCGCACTTTTACTCTCAGCACAATGAGGAAGTCTGTTATCACTTTCGGGAATGTGACGGTTGACGAACTTGATTTCTCCACCGACCTGGAATCACAATTCTCCATGGATAATTTGATCATTCAATAGCTGCTGGTCAGTTGTGCCTTGAATCTTTCTCATCGTTAAAATTGGAGTTGAAAGCCCCTTCCGTCAAACCGGAAGGGGTTTTTGTTGTAATCAATGGGACTGGCCATCGTTTTCCGCCGTTGCGATGCGGTCAGAGGCCTCTGACTTCTAAAGGACGTTTTCAGACTGCCCCTCGACAGCGCTCTTTTTGATTTGATTGGTATGGGATCAGATGCCATTCTTCGCATTCGAATGCCCAAACCTTGTCAATCACCAATCAATACCATGAAAAAATCAAGTTGGAAAAATGTTGCCGCGGGTAAACTGGTCGCCGCTGCTTGCAGCGCCTGTTTAAGTCTGTTCACCTTGCCGGCCAATGCCATTCCGGTTTTACCTCCGATTCATTTTGGCAGGCAGGCGGTCAATTTCGATGATTTACCCAATGACGTTTCCGTGACTTATGGTTATGGTGGCTTGGGCTGGTACAATTTTTACACGCTAGATCCTTCCACCCTGGATACGGCGAGCGGTTATCTGGCGGGTCTGAAATCCCCCAACAACGTGCTGGTAAATAGTTCCTCGTTTGGCGTTTCGATACCGTCCTTGTTGCCCAATGCCCCCGCACCCATATCCTACAGCGAAATCTACAGCACCAGATATGCCTTTATCCTCGGTTCGGCCTACCTGACCGCCGCTTGGAATGACAAATTGCAGGTAATGGTGCAGGGTTATTTTAATGGCAAATTGGCTTATACCCACACCTATACGCTGAGTGCCACCAGGCCCACCCTGGTTAACTTCCCCAGCCAGCCCGTTACGGACGTCTTCTTCTACTCCGCGGGCGGGACGCATCATTCCGCCTATGCCGATACCGGCACACAATTTGCCATGGATAACCTGACCTACATCATGCTGCCGGTTCACGTGTTTCTGTTCTGATAACAAACCTTTTGGCGGTCAGATCAATTTGCAGCCGGCAATCGGGCCAACGCTCAACTGCCGGATTTATTTTCGCCTGAGCTGGAACGATGCGGTTGGTTTTCATCTGGAGCACAGCCGCCCCGGCTGTATGGCAGTTTCAGTTAACATTGGCACGGTTTGCCGGACTCTTGGGAAAAGCGGCCGCGGGTGAAGGTAGGGCGCGTCACTCCGTGCGCGCCGCCGTGGTGAATCAGAACGCGCTCCTGGGCAAGGGCGGCGGGCAGAGGACTGCCCGCCCTACCTGCGCCGCGGTATCAATCTCAAGGTGAACTGCTATAGTTCAGCGCGCCCTCGTGCCGAACTTTTCGCCGCTAGATGAACCAAACAGTGCCTAGGTCTCAAGGCAAAAGCCGACGACGAGGCGTCGTCGGCAGCGCCCGGGGAGGCACGCTCCCCATTTCAACCACATAGTTCCGGCTGAGAGTCTGTCTGAAAATGTAGCGTCGGCCATCTTGGCTGACGTAGAGCCGGGCTTCCAGCCGGCGGAAAACCGTCCGCCATCAATAACGCCTTTGAAATCCCGGGCAGCGCCGTCATGGCGGTGATTCTTCCGGGTGGCCCGCCGCTACATTACAGACAAGTTCTCAGAGCACGGCCGTCCGCGCGTATGCCCCACACAAACCAGCCAGCTCACCGCTGACTCGGACGAATTCCGCCTCCTCACGTCGTCGGCTACTTTTTAAGGTTGATCGGAATTGCCATTCCCGCTGATAACAAACCTTGGCTTTCGGCCCACTTCGGGGAATAATCCTGCGTCCAAATGCAACTGATTCGGGATATTTATGCGGCAAAAGGCGCGGCCAAACGGCCCGTCATCTCCTTTGAATTTTTCCCGCCCAAGACAGCCGAAGGAGAGCAAAACCTGCTCGAAAAACACATCCCGGCGCTGTTGCAGGCCAAACCAGACTTTTGTTCCGTCACCTACGGCGCCGGCGGCAGCACGCGCGACAAAACGTTGATGATCGTGGACCGCATTCAACGGCAACACGGTCTGACCGCACTGGCGCACCTCACCTGTGTCGGCCACACGCGCGAGCAGGTGCGCGAACTCCTCGAGAAAATCCGCTCGCTGGGCTGCCGAAATATTCTCGCATTGCGAGGAGACGCGCCGGGTGGGGAAACATTTCAACCCACCGAAGGCGGTTTCGAATTTGCTTCACAACTCGTGCAGCTCATTCGGGAATCGGGTGATTTTTCCACCGGGGTAGCCGGTTTTCCCGAAGGCCACATTGCCTGCAAGGATGGCAAACACGCCGACTGGCAGCACCTGAAGGAAAAGGTGGATGCCGGCGCAGACTACGTCCTTACCCAATTGTTTTTCGACAATGCAGATTATTTTGCCTTTCGCGACCACGTCGCCGGCAAGCTGGGCGTCCGCGCACCGCTCGTGCCCGGCATCATCCCGATATTGAGCGCCGGGCAGATCACGAAGTTCACGCAGTTGAGTGGCTCAAAAATCCCGTTGCCGCTCCGGTCCAGGCTGGATCAATTGATGGGTGATGATGAAGCCGCAGCGGAATTTGGCATTGAATACGCCACCCAACAATGCCGGGAACTATTGCAGGCCGGAGTCCCCGGGCTGCACTTCTACACGCTGAACAAGTCCCGCTCCACCGTGCAAGTCCTGAAAAACCTGGGCCTGGCGTGACAGTGGGTTACGGCGGCTACAGGCCCAAATTATTGGCCACGATTCCAAGGACGCTCAATGGGCCTTGATCTTCCAGGCTGTCGGCCGCCTTATCCACTTTTTGCAGGGTGAGCTTGGCATTCTTGTAAAATTCCTGGTCGTTGACGAGTTTGCCAACCGTCCCCTGGCCTTGATTTATCTTTTGCAAAATCAGGTTGAGGTTGGTCATCGAGGCCGTGGTGGCGTTGTAAAGCGTTTGATCGGTGACCAGCTTGCCAATGGTTCCCTGGCCGTTGGTGATGCTGCTTACCACCCCTTGCACCTCGACTACGGCGTCCTGCAGGTTGGTGACCGTCACCAGCGCGGAGTTGTAAAGCGAATCGGAATAAATCATTTTCCCCACCGTGCCCTGGCCGCTGGCAATCTGGCCGGAAATGTTTTCGATGTTGGAGATGGCGCCGCCGATGTGGCCGCTGTTTTGTTTGACGAAATCAATCAAGGGCCCCATCAAATTGTTGATGGTGTCGGGAGTGAAACTTTTGGTGAGATTTTGAATGCCCGTGGTGGCGCCATCGAGTTTGGTCATAATGGCATTGAGGTCGGGCTGCTCCTCAGTGGCCAGCAGGGTCCCATCCACCGCCCGCGGCGCGTCCGGCGTCCCAAAATCGATGGCCACAAAATTCTGCCCCATCAACCCGGTGAATTTGATGATGGCCTTGCTGTCGGTTTTTACGACGGCATCGGAATGAAGTTTCATGGCGACCTTCACCTGGGTGCCGGTGAGGACAATTTTCTCAACGCGGCCGATTTCCACGCCGGCCATCTTGACGCTATTGCCGACCTTTAAATCCTGCACGGTGGCGAACAGGGCATTGAGACGGTAACCGCCGCGGAAGGAGTCCATCCCGCCGAGCGTTTCCGTGATGAGCCAACCGGCAAACATGGCGAGAACGACAAAATAACCGAGCCGGGTTTCCAGTGAATTTTTCATAAATGGATGGGGTCAGGGATCAGGTTTGAAATCCGCGTGCAGAAATTTTTTAACCATGGGATCGTCATAACGTTTCACCTCGTCCGGGGTGCCGATGGTGATGATGCGGCCTTCGTTGATGACGGCAATGCGGTCGGCAATGCCAAAAGCCAGGTCGCGATCGTGCGACACCACCAGCGAGGTCACATGGATGCGTTGCTGGAGGTGGAGGATTTCCTCGCCGATGAGCACGGAGGAAAGCGGGTCGAGTTCGCTGGTGGGTTCGTCATAGAGGATGAGCTGCGGTTCGATGACCAGCGCCCGGGCGATGGCCGCCCGTTTTTTCATGCCGCCGGACAATTCGTTGGGCATCTTGTCCTCGGTGCCCTTGAGGCCGACATCCGCGAGCATTTCAGCGACGATGCGCGCGATTTCCTCCGGCGGTTTCAGCTGGTGTTCACTCAAATAAAGACCCACGTTCTCCCCCACGGTCAAAGAGTTGAGCAGGGCGCCCGACTGGAACACCAGCGCCATCCGGTATTTGCTGGCGGTATCCGGCGACTGGATGGGTTCCCCGTTGATGAGAATTTCCCCGGCGTCGGGCGGTTCGAGCCCGATCAGATGTTTCAGCAACACGCTTTTGCCGCTGCCGCTCGGGCCCATGATCACGAAAATTTCGCCCGGTTGAACCGTGAAATCGATGCCTTTGAGCACCTCCTGCCCGGCAAAATTTTTGCGCAGGCCGATCACCTGCACGCTGACGCCGGATGGATGGTTGGGGGAGGCGTTCATTTTATTTGATCAGCACTCGCGTCAACACGTAGTCAAATATGACGATCAGCACGATGGAATTGACGACGGCTTTCGTGACCGACCGGCCGATGCCGCGCGGTCCGCCGATGGTCGCCAGGCCTTGATGGCAGGAGACGACGCCTATGATCATGGCAAAACAAAAACTTTTGAACACGCCGTTAACCACGTCTTTCAATTCAACCACGTCGCGCAAATTGGCCCAAAACGCCTGAAAGGGGACCGCGATATGAGTGTTGGTTTCGGCCACCACCGCGCCACCCAGCCAGCCGACCAGAATGGCAAAAACCACCAGCAGGGGCAGCGCCACGGCGATGGCCACCAGTCGCGGCAGCACCAGGTAATGAACCGGATTGATGTTCATGGTACGCAGGGCATCCACTTCCTGGTAAACGCACATGGAACCGATTTCCGCCGCCATGGCCGAGCCGATGCGACCGGCAATGAGGATGGCCATCATGACCGGAGCCAGTTCCTTGGCCAGGGAAATGCCGACAATGCCCCCGACGGCGCTGGCCAGGCCGCGTTCGACCAGCACCGGTCCGGTTTGCAAGGCAATGACCGCGCCGATGAAGAACGACAAGACGCAGACCATCAACAGGCTGGCGTTGCCGATTTCAAAGAACTGGTCATAGATCTTCTGCCGCTGCCGCCAGGCCAGCGGCAGGGACAGCAGCGTGCGCCAGAACAGCAGCACAATTTCTCCGACGTTTTCAAACATAGATCACTTCAAGGTGAACCAGCCGGCGTATGCCATTGGAGCACTGGAATATAAAATAGTCGTAGTCTTTTCGTTTTCAAATCAGATTGATACTGGAAAAACCCGAACAGGAGCGAGCATTTTTTGGATGCCGGGGTGGTGTCCCGGCGGTATAAATTCCAGAGCAGGGACTGGTTCGATGCTCCCGCGCGCGGATTGTTTTCCGACCGCCACACGGACCACAAGGGCGACCAGTTGCGTTCGACGCCCCGGTTGTTGGGCAGCGCCGATTCAACCAACGCGAGAATTTGCAGCCGGCTTGCGCCATTAAATTCGCGGTGCCAGGTGAACAAGGGCCAAAGATCCACCCGGTTCCGTTCCGCCCCGGTCCCGGTGTTCTTTTCGGTCACGTCCGAGAACAGATAAAACAAAATGCGGGTGCGCTCCTGTTCCAGCGTGTCGGAATGATACCGGTCGTTCTTGTACAGGGGCCAGAGATAAAAATCGCTCTCCGCCTTGGCGCTGTGGGCGCGGCTGAACAGCGGCCAGACCCGGGTGGTGGTTTTACCCTCGCCGCGGGCAATGACGACAATGGGCCACGGGCCTTCCCATTCATGATACTTTCTTTCCCGGTCGTCAATCCAGGTAAACAGCGGCCAGATCACCGAAGTGGAGTCGCGCTTGGGCGAACGGGAGAAGTCGTAAAACGGCAGCGTCGCCCGGAATTTCTCCGGATTTTCCGTGCCTGAGTTGTTGTTTTGAAAAAAGTAAACTGGCCAGAGGGCAAAAAATCGGTCATGACCGCCGTTCACCTCGGTTTCGCCGAATCCATTGGTGCTCCAGGTCACCTCTTTGTGCTCGTTCCCGACCAGCGGCCAGCATTGCCATCCCTTCAAGCCGTCCCCGTGTCGTAGATGGAAGATGGGGAACAGATAGTTGTCCGTAACCACGTCGTGTCTTCTGGTCTCGACGTAAAGCGGAAATAAAACAAAGAAAATTTCATCGCGAAACAACCGGTCCCGGATGTGGCCATAAAACGGAATCAGCGCGGTGTAATTCTTGGTCGGATCCGGCGAGCGCTGTTGAAAATAAAACGGGAAAAGGGTGAACCGCCGGGAAGGAAAATTGTCCGGGTTCTGCCCGCCGGAAAAACTGAGCAGCTGGGCGAGCTGCCAGCGATATTCCATCCCGAACCGTTCGTAGGTCAACACCGGATACAGCAAATCAAATTCCTTCGATTCCGTGTCAGGATCGGTGTCATAGGAAAGCAAGGGTGGAACCGCCCAGGTCCTTTCCGAATCAGCCTGCTGATCGTAAAAAAAAGGACCGGCGGCTTCGGTGCGGTGGCCGGGAGCCAGCGTCAGCGCAAATTCATCGAAGACAGGGCCGGCGTGGACCCCTTCAGCACGAGCGGCTGGAGACCCACAGGTAGCGAAGCCCAAACAAACGACCAGGCAAAGACAATTTGTCAGCCAGGCGCAGTTTTTCATGCCATCCGATCGGGACCTCAAATAGTTATTGAGATTTAGCAAAGTTACTTTGGATTACGTTATCGTTATTGATGTTGGGTTAAACCTGTTTTGGAGCCATTCAAGGCGTGGTTTAACATTGATGTTGACTTCCTGTGTTTTTTCTCTATGTTTTTCACACACTTGAGGTTTTACCTCGGTTCCTCCTGACCCAGCGTCGGCGGCGAGTTGTCGGCGCTGGGTTGTTTTATTAGCGGGCGCCAGCGTCCCAGCAAATTTAACAACGCCGGTAAAAGGGTCAGGCCGGCAATCATACAAGCTGCAATTCCCGTTGCCATGACACAGCCCAAGCTGTGAATACCCCGGTCCTTGGCAATAATCAAACTGCCGAAACCGGCGATCGCTGTCAACCCGGACACCAATACGGCCTTGCCCGTGCTGCGGGCCAGGATGTTCGGTGTACGCTCTTCGGCAAAACGATTCAGGATGTGAATGCCGTTCGTCACTCCGATGCCGATGACAAGGGGCAGTGTCATGATGTTGGCCAGGTTGACCGGCACACCCAACCAGCCCATCAACCCGGCGAGCCAGAGGGCGCCGATGCCGACGGGCAACAAAGCCAGAACCACCGAACCGACGGAGCGGAAATGTAAAAAAACCAGAAGGACGATCGCCGCCAGGGAATACCAGGCCGCTTGCACATAACTGTCTTTAAGCAGTTCCTCATACTCGTAAAGCTGCACCGGCGTGCCCGTGACGTTGGGATCCACGGTCCGCAATTCGGCAATAAATTTTGCCTGGTTTTCGCGTTGCCACATATTGTCTCGCGGGAAAATGTGCAGCAGGAATTTCCCGGTTACGCCGACGAACTGGTCCCGGAAGGCCTGCGGCAGATCCTCCACCTGCAACGCGGCGCTGGTATCCTGGTTTTGCAACAGCTGAAAAGTTGTACGCATGTCGGTGAACAAGGCTTGCTGAAATTGCGCCAGCTTGTCGGCGTGCTCAGCCAGCTCATTGGGGTCGCCTCGCAACATGGTTTTGCGCAGATCTTCAATGGCTTGCCGCAATGCAACCATTGCCTTGGTCAGTTCCGGGTCGCTGTTCCCGACCTCATCCCGGGCCAGTCCGAGATAGCCATAAAGTCCGAAGATTGTGCGGCTTAAGTCATTGATATCCACGGGGCTCAAGTCGGGAGTGCCAAAGGCCAGCGGGGCCAGATCGTGCTTGATCTGACCGATCAACTCGAGCTTGGCCTGGTTGCTGGAATTGAGAAAATTTTCCAGCAGGCTGGCCGGCGGCTCGACATCGGCCACGGTCGGCAATTTTCTGATTCTTTGCTCCAGATCGATGGCGTTGGTCAGCGAATCGGCCACCACTGCGCCTTCCAGGAGCGATTGATCCGCGGAATTCAGCAATTTTTGTTCAAACACCACCGAGGGCAGTCCGGTGCTCTGCAATTTCTCCAGATTGTAATCGAAATAGACCTTGCGGGCCTCGAACAACGCCAGCCCGCACAGTCCCGCCGTTATGGCCAGCACCACCACGGGCCGTTGCAACCATAAATTTTCAATGCGCGCGCGGGTGAGATCCTCGGGGTTTCATGGTCCATG
>Ga0265338_10003771_pt1 | contig 21064 bp, 16 predicted proteins | sample 42126metaG_FD_193579 | JGI IMG/M metagenome (GOLD analysis project Ga0265338, IMG submission 193579) | Rhizosphere microbial communities from Carex aquatilis grown in University of Washington, Seatle, WA, United States - 4-21-26 metaG | ecosystem: Host-associated > Plants > Roots > Rhizosphere... | reverse complement strand
GTGGCGCTTTACCCGCCGCAATCTCAACGAGTGGCTGGAAAAACTGGCCGAGCAAGACCGTCAACAATCAGCCCTGGCGGCCTGACCTAGATAATACGTTAGTGAATTTATGAATCGGCCCACTAAGCGCGTGCTGGACACCAGCGTTCTCTGCCACTTCTGGCGCGGATTCCAGAGGCAGACTCTTGACACCGACACGGTGAGGGAAAAAGCCAACGAGCTTATTGCTCGTGAAAACACTCGCTGGATAGTATCGCCTGTTCGAATCGAATTTCTTGTCGGCGCGCGGAGCAGCGCGGAGCTTCAACTCTACGAGGATTTTCTGGCGGCATTTGATGTTATAGACGGCGGCAAGATTCCACCCCAGGACTGGCAGGAGGCCGAACGGTTGGCTAAACGGATCGGCGCACACAGACAGCGCAAATTAGGTGATTGCTTGATCGAAGCGATAGCGAACCGGCTGCACTGCGAGGTCGTCACGAAGGATCCTGATTTTCAAAGGCGCTATCCACCCCAAATTGACTAAACGGGCAGGGTGATGGTGATCGTGGCGCCCTTGCCGACCTGGGAGCGGATGCGCACGCGGCCGCGATGGGTTTCGACCACGCGGCCGACAATGGCCAGACCGAGACCGGTGCCGCGCTGCTTGGTGGTGCTTAACAGCGAGGAGAACGCGCGGCGGCGTTGTTCGAGCGGCATGCCATGCCCGGTGTCCTTGAATTCGATGGTGACGTGCGTGGGTTTCTGGGAACGGCGCGGCAGGCGCAGGACGCTGGTGGAGATGGTGAGGACGCCGCCGTTGGGCATGGCTTCGACAGCGTTGAGCGTCAAGTTTAAAAATGCCTGTGCGAGCTGCGTGCCGTCGGCCATGACGGTCGGGATATCGTCGGCAAAGCGCCGCACGAACTGGATGTGCTGGTTGCGCAATTTGTGGCGGATGAGGAGGCCAAGGTCATCGATGACCTGGTTGACATTGACCTCGGAGAGCTTGGGTTCGGTGCCGCGGGCAAAGTCCAGTATCTGCTCAACGATCTTGTTGAGGTGATCCATTTTTTCGCGGAGGATGGCGTCGTCCTTCACGCGCGGATCGCCCGGCTTGAAATCCAGGCCCAGCGAGTGGTAGAGCATCTTCATCACCGTGAGGGGATTGCGGATTTCGTGGGCGACTTCCGCGGCGAGGAGGCCCAGCGCGGAGAGTTTTTCATTTTGACGCAACTGCTCTTCGACGTCGACGATCCGCTCGTAGAGCTGGGCTTTTTCGATGGCGATGGCGGAAAGCTCGGCAAGCGCGGTGATGATGTGAATCTCCTCGTTGGAAAAGCTGCGCTGTTCGCCCGTGTAGACGTTGAGGGCGCCAATGGTTTGGTTGCTGAAGACCAGCGGGGCGCTGAGAAGGGAAACGAGCCCTTCGTGGCGGGCGATGGCCACATTCTGGTAACGGGCGGAGGTCTGGACATTTTCGAGCTGCATGGGCTTGCGGCGGCGGATGACAACGCCCAGAAAACTTTCGGCGGCGCTCAGGCGCGGTTTTTTGACATAGGCCTCGCCGGCGCCGTGGCTGGCGCGCAGTTCGAGCCATTCGCCCGAGTCGTCGAGCATGAAGAGGGAGCACATTTTGCCTTCCATGAGCGAGCAGGCTTCGCGTGTGATGACCTGGAGGGCGTCGTTGACGTTGAGGGTCGAGTTGACTGCTTGACTGACGCTGACGAGGGTTTCGAGCAGGCGCGCCTTGAGGCGGAGTTGTTCGTAAAGCCATGTGTTCTGGATGACTTTGGCGGCCTGCACGGCCAGCTCTTCGAGGAGTTCCTGGTCTTCGGCGCTGAACGCGTTGAGGCGGTCGGAATCGACGTTCAGAACGCCGCGGGTCTGGCCCATGACTTCGAGAGGCACGGCCATTTCGGAATGGACGTCGCCGCGAAGCATGATGTAACGCGAGTCGGCCTGGACATTGCCGACGCGGGCGGCTTTGCCGGTGCGGGCGACCCAGCCGGTGATGCCCTGGCCCAGGCGCAGCTTCACGTTGGCGGCGTCCGGCGGAAGGCCGACGACGGCGTGGATTTCAAGGCAGCCGATATTCGGATTGATGAGGACGACCGAGCCGCTGGAGGCGCGCATCAGGCGCACGACTTCCTGCAAGATGAGTTGTAGCGCCTTTTGAGGATCAAGCGTTGAATGAATGACGTTGCTGACATCGTAAAGCAGCTTGAGCCGTTCATAGGCGGCGGATTTGGCGGCGTCATCAGTCACGGCCAAAAAATACATGCAGGCTGCGCGAAAGAACACGCATTTTCGCCGTGCGCTGGACGATCACGTGATCGGCCGGGTTACGGTCCAAAAACTGCGTTTGTGCTGCCCCACCACGCCGTCCAGCGGGAGTAGTTAATGTTGCTGTAGCTGTCGGAGAAATCCCTGATGTAGGAATTGAGGTTCGTCTGGCCAAGCAGGAACTTGTTGATAAAGACACCCATCTCGCTGTCGATGGCGGACGTCGTGGAGCAGTGCGCGTGTCCGCCTTGGATGTTATAGCCAAAGCGATCCGCTATGCCGAAGGTGGAATAGATGCGTTCTATGGCCTTGCAACAGACGTAACAGGAGGGATTGCCCAGCCATGTGTAATCGGGGTTTCCTGTCGAGAACAAGGCCCGCGGCGCGATCATCGCCGCAAGCATGTGATGGTCCTCGGGGAGGCGCGACACGGTGTTGCCGCCGAAGTTTTTCAAGGTGTCCATAAACCAGTTGTAATCGGTGTTATCGATTAATTCCACGCTGTTGGCCGGCTCGGTGTGATTATAGCGCCACGAATTGCAGCCGCCCCCGCCCGACTCCTGCGCAATGGTCAGGGCGATCCGCTCGTCCAGCGCGCCGCAAAACAGAGCCATCTTGCCCGCGTAGGAGCAGCCGGTCACCCCAATATGTGTCAAGTCAATAGGCAGGCTGCCTTGCAGCTTTTCCAACGCGTCGATGATGCGGCTGACGCCCCAGGCCCACGGCGCGTATTGCCCCGTATTGCTAGGGGTCTGGGCCGGATAGAGCTGGAAGAACGGATCGGATTGTTGCGCGTTGTCGTCCACCGTAACCTGATTATGGCTGAATGTGATTTTCGCCACAGCGGTCAGCAGGGCGGGATTGACGCTGCCACTGGGGCTGTTCATGCCGATGATTGCGGGGAAGGGCCCCGTTCCCGAAGGCAGCGATACGGCGCAGGTGAGCGTCAGCGTCTTGGCGACGCCCGACACGATGTTAGTGATACGGACTGTAAGCGTGCCTGCCGTGGCGGAGCTTGGGGAATAGCTCGCAAAGATATTGGTGGGATCCACCGTCGGCTTGGGACCAATTTCATAGTGCAGAATCTCGGCCTCGGTCTCTGCGCGGTGATGGGCCCAGTCGTAGAAGCTTTCGCTGCGGGTTCCGTTGGTGTTGCGCGCGTCGGCAAACCACGTGAACGGATCGGGCAAAGGTTGAATAATTGGAAGATAGAAGGTGATTGGAAAGGTCGGGACGGCATAACTAGCGCCGGTGAATTCGACCGAATAGACCAGCGGCGGCTCGGGGAACGGCGTTTCCGTTTTTTCCAGGGAATTTGGGCTTTCACCGTAATCACTCGCCGCCGTGACGATGTAGTAATACGTCACGCCATCCACCAGGCTTGCGTCGACAAAATTCGTCCCGGTGACGGCTGCAATCATCGTGTACGGGCCGCCGCTGCTGGCCGCTCTCTTGATGTTATACACGGTGCCGCCGGATGTGGCCGCCCAACTCAATGACACCTGGCCATCGCTGGCCTGCGCCGCCAAAGAAGTCACGGCGGATGGCGGCGGCGTTACGTCGCGAACGCGAAAGAACTCCGGCGAGCCGGTCGGCGTATTCGTAAACGAGACCCCGCCCAGCGCGTCGGCTGTGTTGGTTTGCAGAGGCGACCACGCCACTGGCGGGTTTAGAGCGCCGGTCCATTCCTCGGAATAAAGACGTCCAGCCGCTCCGCTGTGCCTCAGAATCAAGCCGCCGTTGCCGGACGCCAGCGCCGAGACGATCGTATTCGAGACAATCTCGTAGCCGATGCCATCGAACCATGTCCGCTGGTCCGATCCCATTTGGCTGCGGTCCGGTTCGATGAAAACGGTGATGTTCGAGCCGACAGCGCGGCCCAACACTGGTGTCATGAGCAGTCTCCGGTCGCTTTCAGAAATCATCACCGGCGTCATGAACGGGTTGGGAGAAAGAGAGTCGCTATAGATCGTGCTCGTGTCCGCCGCGCTGGCCCAAAACCGCGTCACGCCCTGCGAACTCTGCTGGTAAACAGGCAATTGGCCGGGATACTCGAGCGTCGAGGCGCCTGCGCGCCATGTCGTGCTCCCGTCCGTCCAAAATAGCGCATAGACATTGTAATACTGATGCGGCCCTGGCGGCGGGACCGTGATGGACATTCGCAGCCGCGACGCGTTGGTGTCAACCAAACCATCGCCGGCGTTCTGGAAGACCGTGGCGGCATTTCCATTCGCGCGTTGATCCCAAATGCCGTCGTTGGAAACCGCCGTTTGCCCGATGAACGAGCTCCACGTCTGCCACGTCGCATTGGTATAAATCATCGTGTTGCCGGCGACGCCATCGGTGGCGTCCACGTAAATAATCGCCGCCTCAGCCGCGTCGGCGAAGGCCGCCAGCGCGACGCACAAAACCGCCGCCGTCCGACAATTCTTAATCCTGGCAAGGAACCTTGCGATTTCGATGCGGGGCTTCGATTCGCTTTCACTTCGGCACATTTGCAACTTTTTCATAAAAACGCTTTAATGCATGGCGAAGCTCGAAGGCGTCCATGAGCCCGGGATTACCTCCGCACGTTGCCAAACACTATGAATTAACCTGACGACCTGATTTAGTTCGCGACCCGAACTTAATCGCCGCAAACTGTTTGGAGGCGATCAACCGGGCTTTGGCGGAAGACTTTACCGGCCAGTTTAAAAAGTTCAACCACAAATGGACACGAATGAACACGAATTGTCTCGAATTCCGGTCGGGGCGAATATGGACGGGGGAAAAGGCCTTTTAACACGCGAAGACGAAGGGAATCCAAGAACAAGTTTCTGAAAGAAAAACGTGGGAATGGTTGGCCCCTTGAAGAGGCGCTCTCTAATGCGTGCGAACACAACGGAATCCGATCTGGTTGTCTGCATAGGTCGGGATGTCGTTCTCTCGGAAGGCGCAACAAGCAACGTTTGCGTAGAAGCCCCAGTAGCCGCCGCGCAGAACACGGTAGTTGCCGGAGTCCGGTCCATGAGGATCGCTGCCGCCCAGATAGGGACTGCCTGGCGGATAGTACGGCGGTGATTTAGGCAGCGGGTACGGCGGCGCGCCATACCAATCCCAGCACCACTCCCACACGTTGCCAGCCATATCGTAAAGTCCATAGCCGTTTGGCGCAAAGGAGCCGACCGGACTGGTGGCGGGCGCGGTTCCTTCGATACTCCCGATGGAATTGTAACCGTTCGGTCCCAGATCATAGCTAATGGCGGTGTTTCCGTAGTAGTTAGCCTGGCTTTCGGAAATCGTGTCGCCCCATGGAAACCGGAGTCCGCCCAAACCGCCACGCGCCGCTTTCTCCCACTCCGCTTCTGTCGGCAACCGATAGCCATTGGCCGTCCAATTGACATAAGGCGTATAATCCTGCGAATTAGTGTATACCTGTTGCAGCGCCGCATCGGTGTAATAAACGGGCGTTAAACCGGCTTGCTGCGACCGCGCATTGCACCATTTCAGCGTGTCAAACCAACTCACTGTCTGCACCGGTTGATTGGTATCCTTGTTCGATCCACCGTGGTCGAATGTGAATCCGTGGTTCGCGGCAAAGTTATATACAGACCGCCATTGACTGGAGGTCACAAGGTTTACGTCCATGTAAAACGCTGAAACGTTTACGCTCGCCGTGGGGATGGCGTCGCTCTCTCCATCAAGGGCGTCCCCGATTGTGAACGAACCCGCGGGAATGAGAGTCATCCCGGCAAACGGATTGAAAGATACGAGCAGATTGGTGTTGAGGCCATTAGAGCCGTAAATCTGGACATAGCTCGCCCAATTGGTTCCTCCGGTCAGAGATGAGGCGGTCTGGACGGTATAGTTCGTGCCCGGCAGCGAATTGCTCCAAACCAATGTGCCGTCTGGCCGGAACGCAATTATGGTTGCGGGCGCCGGACCGGATATTCGGAAGAACCGCGCGCCTTGGGCGCTGGATGGATGGATGCCGCTAAGAAGTGTCAGCGCCAAAAGCGCAATGTGGATGCGAGTTTTCAATTTCCTTATTCGGTGGAGAAGATTGGCTTTAACCTCTGCCCACACTACAGCCACACCGTCTGGGCGCAAGTCTTATTTGCAAGAATGCGTTCAGCAGCGCCTGAAGAACGCCCGCTTTCGCGCGCGGCTGCGGCATCGACGAGTGAGACGCAGTCAGGACTGGAGGCGGGCGACGTAGGCGCCGTCGACGGCGTCGGCGAAGGGAAGGAGCTGGCGTTGGGATTGGAGGCGGAAGGCGGGTTGGTCGCGGAGAAAGTCGGCGATGAGGGTTTCGTTTTCTTCGGGCTCAAGGCTGCACGTGCTGTAGATGATGATCCCGCCGCGCTTGATTTTCGCGGCCGCGGTCTTGAGGAGGGAGAGCTGGGTTTCGCGGAGTCGCTGGATTTCGGGTGCGTTGATGCGCCAGCGGGCTTCGATGCGGCGTCGGAGGACGCCGGTGTTGGAGCAAGGCGCGTCGATTAGAATGCGGTCGAATGCGCCGGAATCAGGCGAGAGGGACAGGAGAGAAGAATGCACGGAGGTGGCGCCGAGGCGGGCGCAGTTCTCTTCAAGGGTTTTGAGGCGGCCAGGCTGCGGGTCGAGGGCGAGAATGCGTCCGCGATTGTTCATGAGCTGGGCGATGTAAGTTGTTTTGCCGCCCGGGGCAGCGCAGAGGTCGAGAATCGATTCGCCGGGTTGGGGATCCAATTCGTGAACGGAGAACAGCGTGCTTGGATCCTGAATGTAGAAATGCCCCTGTTGAAGAGACGGCAACGTGGCCAGAGGCGGATGTGACGCCAACTCAAAGACAACGTTTTCCGGAGTCCACGGAAAGGATCTGGGAACAAACGACACGCCTTCGTCCGTCCATTGGCGAGTCAAATCCGCCGCGGAGGTTTTAAGTGTATTGACGCGCGCATAGGTCAGCGGAACGGTGTTGTTCCACTGGAGGAGCGCCGACGTATTTTCGGCAGACCAACGCTTCTGCCAGCGTTCGACCAGCCAATCGGGATGCGACCAGCCGACGGCGGGCTGAGTCTGTTTGAGGAGTTGAAGTTCCTGGATGGTTTGGTCGCGTTCGCGAAGGTATCCGCGAAGGACGGCGTTGACGAAGCCGGCCTTCGGACTGAAGCCGAGGCTTTTGCAAAGCTCGACGGTTTCATGGACGGCGGCGTGATCGGGAATGCGGTCGAGCCAAAAGATTTGGTAGAGGCCGAGGCGCAGGAGAACCTGAACGGTGAGGTTCTGGCCGCGTCCGCCGGTTTTGCGGTCGATGAGCCAATCGAGGGCGCGCTGCCAGCGGACGAGGCCGAATGCGAGTTCGTGGCAGAGGCCGCGATCCGCCGGTGAAAGCGAGCGGCGGGACAGCTCGAAGTCGAGGCGATCCTCAAGGAATTCATGGGCGCCTTGACGACGCAAGACCTGGACGGCAATTTCTCTTGGTTTTTGGGCGCTCACGTCTAATACTGATATATTGGATATGGGACTCGAAAACATGAAAGAAGAATTTGAGAAGCTAGCCGCCGCCGGAAAGATTACCCGCCAACAGGTTGAGCCGCTCGTCAAGCTCATGGAAAGCGGCTATTGCCATCATCGGAGCTGGGGATTTGGAAAGATCACGTCGGTGGACACTGTGTTTTCGCGCTTCATCGTCGATTTTCAAGGCAAACAAGGACATCCGATGGATTTGGCGTTTTCGGCGGAGTCGCTGAAACCGATTCCGAACCAGCACATTTATGCGCGGAAGGCGTCGGATTTGGAGGGCCTGCGCCAGATGGCGGCGCTGCATCATTTGGACCTGATCAAGCTGGTATTGCAGAGCTTCGGAGGACGGGCGACCGTCGACCAAATTCAACAGGCGCTCGTGCCGGATGTCATCGCAGACGACTGGAAGAAATGGTGGGAGGCGGCGAAGCGGGAGTTGAAGAAGGACGGGCATTTTCAGGTGCCGCTTAAGAAGTCCGAGCCGATCATCTATCAATCGCGCGAAGTGTCGCTGCAACAGCGGTTGATGGAGGAGTTTCGCGCGGCGAAAGGCCTGAAGGCGCGGTCGAATGTGGCGCACGAGATTTTGAAGAACGCGCCCGACCTGACTGACAAGGCGGTCGTGGCCACGGATGTCATTCCGGCGCTGAACGTCGAGATTGGGACGCATCAACGGACGCAACCTTCGGTGGCGTTGGAGGCCATTTTTGTGCGCGACGAGCTGCGGGAAGCAACGGGCGCTCCGGCGGTGGAAGGGGAATTGTCCGCGGCGGCGATCTGGCAGCAGGAAGTTGCGCGTGTGGGAGCGACGTTGGAGGCGATACCGGCGGCCAAGCATCGGCGCGCGTTGCAGTCGTTTAAGGATTCGGCGCCTGAGAGATGGGACCAGGCGCTGCTGATGGCGCTGAACCATGTTTCGGCCAAGCTCGCAGCAGAGGTGACGCATTCGCTGATTGCGGGCGGCAGGCTGGACCAACTCAAGGAGGTCCTCGCGCGGCTTATCAGCCAGCACCAGGCGAGCAGCGAATTGCTCCTTTGGCTGGCGCGCGAACGCTCGGACACCTTTGCGGACATCCTGAGCCCGGAGGTTTTTCGCGCGATGCTGACGGCGATGGAGCGGGATCAATTCAACGAAAAGCGGTCGAACAAGCTGCGTGATTTTATTTTGGACGATCCGACGTTATTGGTGGAGTTGATTGGCTCGGCGGACCTGGAAGTGATCAAGGATTTGACACGCGCATTGCAGCTCTCGCCGTGTTTTGACGACATGGACAAGCGGTCGTTGCTGGCGCGCATCGTGAAGAGTTACCCGGCCATCCAGTCGCTGATCACGGGCGAGGCGACGAAGCAGGAAAGCACGTTTGTGGTGTCGTGGGAGAGCCTGGAGCGGCGCAAGAACGAATACGCGGAGCTGGTGCAGAAGGCGATCCCGGCCAACTCCAAGGAAATTGCGACGGCGCGCAGCTACGGCGATTTGCGCGAGAACCACGAATACAAAGCGGCCAAGGAAATGCAGAAGATTTTGATGCGGCGCAAGAGCGAGCTGGAGGCGCAGTTGGTGCGGGCGCGCGGGAGCGACTTCGTCAATCCGCGCACGGATGTGGTGAGCATTGGGACGGTGGTGACCGTTACGGACCTGGATCAACAGCATGTGGAGCATTTCACGGTATTGGGAGCGTGGGATTCAAACCCTGAGAAGGGCGTGATCAGTTATTTGACGCCTGTCGCGCAGGCCCTGCTGAACAAAAAACCGGCGGAAGAAATCGAAGTGGCGACGGACGCGGGCAAGAAGCGCTATCGCGTCGATTCGATTGTGGCGGTTCCGGCGACGGCAGCGCCGTCGTTGTCTCCGGCCCGGCCGGCCGAGGCGGCGTCTCCGGCGGCCGCGGAAACTCCTGCCGTGGAGCCGGCGCCGGCGCCTGCCGAGGGCTCGTAAGCCTCTATCTTTGACGCACGATGGCGGCGCTCGCGCGAAGGAGCGCGGCGGCTTCACTTTCGGTTCCGATGGAAATGCGGAGGAATTTCCGAATCCCCTGATGGTTGAACCAGCGCACGAGGATTTTTCTGTCGCGCAGTTTTTGCAGCCACGATTCGGCGGGAAACTTCGGGGGTTTTGTAAAGATGAAATTTGCCTGGCTCGGCAGCGTCTCAAACCCCAGCCTGGCCAGTTCGTCCGTCAAATGAGCGCGGGTGGCGATGATGCGTTTGAAATTCGCGCGGTAATACGGCAGGTCGCGCAGCGTGGCAAGGGCGGCGATTTGGCCGAGGCCGTTGACGTTGTAGCTGTCGCGAATTTTGTGCAGGGCGGCGATGAGATCCGGCTGCCCGACGCAGTAGCCGACGCGCTGAAAGCACAGCGAGTAGGCCTTGGAAAAGGTGCGCGAGACCAGGACATTTGGGAGCTTGAGGGCTAGATCGAGCGCGTTCTCGCGTGCGAAGTCCACGTAGGTTTCGTCGAGGACCACGACGCCATGTTGCGCGCGGCAAAGGACGGAAAGCGCGGCGGCAGCGTAGCCGCGGCCGCTGGGGGCGTTGGGCGTGGTGACGAATGTGAGGGCGGCGTTGAAAATCCAGCGGGCGCGCTTCAATTCGTTGACAGTGGGAAGGGTGAAATCCGGGTGGAGCGGGACTTCGTTGCGGCGTGCGCCGTGGATGCCGGCGAGGACGGGATAGAGCGAGTAGCTTGGAGTCAAGTATTGGATCACGGAACGCGCGCCGGATCGGCCCGGCTCCACAAAGCAGCGCGTGGCCAGGGCCAGCAATTCGTCGGAGCCGTTGCCAACAATAATGTTTTCGGGGCGGCATTTGTGCCATTGGGCGAGGCGCTCGCGCAACGGTTCCGCGGTCGGATTGGGGTAGAGGCGAAGGCGTCCGTCGACGGCCGCCATGACGGCGGCAAGGACTTTGGGCGAGGGCGGATAGGGATTCTCGTTGGTGTTGAGCTTGATGAGGCCCTTGATCTTGGGCTGTTCACCGGGAACATAAGCGGCAAGATCGCGGACGAGAGGACGGACGAGGTTTGTCATTTGCGGATAAGTCTTAGCGGGTGCGATCCATGGACTGTGAAATGAGGCTCGTGGAGGCGCCGCGGCCCCGGCGGACGAGAAAGAGAACAAGAACGATGGCGATCGCAAGGAGCGAGAAGGCGATGATGAACAGAGCGACGGCCAGGACGCTGAAGCGCGCGGCGGTCGTCACTGCCACGGGCGGCGCCGATTGGGGAGTGACAGGCGCGGCTTGCGCGGGTTGGGGCGCAGGCGCCGCGACAGGAGGCGTCGCAGCGGGAGCGGGCGGCGCTTCAGAGCGAATCGGACGCGATGGGGCGACGAGCGCCGTCGTTTCGGACGGGGTTGGCGTTGGCGCGGCGGCGGCAATGTTGGTTTCGGGAGCGGGCGTGCTGGCCGTGGTGGGCTCTGAAACGACCGGAGGGGCCGCGGGTGTATTTGACAGGACGACGGGCGGCGGAGCAGGCGCGGGCGCCTCGGGGGCGTTGGTGTGCGCGGCGGCTGCCGACCCGGACATCACAATCTCGATGTGCTTGTGGGGCGGCGGCGGCGCGGCGGGAATTGTCGGTGGAGGCGTTAGCTGGGGCTGCGGTTGGGGCCTGGATTCGACGACAGGCGGCGGCGTGTTGGTCTCGGCCGGTTTTGGCGCGAGGGCGGTGTGCGGGATGGTGATGGAGCCAGGGGTGTTGATCGTGTAATCAAAGAATTGGCCGTTGCGCGCTGCCAGGACCGTGACAAACGGGACGTGCTGGGAACGGAATTCGCGCCCGAATTTTTTGTGGAGTGCGTTGATGTCGGCGTCGAAGGGCGTGCCGGTGATGGCCTCGGAGCCGTCGAGTATAAAAATAATCGTGATCCGTTGCGACCGCGTGATGACCCCGCCTATCGTCGAGAGGACTTTGTCCAGGCGGGGGCGTTTCTCGTATTTTTGGGCGCGCAGATAACCCATCGCGTTGTCGAGGATTTGTCTGCCCGAATTCTCCCGCCAGACCTGCATTGGAAAGTCCGTGTGGAGCGCATCGCTGTAGGTCCACACGCCGATGGTGTCGCCGGGACGGAGCTCGCCTTTCATGTTGGACTGGAAGAGCTCGGTCACGGCCTGCTCGACGGCGTTGGAGGAGCGGCGCATGGCCGAAGCGGTGTCGATGACAATCAGGAAACGGTTCTCCTGGGGCGGCCGCTGGGCGAATGCGCTTGACGGAAGAAGCGTCGCGCAAACCAAAAGAAGCAGGGCGAAAGGATTTTTCATGGGTTCAGCGGGGCGTTTTGAAGCCCGCGCGTTCGCGTCGGTTGTGATGAGCGAGGTCGTGCTGTTGCATTGTCAGGGCCTTTTCCACGTCGTCAATAAAGTTTTCGCAACTTGAGGAAAGGCCGCCGTTGTAAAAGACGGTGTCGCGCTCGGCAAAATCGTTGGTGACGACCAGGACTTCGCCAAATGCGCGGAGCCGGACGGCGGCGCGCTCGATCATGTCATCGGCGCTTTGGCGCGAGGAGGAGAAAAGGATTTCGAGTTCGGGCGTGGATTCGAAATGGAGGTTGCCGCGTTTTGGGCCGGCGCCGTCGAAAAAAATGGTGATCGGGGTGCCGATGGCGTCGCGGTATTGGCGGAGGCGATGCACGAGTTCGTCGCGGGCGGCCTCGGAATAGCGGGGCGATCCGGGGGCCAGATCGGGCCAGCTATGCAGGAGGCTGTAGCCATCAACGAGAATGCGCACAAGCGGCATAAAGGGAGGGTATAGCGAATAGAGCGCCACGTCTATGTTGCAAAAGGCGGGGGAAAGGCAAAGACAGGAGGGAAAAATTCCCTTAACAGGAGGAAACAGAGGTAACGGAGGAGGGCCCGGATTTCCTCCCCCCCCACACGGCCGGAACCGGAGTTTAAGGTTTAAAGTTATGGACCGTGCGCGCCGGTCGCGATGCGCGCCAGCCGCGAGATGACACCCTGTCGCCCATTTCAAAGAACGCAGCCCGGGCGGCGAGGCGCCGGGCCGATGGGGTTACGATATGTTGTAATTTACAACATGTCAAGAGGGAGTGAAGTTGGGCGGTTCGGCGGGGGCCGAGGCCGCCTCGGCGAGGCGACCCTACCACAGAGCAGGGAGGCGCACGCAACGGCTATTTTTTGACGTTGAGGCAGGCGAGGTCGCCCTTGGCGTTGCGGACGTAGAGGTGACCATTGGCGAGGGTGGGGGCGGTCCAGCATTTGCCGCCGAGGACCTGGGCGCGGGTGAGCGGCGTGAAGCCGGATGGAGTCGCGTTGGCAATGAGGAGTTCGCCTTTGTCGGACAGGGCGATGATTTTTGTGTCAACTATGATCAGGGCGCCGGCGTTGGCGTCCGCGTATTTCCATTTGGGGTCGCCGGTGGCCAGGTCGACGCAGGTGAATTTGGCGGAGCCCATGTTGCCGTCGGGGCCGTAGACATAGCCGTCGAGCGCCACTGAGGCGTTGATGTGGTTTGAGAGGGATTTCTTTTCCCAAATCACGGCGCCGGTGTCGAGGTGAACAAGAGCGTCGCCGTGGGCGTAGCCGGACGAGATGAAGGCGCGCGCGCCATCCAGAACAATGGCGTCGGCCGCGTTGATGTCGTAGCTGGTTTTCCAGGGAAAGAGCCAGATGGGTTTGCCATCGGCTGCGTTGACAGCGGCGAGGCCGGATGCGGTGACCATGACGACAGCGGGGGCGCCGGCGACAGCGCACGGAACGTCGGAGGAATAGCTGCCGCCGCCGCCTTTGGAATTCCATGCGATCTGGCCGGAATCCTTTTTGAGGGCGAGGCCCAGGTCGCCGGCATCGAGGATGAGGAGATCGTTGTCAACAAGCGGGGAGCAGGAAAATCCCCAAATGGGCGGGGAAACACCGGCATCGGATTGGAGGCTCTTTTTCCAGAGGACTTTGCCGGAATCGAGTGTCAAGCAAAAGAGATCGCCGGTCTTGCTCAAGGTGTAGACGCGGTCGCCGTCGACGGTTGGCGTGGCGCTGGGGCCGCCTTCGTACATGGAGGGGCTTAGCGGGCAGGGATAGGAGTATTTCCAGAGGGTTTTGCCGGTGTCGGTGTCAAGGCAATAGACGGTGTCGGTGTCGGCGGTGTTGCCCATCGTGAAAGCGCGCTTGCCGCTGACGGAGACGGAGGCAAAGCCGGTGCCGACGGACGTTTTCCAAAGGACGGGCGGGCCGTCGGCGGGCCATTGGGCGGTCCAGCCGGTTTCGGTGGAGACGCCGTTGTGGTTTGGGCCGCGGTAATTGGGCCAGTCGGAGGCGAGGGCGGTGGTTGTTGACAGGAGGAACAAAAGGCAAAACGAAATTGAACAGGAGGCAACAGAGAAAACGGAGAGGGCGCGCCGCAATGGGGGCGCAATCGGTATTTGGGCGGCGCAGCAGCGCCGCGCTACCGTTGGAGTTGGCTGAGAGTTCATAGTTTGCGGTAGAGGATTTCGAGGGAGATGACGGAGTAGGAGGTGACGAGGGCGGGGTCGTGTTCCCACCAGCGCCCGTTGGTGTTGGACCAGGAGCCGTCGGTTTTCTGGAGGTTGATGAGTTTCATGGCGACTTCGTGGCGCCAGTCGACGTTGCGTCCGTCTTTGAGTTGGAGCTGGCTGACGTCGTAAGTGGAAAGGGCCTTGGTCATGAGATGGAGGTAATAGTAGAGGCCTTGCGGGCCCATGCCGGGATTTTCGTCGACCGTATAGTTGTCACGGAGCCAATCGTAGGCCGCGGTTACGCGGGGGTCGTCGCGTTTGAGGTCGCAGTAAATGTAGCTGAGGAGGCCGGCGTAGCTGATGGAGCCGTAGGAGCGAAGGGCGACGCGGCCATCGGCGTTGGTTTCAGCGCCGGATTTGCTTTGGTTGGGCTCGTAAATGAAGCCGCCTTTGTTTTTTGGATCGTCGCTGGCCCAAGGTTCTTTGTTGTAGGCGGGGAGGTTTTGGCAGGATTGGATGAAGTGAATGGCGGCCTGCCAATTGAGATCTTTGGCGCCGGCGAGGGCCTTATCGGATGCGAGCGACTTGCTGTAGTAAAGCGCTTCGAGGGCGGTGAGCGTGTTGTTCATGTCGGAATGGCCGCCATGATCGCCGTAACCGACGCCGCCGTCATAAGGGGAATCTATTTTGCCTTTTTCGCCGAGGTCGACCTGCTGTGTGATGAGCCATTGGCGGGCGCGAAGGATCATGGGTTCGTAGGAAGGGTTGCGCGCGGCGATGAGGGCCATGACGGAAATGGCGGTGTTGTAGTTTTGGAGGCCTTTGTTGTAGATGGCGCCGTCGGGCTTGGAAAAGGAGGTGATGAATTCGTAGCCGCGGCGGACGTGCGGGGGCGGGCTTTTCTGGTTTTCGCCGGAGGGTTCGCCCATGAAGGCGGTGAGGGCGAGCGCGGTGACGGCGGGTTGGTCGGGCGTGGACCAACAGCCATTGGTGGAGTTTTGGCTGGCTTTGAGCCAGTCGAGGCCGTGGTCGATGGCGTGCTGGACTTCGTGGCGGAAGGAAACGTCGGATTGCTGGGCCGAACAAGAGGGAGCGAAAGAGAAGGAAAAGAGAACAAGACCTATTGAACAGGAGGAAACGGAGAGAACAGAGATTAAGGGAGCAAAGAGTTTCATGGGTGTTGAAGCAGTTTAAAGGTGACTTGGACGGGGGTATGGAGCGGGGGCAAAGCGTTGGAGTTGATTTCCCAAATCTGGTCGTTGTCGTGGCCGGGGCGGGGGTTGTTGACGAGGGCGTCGATGTCGTCGATGACGGCGACGATCTGGCCGTCGCGCTGGGCGAGGAAGTTGCCGCGGACGACGCGGGAGCCGTTGTAAGTCCACGGGCCGGGCGCGGCGTTCGTGCGGGTGGAGAGGTCGCGCAAACAATCGGACGCGGAAAGCGTTTGGGAGCGGCCGGCGTTGGCGAAGGAGATTTCGATGGAAACGGGATCGCCGGCGACGGCGGGGGGCGGCGGATTGGTGTCGCCGGGCTTGCGGTTAATGTGGAACGGGACGCTCGGCGCGTCGCGAAGCGCGGGCGTTACCGGGGCGCTTTTGGAGCCAATGAGCAGCATGGCGAGGTGAATGTGATATGGGCGGGCGCTTGTGGCAAGAAGGCTTTCGTAAGTCTTGCCGTTGGTGGCGACGAGGAAGTATTCGACGAGTCCGGAGTTGAGGATGAGTTCGGCTGGGAATCGGATGGAATGGTCGGATTTGTCGAGGGTGACGTCGCCGAGTTGGAAGGTGTGGTCGTCGAGGCTCTGGAGGACAGGTTCGTTGGTGGGGGAGGATTGAGCGCCGGCGGAGGCGATGATGCACAGGGCAAACAACGAAATGAAACCAAATCGGCGCATAAGGCGAGACCACGCTAACAAGTCCCGATGTTGGGTCAAAAAGAAAACGTCCACACCAAGGAAACGAAGGCCGCAAAGGGTGAGGTTTTGGACGGCTTGGCGGGATTTGGCGCTTGACATAGAGTCTTTGGGCGCATGGTCGTACCATTTTCCATGTCAGCGCTGGTGATCGCTCACTTCGTTCGCGAGCACGGTCCGAAAGCGCTCGAATTTGCCTGCGAGCACGGGGCTGGCCATTTAGTTGGAGGCGAAGTCCACCACTTTTACCGGCAGTTCATCGAGCGCTGGCAGGAATCAAAGCGCGACCCTGCAACGGGATTGCCGCGCAACCACGATTTGGAGGAAGCCGGCGAAGAGGCCTTGCGCGCCGCCGTAACGCTCCTGGTTGTCGAGTTGGCCGGACGCATTGAGCCAAAGAAGCCTTGGCTGACGCGAAAGTTCGAGAAATTTCCAAATTTCCGCTGGGCGGCATCCTGACGATGACGTTGTTTCCCGGGGAGAAGGACGGTCCGCGGCGCTGGATTGAAGCGCTGCGCAAGGCGGTCGCAGGGGAGAGGTTGAAGAACCTCCATCGCTGTCTCAACCTTGAAGAAAGAAACCTGCGCGAATGCCTTGCGTCGGGCGACGTTTGCAAAGCGCTTGGCCCGTGCCTGGCGGATGCTCTGCTTGAGTGGGCGCGATTTGAAGCTGGGCAGGACGGGGAATATCCGCAGTTCGAATCGCTGGTGCGGGAGGGTTGGACGGCTGAGCCGGCGGCGGCTGGAAAGAGCGCGCCAATATCGAAGGGGCTTGAGGCGAAGGGCGTTTCGCCCGCGGCGGAGAGCCGGCGTATTACTATCGCGCAGGCCTACTGCATGTTTTTCAGGGAGCATCTGAAACACAACGCGAAAGTGTTTCGGATCAGCGAAACTCGAAGCTGTGGGCGCGGAACTGTCAAGCGAATTACAGGACGTCCGGGAACAAGGCCGCGTCCGAATTGGGACTTCTTCCGGCGCTGACACGCACGCGCATTGAGTTGGCCGAAGCTCTGGCGAATAAGGAGCTTCGGCGGTTGAAGCGGTTTGTGCGGGAGCCGGGAAACAAGGCGCAGGAAGAGGCGGTTTGCCACTTGGCCGCGTGCGCCACGATGGAGAGAGGATTCAGGTCCGACGAACTTGACCGGGCGGTGGAGGAGGAACTTGCGGCGCTGCGGTATCAGTGGCCTGGCGGAGCAGGTGATCTCGCAGCAGTGATGCGTTTTGCGCTGCCAGGCTGGCGATTGGCTGTGGCGCCGATTGAGCCGGATTTCGTCGGCGAGGCGTTGGTTTTAGTGACCCTGGCGAGGCCGGAAGGCGACGGGGACGCGCGCTGGAAAAAATGGTGCGCTGTTGTTGAGCGGTGCAGTCGCCGCGACAGAATAGCAACGCCGGCCACGCTCCTTCACGCGTTTCAGAACTTTGGCCATCAGCCTGGATATGGCGAGCCGTTGCTGGCGGCGACAGATGCGCTGATTCGCGCGGGTTTGGCTGATTCTGAACCCGGCTTTCTGCTGGGAATCGAGAACGCGATGCCAAAGGACACGGTAGAATTGCTCGATCGTGCCATGGAGGTAACGCGGCATCTTTGCGAGCGGTTTAAGACCGCGATGCACACCGGACGAGACGAGCTCAGGCCCGAGGTGGCGCGTTTGGCGAATAATTTGGCGAAGCGTTTAAGCGAGTTGGGTCGCCGCGAGGATGCGCTGGCACCGGCGCAGGAATCTGTCGAAATGTATCGCGCGCAGGCTCGGCGGAATCCAGACGCCTTCGAGCCAGATTTAGCAGGGTCGCTGAACAATCTGGCGAATCATTTAAGTAATTTAGGACGGCGCGAGGAGGCTCTAGCGCCGGCACAGGAAGCGGTCGAATTATATAGCGCGCTGGCTGTGCGGAATCCAGATGCCTTCCAGCCGGATTTGGCGATGTCGCTGAACAATCTGGCGACGTTTCTGAGCGAGTTGGGCCGCCGCGAGGAGGCGCTGGCGATAGCACAGGAAGCTGTCGAATTGCGCCGCGCGCTGGCTTTGCGGAATCCAGACGCCTACCAGCCAAATTTGGCGACGTCGCTGGGTTCGGCAAGTCGTGTGCTGACGGGACTGGGGCGAACTCAGGAAGCAGCGGTGGCGCTGGCGGAGGGAATCAAGACGCTGCTACCGCAGTTTGCGCGGTTGCCACGCGCATTTGCGCCGCTTATGCACGCACTGCTGCTAGACTATATTGCGGCCGCGAAGGCGGCGCAAATGGAGCCGGATGTCGAATTGCTGGCGCCTGTGATTGAGGTTTTTGAGAAATTGGGGGCAGAGGAGGCGGCGGGCGGTTCGGAAGGGACGGGGCAGAAGGGTTAGTGGATTTTGGAAAGGCGGGGAGAGGACCTATTGAGCATGTGAGTCCCGGCTAGGGGCGGCTCGGCGGGAGCCTCGCCCTACCCGCGTGATGGCGGCAGGTCGCGTCTGCGAGGCGACCCTACCTGAAGAGCGTGTGTTTCGGGGCGGGGCGTGTTATCGATTGCGGGTGGACAGGAAGCATCCTTGCATTTGGGAGCCGCGGTTGAAGTTGTGCGTGTTCGGAGTGACGGCGGTCAACTCCGGGGCGACGACGTTTTTCTTTTATTACCTGTATTTCCATACGAGGCAGCGGTTCGGGTTCGGGGAGACGCAGAACCTGCTGCTGGCGGCGGCGCTGGGCTATATCTATGCCGGTTCTTCGTATCTGGCCGGGAATTTCGCGCAGCGATTTGGGAATTTCTTTTCGATCCGGTTCGGCATGGTGACGATGGTTGCGGCGATGACGGCGGCGAGTTTTGCGAGTGGTTTGTGGGTTTTCCTGGCGCTGATAGCGGTGACGAATTTTGGGATGTGCTTTTGCTGGCCGGCTTTGGAAGGACTGATGAGCGTGGGGGAGCCGCCCGCGCGGCTGCAAAGCCTTGTTGGGATGTACAGCATTTCGTGGGCGACGGCTGGCGCGGTGGCGTATTTCACGGGGGGCGCGTTGCTGGAGCATTTGGGGGAAAGCGCGCTGTATTATGCGCCGGTGGCAACGATAATCGCGGAGCTGATTTTCCTGTCGTGGTTCGAGCGGGCGGTGGCGCGGCAGCGGGGGCCCAGGCCGGACCTGGCGCATTCGGCTCTGGAAGTGATTGCGGAGGGGGACGCATCGCCGATTCCGGCGAAGACGTTTTTGCAGATGGGGTGGCTGGCGAACCCGATGGCGTATCTTGTGGTGAACACGGTGGTGTCAACGATTCCGAGTCTGGCGGAGCGGTTTGGGTTCGAGAAAATGACGGCGGGTTTTGTGTGTTCGGTTTGGTTGTTTTCGCGGGCGGCTTCGTTTGTGGCGCTGCGGATGTGGCCGCGGTGGCATTACCGGTTTCGGTTTCTAGCGTTCGGATATGTGGCGATGATTTTGTCCTTCGCGGTGATGTTGATTATTCCAAATGTGTGGACGCTGGTGGTGTCGCAGCTCGTGCTTGGGGCGGCGCTGGGACTGATGTATTACTCATCGCTGTTTTATTCGATGGACGTGGGCGAGACGAAGAGCGAGCACGGGGGGATTCATGAGGCGGCGATTGGGCTGGGGAGCGGGAGCGGGCCGGCGATTGCGGCGGGATCGGTGGCGCTGTTTCCGGCTTCGCCGGCGAGCGGGCCGATAGGGGTCAGCGTGCTGCTGCTGGGCGGGTTTGCCGCGTTGATGAGGCTGCGCTTCCGGACCACGAATGGGGATGCGAAGGGAGGGGATCTAAAACCACGAAGGGACACGGAGGCGCACGGCTGAAAAAAAACGCCCGTCTTGTGACGGGCGAGTTTTTTTGGTTTTTTGATCTAGCGGCGTAAACGAGGCAAGTCGCTTACAGGGCGGTCAAAAAATCTGTTGGCTACCAAACGCAATTTGATACAGAGAAAGTTCCGTGCCATGTGGGGAATGGCGAGTGGTTATCAATCGCAAGTATCTTTTAATCAAACTGTAACGTCTGAAATAAAGGAAGCTAATTCGGATTTGAAGGAGATTTATTGTGCAAAGGAATCCGACGCAAAAGCGTCCCGAACATCGGCTTGGCGGCCCCTTCGGGTTGCGTAATGGCTTGGAAAATAGCGCCATGCGCCGTGGGGTTTTGTCTGACAACGCCGCGTGTAAGGGATTCCGACGCGACCGGTTCAGATGGTAACGACTGCTTTGCCGATGACGGTGCGGTTGCGCAGGGCGTCAAAGGCGTCGCGGGTTTTTGCGAGGGGAAAGGTCTGGTTGGTAGCGGGATGGAGTTTGCCGGCGGCAGCCCATTCGAGCGTGGCAAGGATGTCTTTTCGGTTGCGTCCGTAGCTGCCGATGAGCTTGTGTTCCTTGACGAACAGGGGCCATAGCGCAAGGGAGAGGTCGCGTCCGGCGGTGGCGCCGCAGGTGACGATTGAGCCGCCGCGGGCAAGACAGGTGAAGCAGCGGGCAAGAACGTCGCCGCCGACGTGCTCGACGACGAGATCGACGCCTCGTTTCTGGGTGAGTCTGCGGACTTCAGCGGGCCAGTCGCCGGCGCTGTCGACGACGTGGTCGGCGCCGCGTGCGGTTGCGAACTGGCATTTCTCGGGAGTGGAGCCCGTGGAGATGACGTAGGCGCCGAGTTGTTTGGCGATTTGGATTGCGGCGGAGCCGACGCCGCTTGAGCCGCCGATGACGAGGACCCAATCGCCCTGGCGGACTGGGGCGCGGCGGGTGAGCATGTGCATGGCGGTGCTGGCGGCGAGCGTGAGGGAGGCGGAGGCGATGAAATCGAGGTTTTCAGGAAGGGAGACAAGAGCGGTGGCTGGGACGGCGACGCGTTCAGCGAACCCGCCGTCGCGCTGGACGCCGAGGAGTTTGCCGTTGAGGCAGATGGACTCGTCGCCGCGGACGCAGAACTCGCATTCGCCGCAAAAGAGGTTTGACTGAACGGCGACGCGATCGCCTTGCTTCCATCCGGTGACTGCGGCGCCGAGTTGTAGGATTTCGCCGGC
>Ga0265338_10003770_pt1 | contig 21064 bp, 21 predicted proteins | sample 42126metaG_FD_193579 | JGI IMG/M metagenome (GOLD analysis project Ga0265338, IMG submission 193579) | Rhizosphere microbial communities from Carex aquatilis grown in University of Washington, Seatle, WA, United States - 4-21-26 metaG | ecosystem: Host-associated > Plants > Roots > Rhizosphere... | reverse complement strand
TCCGCTTTTGACCTCAATCTTTCTCAAACCTGAATCGGCCATAGTGGCGGGGCGCGCGTTGACGGCGATTGGCCCGGCGGGCGTGGCGGTCCTAACCAACGCGTTCGCGCACGACGATCCGACGGTTCGCAACAATGCCGCATGGGCCATTGGCGAGGGAGATCGTGCGGACGCAAAGACGAGGACCTCGGCGCTATCGAGCCTGACGCATGACGAGGACCCGACGGTGCGCGGCAACGCAGCCGCGTTTTTGGGCAACTCCGATCCGGGACAGGCGATTCCGGCCCTGATTCCCCTGCTCGACTCGCCGGAATATTATCCTCGCGCGAGGGCCTCTTATTCCCTGGCGCAATTCGGGCCGCTGGCGAAGAGCGCCGCGCCCCGGATGTTCGCCATTTACACAAACGTGATCACCGGCACAGACAAGGATTTGGCAAAGAGCCTGGGAGTTGCAATGCATGAGGCGCTCAAGAAGATCGATCCGGAGATGGCCATCAAGGCGGAGATGTTTGCCGCGACGACCGGCCCGCTCAACCCAGTGCGCTCGGGCCATTCGACGACGCTAATGCCAAGCGGCAGGCAATTGATAGTCGGTGGATTTCTTCATATCGGCGCGACGAACACGTTTCTTGCCAAAGCGGAACTGCTCGATCCCAGGACCGGCGCATGGAGCGAAACGGGAGAACTGCATACGCCGCATAGTTATCATACTGCGACTCTGTTGAAGGATGGACGGGTCTTGATCGTCGGCGGCTTCGCCGAGCGCAATCAAGCAAACGGCGGGGCTGAAATCTATGATCCGGCCACTGGAACATGGCGGCAAACCGGTTCGCTCAACACTGCCCGGTTCAATCACACCGCGACCCTGCAGTCCGACGGAACCGTCATCGTCGCAGAAGGGCACACGGGCTCAAAGCGAGTTTTCACCAAGGAGCGCTTTCGCCCGGATACCGGCAAATGGACCATTGAGTGATTCGACGCAAGAGGCTTGGGCTGGGCGACCCAATTGACTTTGCGCGGCAGCGGCGCCTCGCCGAGGCGCCCCAGGACGGCCGGTGGGAAGCGGAACTGCCGCCGAGACGTCCCTACCGCTTAACACGACCCGCACTGCGCGCGTTGTCGCAAGGCGTGGTCGACAAGCACGAGGGCGGTCATCGCCTCCACCATCGGAACCGCGCGGGGCAACACGCACGGATCGTGCCGGCCGCGGCCTTTGAGGGTGGTGTTCTTGAGGTTCACGCCGACGGTTTCCTGCTCGTGCATGACGGTCGCCACGGGCTTGAACGCGACCCGGAAATAAATGGTTTCGCCATTGGAAATACCGCCCTGGATGCCGCCGGAATTATTGGTGACGGTCCGCACTTTGCCGGCTTTCATGCGAAAGGGGTCGTTGTGCTCGCGGCCGGTCAGCAGGACGCCGCCAAAGCCCGAGCCGATGTCAAAGCCCTTGGAGGCGGGCAGGCTGAGCATCGCCTTGGCCAGGTCGGCCTCGAGCCTGTCAAACACCGGTTCGCCCCAACCCGCCGGGACGCCTCGCGCCACGCCTTCAATAATGCCGCCAACGCTGTCGCCGGCTTTGCGCATTTTTTCGATCAAACGGATCATCTTCTCCGCCGCCGCTGCGTCCGGGCATCGGACGATGTTTTTCTCGATGTCCGCCAGCGTGACAGAGCCACGGTCGACCTCGGCGGCGGCGCGCTGCACCTGTTTGACAAAGGCGAGAACGGTGACGGCGAATTGCTCGCGCAGGATTTTCTTCGCGACTGCGCCGGCGGCGACGCGTCCGATGGTTTCGCGCGCGCTGGTGCGTCCCCCGCCCTGCCAATTGCGGATGCCGAACTTCGCCTGGTAAGTGTAATCGGCGTGCGACGGTCGAAATTTGGCGGCCATCTCGGAATAGGCTTCGGGCCGCATGTCTTCGTTTTTGACCCAAATCGAGATAGGCGTGCCGAGTGTTTTTCCTTCGAATGTTCCGGAGAGGATTTGGGCGCGGTCGGCTTCCTTGCGAGGGGTGACAATGGAGGATTGGCCGGGGCGGCGACGATCCAGGTCCGGCTGGATGTCGGCCTCGGTCAATTTCAGGCGCGGGGGGCAGCCGTCGATGACGACGCCAACGCCGCCGCCATGGGATTCGCCCCAGGTGGTGACGCGGAACAACTGTCCAAACGAATTCGCCATCGCTTTGTCAGTAAAGCCTGGCGTTCGTGGCGTCAACTCATTGCCGCACCAGCGGAAGGAGGTCGGCGACGTTTACCTGACGCGAGCGCTGGGTGATGTCGTTGGTGTAGCGGCCTTGCAAGGAGCGGCCCTCGGCGAGCATCGAGGAGAAGACGTCTTTGAGCTGGGCGCCGCTGAGGGTGCGTCCGCTGGCGTAGTATTTGCGGGCGACCTGGCCGAGCGCGTAGGTGGTGGCGAAGGCGAACGCCGAACCGGCGGCCTGGCCGGCCAACCCGCCAAGAAAGCGTCCCGCAATGCCGCGCGTGAATTGCCCAATGAGACGTTCGGTGTAGCCTTCGAGGACTTGCGAGGTGAGACCGACGCCGACGGTTGCCAGGAAATCCTTGATGTGGCCGCTGTCAAGCTCATAGCCGTAACAGTTTCCAATTTTGTAAACCATGCGCATTTGAAGCGGCACAATGGCCATTGTGGCGAGAGAGTGCGGGACCATTTCGAGCGCGCCGTTGAGGATGGCCGCGTTGAGGATCAAGCGATCCAAATCGGCGTCGCGTTGGGAATCGATGACCGGCGGCGCCGCGGCTGCGAACGGCTGGGAAACAAGGGCCTGCGCGGGCTGCTGCTGTGTGGCGGGCGCGCCGTCCAACTGCAGAACGCGCCAAAGATCGGCGAGGTATTGCTTTTCGCCGTCCTTAAGCACTCCGTCGGCGTAGCAGATGCACGTGGCCATCTGGTAGGCGAGGGATTTGGCTTCGGGCGTTTGGAGCTGGCGGCCCAATTCGGCGACGGAGAATTTCCCGTCGAGCGCCTCTTGGTAGATGGACGGCAGATCGGGGCGGTCCTGTGAAAAGGTGTCAACGACACGCTGGATTTGAGCGCGTTCGGAATCGTCCTGCGCGCCGTCGGAAAAAGCGGCGAGGATGCAAGCGGCAAGGACGGCGCGATGTTCTTGTTCGTTAATCGTAGCGAGTTGCGTTGTCATGCCCGGAGTATCGCGTTTCCGGGCGCGGCCGCCAATTGGAATTTGCGGGCTGTTTTGTAATCACGCCGCTTGTCAAAAATGGACGAACCGGCGACTATAACGGCAATGAAAGCTCTGCGCGAAAATGCGTTTATCACGGTTGACGACTATCTCGAAGGCGAAGAGCGCAGCGAGGTCAAGCATGAATATATCGGCGGCCAGGTGCATGCGATGGCGGGGGCCAGCAAGGACCACAATCGCATCGCGATGAATCTCGCCTCCGCGCTGGGTCAACGCCTCAAAGGCACGCCGTGCAGCGTCCAGATGTCCGATGTGAAGGTTCATCTGTCGATTGCAGACGAAGAGATGTTCTATTATCCCGATCTGATGGTCACATGCGATCCACGCGACAGCCACCCATTTTTCAACCAATACCCCAAGGTCATCATCGAGGTTCTCTCGCCGACCACGGAGGCCATTGACCGGCGCGAGAAACTTCAGAATTATCGCCGCATCGAAATGCTGGAGGAATACGCGCTGGTGGCGCAGGACAAAATGGAAGTGACAGTCTTTCGGCGCGCCAACAAATGGCAGCCAGAAATCGCGACCAAACCGGAACAGGCGCTGCGTCTGGCGTCACTGGGATTCGAAATGCCGTTGAGCGCCGTGTACGAGGACGTGCGGTTTTCGTAGGTCAGGAGCCGGGCTTTTTCTTGAGATCGTTGACGGCGAGTTCGAGGCGGACGCGCTGTTGCGGGGTTGGCTTGAGCTTCAGCGCCTGTTTGTAGGCGCGCAACGCGTTGGACGGGTCCTTCGCTTCAAGGTAAAGATCGCCAAGCTTCTCGCTCAGCACAGGGCTGCGCGCCGTCCATGCCTCGCTTTTTATGGCGTCGATTTCCTTGGCCAGGGGCATTCCCAGCTCGCGCTCGACGTTGAAAATGCGCACGAACGACCACGCCACAAGGTCGCTTTGTTTGGCGAGCAGGGCTTCGTGCTGCACGCGCGGGACGCGGCCGAAGGGGCGGTAAAGCGGGTCGCCGATGACGGTGGTCTGCCACGAGAGCGCGCGTTGCGAGACGAAGGCAGCCTCGCCAAAGGTGAAACCGCCGTCGAGCCAGCGCGCAAAAAACATGGCGATGTCAGGAGTGCCTTCAAGATACGGCTCATCGACGCAACCCATCGTCGCGGTGGCTCCGCGATCCACGAACGCCTCGCACCACGACTGGTTGGTTTGAACCGGGTCGTGGAGCGTGTTGGCGCTGTAGGAGAAGAGATGATAGGCGAAGGCGCCCGGCATGAACTCCACGTGGGGCAGCGAAAACGGCCCGCTGACGCGCCCGTCATACCAGCCGGCATATAGCGCGATCTGGCTCATGGGGAAATCGCGCGAGAAGGTCTCCGGCTTGTTGTCAATCACAGTCTCATAACCGAAATGGCGCGTGATCTCGGCCGCGCCCAGGATCCAATCGTCGCCGGCTTTTAAAGCGGCGTTGGTGATGCCGCGCGCGTCGAAATAAGCGCGGCCCCAGAGGCCGTCGTTTTCGGCCTGGATCGCCTTGTCAACGAGTTGGCGGGACGCCGCCGCCGTGGGTCCGTCCAGGCGCCCGACAAACAGGAGGCCCTGGCGGGGGCCGAGCTCCTGGACATTGGTGGCGCCAAAAAACGAATTCGCGACCGCGCCTGTCAGCTCGTACTTTCCGGCATAGGGCAGCAGAGTCAGTTCGGCGTCGACGGCGGCTCCGTTGCGCCGGAGTTCGGGTTGGATTTTGGCGGCATTTGATTCGACAAGAGACGGATCCTCCAGGATGCGGAGCGGGACGCCGTAGCAAACGACGGCGTAGCGAATCTTCGCCGAGATTAATTTGCCGGGGCGGCCATCCGAGGCGTGAGCCAGATCGAACTGGAAAAGGCCGCCGCCCTGCAACAAATCGAGCAGCGGCTTTTCGAGTTTCTCGTGGTAATCAAGGCGCGTGATCGTTTCCGCGGCCGGCAACTCGAGGCCGAACACCTGGACGCGCGGGACATGGCGCGCTTCGGCGTAGTGATAGGCCACGTCGCGCGAGTCGGCGACCTGATTATTGTAGATGACAATGACGGAATCTCCCGGCTCTTCCGCGGCCAGCACGCACGGGAAGAGGCAAATGGCGATGAGAAGGGAAATGCGCATCCGGAGCATTCTCACTCATGGAGCGTCCACGCGCAAACCGTCATAAGCGAATTGGACGCCCGGGGGCAGCTCGGCCTGGGCGATGTCGTGGTCGTAATCGTGCGTCAGATGGGTGAAATACGTCCTGCCGGCGGCGATGCGGCGGGCGGCGGTGAGCGCCTCGTCGAGCGTCATGTGCGTGGGATGCGGCGTGCGGCGCAGGGCGTCCAGGACGGCGACCTCGACGTTGCGGATGCTGTCAACAACATCAGGCGGAACTTCCTTGCAGTCGCTCAAATAGGCAAGCCGGTTGCGGCCGTCCTGCGTGAAAAGAAATCCCGTCGTCCCGGATTTTCCGTGCGGCAGGCGCAGGGGAGTGATGCGCAGGTCGCCGAGAGTGAACGGACCGTCAATAATATGGGGCTCCGGCGCGAAATAGCCTCGCTGATGCGGTCCGTCGAAGGCGTATCGGAACACGCGGCGCAGATCGGTCATGGTGTTTTCGTTGGCGTAGATGGGCAGCGGGCCGTTGCGCAAATCGCAGAAGCGCCGGCAATCGTCCAAGCCAAAAATATGGTCGGCGTGCGAGTGGGTGAAAATGATGGCGTCGAGCCAGCGGATATTTTCGCGGAGAATTTGGAGGCGAAATTCCGGCGAGGTGTCAACAACAAGCTTGACGGCGTCCGTGGCGACGTAGATCGACGGGCGCATGCGGTGGTTCTTCGGGTTGGCCAAAAATTCGGGCGGATACTCCTTGCCGATGATCGGCACGCCTTGCGAAGTCCCGGAGCCTAAAAATATAAAACTGAACATCGTTCAGAACTGAAAGCTGAAAAGCCCCCGCTGGCAAACTTGTTTTGGTCCGGATTAATCGGCGGGGGCGTTGGTGGCGAGCGGTGTGTTGGTGGATGGGGCGTTGGAGGCCAGGGAGCGCGGGTGGTTTTCGCGGCGGCCTTCGCGGAGGAGTTCGGTGAAGCGGCGCTGCTGCTGAGGGCTGAGCTCCTGGCGGATTTCTTCGGTGACGCGCTTGAGCTCGGCTTTCATTTGCGGGGCGATTTGTTCCCAGAGCAGTTTGTTGCGTTCCTGGCTTTCCTTGATGATCCCGGCGATGCGTTCGCGCTGCTGCTGGTCCAGATTGAGGCGGTTGGCGGCCTGGCGCAGGAAGGCGACGCGCTGGGCCTGGAACGGGGCCCAGACAATATTGGTGCGGGTGACAACGGATGGATTGGTGGCGCCGGCGAGGGCATTGGCCGGGGGAACTGCGGGCGACGGAAGGGCGGGAGCGGGCTCCACGGAAGTTGTCAAATGCACAGTCGGATTGCTGATCCTGACAAGGACGGCGCCGGTGATCGCGCCGCAGACGAAGATGACCATCGTCGCGAGAATGACTCTCCACGGGCTCACCAGGAATCCTCAACGGGTTGGTCCATCGACGCGAAGACAGTAGCCTCGAGGGATTGCGAGAAATTGGCGGCGGACTCGGTCTGGCGTTGAGCGGACGAATAAGCCCAGAAGGCGCACAGGAGGGTGACGGCCATGCACGCGACGGCGCCGCGCCAAAGCGAGACGCCCCAGAGGGCCCAGGCGCTTTCGGGACGGGGCGAAGCGATACGCGCCATGATGCGTTTTTCAAAGGCGTACGGGACGGCGGCGTCGGGCGGGTTGGCGCGCGCGACGCGGAGGAGTTTGGCTTGCAGATCGCTCAAGTTCATAACGAACAGTAATATAGACGGCGCCGGGTCCGGCTGGGTTACACGTACTTATCTTTGGCCATTTTCGCAAGAATCTTGCGCATTTGGGCGCGCGCGCGGAAGGCGCGGACTTTGACCAGAGGCGCGGACCAGCCGGTCAGTTCGGCGATTTCCTTGACCGAACGCTCCTCGATTTCCAGGAGCGTGATGACCATGCGCGCCGGCGCGGACAGCTCGAAGAGAACGCGCCCAACCAATTGCCGGGCGGCGTCGGCGTCATCCGGGCAGGCGTCCGGAGCGGCGCCAAATCTCTCGAGCCAATCGGTTTCCGGCTCGGTCAACTCGCTGAAGGTGGCTTCGCGGTTGCGCTGGTGGGCGCGAAGGAAATCGAAGCAGGTGCGGACGGCCAGGCGCATGAGCCAGTGCTCGAAAGGCGCGTCGCCTCGGAAGCTGGAGAGCTTCTGGAAGGCTTTGAGGAACACCTCCTGGACGATGTCCTCCACTTCGCTCTCGCGCCGGGCGTAGCGGCGGGCGGTGGCGAAAATGCGCGGCTGATATTTGACAACCAGCGGCTCGAAGCGGGAGGAGTCGCCGGCGAGAACGGCGGCGATCAGCTCCGCGTCCGATGGTTCCATCGCGCCAATTTGCGGCCGCGCCGCGGAAAGTTCAAGCGGCGCGCAGGCGGCGGGTGCGATTGAAAGCATCGGTCAAACCGGTGACGGCTCGGCAGGAGCCTCGCCCTGCCATGCGATGGGTGACCGACAGTATTAATCGCACCCGCAGGCGGCCTGCGCGCGCATGGCTATTGGCTGACGGCTGGCTTTTTGGGGTGGTCGAGACGTCGCTGGAGCGCGGCGAGTTGCTTCTTTTCCTGGTCGGTGATGGTGCCGGCGGTTTCCTTGGCTTTGAGTTCGGTGACTTTGGTTTCGGTGGCCTGCTTGATTTTGGCCTTGCGCTCGTCGGGGGTCAGGCCCTTCAAGTCAGCGCGAGTGAGGCCGATGGCTTCGAGTCGCTTGTCTGTCTGGGCGGCGTTTTTATGGACGGCTGCGGGAGGCTTGTTGGTGGAAGCCTCCTGCGCGAGCAAGGCCGGCGAACCCAAAGCGAGCAGGCCGGCGATAATGGAGAGCAATGTTGTTTTCATCATGCCCGAACCAGACGCAGGGGCTGAAGAAAAGGTTACACTTCGTCGCCGCCAAGGCCAAGGGCAACGGCGAATTCGGCGGAGAAGCGGGCGACTTCCTCCTGGATTTTGGCGGGGCGCTGGGCGAGGGATTCGAGCATGCGATCGCGCGCTTCGGGGCGGAAGCGGATCATCTCCATGGCGGCCATCATCAGCGAAAGCTGATTGTTGACTTCGTGGCGCATGTGCGAAAGCTTGAGGTTCAAGTCTCGCAATTGGTCCGGGCTTAAAGTTGCTGGGGCGATGGGGCGGCCCATGAACGCCAACGATGGCGGAATCCGGGCTGCGAAGCAATGCTGGAATTGGAAAGGATCTGGCGACGGAGCGGTTGGCGGCGGTCGTGGAGATAAGAATTGTATCCTGGCAGGCTGGATTTAGTTTGGCGGCGGCATGAATGGTTTCCTGAGATTTGTGGCGTTGTTGAACGCGGCGGTGTGGTGCGGGTCGTCGGTGTTTTTGGTGGTGGGATTGCCGGGGTTGTTTTCGCCGGAGTTGGAGCGGTTGTTGACAAAGCCTTACGTGGGCTTCGCGGCGGAGGCGGTGTTGGGGCGGTATTTTATACTTTACTATTGTTGCGGGGCCGTGGCGCTGTTGTGCCTGGCGGCGAACCGGATTTATTCAGGCAAGGGTTCACGCTTGGATTTTGGGCTGGCGGGATCGCTGATGGGGGTGGGAATGCTTTCGGGTTTATGGCTGCAGCCGCGGATGCATGCCTGGCATTATTTGAAGTACTGGGGCGGCACGCCAGAAATCCAGGAGCGCGCGGGGAGATTGTTTGGGGCGTGGCACGGGATTTCGCAATGCGTGAACCTGTTGGTGATCGCGGGGTTAATTGTGTATCTCTGGCGGACAAGCAGGCCCGCCGAGACGCAACGGTTCGGGGGACTTGGAAAAATGAGGGGTTGACAAATCGGGGAATGGACGAAAAAATAATCGTAGTAATCAAACTTCGTCGCTCGCGGGCGCCGAGGGGAACAAATGAATTAGCTATGATTTCGAACGAACGTCCCTCTCCGCATGGGTATCGCTCATACAGCGCCGGGCCCCCAAAGCCGCCGGTCAATGAGGATACTCTGAGGACAGAGAAAATTCAGATAGAGAGGAAGACCTTTATTTTCACGTTAAAGGAGAATCCGCGCGGCCGATTTCTGCGCATCACGGAAGATGTCAACGGCCGCCGAGACAATGTGATTATTCCTTCCACGGGCTTGGAGGAGTTCCGAAAAGTGCTGGACGAAATGGTCCGCGCTTCTTTGGAAATTCCGGTTAAGAGCGAATAAGGACAGCTCCTTTTTTGGGGCTGAATGTCGATTATAAGTAACGTCTCTTAAAGACGATGCGGAAGCATTGTCTTCAGGAACGGCCCGATTCAATGCGCCGCGGCGCGGCGCTTGGCGGCCTTCTTTGCGCGTGGGGTGATCTTCGGCGCGTCTCCCCATAGGCTCTCCAGATCGTATTTGTCGCGGACATCCTGGCGCATGACGTGGACGATCACGTCGAAGAAGTCGAGGACCTGCCACGGCGCGCGGGCGTCCCCATCGACGGCGCGAGGGCGGATGCCGTGTTCGGCGCGGAGTTTGTCGGTGATTTCACTGATGATGGCGCGCAGGTGCGGTTCGCTGGTCCCGGAAGCGATGACGAAGTAGTCGGTGACGGTGGAGACTTTGCGGACATCAAGGACGACGATGTGATCGGCTTTTTTGTTATCGGCCAACTCGCGGCAGAGCAACGCCAGTTTTTTGGAATCCATTTTTTTGTCGGCGCATGGTAGCGCCCGCGCCTCAAAAATAAAGGCGATTATTGCGGATGGCTTCTTCCACGGCAGGCGGCACGAGGGAGCTTATGGAAGCGCCGGACTTGATGCGTTGACGGATTTGGCTTGAGGAGATCGCGATGGGAAACCCGCGCAGCGCGCGTCCGCGGAAATGCGGCGGCAGGGCGGCAGGGGGTTCGCCGGGGCGCGGAATGACGAGGAATTCGACAAGCGCAGCCAGAGAGGCCGCTTCTCGCCAGAGGTGAAGTTGGGGAGCCTGGTCGGCGCCGACCAGGCAATAAAGCGCTGCGCCTGGAAAGCGGCCAGCGTATTGCCGGACCGTGTCAACTGTATACGAAACGCCGCCGCGCCGGATCTCCTGGTCGTCGACTTCGCAGGCGGATTGGCCGGCGAGAGCAAGGCGCAACAGGCGGAGGCGTTCGGCCGCCGGCGCTGGCGCGGAAGCGGGTTTGAACGGGGACTGGGCCGTCGGAATAAAGAAGACGCGGTCGAGCGCCAATTCCTCGCGCGCGGCCTGGGCGACCAACAGGTGGCCGATATGCACGGGATCAAAGGAGCCGCCAAAGAGGCCAAGTTTCATGGAAACAGAAGGATGAATTTTGAACAGGAGGCAACAGAGGAAACGGAGAGAGGAGGAGTTTTCATTGGTTGGCGCGATGCACTTCGATGGCGGCCCCGATAATCGTCTCGGTCAACTTAGCGGCCTTTTGATACAGCGGATGCATTTTCTCTGTTCTCTCTGTTGACTCCTGTTCAATTGAACCGTTTGTTCAGCAGCATCGGTTGATTCCAGTATGCCGTTTTTCGATGGTCTGCAAATAATTCTGTTTTGCGTTTTGGTTTGATTGACAGGCGTGGTCGATGGCGGCCTGGCCGGAGAGTTCGCGCACCAGAAGCGCGGCAAGGCCAAGGGCGCCGAAAATGTTGAGGGGCTTGGATTCGGCGAGCGCGTAGTCAGGCAGCCAGACGGGCGGCGTTTCGCGCAGGGTCGCCAATTTGCGCCGGGCGAGAAGGAGGATCCACTCGCGCACGCTGAGGAGCACAATGGCGGCGACCATCAGCAGAAAAACCGCGGTGACCACGGCGTCCAGCAAGGCGTTGAAGCGGGGTTTGCCTTCGAGGTTTTGGGCGGCGGCCAGGAAACCCAGGCGCGGATCGGCGGCGAAGATTTTCTCGACGCCGGCGGTCATCGTGACCGCCAGGAGCCACAGGAGGGGAATGAAAGCGATCAGGGCGCGGGCGGGTTTGCCGCCGGGCTGAGTCAACTGCATTTTCAGGATGACGGTCGTGGCCAGGCACAGCGCGATGGAGGCCAGCAGTTGGTTGGCGATGCCGAACAGAGGCCAAAGGGAATTCACGCCGCCCAGCGGATCGCGAACGCCCTGGATGAGAAAATAACCCCACGCGGCCACCATCAGGAACCCGGCGAACCACCTCGCGCGCAAGCCGCCCTCGGCGCCCAGCGGCTTGTAAACGGAGCCCAGGACATCCTGAAGCAGGTAACGGCCGACGCGGGTGCCGGCATCGACAGTGGTCAAGATGAATAACGCCTCGAACATGATGGCGAAGTGATACCACAACGCCAGGCCGGCGCCTTTGAACACGCTGGAAAACACCGTCGCCATTCCCACCGCGAGCGTTGGCGCCCCGCCGACTCGGCCAAAGAGAGTCTTCTCGCCGATGCCAGCCGCCAGTTGGTTCATTTGATCGGCGGTGACGGGCCAGCCGAGTGCGTTGACCTTGGCGATGGTGTCCGCCGGGGCGCCCGCCATGTTGACGCTGAAATAAACACCCGGCGCCAGCGAGCACGCGGCAATCAGCGCCATGATGGCGACCAGGGATTCCATGCACATGGCGCCGTAGCCGATTGTGCGCACGTAGCTTTCGCGCGTGATGATTTTCGGGGTCGTGCCGCTTGCGATGAGGGAATGAAAGCCGGAGATGGCGCCGCAGGCGATGGTGATAAAGCAAAACGGAAACAGTTTTCCGGCCAGGACGGGGCCGTTGCCCGTGTGGACAAATGAAGTCACGGCGGGCATTTGGATTTTGGGCAGAATCAGGAAAATGCCGGCGGCGAGGAGAAAGATCGTGCCCAGTTTCATGAACGTGCTGAGGTAATCGCGCGGCGCCTGCAAGAGCCAGATGGGCAGGACGCTGGCGCAGCAACCGTAAATGATAATCGCCCAGGCGATCTGCTCTTTCTTGAAGGTCAACGCCTGGGAAAGCGCAGCGTGGCTGCTGACAAATTGCCCGCCCCACACCGCGCCGAGGAGAAGCGCGGCGCCGATGACCGAGGCTTCAAAGACCTTCCCGATTCGCCAAAAGCGCAGGTAATTGCCCAGCAGCAGGGCGATGGGAATCGTGGATCCGACGGTAAAAATGCCCCAGGGACTTTCGGCCAGCGCGTTGACGACGACCAGCGCAAGCACCGCGAGCAGGATGATGAGAATGGCGAGAATGGCGGCCAGCGCGACCCAACCCGCCGGGCCGTTGAGTTCCTCCTTGACCATGTGGCCCAGCGATTTGCCGTCCCGCCGAACGGAGCAAAAAAGGACCACGAAGTCCTGCACGGCGCCGCCGAGAACGACGCCGATGAGAATCCAGAGCGCGCCGGGGAGGAAGCCGAATTGCGCGGCGAGGACCGGGCCGACCAGAGGGCCGGGGCCGGAAATCGCCGCGAAGTGGTGTCCGAAGACGATCCACTTATTGGTCTTGACAAAGTCTTTGCCGTCTTCGTGTTGCTGACAGGGAGTGGCGCGGCGGTCGTCGAGCATGAGGGCTTTGGCGGCGATCCATTTGGAATAAAAGCGATAGCCAATCGCGTACGCGCACAGGGCTGGGATCAGGATGTAAAGCGAATTGATGGTGGAATGGGCGCTCGCGGGCATTTGCGCGCAAGAGGCTAACGGCTGAAGAGCGAACGCTAAAGGAAAAACAATTCTCAGGTGTGCTTCGGTCTGGTTTGACCGCTTAGCAGGCGCTCCATTTCCGGCAAGACTTCGAGTTCTTGCGCCCACCGCCGCAGATAGGCGCGATCCAGCTCCTCCCCCTGGACGGCAACCACTCCCGCCGAGTCGTTCAGTTGTCGATCCGACGGCGAAATGCGATTCCAGACAAGCTTGTGGAGAATGACGTCCTCCGCCGAGCAAATCCAGGCGGGTTCGCCGAACAGCATGACGCGGCTGCGGCGCTGCAGCATCTCGCGATCAAAAGGAGAGCCGGCTGGAAGCCAGAAATCGACTTTCAACGCAGAGCGAGTGTCGATGGCGTTGAATTGATGTGGCGCCTTGAAAGCAGCGCGCACTGCGGATTCGTCAATGTAAAAATCGCCGGAGAATTCCTTGACGAGGCGAGACGCGGCCGAGGGAGGCAACTGCACTACGAAATCCAAATCATGCGTAGTGCGCGGAATACCCCAGTAATTGCTGGCCATTGAACCGGTAAGGTAATAGGCGAGGTCAATTCGATTTAATCGTTTCAAACAATCGACGAGAAGCTCGCCCTCATTCATAGGGAGCGCGAAAGTTCGATGCGTTGGCGGAGGAGTCGCTCGACTTCGGCGGGGTCGGCGGTTGGGTGCTGGTGGCGGATGCCTTCCCGCGTGACCTCGCAGGCGAATTCATGCAAGTCCAAGGCCAGCCTTAGACGCTGCTCACCCGTCATGCGGCGGTAACGCCTGACCTGTTCTTCGAGAGCCTCTGGGCCGGTCATGAATATCTACGTAGACGAAAAGGCTCCCGATCTCAAGCCTGATGACGCCGAAAAAGACCTTGGCACGGTTTAGGCTATTTTCCGAACAACAGGCCGCGTGAGAGAAACTCTCGGAGTCAGGGACGAAGCTGGAGGTGGCTTGGGGAACTGATTCTGAGACCGTCCGTCGAACCGCTCTTTCTCTCAACGCGGCCTTCTTCTTTTCATTCTCCGAGGGAAAACGCCAATTCGCAAAGGATGAGCAAGGTCAAGGAATGGGTAGATCGCCCCATTGCGATGGCGCGTAACTCTGTTAAATTGGAAGCTGACACCGAAGATTGAAGCGCGTGAAATCGGCGCAGGATGCGTGAAAATCTGGAGGCTTGACAGCGATTTTGGGGGATTTAAATGCGGTTCGCCACGGCGGGAGTTTTGGGAGCGCGGAAACAGAGGATGGCACGAATTTGGCTCTTACGGCAAGGCAGGTAGAGAGGGTGTGCCAGAGCAAAGGTTTCCGGTGACAGGTTCGCTCGTGAGGTGAGGTGGGGAGGCTTAACGCCGGATAGGTTCCGTTGACCATTCTTGGCTCTGGCGCCTTCTCTGCCGAATGTTTGTGGCGACGTTTGCAAGTGTTCAGTTTTCGGTGTTCAGGCTGGACACGGAAAACCAGCAACTTCAAACCTCCCTCGTTGACATTTCACGGTCTGCGCCGATAGATTTAGGGTTTATGCCGACCGAACAAAGCATGTGAGCGCGCCTGTGGCCAAAGACGATTATCTAGTCAATTTAATGGCGGAGATGGGGCAGGTGAGCGAAAGCCAGCTTGCCGCAGCCCGCGAAGAAGCCGAGGCCAACAACGAAGGCGTGATGGATGTGTTGCTGGCCAAGAAGGTCATCAAGCCCATCGACGTCGCCCAGGCCAAAGCCGCCCACTTCGGCTACGAATTCATCAACCTCGGCGAACTCAAGATCAGCGACGACGTCATTTCCTCGGTGCCGCGCCATATCGCCAAGCGTTACCGGGCGGTGCCCGTCGCCAAGCACGATCACACCATTGCCATCGCCGTCTCCGACCCGCAGGACCTGGACGCGATGGACGGTTTGCAGCGGATGGTCAACGCAGACGTGGAATGGCGCGTGGCGCTGGACGAGGACATCGACGTAGCGTTGAGCCGGTATTACGGCAAGGACGAGGGCGCAGTCAACAATATCATCCAGGAGATCACCGAGGGCGAGGTCGAGGTGTCGTCGATGAAGGGCAACGTGGCCGAGGACGGCGCGGTGGTGGACGCGGACGCGCCGATCATCAAGCTGGTCAACACGCTGATTGTGGAGGCATTCAAACAGCGCGCTTCGGACATCCACCTGGAACCATTGTCAAAGACCTTTCGCGTGCGCTACCGGATAGACGGCGTGCTGCACGAGATGAAGAGCCCGCCCAAGCGTTTGCAGGCGGCGATCATCAGCCGGCTGAAAATCCAGTCCAACATGTCGATCGCCGAGAGGCGCATTCCGCAAGACGGCCGCATCCAGGCGCAGGTGGGGGGCAAGACAATCGATTTGCGCGTGTCGTGCATTCCGACCAATCACGGTGAGAGCATCGTGATGCGTATCCTTGACAAAGAAGGACTGCGCCTTGGGTTGCCGGAACTCGGGTTTTTCACAGACGACCAGCAGACGTTCGAGCGGCTGATCGGGTTGCCGGACGGCATTCTGCTGGTGACGGGGCCAACCGGATCGGGCAAGACGACGACGCTGTATTCCTGCCTGAATTTCATCAACCGGCCCGACCGCAAGATCATCACGGTGGAGGACCCGGTGGAATATTTGCTGGCCGGCATCAACCAGGTGCAGGTCAATGAAGTCGTCGGCCTGACGTTTGCGATGGCGTTGCGCGCCATGCTGCGCCAGGCGCCCAACGTGGTGATGCTTGGTGAAATTCGCGACCTTGAAACGGCGACCATCGCGATCAACGCGTCGCTGACGGGCCACTTGGTGTTCTCGACGCTGCACACCAATGACGCGCCGAGCGCCGTCACCCGTTTGATTGACATCGGGGTGAAGCCGTTTTTGGTGGCGTCCTCGACGCGCGCGTTGATGGCGCAACGGCTGGTGCGCAAGATTTGCAAGCGCTGCGCGGCGCCCACGACGCCGACGGACAGCGAGCTGCGGTCGTTGAACATCGACGCCTCCAAGATCAGCGGGGCGAATTTCATGAAGGGCAAAGGCTGCGCGGATTGCAACAAGACGACGTATCGCGGGCGATTTGGGATATTCGAGATTTTTGTGATTGACGATGAGGCGCGCAAACTGATTTACGAGCGCGTGCCGTCGTCGGTGCTGCGCGCGCGCGCGCGGGAAATGGGAATGAGAACGCTGCGCGAAGACGGGGCGCGGAAGGTGATGGCGGGGCTGACCTCTGCGGAGGAAGTGATCCGGGCGACGGTGGGCGACGTAGATTGAGCGGACAGGATTTGATATGTATTCGATGTCTGATTTATTGCAGTTGGTGGTGGCCGAAGGCGCCTCCGATCTCCACATTCGGGTGGGGGTGCCGCCGGTGATCCGCGTGCATGGCACGTTGCACCGGGTGGAAGGGCCGCCGCTGAAGCCGGAGGACACCGAGGAATTGATGCGGAGCATCGCATCGGAAGATCACATCCAGCAGGTGCGCGAGAAGGGCGGCGCGGACATGGGCTTCGCCTTTGGCGAGATGGCGCGGTTCCGCGTGAGCATTTTCAAGGAAAAGGGGAATTTCGGGATCGTGCTGCGGCAGATTCCCACTAAGCTGCTGACGCTGGAGCAAATCGGGCTGCCCGCGCACACGATCAAGACGCTGCTTTACAAGCCCAGAGGGTTGGTGCTCGTCACCGGCCCGACCGGTTCCGGCAAGACGACGACGCTGGCGTCGATGATCAACATCATCAATGAAGAGCGCGACGACGCGCACATCATCACCGTCGAGGACCCGATCGAATATTACCACAAGCACAAGCGGGCGATTGTCACGCAGCGCGAAGTGCATGTCGACGTGCCAAGTTTCTCCGAGGCCCTGCGGCGGGCATTGCGCCAGGACCCGGACGTCGTGCTGGTCGGTGAATTGCGCGACCTGGAAACGATGGAGGCGGCGATCACAGCCGCCGAAACGGGCCACCTCGTGCTCGGCACTCTGCACACAACCGGCGCGGCAAAGACCATTGACCGCTTGGTCAACGCGTTCCCGATCAACCAGCAGGAGACCATTCGCATCCAGCTTTCGACCGTCTTGCAGGCGGTCATTTCGCAGTTGCTCATTCCGCGGGTGGACAAGCCGGGCCGCATCGCGGTCTATGAAATCATGATCAACACGCCAGCCATCGCGGCGCTGATTCGCGACAATAAGTCATTCCGAATTCAATCGGACATTCAAACGGGCGCGAAGTACGGGATGGTGACGCTGGACGGCTTTTTGATGGAAAAATACACGCAGGGACTCATCGCGCGCGAGGAAGTCATCAACAAGGCCCAGGACCCGCCGACGGTGATCCAGAAGCTGGCCGAATGGGAGGCCGCAAAAGCCGAGATGGAAGAAGAAACAGATCCGCAACCCGCATGAGCGCCGTGAGCGATCAAATCTCCAGTCCGTTGCTCGACTTGATTCGCAGCCAGAATCTGCTGGACGATTTGCAATTGGACGAGGTGCGCGAAGAGCATGCCCGCAGCGGCAAGGATTTCGGGCAGATCCTGAATGATTTTGGTTTGATTGACACGGAGACGCAGCTCCAGATCATCGCCAACCATTTGGGGACTGAAGTGGTGAACCTCGGCAACCGCGATTTTCCGGCGGAATTGCTCGCCCTGGTGCCCGCGGACGCCGCGCGGATGTACAAATGCATGCCGGTCAATGCGTATGACGGCACGGTGCAGGTGGCGCTGGCCGATCCGCTGGATCCGACCACGATCGATCAGATCGGCTTTTTGGTGCATCGCGAAGTGGTGCCCGTCGTCGCCGATCCGTCGGACATCGAGAAGGCAATCAATCGATTTTATGGCGACGCGCAAAGCAGCGTGGCCGACGTGCTCAAGGAGTTGGGCCAGGACGGCGAGCTGGCGCGCGAAGCCGCCGAGGCCGCCGCGACCGGAGCGTCAACGGACCTGGCGAACCTCGCCAACGAGACGCCCATCATCCGGTTTGTGAACCTGGTGCTCTTTCAAGCCGTGCAGGACCGGGCGAGCGACATTCACTTCGAGCCGTTCGAAGACGAATTCAAGATCCGTTATCGCGTGGACGGAGCGCTCTATGAAATGGCGCCGCCGCCCAAGCATCTGGCGCTGCCGGTGACTTCGCGTTTGAAGGTCATGGCGAACCTCGACATTTCGGAGCGGCGCATGCCGCAGGACGGGCGCATCGCGATCACGGTGGCCGGGCGCAACATCGATTTGCGCGTCTCCACCTTGCCGACGCAATTCGGGGAATCGGTGGTGTTGCGCGTGCTGGACCGCGCGGCGGTGAACCTGGACATCAAGACCCTTGGGCTGCCGAAAGCGGTGCTGGATTACGTCAGCGAGGCGATTCTGCAGCCAAACGGCATTTTCGTGGTGACGGGCCCGACCGGGTCTGGAAAGACGACCACGCTGTATTCGTGCCTCCGGTCTGTCAATTCAATCGATTCAAAATTGTTGACGGTGGAAGACCCCGTCGAATACGACATCGAGGGCATCATGCAGGTGCCTGTCAACGAACACGTGGGGATGACGTTCGGCAAGGCGCTGCGCGCGTTTTTGCGGCAGGACCCGGACGTGATCATGCTTGGGGAAATGCGCGACCTGGAAACTTCGCAAATTGCGATCCAGGCGTCGCTGACGGGGCACCTGGTGCTCAGCACGCTGCACACCAACGACGCGCCCGGGGCGGTGACGCGTTTGATCGACATGGGCGTGGAGCCGTTTTTGATTTCATCAACGCTGATGGCGGTGCTGGCGCAACGCCTGGTCCGCACGATTTGCAAGAAGTGCCGCACGCCGTTTGAGCCGACAGAGTCGCAGTTGTCGATGTTGAATCTCTCGCCGCACGACATCGGGGACAAAGTGTTTTACTACGGGCGCGGTTGCGCGGCGTGCAACGACACCGGGTACCGCGGACGGCGCGGCATATTTGAGCTGCTGGCCGTGAACGAGCCGGTGCGATTGCTCATCAACGACCGCGCGCCCACCGTGGTGATCCGGCAGAAGGCGGTGGAACTGGGCATGGTCACGCTGCGCGAAGACGGACTGCGGGGCATTTTTGACGGAGACACGACCATCGAAGAAGTAGTCAAATACACCTAACAACGGTTATGCCAAGATTCAGCTATGTCGCAATGGATTCGAGGGGCAAGGAAACCAAGGGCACCATAGACGTCGCCAACCAAAACGAGGCCATTGGGCGCATCAAGGAAATGGGCTTCTTCCCGACCAAAGTGGTCGAGGACAAGGCGCCCGCCGCCGGGGCCAAAAAGACCGCCGCCAAGGGAAAGAAGGGCGGCATGAACATCAACCTGAACATCAAAATCCCAGGCATGGCGGGCCGCGTCAAGTCGAAGGTTTTGACGACGTTCACCCGGCAGTTGGCCACGCTGGTGCAGGCCGGTTTGCCGTTGTTGCGCGGATTGCGCGTGCTGCAGAAACAGGAGCGCAACGCGACGCTGAAGGAGATTTTGGGCGACCTGTCGGTTTCGATTGAAGGCGGCAGCACGTTTTCCGAAGCGCTGGCGCAGCATCCCAGGACTTTCAACCGGCTGTTTGTGAACATGGTCAAGGCGGGCGAAATCGGCGGCGTGCTCGAAGTGGTGCTCAAGCGGTTGTCCGAGTTCATGGAAAAGGCGCAGAAGATCAAAGGCAAGGTCGTCGCCGCGATGTTTTACCCGGTGGCGGTCATGTGCGTGGCGACGGTCATCATGGGCGTGCTGATGGTGGTGGTGATTCCCAAGTTCAAGGAAATCTTCGAGGGCGCGTTGGGCAACGGATCGGAGCTGCCTGGATTCACGCAGTTCGTGCTGGGCATCAGCGCGGCGATCAAGGACCACTTTTTCCGGACCATGGGCTATATTATCGCCTGCATCATCGCCTTTAACGTTTTTATTCGCCTGAAGTTCGGCCGCCGCGTCTGGGACAACGTCAAGTTGAAGATGCCTGTCCTGGGGCCGGTGGTGAGCAAAGTGGCGATTTCACGATTCACGCGCACGCTTGGAACGCTGGTCAGCAGCGGCGTGCCGATTTTGCAGGCGCTGACGATTGTCAAAGAAACATCCGGCAACGTGGTGGTGGGAAGCGCCGTCGCGGCCGTTCATGAAAGCGTCAAGGAAGGGGAGACGATCACCGCTCCGCTTGAGACATCGAAGATTTTCCCGCCGATGGTGATCAGCATGGTGGACGTCGGCGAGCAAACCGGCGCGCTGCCCGAAATGTTGATGAAGATCGCCGACAACTACGACGAAGAGGTCGACAACGCGGTGGCGGCCATGACGTCGCTGTTGGAGCCGATCATGATCGTGTTCCTGGCCGTTATCGTGGGCAGCATTGTTATCGCGATGTTTCTGCCCCTGATCCAGCTCATGGAAAACGTCGGCGAAGAGCCCGGCAAGAAGGGCAAGGAATAGCAAAGGAACAGAGTCGAACAGATTTGCAGCGGCGGCTCCGGCGATCGGGGCCGCCGTTTTCTTTTTAGGCAGGCGAAAGATCCAGTCGAGCCGCGGCGCGCTCGGAGAGCGCGCCCTGCCCGCAGAAATTAATCGGAGGGAAAGCTACGTTTTGATGGCTTCGATCTTTTCGATCATCTTGCGCAGCTTGTTGAGGGCGATGTTCTGAATCTGCCGGACGCGTTCGCGCGTGACGCCAAATTTCTCGCCGACTTCTTCCAACGTTTTCTCGCTGCCGCCATCGAGGCCAAAGCGGTATTGCAGGATGGTCGCTTCACGGGAATCGAGGGTCTTGACCATCTCGCGAAGCATGCGAGTGACGGTCTTTTCATCAAGCTCCTCGTAGGGCGTGAACGCATTTTCGTCCTGCACAACTTCGGCGAAGTTGTTGGATTCGTCGTCGCCGATAGGGGCGTCGAGAGAGGCGGGGCGGATCGCGGCGGTGCGCATCTGCGCCACGCGCGAAGGGGACATGCCCATCTCCTCGGCGAGTTCCTCGTCGGTCGGTTCGCGGCCAAAGACCTCCTGGAGCTTCATGGCCGTCTTGCGCATCTTCGAGATTTTGTCAACCAGATGGACGGGCAGACGGATGGTCTTGGATTGATTGGCCAGGGCGCGCTTGATGGATTGCTTGATCCACCACGAGCCGTACGTGGAGAGCTTTCCGCCTTTGGAGGGGTCAAAGCGCTCGACGGCTTTCATGAGGCCGATGTTGCCTTCGTTGATCAGATCCAGGAGGGGCAGGCCGAAATTCTCGTAATCGTGGGCGATCTTGACGACCAGGCGCAGGT
>Ga0265338_10003768_pt1 | contig 21069 bp, 23 predicted proteins | sample 42126metaG_FD_193579 | JGI IMG/M metagenome (GOLD analysis project Ga0265338, IMG submission 193579) | Rhizosphere microbial communities from Carex aquatilis grown in University of Washington, Seatle, WA, United States - 4-21-26 metaG | ecosystem: Host-associated > Plants > Roots > Rhizosphere... | reverse complement strand
GTTGAGGCTCTTCTTCTTTGATGTTGGTGACCTGCATCGGCGTACCCCTACGCGTCGGCGCTCCCGTTTAACTATATCTTTCTAAAAATTGAATGACAATTCTGTGACAGTGAGCCGCACGCCGCATTGAAACAAGCAAGCGCAGCGCGTGGCGCTGGTTCGGGAAGGACTTCAACACAGACTGGAATGGGTGGATAGCCCCTCCCTCGCTGCAATGGTCAAGTACGCTCGCGCCCTGCCCGAAAACGGTCCATAAATGATGGTCCGGTTTTGACAGAGCAGTGAGGATATAGACATGGATACCGCAAAGAAAGATGACGGCGGCAAGCCGCGCCTGATCGGCATCAACCATGTCGCCCTGGACGTGGGCGACGTGGCGGAAGCCCTGGAATTCTACGGACGCATCTTCGACTTCACGCTACGCGGCGGCGATGGGAAAAGCGCTGCCTTCATCGACCTGGGCGACCAGTTCCTGGCGCTCATGCAGGGCCCGGCGGAGGAGCGGCCCGTGGGCCGCCACTTCGGCCTGGTGGTGGACGACCGCTCCGCGGTGCGCGCACGCGCCGAGGCGGCCGGAGCGCGCTTCCTGCCCGGCCGATCTCTGGATTTCCTGGACCCCTGGGGCAACCGCATCCAAGTGGTGGAATACGCCGACATCCAGTTCACCAAGACTGCTGAGGTGCAGCGCGGGATGGGTGTGGATCTGGGAAAGAGCGAGAAGGCGAAGGCGGAGTTGGCCGCTAAGGACATGAGTTAAAGCTTCTGCGCTCGATAGGGCGTTGTCACCGATATGGAGTAAAGGGGCTCTGACCCCTTTTTCTAGGTGGTGTGCATCACCGACCAGCTCTCTGCCAAGACCCTGCCGGCTTCGGAAAGCTTCGAGACCCTCGAAGGCCCGACCTACGGCACCGTGTACCGCGGCGTAGCCTACGTCTGCTCCCAGCAGGACTCGAATGGCGTATGCACCCGCAAGCATGACGACAACAAAGGCGGCCGTGGTCGCGAACGCGACAAGCGGCATTGATTAGAATTTGATTGGATGAGATGGATACGGCCGCTCAGGGGAATCTGGGCGGCCGTAGATTTTCTGAGAATGTTGAAAGGGTGCCTGACCTCTTTTCCGGATTATTAGACAGGATTAGGGTCAGATATGACTGAGATACCTGAAGGAATATGCGCTTGGATCTTAGCAATAAGAGATTGCACGCCCGAGATATCCAGAGCGTTTTCGCTAAGCCAATTTGAGATCTCCTCAAGGCCTCCCGCCGCGTATTCTTCGAAAATCGATGCAGCCTCCTCTTCGTTCTCAGGCGCAAGCGCTGACGATTCCCCTTTTGCAGCTAACGCTACCAAATATATAAAGCCCTCCTTATGATTATTTTCAAATACTCGATAAGGCACAGCCTTGCCGCTCGCGGCTACCGCGCAGCGTCTATTCACGGTAAGCCCTACTCCAGCACTAAAAATTAATAAATCCATGATCGTAGGAAATACCGGAGAACCCGTTTCATTCACCTTTGTAGTAGTAAGACGATCCACTAACGGCTCCGCTGAATCAGGTCTACGAATATCTCTCATTTGCCTCTCCCAATACTCTGAATCTCCGTGCAATCCTTATCAGACTCGTAGCGCATCTGCTGGTAGATCGTCTGACCCACTTTGATTTCGATCGACTCTGCGCCAAGTGCAGGGTCTTTGCGATGACCGATAAATATATATTCATTACCGACAAATGAACGGATAGTGGCGTCAACCTCTGGTGTCCAATGCGTTTTAGACAGCAGCAAAATTAATTGATCAGATAAATTCATCATCGTTTTAGCGGCCAGAGCCTGATACTCCGGATCAAGCTCACCAAATGGTGCATCAACTACTAATGGCGCTACAGCACCAGGGAGTAGAACGGCATTTTTCTCCTCTTCTCGTTCTCTACATACCGCGACCAGTGCAGAGATGAAGCAAAGATCCAGCAATCTCTGCTCGCCACTTGAAAGTACCAGCACTGGTCGCCTTTCAGTCCCCTCGTCACCTCTATGCAAACGAATCACATATTCAGAAGTTACTGTGGCAGAGTATTTTTGTCTGGTCGATTTCGCTACCACGTCATTTAGCACTTCGGTAATACGATCGATTCCGCGCTTTTCAACAGTCTGAAGCTCTTGTTCTAGTTTCGTTACCAAAGCTTCAATCAGTTCTAATCCTTCACGGACTTGTTCTATCTGAGGAGATGCGGCCTGTGCGCGTTCAAGTTCCAACTTCAATCTAGCAATTTCTGATTTTTTAGCTTCGATTTCATCTTCAGTTCGTTGTTTATTTGCTATAAGTTCACGCAATACGATTTCCATTCGCTCCAACTGAAGCTCTGTCTCTCTGACATTTTGCGCTTCATGCCTTTTAAGCAGATCCCTTATACGCTCCTCTTCTTGCTCATAGTGCTCTACCTGTCCTTGTACGCTGATTTGCTGTTGCAAAATGCTTTGAAGCGCCTTCGGAGCTCTACTCGCATTATCTATTACTCGTTCTGCAACACCACGTACAGATAATGCTTTATTTATAGTGCTTTCATCAGTCGCACTGTTAATTAATGAAGCGATCGCGCGATATTCATTTGACCCACTTTTCACGGGCCTTTCGCAGACACACATCTCTGACTTAAGGATATCTTCCACAAAAGTCTTATCAAATGGGCTCGGAATACGCTTCTTGGTAACTGCTTCGCTAATTAGCATAGAGGCAGACTTTGCGCTGCCAAGCAAAAACAATGCACCGCCTATTTCATTAATGAGGTTTTGCCTTGCTAACAAGGTAGCGCCCAATAACTCTCTGACGTGTTTCAATTGTCGTTCGTTTACATCTCGGCGCTGTTGCAATTTAGAAGATGATTCCATGTCCCTAAGCCGATCGAAGGCTTCTCTTCTTTGTACCTCGAGCTGCGCGGTAGCGGCACGTAAGTCGCCCAGTTGCTTCCCACGTAAATCCACGAACTCCTCTGCTTCGCTGAGGTCACTAGAGATTCTTGCAAGATCTGTGCCCGCTGACACAGCCTGGAGTTCTTTCTGCTTCTTCTTTCGAATTTCTTTTAAATCCTCTATTGCCTGTTCCGCCAACTTAAATCCTAGAACTGCTCGAATAGCTTCAGTCGTCTTTACTTGATTAGCCCCTGTTGAGAAACCCTTTTTGATCATTTCACCCGCAAAGAAAAAGAATATGGCAAGTTGCTGCGGAAGTATTTGCTGTATGAGTAAAGACGGTTGAGGATGTGGAAGGGAACGTCCCGCATTCTGTTGCTGTAATACTGTGAGTACCGCATCTTCGGGAGAACCACTAGTCTTCCTTTCTATGATGTAGTGCTTACCTCCATGTTCGAATTTCACCTCGACACTGTATTCTTCACCCGGCGCTACTTCATCGCTGCGCAACCGTCCGGGTTCATTAAATCCCTCAAGAAATTCTCCATAAAAACACCAATAAATGGCATTCAAGAGCGTGGTCTTCCCGACCGTATTAGGCCCATGAATGAGCGTCACTTTCTTTCGTGCGTCAATTGAAAACTCAATGGTCTGCTTGCCAACAAATTGACGTATGTTGGAAAGTGTAACTTTTTCTAATTTCATGGGCCCCTCAAACCTTGTTCGCTATTTCCGAAGTTCAGTCAAAACTTTATCCAGCTCCTGTTCCAACTCTCGTTTACGCGCTAAAGCGGAGCCGGTCTTTACCCCGAATATGTGGTCTCGCTCGACCCTCAGAATTTGCTTGAGGGCCTCTCGAATTTTTGATTCTTCAATCTTCATATTCCAACTCCTCCGAGACTGGAGCATATTCATAGTAAATAGCGCCTAAACCTAAGAACTCCATTTTGTCGTTTATCTCTATCTGCTGACTTAATGCATTGCTGGCTAAGGCGACGAAATCCCTTATTCTCACCAGTTCAAGTGATATTTGCCTTCTCCAAAGAGCGTTTTCCTGTTTCAATCGGGCCGATGATGGAATAGCAACAAAATCGAATATCTGGGCGCTACGTTTCCCAGGCGCCTTACGAAGAACTCTGCCACGGCGCTGAACGTATTGACGATACGACCCACTACTCGCCAACATGAATGCGATTCGGCAACTCGGAATGTCAAAGCCCTCATCAAGTACACGGATGGCGGCTACAGAATCAATTAAGCCATCGTCAAAGGCATTAAGAACTCGTTGGCGCTCAGAAGTCGATTCCGATGCCGTGATTCTCCCAATATTCCGACCAGTAGAGGCTACTTCAACAATTGTGCTATCAATAATCCTATTAGCATCAGTTGCATCTTGTTCTAGTGGATGCTGTCCTTCACCGCAATAAAACAATGTATGCGGCGATATACCGGCATTTGAAAGCATCTGCTTAAGGCGCTGTCTCTTGCTACGGAGCGCGCCAATTAAGCGCGAGCGCCGCGCAACAAACGATTTTAAACGCGTCTGGATAGACGGGCTTTTTTGACCGGGGTCTTGGCTATACAGCGAACTAATCTGCTTTGAAAGACGTTCATATTCGTCTGCCTCGTCATCATCAAATGCACAAGGCACCCAATGATAGGAATATTCTGATAGCACTCTATCGCGTAGCGCATCACCTAATGAGTATGAAGCGACAACCTGGCCGTATATTCTTTCGAGAATAGCTTTTTGCAGATCCCGGCCTGGGTCCCAAGGTGTGGCTGAAAGTCCTAAGCGGAATTTAGCTCGAGATGGAATGCGTGCTATCCAGCCCTCAGAGGCATGATGGTGGCACTCATCTCCTACGAAAAATATATTTTCGGGTGGGATTCTATTTAAGCGATCAAGAAATTCTTTAGACGCAAGGGTGTCATTTACTACTACGATCGACAAGAATTTCAATGCTCCACCGACAAAAGCGGTGATAGCCTCATCAATCTTCCCAACCCAATTATCGCGCGAATAGAACGCTCTTATTGGAGACATGGAAAATTGCTCCATAACAGATACCCATTGTTCAGCGAGTATCTGATATGGAACCGCAACAATTAGCACAAGCGGATAGCCTTGCTCCGAGAATTTAGTTGCGGCGTGCAACGCGGTGACAGTTTTGCCCGAGCCAGTTGCAAGTGCAAAAATCCCGCTGTATGAACTGGCTCGCCAATTCTTCAGCGCTTTTTCTTGATGCTCACGCAAGGCGTAAGGTTGGCCAGAGAACGTCGAAGGAATCTTTGGGCCGCTATTTTGATGTGTGGTAAGGGCTATCTGCTTGTATAGAGCTTCCTCCAAATCCAGATTTGGTGGCGTATGGTTATCCTGACGATATTTCAGCAGCAGTTCATAGAACTGCGACGGAACAGGAACAGTCACCAGATCTGGTGTAGTGTTTTCCCAAAGATCGCGGAACCCTCTAGCAAATGGCTCTCCGTATTCCTCAAATACTTCAACTTTCCAACTCGGAAATACGGACAGAGATTCGAAATTCCGAGTTGGCAGTAATGCATTTGCAGATTCATTTGGACTGCCATTGAATACGATTCGGTTGCCTTGAGCATCGCCCACTATGCCAATTTTCTCGTGATACATGCCTAATCTACGAAAGGCGAACCGCATTTCGAGAGAGCTCGTGGCCACCATCCAAGAAAGTAGTTCCAAACTCTGAACGCTACGATCGCTACCTGCACGCTCGAGAATCTCGCCGAGCTCTTCTAATAATGTGCTTTGAATAACTGACAACTTCACGCCGCTTTGTACGGCGTCCCAGTCTTCATCGGACAAGGGGTGACCGATGACAAGGCGCATACGCCCTTTATTCTTAATTAAGCCGGAAAGCCCCGTGGCCGCCTCGAGTAACATCGAGGACGAGAAGAACCCAACTGCACGATCGTAGTGAGTAGCTTGAGCTAAACAAGGGAGATAGAAATCACGGACCAGCGAGTCTGTCGCTGTTCGGTAAACTCCCTTTAGAGGCACATCCCTGAGAGACATAAATCGACGGCCTTAACAAAAGCCAGAGCCGTGACTTTACAATATCTTTAAGCCCCCGGGACGGTACCTGGGATTGGGGATAGTTAGGATTGGTTTATTTTCCCGTAAGTCCGTGAATTCATTGCGAGTATTGCGGTATCGGAGCGCATCTGGGCTAGGAGCTAAAGTTGGATCTAGCTTCCCAAAAGGGAGAATAGATCGTCAATCTGCCTAATGTCTTTATTAGCAGCTAGATATCCAATACCCCTCTCAACATGCAGCCTCAACTGTTCTGTAAGGTTTTCCTTGGTGCGTGCAATTCCACCTCGATTGCAGCGATCATGTAGAAGTGCCAGATAGATCTCTTGCATATCGCCACCGAAAGTCCTCCAGGCAATCTCTAAATTGCCAGTCGATCTACCTTCCTCCCGCCTCGGATTAGTTTTTTCCTTCAACGACAAACAAAATGCCCATCGACAAAGCACATTCCAATTTTCCACACCGTAGCGGCGCTTTAGAGTAATCAGTTGGCTCTTTGAACGATCACTTATACGCAGTGTTTCAACCATTTAAGCCGCCTCAGTAAAAAGATAGCCAGTTTTAACAGTGGTCCCGCGGGTACTTTCATCGTAGGTCAGCTGATATTCCAGCCCCACGTGTTTCTTAATTTGCGAATAGTACTTCTCATTAATCTCTTCATCAGTCGAGAGCAAAATGACTTGATGGCTAGCGTCCGGGAAATAATGCTCTATTAACTTTTCTCGATGCGTCGCATCCAGCCTTCCTAAAGGAGTATCGATCACGACCGGTAGAGCTCTTCCAGACGACTTCGCAAGCCCCCACAAGATAGAGGTCGCTAACAACTGCCGCTCGCCGGCAGATAGCCTTTCCAATGAAATCGGATGATTGTGAACATCAAATAGTGCCAATTCCATCTTTACAGGATCAATTGTGACTTTTGACACTAATCCTTCTTTACGAAGTAATTTCCTATAAGAGTCAAAAATTGCATCCTCAAGTCTCGCTATATGCTTGGATAATACCGCTGACTTAAAAGCGCGCATGCACTCTGCGAGTTGATCTGTCCTTGCTGCCATACGGCTATGCAGCTCAGCTTCTAGTCCCGTCATTTCTGCACTGCGTAGCAACTCATCTCTCTTCTTCTCATTTGCTACTTTGTCAATTCCGATAGATTTTTGCTTATCCAAAATGACGATCATTTGCCCCTGCAATCCATCGAGAAGCATATGAGCCTTAGTACGTTCTAACGCCAGCTCCATAATGGCGCTTTCCGAAGGAGCTTTAGAAATTTTATGCTCAAGGACATCTATATCTTTCTCTGTACGCTTTAATTCGGCTAATATTTTTGTCACTTTCAATTTATCTTTTGGTATTTCGATTTCAATAAGTCGATGCAGATCTTCCAGTGCCTCCGCATTCCCATCTATTGAAATAGCTTGAGTCGCCATTTTTTCTAATTCGTATCTCTGCGTTTTCACGTACTCCGACAAAGACACAAGAAATTTATCGTCCCACCCTTGTGTCATCGCCCAACTAAGCAAATTGCCATCCCTAACCTTCAGATCAGCCGCTAACGTCTGTGCGCTTTGAATTGCAACATCTCGTTTTAGTGAAACCGAAAGCTCCCTTAATTGCGGGTATATCAAAGACAATGGCAATATGCCTTCCGCCAATTTCCGAAGCTCTACTAGCGCAGCCTTTCGTCTTGTTTTAAATGTTTCAAGCTGCCCTTCCAGTTTTTTCAATTCGGTAAAAATATCCCCACCCGAAGTACGGAAGCTCTCATCCGCCAGCTTCGCCCGCTCCTGCGCTTCGGTTAGGTGGTGTCCGATACGAGCACGGTTGGAGGCAAGCGTCATTAGCGCTTTCATTTGGTCATCGATTGTGGCATCGAGACTTTCCAGAGAATTGCGAACATCATCGGCGACAATACCTTGTCTAAGCTTGCGCCCCATAATTGCGAGGTCTGAGTTCGCGCGATCAACTAACTCAAGTCCTAATAGGGAATTGAGCGCGGTATTAAATATTTCCTTAGCTCGCGCTGGATCCGCTAACGCCTCAATTTCCTCGCCATCGAAGAAAAATAAACTGCACAATTTTTGAGGGAAAAATCGCTCTACCTCATCATCCCAAGTTCCCGCCAAATCAGCGGCTATCTCGCCATCCCGATGTACATCAACTTTCTCAGTGACGCGCCCGCTTTGTCCAATACTCCAAGTTCGTATTACCCGTATTTCTTCGGGCACAGCCGAGCCGGGCACTTCAAAGGCAATTTCAATTGAAGCGCCTTCACTGAATCCAGCGCTTTTGTTTATCAATTTTTTAAGATACGTATCGTATGCGTCACTACCCCGACGGGAAGACTTGGCAAGTTTTCCATATAAGCCGAGCCGAAGAGCTTCCAAGACAGTTGTCTTTCCACAGCCGTTTAACGCGCCAATAAGGACTATCGGCTTTGTCCGCTTCTTGGTATCAAGCTGGATTGTGTGTCGGCCGTAGTAAATGCCAACATTGTGGACAACGATCTCTTTCAATTTCATTTCTTACTCGTTTCTATTAATTTGCAGAAGGATCGAGTCTCTCGGCAAATTCATCGGTCGTAACTTTACTTATGCGCGCTTCCTTTTTCTTGAACTCGAGCGCTTCCTGTTCAGTCTCAAAACACCCGCTCTTAACTGTTTGTTCTAAGTCCGTGAATAAGCCTCGCCTTGCACCCATCTTTTGATATTTTTGCTCTATGGCAAGTAGGTTCCTTGCTGTTTCATATCGAACCACATTGCCATCGCAAGCAATTTTAAGCAGTTCTAGGATCGAGTCATCAAAGAGGTCGCTACTGGATGATTGAGTACCTGGGTACTCTTCTCCTAATACTTGGGCATAGATTTTCGGCACAAGATCTTCTACCTCGTGCTTATCAACAAGCCAGATACGACGAATCTCTTCTAGTTCTTCGATCGAAATTAATTTCCACAACTTAATATGCGCGGGTGCACTCGAGTCGTTGTGTATTTTTTTCTGCGTTTCAAGCAGTCGCTTTAACCAATGCGCCCTAGCTTTTTGGGTATAGGGACCACGTATTAGCTGAATATCCCCATTTTTCTCATGGTAATACTGCAAATGGCCGCCCATACGTCGAAAATCTCTCCGCTCTTTCTCAAGGGCGCGAGCGGATTCAGTACGGAAATCCAATTCATTCCTGATCTTTAGAAGTGGCAACATCCATTCTTTTTCTTTGTCGTTCTGGATCATTGCTGACATTGATTTATCTTGTTCAACCAATGTGCATGTCCAGCAACCAAATCGGCTACTACCGCAGCTAGGTGTACTGGTATCTACAACGACTGGGCACTCATTGTCCTCGCTCGCCCCGCGGTACATTGCCATGAGATCTTTATTGTTGTACCCCCACGGATTCTTCTCGCGTAGCAAAAACATCCAAACATCATCGCTAGTCCAATCTTCGATTGGAGTAAATACCAAGGTATTCAAAAGATCGGGATGGTGGGAAAGTGCTTCATGCGTCGCAGATTGCTCTCGCCGCTCAAAGGCTTGGCTACGAGCAATGCTTTCGCCGCGTCTTACCCCAAGAAGAAGAATTACTTCATTGTGCTTATTGGCTACGCTTTCGATAAATCGACTGGAAGGCTTAATCTTCAATCGCTCTGTGCACCAGCGGAACTTGGGCCTTGGCGCTGGATAGCCTCGTCCTATCAGATTCACCCAAAACGAATTAGCTATATCAGGCTTTAGCAGATGCGTTACAAACGGCATACCTTCGGCCTTAGCCGTTTCGCTCATTACTTCCAGAGATCGAGTGACCCAGGCCGATACAATCGGATTCTCAACCAGGGTATCCGTGGTAATAACGTAAACCGGTTTAGTGCGCTTCTCTGGTGATAGTTCACGAAGAGCGAGCCAAGCCAACTGGACTGTAGCTGTGGAATCCTTTCCACCGCTATAGCCAATGATCCATGGTGTTTCGTCGGAGGCATACAAATCCCGTATTCGGGTCTTGTACGTTTCAAGACGAGCTGAAAAATTCTCTTTGCCAAAAATAGCCATTACGCTGCAGCCTTGCGCTTCTTGTGGGCGCCACGATAAGCCTTCTCAGCCCTCTCTTCCTCAGGGCTTAAGGGGATCTTGAGTTCTTGTTTAATATAGTTTGCAGTTAGGACAATGTTTTGTGCCACTTTAGAAACATGGCCGCCGATCATTGCCCGCCCTTCCCATACTTCCGAATTTGATCTCGCCCAATCAATCGATCGAAGCTTCGAGAGTTGTGATTCCCAGGTAGCTTTGGTCTTTGGCTGTTTCAAAAGGCTATTACCAACTACACCTAACGCATGCATCGCAATGCCATGAGAGTGAATAAAATCTCGTCTTACCTCGCCCGCGGAAGTCTTACCGCTTCGAACGAACTTCCATTCTGGAATATGGCTTGCGACCGTCTCCCAGAAACGAATTGCAAGCTTTACGTCTGCATCCTCTCCTTTGGATTCATAGCCCTGGAGTAGAGCTCGAGTCGCGTAGTAGAGCGAACTCAGAGTGAATAGCTTTCTGGATCTAGGCGAAAGCGAACTGCGCTCCATCTCAACCAAGTCTTTGAAGAATTCAGACTTAAGTGCGACTACGCGCGCCAATTTCGCCCTATCTTCACGATAGTCATAGAGGACGCCCAATGATTTGCTGGGCCGCACGCTATGCCTATTGAGATCAGCAAACATCTGCTGACAACGCTGCAAACCTTGATCAACAAAAAACACTACCGAAATGCTGTCGTCACCCAAAGCAGGTTGTTGTCTCACCGCCTCTTCAATCGCAGCGCGCCTATGCTGACCATCATTAATAATGAATCTCGCTTCCATTGGTATGCGTAGCAGCCCGATTAAGCTGGCGTTGCCATCATCGCCATAAGGCTCGAATTGGATTTCTGAATCGATAGAAGCAGTCAGCGCCGAAAATACATAGTCACCCGGATTGTTAACTATGTAATTGGCGATCTCAGGTACCCGGGCACGGTTTAGCGTGCGTTGAGCACGCAACTCTGCCGTAAGTTCCGCTTCTTTTTCATCAAAGAGAAAAAGCTTAGAAATGAGCCGGAGCTTACAGGTGGATGTGAAATATTCACGTCCTGCTTGAATGCCCCTGATGGCGGGAAACGTATAACCGAATCGGAAGTCAGGCTTGTTCATTGCATCCCTTTCCCTAGGCCCTGACCAAGGCACGGTATACTATATACACATACGTATGTCAATCAAGTAACATACGTATGTTAATATGTCTACACGACCGCTATACCTCGACTGTAATGCCACAACACCCCTCGACCCACGGGTGCGTGAGGTCATGCTCGCCTACCTTGACCGGGACTATGGAAACGCCGGCAGCAGAACTCATATCTGGGGCGCCGAAGCAGCCCGAGCGATCAGCAGGGCCCGCAATCAGATCTGTCAGGTTGTCGAAGCAGAGCCTGCAGATGTCATCTTCACGAGTGGCGCTACCGAGAGCAATAACTTGGCTCTATTAGGCCTGGCGGCCTATGGCAAGAAGGCTAACAAGAGGCACGTCATCAGCACTCAGATCGAGCACAAGGCAGTGCTTGAACCACTCGAATATCTAAAAGATCAGGGTTTCGAAGTTGAGTTACTTCCACCCACCGCTGATGGAATGGTTAGCTCCTCAGATCTACAGGCTGCCCTGCGCGACGACACTTTATTGGTGTCGATAATGCACGTGAATAATGAGACCGGCGTGATACAGCCGATTGTAGAAATCGCCGACCTGCTACAAGGTCATGAAGCTTTCTTTCATACAGATGCTGCCCAAGGATTCGCCAAGGATCTACCTTCGCTTCGGCATCCACGTATCGATCTAATAAGCATGAGTGGTCACAAAGTCTATGGCCCCAAAGGAGTGGGGGCACTTATTGCGCGTACCACTTCCGACCGTCGAGCCCCTCTTTCACCTCTTTACTATGGAGGTGGCCAGGAGCGCGGACTACGCCCGGGAACTCAACCCGTATTTCTGATTGCAGCAATGGGAGAAGCTGCAACGTTGTTGGATCAGGAAAATGCGTTATGGCACGAGAAATGCATGAAGATTAAGCATGCTCTTCTTGATGCGCTTCGTGATACTGGCGTCAGGATCAATGGCAATCAGGATTGCTCACTACCGAGTACTCTGAATTTTTATGCAGAGGGAATCGATTCCGAAGCGCTAATTCTTGCCCTAAAGGATGACTTCGCGATATCCAATGGGAGTGCCTGTACCTCGGACAAGATGACTCCGAGCCACGTAATTTCGGCTATGCACCCCAGATCAGATATAGCTGACTGGTCGGTTCGCGTATCTTGGTCGCACATGACAGATATGCCTGATTTCTCTGCCTTTGCGGTCGCAATTAAATCGCTCTTATAAAAACCGACAACCTGTATTTAGTCCACCTAGCCCAATCAGAATAACAATCCCTAATCTGAGTTGGCATCTGGATACGGATCATCCAGATGCAAGTTGTACACTACCTTGTACGCACTATCATCGTCATAGCCTCTAGGGTCGGAAATTTCCACATCAGAGGTGCCAAGAATAGACATAAGCAGCATTTGAATAGTAACTAATAAAATACGTGAGCTGGCACTTATAAGTTGTCCATGTAAAGCCTCTTGTTCGGTTAAGGATTTATCGACACCCCAATCCTCCGGAATAGGGAGATACCTATCGCCATGAGCCAATTCGTTTCTAATTGTGCGAACGACGTGCGCCCCTAAACTCTTATGGTCTATATATTCGGGCTTTGTAAAAATCTGTGATACAGACGGAACACCCCTTTCGACTTCAAGCAAACGTCGCAGATCATTTAGAGCACGACTGTAATACGGGATAATAGGGTCGCAATAAGAAGCTTTCGTTAAGAAATAAAGAAGATCGCTAATTGGTGTGCGTCTAGTCTTAATTTCCTTTGGAATTGAGACTGGATTAATGTATCGCCCAATTCTCTCGAACGCATTCCATATCATTCCAAAAATAACAAGCTGAGCAATCCAATCCTTCATCAGTTCAGTGTTCTTGTCTTCGTATTCCGCCGCTCGACCACAATACATTATGGATTCATCGTACCGTGATGTATCAAGGCTTACGCTTAGTATGCCTGCGGCAATATTCAACCAATTAGCTGCCTGCAAACAGCTCTCAAGTTGTTCTGGAGCCTCATATCCGGTCGGGCTCTCGTAAAATAACTCGCCAAGAACTTTTGATAGTTCATACGCATGTTGCGACACACTAATGATAGGCGCGTCGTTGCTACCCGCCATAAGTAGCCCATGCTCCGATGACTACTAGCACAATCATTGGCCTATTAGTTGTGAAATCAACTACTCAAGCCCAATCTTCTTTTCAATAGCTTTACGAATCGTCGCCCGCCCTGATGCAGACGAACTCGTGTACTCCGGGTCAGCGAAATCAATATCCGAAGCTTTAGATAGATAATCCACGAAATAACTAATGCTGATATTTTTGCGCTCCAGCAAACCCGGGCTGATCTTCTTAAGGATTTCAAATAGAGCCTGGATTCCGACCGTCTTCCTTATGAAGGAACCCGGCTTCGCGTTGGCGAAAAAGACCTGTTGAACAGCAGTGAAATAGTTATTGACGATTAAATAGACTATTTTGTCATTGCCTTCTAAATAGAGTTTCCGAAGTGGCGATCTATCTGCCGGCTGAGTAGCGTCCAAAGACGACCGTTTCTTTCTCTCAGGCGTCAGCAGCCGTGTAGTATCACGTTTCGGATTGCTTGAAATCAACTTAAGCACGCCTTCTACTACGGGAGCCATTGAGATCTTCCAATCGCTGCTTTCCGTTGGCGCCGCAGAAATAAATTCATTTTGAGGTGCTATGACGATACGATGGTGAAAGGGAGAATCTGCTTCCACGTTTAGCTTGCGTGCTATAAAAACGGCAAGCTTATCTGGGCTCCAAAACTCTTCCGATTCTTCATTCAAGTTATAACCAAACAATTCATATGTGAGGCTTTTGTCGACCGGCTTCTGAGTTGAATTTATAGTTGCGAATAGCTGCGCCTGATAGGGTTTTTGTAAATCAAAGAAAATGGAACAAATTAGGGGAATATTGAGCTTTTCGCTGGGCGGCAGCGCGGTTGCTTGAAAAGCAAAGAGACGGTGCTGCCCATCAATTACAGAAGCAAGTTTGGCAGAAGTTGGAATTTCAAGTGTGCATTCATTGCCCTCTTCCTTAATGGACCACCTAAGTGCTTCATCTTCTTCTAGTAGTCCATCTTGATCGCGAAAATTAGCGGCCAAGATAATCGAATTCGGAAATGCTGAGTCATAGCGTGCAATATAAGCGCCTATCTCGTTTAAGCGTCGATCATCAAGGATTCTTTGGGTACCTTCGAGGCGGTATCCACTTTGCTCGTTTGCGGCTGTTGCACGCAACCGCTCACTGAAACAAGTCTCAAGCAACACGCCAGCAGGAATGACAGCCACATAATACGTGGTCAATCTCTGTGTAAGTTTTAGTGCAGTCGTTCTAAACGGGAAGGTCACAGGAGGTTGAGAAGTCACAGGGTATACCCCCCAGTGCTGCCAGTTAGATCTTGACTAGGAGGACCGCCCAATGGGGATTCAGGGTTTATTTTGTCGCTGAATGACCCTCCAATCGTTACCCACCACATACCTATTGACGCTACTGACGCGATAATACCCAGGACGATTGCAATCCACATTGGTATGGTTTGACCGCCCGTAAGCCCAACTTGAGAGAGTACTAGTAGAACAACCAAAAGACCAAGCGCCACAGCCTGCATGGGTCTTTCTGCTTTCTCATCGACAAAAATTAATTGCGCGACCGCTGCCCAAGCTAATGCCGGGAAATAGGTCTGTAAAGCCGTGTTTACGCCTAACGCAGTACTGCCCACAGAGAAGCAATATCTCCATAACTCAAACCAGAAGCCCATCGCCCCCACTCCAATCGTGCCAATTACCAGGCTCACCCAAAACGTTACCTGTCTTACCGGCTTCCAAAAGCTCGTCTTGATCCGAGCTTTTAGTAATGCAAATCCATCTTCATATTGGTCGGCCATATCTCACCTTGAATGACCAAAGGTTTAGCTAGTTGTTTCTTGCGACAATTCGCTATTGAACGAACGGCGCAATCACTGAGCCATATATTTCTTCATTCGACGAGCCGGATGAAGCACAATTCCATGTTCGATCAATACATTCTCAATCACAGCGCTCACATCCAAAAGAGAATGAAAGGGCTTCGGGTGCTTTGGAGCGATTCCATGAGATTTATTACGTTCCATCCGAACCACTCCAGATGTCCAGGCGTGCTTAGGAACGATTTTCCCTTTTTCTTCTGAGATGTCATTTGTCCAAAATCGGATTTTCACCTCGATCATCTTTTCGCCTTGCTTGGCACCCATGGATGCGATTGCCTTTTTGCTAGCCATAGCAGCTCCTAAGCTTTAATGATTCGCTTGTCATGCAAGATTGCCCAGATATAGGTCGGTCCACGGACGATAGCATTGAGAGGCGCTGGGCCATCCAATGGAAATTGCTCGTAGGCAGTCTGGATATCTTTTCTTGAGAGACGATATTTGGTTCGACTTGGTAGCAGTCCTTCGCCATCAATTTTGTAAGTGAAAGGCAGACCGGTCTTCGTCTCGAAGGCTTCGCCTTCAAGTGCGCGGATACGCTTCCAGACCTCCTCAAACTCCCCTTTCATGCCTTCCCTGCCTGCGTCCCTTCCAAGGAACATAATAACCCCCTGTAAACCAATGAATCTTGGGCTCCAGGCGCCACCCCATAGAACCGCGTAACCTAGCGCTAATTCCTTTCCTTCCGGCCATTAAATGACCTCCTCTAAGACTCATTCTGAAGCGACCTTCAAAGATTTGGGTCTTTCCGACGCCCTCCTTAAAGCCCTATCCGACGTCGGCTACGAATCCCCCTCCCCCATCCAGGCCCGGACCATCCCCCACATCCTGGCCGGGCGGGACGTGCTGGGCCAAGCCCAGACGGGTACGGGCAAGACGGCGGCTTTCGCGCTGCCGCTGCTTTCGAAGCTGGACCTGAAGAACACCTCGCCCCAGGTAATGGTGCTGACACCGACCCGGGAGCTGGCGATCCAGGTGGCGGAGGCTTTCCAGAAGTACGCGGCCCACATGAAGGGCTTCCACGTGCTGCCTATATATGGTGGCCAGGATTACTACGGGCAGCTGCAGCAGCTGCGCCGCGGCCCGCACGTGGTGGTGGGCACGCCGGGGCGCGTGATGGACCACATGCGCAAGGGGACCCTGCTCTTGACCTCGCTCCAGTGCCTGGTGCTGGACGAAGCGGACGAGATGCTGCGGATGGGCTTCATCGACGACGTGGAGTGGATCCTGGAGCAGACGCCGGCCACGCACCAGACGGCGCTCTTCTCGGCCACCATGCCGCCGGTGATCCGGCGCATCGCGCAGAAATACCTCGAGAACCCGGAGACGGTGAGCATCGAGGTGCGAACCACCACGGCGGAGACGATCCGCCAGCGCTATTGGCTGGTGAGCGGAACCCATAAGCTGGATGCGCTGACGCGTATCCTGGAATCCGAGAGCTTCGATGCGATGCTGGTGTTCGTGCGCACCAAGACGGCGACGGTGGAACTCTCGGAGCGGCTGGAGGCGCGCGGCTATTCCGCGGCGGCCTTGAGCGGCGACGTGGTGCAGAAGACCCGCGAGAAGACGGTGCAGCGCCTGAAGGACGGGAGCCTGGACATCCTGGTGGCGACGGACGTGGCGGCCCGCGGGCTGGACGTGGAGCGCATCAGCCACGTGGTGAACTACGACATCCCTTACGATACGGAAGCCTACGTGCACCGCATCGGCCGCACGGGCCGGGCCGGGCGCCAGGGCGATGCGATCCTGTTCGTGGCGCCCCGGGAGCAGCGCATGCTGCGGGCCATCGAGCAGGCGACGCGCCAGCCCATTACGCAGATGGCGCTGCCCAGCACCGAGATCATCAACGACAAGCGCATCGCCAAGTTCCACCAGAAGATCAGCGATACCCTGGCGGCCGGGGAGCTGGAGCTTTACCAGGGATTGATCGAGCGCTTCCAGCAGGCCCACAACGTGCCGGCCCTGGAGATCGCCGCGGCCCTGGCGAAACTGGCCCAGGGTTCGACGCCGCTCTTGCTGAAACCCCAGGCTGAGACGCCACCGCTGCGGGAGGCGGCGCGCTTCGAGGACAGCCCCCGCCGTGGGCCCCGCCCGCATGGACGCGAAGGGGGCACGCGCGACCGCAGCCCCGGCGCGCGCGGCGCGGCACGGCCGCCGCGGGATGAGAGCCAGCCCGAGGTGGGCATGGAGACCTTCCGGCTGGAGGTGGGCTTAAGCCACGGGGCGAAGCCGGGCAACATCGTGGGCGCCATCGCCAACGAGGCGGGCATCGAAGGCCGGCTCATCGGCCGCATACGCTTATATGAGGACTACAGCACCGTGGACCTGCCGGAGGGCATGCCGGCGGACATCTTCAACGGGCTTAAGAAGACGCGGGTGGCGGGGAGGCCCCTAGAATTATCACGGGTAGGTGGATCACACGGCGCTCAAGACTCGCGCCTGGGCGCAGACGGCAGCCTGAAGGCCGAGGCGCCGATGAAGCATCGGTCGGTGGAGAATCCGCCGGGGACGGGAAAACGAAAGGCCAAGAAGGATAAGAATAAGTTCAAGAAGCCGAAAGAATAGCGCCGCGTAGCTTGGCGCGATTGCCGAACTTCACACGGCCACTTCACAGGGGAACGCCATGATACGAATCGCCAGTTCACTCTTCGTCGTGCTGTTCGTGACGCTGTTGATGGCCTGTAACAAGGCTCCCGCCGTCGCAGCCAGTACGCCCTCTCCCGCCACCGCGGCGACTGCTCCTGCCGCGCCGGCGGCGGTGACCTACCAGTGCCATTCCGAGCAGAAGGGCCGCGACATCTTCCTGCGCTTCGATGCCAACGGCGCCCTGTATCTCGGCGCCGATGCGGCGGACATGAAGCCGACCGGCGACGTGGTGTTCTTCGGAAAGGGCAGCGTGGCGAGCTGGAGCAAGAAGCAAGGCAGTTGGACCGAGACCGATACATTCGACAAGGCCAAAGGTGAGTGGGATTGGACGAACGATCCGGGCCCGGGTGGCATGGCGGATCAGGCCCACTACTCCTGCCACACCGTCTAACGCGGAAATGGGTCTTTTGACCCATGGTGTCGTTGCGCATCCGACTCGCAGTCGGTCATGCACACCAAGAGTGCACTCCCTGCTGCTCGCTTCGCGCGCCTAACCCTGAGCCAAAATCCCTCATTTTCAAATAGCTCTGCCCAAGGACTGAGCGGGCCTAAAACCGCCTGAAATATACAAATCGTTACACCCTGTTACCCAAATCCTGGTCAACTGACTCCCTCCGGGAACCGTTAAGCCCCCTAGGCTTACCCCACAGGAGTTCGGTCCATGAAATTGAAGATAGTGTTCTTTATGGCCTTGCTGGCCCTGGCCGGCACGGCTTTCGCCGCCACCCCTCCTCCCGCGGCTTCCACCGGCATGGGCCCGGGTTCGAAGCACATGGGCCCCTGCGAGAAAGACCCCGCCCAGTGCAAGGCGGACGCCGCCAAGTTCGACCAGTGGTGCTCGGCCAATGCCGAGAAGTGCACGAACCTGAAGGCCTGGGCCGAGAAGCGCCGGGAGTTCTGCGAGAAGAACGCCAAGAAGTGCGAGGAGATGAAGGAGAAGATGAAAGAGCACCATGACGAGATGTGCAAGCAGGATCCCTCGAAGCCTCATTGCCACGCCATCCGCGCGAACAACCAGCCGGGCGACCAGGACGACGATAGCCAGGCTCCTCCGCCCCCAGGTATGTGAGAAGAAAGACCCTCACCCTTCATCCCTCTCCCGAAGGGAGAGGGACATAGAGGTCGATAGAGACCGCCCCTCACAAGAGGGGCGGTTTTTTTGGGGTCAGGCTTCGGCCGGAATGGACTGATACAATTTCATATCGGAGTTTGCGGGGATAAAGCCATGACACAGCGGCCAGAGTCAGTGACGGTGATCGCCTGGCTGTTGATCGTGTTCGGGGGCTTCGGCCTGATGGGGTGCCTCGTGGCCTGGACCATGCGGGATTGGCCCATGATGCAGCCGCTGCTGAACGCTTACCGGGTGTCCTTCATGGTGGTCACGGCGGTGGCGGGCACCAGCTATGGGCTCCACATCGTGTGCGGAGCGGGCCTGCTGATGCGACAGAGCTGGGCCCGGCACGTGTATGTGATCACCGCGATGCTGATGCTGGGGTTCTCGATGTGGACCTCGCCGTGGCCACAATTTGTTATGCCTTCCCTTCTGTTCCCTATCGTGGCGCTGATGTTCCTGTATCGCCCGATGGTCAATCGCTGGTTCGACGGCAAGGACGCCGCAGCAGGCTGAGTTTCATCGTCTTGAAATGAGGCCAGCCCTCAAGGCGCATCTTTCTTGTGCCCGTCGACCCAGCCGATCACCCGTACACTGTCCATCAGAGCCATGGCCTTCTGCATGAAATCCGGGTCTTCGTCGCCAGGGTAGTAACGCTCGGAATAGCCGACGTTGAAGGCGACCAGATCCGGATGGTCCGGATGAGGGCAATTCAGCGACAGTACCTCCAGGATCATCATCTTGCCCGCATGGCTGGGTACCTGGGGCGCATGATCCTCGGCGACCATATGGGAGCGGGCGCAAGTGGCTTTGCCGATGGTGACCGCTTGCACGTCGTGCAGCTTCATGACGAAGCGCGGAGCCGAGGTATCCGCCTCTTCCTGCTCACGAGTGGTGGCGACGAGGTCCTTGCCGGGTTCGAGTGCAGGCGCCCGGAAGTCGAAGGCATCGATGATGGTGCTTTCATCGGAGTTCTTGCCGTCCTTGCCGAGGTTGATGGCATAGGCATTGTGGAGGCTGACCCCCCAAGGCCCGTCTGCAGGGGCGGCGAAGGCAACGCCATCGATGGAGATCTCTTTCACGTCCGCTGGAAGGGTCGGGAATGACGCACCGCAGCCGGACAGACAGCCGAGCAAAAGAAGGCATGGCAGCTTGATACGCATGTCGTCCTCCCTCAGTGCAGATAGCCGAACAGAGCGGCGACATAGATAAGCACCATGCCGGCGGTGATGACCGTGTAGACCTTGTGGAAGGTCTCGTTGCGGATGAGGATCATGGCGACGCTGCCGGCGAGGAACAGCAGGTGGAACACCAGGTTGAGGCCGGTGGGGAGCGAGCCGCTCAGCACCACGTCCTTGAGCATGCTGAACACCAGCGCCGCCATGAACATGCCGTAGAACCAGGGCACCTGCTTGAAGTAGCTTTGCCTCAAGTCCACGTGCCGCTCTTCGGCGAAATCCGGCAGCACCAGGGCCGCGACCATGTAGATGCAGGCGTTCTCCAGCAGCACCACGCTGAACCCTAAGAAGTTCCAGCCTGTGAGGTGGCGCATGCCGAAGCTGGCCCACCAGGACTGCACGGCGATGAGCAGGATGATGCCGGCCCATACGAGGGTGGGCCAGTAGATGGCTACGTGTTCGCGGGAATGGGCTAAACCCCGTAGACCCTGCAAGACTTGGGTGATCGCGAGGCCGAGGATGACTGCGATCAGTACGGATAGGTAACTGAATTCATCCATAGCGCACGCCCCCTAAAGAAAAAGGCCGCCGGGTTTTCCCGGCGGCCCATGATTCGGCTTCTTAGCCGCGGGCTGCTCTCTTCGCAGCCTTTTCAGCGCGCTTCTCTTTCAGGCTCTTGGCGGGCTTCTTCTTGTCTTCCTTCTTCCGTTCCATACCCTTGCTCATGACGCGCTCCTTAGTAAGGTGTGTTTCAGGCAATCAGACGGGATGCCGTGGCCCCAATCTTAAGCCAGCCCCGCGGGGCTGCGCCAGCCTCAAGGCACGAGGCGCAGGGTCCAGAAGTCGCCGGCCAACTTGGGGTCTTTCACATAGGCATAGGGCAGCCAGAAATAACCTTCCATGCCCCACTTCGGGCCCCAGGAGTTGCGCATGAGGAGCCGCTCATGGGCATCGTCATAGCCCACGGCCATGACGGCGTGGTTGCCCAAGAACTTCTCCCC
>Ga0265338_10003767_pt1 | contig 21069 bp, 16 predicted proteins | sample 42126metaG_FD_193579 | JGI IMG/M metagenome (GOLD analysis project Ga0265338, IMG submission 193579) | Rhizosphere microbial communities from Carex aquatilis grown in University of Washington, Seatle, WA, United States - 4-21-26 metaG | ecosystem: Host-associated > Plants > Roots > Rhizosphere... | reverse complement strand
CACTCATAATGCTTTGGTTCTAGGTTCGAGTCCGAGCAGGCCCACCAATCCCATGTCCGCCCGTCAAAATGAAAACCCGATTTTCAAAGCGGTTTGACCGTAATTATGGCAGTGTCCTAATTTGTAGGCGACGAGGTGACGAGTCGTTTGGGCCAGCACTCCTTACGTCGTGCCCTACAACCAAATTTGGACACTACCGTAATTATCATTGCGGCCCGGCGCCCAAGCTGTTTTGTTTCCGCGCCGCGTGAAAATCACGAATCTCAATCCCGATAAAGACATCGGCGCCAGCAGCTGGCTCGTGGAGCTGGACGAGCACCGCATCCTGCTCGATGCCGGGATGCACCCCAAACGCGAAGGGCGCGCCGGGTTGCCGATGTTCAACAAGGCGGGAAACACCGACCTCGACGCCATCGCGATTTCGCATTGTCATCATGATCACATCGGCGCGCTGCCGGTGGCGGCGCGGCATTTTCCCAGGGCGCACGTGCTGATGACGGAGTTGAGTTATTTCATCATCGAGCGCGTGCTGCACAATTCGGTGAATGTGATGACCCGCCAGCGCGACGAACTGGGCATCCGCGAATATCCGCTGTACAGCCATGACGAGGTGGACGACCTGGCGCCGCAATTTCAGGGTTTCAAATACAATCGCGAAGTCGAATGGGCGTCGTTTCACAAGGCGCGCGCGGGGCTGCCGTCGCCGACGCTGGAATTTTTTGACGCCGGCCACACGCTCGGTTCGGCGGGCATTTTGATTCGCGGCCAGCGCGAAACCCTGTTTTACACCGGGGACGTTTGTTTCCATGACCAGACCATCCTGCGGGCGGCGCGGTTTGAAGACGTGAAGGCGGACGTGTTGATCATGGAAACGACCCGCGGCGACCGGGTGACGCCGCCGGGATTTTCCCGCGAAAGCGAAATCGAGCGGCTGGTTGCCGCCATTCAACACGCGCTCAAACGCAAGGGCTGCGTGCTGATTCCGGCGTTTGCGCTGGGCCGCACGCAGGAAATGCTGGCGTTGCTGGCCTTGCTGATGCGCGCGGGAAAATTGAAACCGCAGCCCATTTACATCGGCGGCCTGGGCCGGGTGTTCACGGAAATCTACGATCTGGAGGCGCACCGCACGCATCGCCAGCACACGAACCTGCAATTGCACGAGGCGCTGGAACTCATCGTGCTGGAAAAAGGCCAGGCGGAAAAAATGAAGCTGGGCGGCGGGCGGATTTTTGTCATTACCGCCGGCATGATGAGCGAGAACACGGCGGCGCATGATCTGGCTGCGCGCATGATCGGGGATGAACGACAATCCATTTTCTTTGTCGGCTATGCCGATCCGGACACGCCGGGCGGCCGATTGAAGGCGGCCAAACCGGGCGCGACCTTTGTCTTGAGCCCCAGCGCCGGCCGCGTCACGCGCCAATGCGACTTGCAGGACTTCGATTTGACGGCGCACGCGAACCGGGAGAACCTGCTGGAATTCGTCGGGCAGGTTTCACCGCGCGCGGTCTTGCTCGGCCACGGCAGCGACGATTCACGCGCGTGGTTTGAGGAGCAGATCCGGTCGCACCATCCCAAAATCAAGATCATCCAGCCGCCATCGGGCGCGGCCGTGGCGGTGTAAAAAAACCGCCGGTGAATTGAATTCACCGGCGGGTGTGGTTCACCGCAAAATTTAGCTGCCATTCCCGCTGACGATGTTGCCGAGGTTGAAAATCGGCAGATACATGCACACGACCATGGCGCCGATCAGCAATCCCAGAAAGACGATGAGGAGCGGTTCCAGGAGCGACATCAGGCCGGTAAGCATGGTTTCAACCTCTTCATCCAGAAAGTTGGAGACGCGTTCAAGCATGTTATCGATGTTGCCGGTCTGTTCACCGGCGCTGATCATGCGAATGATCATGCTGGGAAACACCGGGTGCTTGCCGAGCGCGGTGGCAATGCCTTCGCCCCGTTCAATATCGGCGGAAGCGGCCTTGATGGCCCTTTCCATGACGGTGTTGCCGACGGTTTGGGAAACTATCTGCAATATTTCCAGAATCGGCACACCGCTGCGGATGAGCGACGCCAGCGTGCGCGTAAAGCGGACGAGGCAGATTTTGTGCGCGATGGGGCCGAAAATCGGCAGTTTGATGCGGTGGGTATCCCAAAAATCGCGTCCCGACTTGGATTTGATGAAGGAAACCCAGCCATAGACCAGGGCGCCCAAGCCGATCAGGAAAACCAGCAGGTAATGCTGCATGAGATCGCTAAGCGTAATCAGGAATTGGGTCGGCGCCGGCAGTTTCGCCCCAAAACTCGCGTAAACGTCCTTGAAAACGGGAACCACTCTCACCAGCAAAAATATGGTGATGCCAATGGCCACCGTGCTCACGACGATGGGATACATCATGGTGGTTTTGACTTTCCGGCGAAGACGGGCGCTGCTTTCGAGATAGGTCGCCAGCCGGGCCAGAATTTCCGCCAGCAAACCGCCTTTTTCACCCGCAGCCACCATGGAAACGTAGAGCTTGCTGAAAGCCTTGGGATGTTTTTGCAACGCTTCCGAAAAACTCTCGCCGCTTTCCACCCGTGTGCAAATGTCCCGGATGACGTCGCGCATGACCTTGTTGGGAGACTGGTCGGACAACGCTTGAAGGGATTGGACGATGGCAATGCCGGCGTCGACCATGGTTGCCAGCTGACGCGTGAACACCACCAGGTCTGCCAGCGAGACCTTGCCACCCTTGGTTTTGCCCTTTTTGGAGACCTTTTCCTCGATGGACACCACCAGCAGGCTTCGGTTGAGCAACGCCGCTACAGCGGCCTGTTCGGTGGCGGCTTCCACCGTGCTGCGGATTTCGCGGCCACTGGCCGTCTCGCGGGCCGTATAGGAATAAGATGGCATACGTTTTTGATGGTAAATCGTTTCAGTTACTGTCGTGCGTTGTTTTGTTTACATTCTTCCAACTTCCGTCGTGGCCATTGCAAAGCATCATCTATTCCAAACTCGCGACCGCAAATGTCTTCCCGCGACCTTCATTGAGTGTCTCAACCTGTACAATCCCTGTACAAGAATGGGATAAAAAAACGGGCCGGAACCGTAAGTAATTTGTTTCCAAAATGTTGCACAGATGCGATTCGTTAAAAAAAATGTTGTCAAATGCCCGGGTTTTCCCTATTTTCACCTTCAATCGCACCATGCGGTGCCGGGGTGAACGGTTTTTTTACCCTGTAGTGCACAGGCACAAAGCAAAGAAAACATTAACAAACAACATCGGAGGAACCAGATGAAGTTTAATAAATGGACAGTAGGTCTGGCAGCGGTCGGGGTGGTCAGCCTCGCATCGGCCGCGCGCGCAGACGAGAAATTGAGCGCCGTACAAACCGCGCTCTCAAACACCACCCTCAGCGGGTACGTGGATACGGCGCTAACTTGGAGACCGGGAACGGACAGTGGCCCTGCGGCGATCTTTCCGAACATTCCCGCCTACTCCTTTGCGAAAAATGACGGCTTCAGCCTGAATGCCGTAGATATCGCGCTGGACAAGGCGCAGGACGAAAGCCCGTGGGCGGCCGGTTACCATGTCGAATTAATGATGGGGCCGGACGTCGTACCGGGAAATAATGCGGCCATTGCTGGTATTAACCTTGGCGGTTTGGCCGGTAGCACTGGCTTGGTCGGCTTGCGCCAAGCCTATTTGACGTTGCGCACGCCCGTAGGCAATGGCATTGACTGGAAAGTCGGTGTGTTCGATACCATCATCGGTTATGAATCCACCAGCGACCCGATCAATCCCAACTATACCCGTTCTTACGGCTACACCATCGAGCCGACCACTCACACGGGCGTATTGGCCACCTACAAGGTGAACGACATAGTCACCGTTTCTGCCGGCATTGCAAATACGTGGAATGCAGACACAATTGCCGCAAGTGGCCCTGGCCCACAGATCAAAGTAGGTGTTAATAATACTGCCACATATGAATCCCAAAAAACTTACATGGGTTCACTTGCATTCACTGCCCCGGATAGTGCGGGCTGGATAAAAGGTGCCACGCTGACCTTGGGCGTTGTCAATGGCGTTAATTCCGCTGAAAACTCGGCCATCGGTATTCCTAGCATGACCAGCTGGTATGCGGGCATGACCCTTCCAACTCCGGTCGCGGCCCTGAAAATCGGGGCGGCATTTGATTACCTTGACATCCACAACGGTGGTGTCGCTGGTAATCCACAAGATGACAGCTCGTGGGTGGCGGGGCTTTATAGCAGCTTTCAAGCTACTGATAAGTTGAGCCTCAACCTCCGCGGTGAATATCTTAATAACAGTGGTTCCGGCCTTTACGATCCTTCTGGTGCTGGTAGTGGGGCCCTTCACCATAGCAATGTGGCGCAAGAAGTCACAGCCACTGTGCAATACAACCTGTGGGCGAATGTGATTAGTCGCGCGGAATTCCGTTGGGATCATGCTGAACACGGGAATTTCTTCGGCTATAACTCAACCACTGGTAACGCTACCAAGGACAACGACTTCCTGTTGGCGTTGAACCTGATCTATCAGTTCTGATTTGAGTTGGAACTTCAAGCCCCTTCCGCCAAAACGGAAGGGGCTTTTTATTTCAACAGGCGTTTCCCAACCCGCTTGCGTCTTGGACTGCGGTGGCCGCGACACCGCTTTGGTTGCGGGCAATTCGTCCCTGACATTCAGATCATGTCCCCCTACAATCCGCCGTCCAGAATGCAATTCATCCGCGACATTTATGCGTCCAAACAGGCGGCCCGGCAGCCGGTCGTCTCCTTTGAGTTTTTCCCGCCCAAGACGGACGAAGGCGACCTGGCCCTCCTCGAAAAGCACATCCCCGCGCTGCTTCAAGCCAAACCGGATTTTTGCTCCGTGACCTACGGCGCGGGCGGCAGCACGCGCGACAAGACGTTGATGATCGTGGACCGCATTCAGCGTCAACATGGCCTGACCGCGCTGGCACATCTCACCTGCGTAAACCACACGCGCGAACAGGTGCGGGAACTGCTCGAACGCATCCGCGGTCTTGGCTGCCAGAACATTCTCGCCCTGCGGGGCGATCCGCCGGGCGGCGGCGAGTTCAAACCCACGCCCGGCGGCTTTCAATTCTCGTCGCAACTGGTCAAATTCATCCGGGAATCGGGCGATTTCTCCATTGGGGTGGCCGGTTTTCCCGAAGGCCATATTGCCTGCCAGCAGGGCAAACACGCTGACTGGCGGCATTTGAAGGAAAAAGTGGACGCGGGCGCGGATTTTGTCCTCACCCAGTTGTTTTTTGACAACGCCGACTACTTTGAGTTCCGGGATCATGTGGCGGGCAGGCTTGGGGTGCGCGTCCCGCTCGTGCCCGGAATCATTTCCATTTCGAGCGCGGTCCAAATCACCAGGTTCACCCAGCTGTGCGGCGCGAAAATTCCGCCAGCTTTGCGGGCGCAACTGGACCGGCTCGGCAACGACGACGCGGCCGCCACGGAATTCGGCATTGAATACGCAACCCGCCAGTGCGAGGAACTGCTCCGCGCCGGGGCGCCGGGACTGCATTTTTACACGTTGAACAAATCGCGCCCAACCGCACAGATCGTGAAAAATCTCGGCCTGGCGTAAATCCAGCTTTCGTAGCAGCCGAGGTGACGAGGCTCTGACCTGATTTGCAACGCACGATTCACTAGCTTTCCTGCATTCACGTACGCCGCATAAATCGCACGCCCCAAAAATCGAAAGTAACGAGCCTCCTCACGCCGGCGGCTACAATGAACCACGCACATTACAATCCCAGATTGTTCGCCACGATGCCGAGCACGCTCAAGGGTCCCTGGTCTTCCAAACTATCAGCGGCCTTGTCGACTTTCTGCAACGTGAGTTTGGCATTCTTGTAAAATTCCTGGTCGTTGACGAGTTTGCCGACCGTGCCTTGTCCCTGATTAACCTTTTGCAGGATTTGACTCAAGTTGGTCATCGAAGCGGTGGTGGCATTGTAAAGGGTTTCGTCCGTCACGAGTTTGCCGATGGTGCCCCGGCCCTCGTTGACGCCGTTGACGACCTGCCGCGCGGCGGCCACCGTATCCTGCAAGTTGGTCACGGTGTCCAGCGCGGAATTATAAAGGGCATCGGTGTAAATCAATTTGCCAACGGTTCCCTGCCCGCCGGCAATCTGGCCGGAAATGGCGTCAATGTTCGAGATGGAGGCGCCGAGGTGTCCGCTGTTTTGCCTGATAAAATCGGTCAAGGGGCCAAGCAAATTGTTGATGGTGTCGCCGGTAAAACTTTTGGTCATGTTTTGAATGCCGGCGGCGGCATCATTGAGTTTGGCCATGATGGCGTTGAGATCCGGCTGCTCAAGGGTGGCCAGCACGGCGCCGTCCGCCGCCTTCGGCGCGTCAGGTGAACCGAAGTCAATGGCGACGAAATTCTGTCCCATCAATCCGGTGAACCGGATGACCCCCCGGCTGTCCGTTTTCACAGTCGCATCGCTGTTGAGTTTCATGGTGACCCGGACCTTGTTGTTTTCGAGGGCAATCTTTTCGACCCGCCCGACTTCGACGCCGGCCATCTTGACACTGTCGCCCACTTTTAGTTCCTGCACGGTGTCAAACAGGGCGCTGAGGTGGTATCCGCGGTGAAAAAACTCGGCGCCGCCGAGCGTTTCCATGATGATCAAAACGGCAATGACAACCAGGGCGGCAAAAACGCCCAGGCGGGTTTCGAGTGAATTTTTCATAGGTATTAGGGGGATGCGTGTTGAAAATCTGCGTGCAAAAATTTCTGCAGGGTCGGGTCGTTAAACCGTTTCACTTCATCCGGCGTGCCGACGGTGAGGATGCGGCCTTCACTGATGACCGCGATGCGGTCGGCGATGCCAAAGGCAAGGTCGCGGTCGTGCGAGACCACCAGCGAAGTGACGTGGATGCGCTGTTTGAGGCTCAAAATCTCCCGGCCGATGACCGCGGCGGAAAGCGGATCGAGTTCACTTGTCGGCTCGTCGTAAAGAATCAATTGCGGCTCAATGACCAGCGCGCGGGCGATGGCCACGCGCTTTTTCATGCCGCCGGAAAGCTCGTTGGGCATTTTGTCCGCCGTATCCTTGAGCCCAACGGCTTCCAGTTTTTCGGTGACAATGCGCGCGATTTCCCCGGGTGGCTTGAGACGGTGTTCGGTCAGATAAAGGCCGACATTTTCGCCCACGGTCAGTGAATTGAGCAGCGCGCCGGACTGAAAAACCAGCGCCATCCGGTATTTGGCGGCGATTTCGGGCGATGAAACGGATTCATCATTGATGAGGATTTCCCCTTCATCGGGTGATTCCAGGCCGATGAGATGTTTGAGCAAGACGCTTTTGCCGCTGCCGCTTGGCCCCATGATGACAAAAATTTCACCGGGCTGGACATCGAAATCAATGCCCCGGAGCACTTCCTCGCCGTTGAAACTTTTTCGCAGGCGGCGCACCCGGAGGCTCACCCCGGAATGGTGGTTGGTCATGTCGTTCATCATTTCAAAAGAATGCGCGTCAGCAAGTAGTCAAAAATCACGATGAGCACAATGGAATTGACGACCGCCTTCGTCACCGAACGACCGATGCCGCGCGGCCCGCCGATGGTCACCAGCCCCTGGTGACACGAAACGACGCCGATAATCAGCGCGAAACAAAAACTTTTAAACAAGCCGTTGGCCACGTCCTTCAGTTCAACCACGTCGCGCAAATTCGCAAAGAACGTTTGAATGGGGATCGAAATGTGATTGTTCGCCTCCGCCACCAGCGCGCCGCCGAGCCAGCCGACCAGAATCGCAAAGGTCACCAGCATCGGCAGGGCAAACGCAATGGCCACCAGCCGCGGCAAGACCAGATAATGGATCGGGTTGATGTTCATCGTGCGGAGCGCGTCAATTTCCTGATAGACGCGCATCGAACCAATCTCCGCCGCCATCGCCGAACCGATGCGCCCGGCAATGAGAATGGCCATCATCACCGGCGCCAGCTCCTTGGCCATCGAAATGCCGACGATGCCGCCGACCGCGCTGGCCAGCCCCCGCTCGACCAGCACCGGGCCGGTTTGCAACGCAATGACCGCACCGATGAAAAACGACAGCACGCAAACCATCAACAAACTCGCGTTGCCGATTTCAAAAAACTGCTCGAACACCTTCTGGCGCTGCCGCCAGGCCAGCGGCAACGCCAGCATCGTGCGCCAGAACAACAGAATGATTTCACCGATGTTTTCAAACATAATTCAATGGGTCGCGCCGTTATTTCGCCGGCCGGCCGGCCTCCGGTTCATGCCATTCAAGCACCGGAACATAAAACAGGCATAACTTCTTCATTTTCGAATCCGATTGATACCGGAAAAGGCCGAAAATGAGCGAGCATTTTTTGGATGCCGGCGCCGTGTCGCGGCGGTAAAAATTCCATAACCACGACTGGCTGGCTGCGCCGGATTTGGGATTGCTTTCCGACCGCCACAATGACCACAACGGCGACCAGTTGCGCTCCACGCCACGATTGTTGGGCAATACCGGCTCGATGAGCGCGAGAATCTGCAGTCGTTGGTTCCCATTAAAATCCCGATGGTAGGTAAACAACGGCCACAAATCCACCTGATGTCGCCAGGCTGCTGTATCCAGGTTCTCTTCCATCACGTTGGCAAACAAATAAAACAGGACATGCGTGCGCCGGTAATCCAGCACGGCGGAGTGAAGACGGTCGTAGCGCAAAAGCGGCCAGAGGTAGTAATCACTTTCCAATGTGTCATTGTGCGCCCGGCTGAACAAGGGCCAGACACGCGTGCTGGTTTTGCCCTCGCCGCGCGCAACGACGACAAAGGGATAGGGCCCCTCCCATTCATGATATTTTTCCCCGCGATCGTCAATCCAGGTGAAGAACGGCCAGAGCACGGAGGTCGAATCGCGTCTGGGTGAACGCGACACGCTGTAAAACGGCAAATCCGCCCGGAATTTCGCCGGTTCGCTGGTGCCGATGCCGGTGTTTTGATAAAAATGAATCGGCCAAAGCGCAAAAAAGTTGTCGTGACCGGCGATGGTTTCAGCCTCCCCAAAGCCGTTGGTCTGTGTGGTCACATCCTTGTGTTCAACGCCGGCCAGCGGCCAGAACTGCCAGCCGTGCAGCCCGTCGCCATGGCGCACGTCGAAAAAGGGAAAAAGATAGTTGTCCGTAACCACGTCCCGTTTGCGGGTCTCGCTGTAAATCGGAAACATCACAAAAAAGATTTCGTCGCGGAACAGCCGATTTTGGAGGTGGCCGTAGAACGGCACCAGCGCCGTGTAATTTTCATTCACGTCTGGCGAACGTTGCTGGAAATAGAGCGGGAAAATTGTGAATCGTCTTTCCTGAAAACCTTGCGGGCCCCTGCCACCCGCCAGGCTGAGCAGCTGGCCCAGCTGCCAGCGATATTCTGTTCCAAAACACTCGTAAGTCAGCACCGGATAAAGCAGGTCGTCTTCCTCCGATTCGACAGCGGGATCGGAATCATGTGAAAACAATGGCGGAATGCTCCATGTCTTTTCCGAATCCATTTGCTGGTTGTAAAAGAATGGGCCAATGGCTTCGGTGCGATTCCCTGAATCCAGTGTCAGTGGAAATTGACTGAAAAACGGCCCGGCGACAAAATTGTCCACGCCGAAGGCAGCAAAGGAAAAACTCAACGCCAATACCCACCAGCAAATTTGCGGTATTTTGAATTGTTTCCAAAAAAATAACATGAAACTATTTCTGCGTTATCGTTAACGATTGTTTGTTATACGCATTTTTTGACGTTTACAAGCTATTATTAACATTGAGGTTGACATTTAACCGAATTGCTTTAGGTTTGCTGTCCAATTGAGGTTTTTGACCTCGGTTCCTCCTGACCCAGTGTCGGCGATGAATTGTCGGCACTGGGTTGATTTGTTTTTATCAACGGACGCCAACGGCCCAATAAATTGAGCAGCGCCGGCAAAAAGGTTAACCCCGCAATCATGCACGTTGCGATGCCGATGGACATAATGCAGCCGAGGCTGTGAATACCGCGGTCTTTGGCGAGAATCAAACTGCCGAAACCGGCAATCGCTGTCAATCCGGACACCAATACCGCCTTGCCCGTGCTACGGGCAAGAATGCCGGGCGTGCGCTCTTCGGCAAAACGATTCAAGACATGAATGCCATTGGTGACGCCGATGCCGATGACCAACGGCAGGGTCATGATGTTTGCGGGATTGAATGGAATTCTGAACCATCCCATCAACCCGAGCAGCCAAAGCGTGCCGATGCCGACCGGCAACAACGCCAGGACCACCGACCCGAGGCTGCGGAAGTGGAACCAGACCAACAATGCGATCGCCGCCAGGGAATACCAGGCGGCCTTGAGGTAACTGTCCTTGAGCAGTTCTTCAAATTCGTAAAGTTGCACCGGCGTCCCGGTGACATTTGTATCCACCGTCCGCAAATCCGCTATGAATTTTTCCTGATTGTCGCGCTGCCACGCGTCGCTTTTGGGAAACACCTGCAGCAGATATTTTCCGGTCACGCCCACAAATTGATTGCGGAAAGTCGGGGGCAGATCGTCCACGTGCAAGGGCGCGCGATCATCCTGATTTTGCAGCAACTGGAACGTCGTGCGCATGTCGGAGAAGAGCGCCTGCTGGAATTGCGCCAGTTTCTCCGCGTGCTCCGCGACCGATTGGGGACTGCCTTGCAGCATCGCCTTGCGCAAATCTTCAATCGCCAGACGCAAGGAGACAAATTGTTCCGCCAATCCCGGATCACTGCCGCCGACTTCGTCCAGCGCGGCGCCCAGGTAGCCGTACAGCGAGTACAGCGTCCGGCTGAATCCATTGATGTCCACCGGCCTTGAATCGGGCGCGCTGAACTTCAACGGCGCCAGTTCCTGCTTGATCTGACCAATCAATTCCAGCTTTTCTCCGTTGCTCGAATTGAGAAAGTCCTCGAGCAGGCTGGCCGGCGGTTCAACATCAGCCACGGTCGGCAAACGGCTGATCCGTTTCTCCAGATCGATGGCATTCGTCAGCGAATCGGCAACCACGGCGCCGCACAGCAGGGATTGGTCCGCGGCGGCAAACAGCTTCTCCTCAAACACCACCGAGGGTATTCCGATGCTCTGCAGTTTCTGCAGGTTGTAGTCAAAATAGACCTTGCGGGCCTGCACCAGCGCCAGTGCGCACAGCGCGACCGTAACCGCGATCACAATCGCCGGACGCTGCAGCCAGATGTTTTCAATGCGCGCCCGGGTCTGGTCCTCGGTGGTTTGATGGTCAATGACATTCTGCCGACCGCGCAGCAGCAGCGCCGGCAGCATGGTCATCATCGGCACGAAGCAGAGCAACAACCCGCCGCCGCAAATAATGCCCATTTCCTGAATGCCCCGGAAATGGGTGAACGCCATGGCCAGAAACGCGCCCGCCGTGGTCAGCGCGCCGGTGAAAATTCCCTGCCCGGTAAAGACCATCGCCTTGGTCATCGCAGCCTCCTGCGTCCGGCCGTGCCGCAATTCCTCCTCGTAGCGCGTGATTAAATGCACGCCAAAGTCAATGGCCAGGCCGATGAGCATCGGCACGAACGTGATCGTCAGAACGTTCAAATGCCCGATGGTCAGCGTGGCGAACGCCAGCGTGTAAGCCAGTCCGATCACCAGGCAGATGTTCGCCTTGATGGGGCGGCCGGTTTCGTTGTAACCGTAAATGAAAATCAGCGCGCACAGGAACAGCGACACGATGCTGGCAATCGTAACGTCGGATTGCGACTGTTTCATCTCGTCATAGTCCAGCACCGGCTCGCCGATCAATCCGACATTGAGGCCGGGGACTTCATCCTGGGTTTGCCGGATGAGCTGGCGCAGACGTTCAATCGCTTCGCTGTTGAGCGTGTCGTTTGGCGCCCGCGCCCGCACCAGAAAAATCCGGCCCCGGTCGTAGGTGAGGTAGATGTTCGTTTCACTGCCGGCATTGAAAAGCGACGCGACGCTGGGCGACGGCGGCGTGCCGGCCATTTGCAAACTGTCGGTGGCCTGCCTCACGATGCGCGCCAACGCCGGCATGGCCTCAACCAAAGATTCGGTCCGGGCGTTGGTTTCACGCGGCGCGGTGCGGAAGTCCGTGTTGATTTGCTCAAAAAAGGAAACCAGATTCGTCGTCGGCGTAAACTGGCCGATGAACGGCAGGGCGTCATCGAGCTCCTTTTTCAGCCCGATCAAATCGTCCCGGGACGCGAACAGCAATGCCTTTGCCCCCATCACCGACAAACTCTGCTGGTAAAAAACGTCGGTGAACAAATTGGTTTCCGCCTGCATTTTCACGGCGATGCGCTCGACGAATTGCCGGTTTTTCTCAATGTTCCCGCTTTCCACGACCACCACCAGATCGTTGCCTTGCTGGGGAAACTCCTTTTGCAGCCGAAGGTAATTCTCCTGATTCTTATGGCTGGGACCCACCAGATTGTTCCGGTCCATGTCCGCCTTCAGGTAGCCAACGGTGTAAAGAACGCAGATCACGAACAACACCACCTGCGAATAAATGAACCACCGGGGATGACGAACCACCGCTGCCGTCAGCCTGGCCAGCAGTCGCGCAAGAACAGAATCGGCGCTTAATGCCTTCATGCTTCAGGCCGCCGCGCGGGGATTCATGCCTTCACCGCCTCGTTGGGGAAGTCAGCGTTGGAAAAGACTTCCTTCACGTCGTCGTGCTCCTCCAACGCCTCGATCAATTTGTTGACGGCGGCCATTCCGGCTTCGTCGGCAAGCGGCACCAGGATGGCAGGCAATGACGTGATTTCCGCCGCCTCGCATTTGATGTTCCTGGCTTCCATTTGTTTGTGGACGGCTTCAAAATTCGCCGGCTCGGTCAGGATCTCGTAGCCCTGCGGGTCGGCCTTGAAATCCTCGGCGCCGGCCTCGAGCGCCAGCTCCATCAGTTGATCCTCGCCCACCGCCTCCCGTGAGACAATGATCTGACCCTTGCGTTGAAACAAACGGCTGACCGAACCCGGTGTGGCAATGCTGCCGCCGCTTTTGGTGGCGATGCTGCGAATATCCGATGCCGTGCGATTGCGATTGTCCGTGCTCACCTCCACCAGCAGCGCCACCCCGTGCGGCCCGTAAATTTCATAGGTCAACTCATCAAAATTCGCGCCTTCACCGCCGCCGGTGCCTTTCTTGATGGCGCGCTCGATGTTGTCGCGCGGCATGTTTGCGGTGCGGCACTTGAACAGCACCATGCGCAGCCGCGGGTTCATGTCCGGATCGCCACCCCCGATTTTCGCGGCGATGGTGATTTCGCGGCCCAATTTGGAAAAAATCTTCCCGCGTTTGGCGTCAATGGCGCCTTTGAAGTGCTTGACCTTCGCCCATTTGCTGTGTCCGGCCATAACTAGTGCGACGCTTCCACATAAACCGCCGTGCCGTAACACAGCACTTCGGTGATGCCCGGCGCGATTTCCGTCGCGTCGTAACGCACGCCGACGACCGCGTTGGCGCCCAGCTCGCCGGCGTGGGTGAGCATCAGATTGAAGGCCTCCTCACGGGCGCGTTCGCAAAGATTGGTGTAGAGCGAAATGTTTCCGCCAAAAAGGCTCTGGATGCTGGCGCCGATGTTGCCGATGACCGAGCGTGACCGCACGATGATGCCGCGCACCACCCCAAACGATCTGGCGACACGGTAGCCGGGCAGTTCAAAGGTTGTGGTGGTTAATGGGTGTGTCAGACTCATGCTTTAATTGAACACGAACGCGCACGTCCGCAAAAGCGAAAAAACTTCCGCGCTCACGGTGAAAGCCAGGAAAATGCCGGCAGATTTCGCAACACGGTGAACAGGATGGCGATGACGAGAAACGCCCACAGCCCTTCCGGCGGCACAAAGGGCGCGACGGGCTGGTTGCGCCTTTTGCGCGCCGCGAACCAGGCGCCGCGCCCCGCCAGCGCCACCAGCGCCAAAATCACCAGTGCGTTGTCATGCAGCGCCTGCAAAACCCGCCCATGCAACAACTGATACACGGCGCGCGTTCCGCCGCAGCCGGGACAATTCAACCCGGTCAGTTGGTGAAACTTGCAGACGGGATAAAACCCGTGCGTGCTGGGATTGAAGAAATACAGCAGCGCGCCCGCGCCAACGATCGTCACGCCCATTACCACGACCGCGAACAACGTCAACGCGGGCGGTGTGGTGATTTTCGGCGGTGTCACTCGTGGTTCGGCACGCATGGTATCGGCTTAAAAAGTTCTAAAGTGCCACGCGACGTGCGGCGGATGAAGTGCCAGGTTGAACAGGAGCAATCCAACCCCCAAAATGAGACCCGCGGCTGAAAGAATGATCCCCGCTATGGCAATGCCTCGCCCCTCGTAAATTTCGGGATGCCGGTTGATTTGCGACAGCCCGATGAGCGAAAAGACCAGACCGAGAATATTGAACGGCAACCCGCAGCAGCACATCAGCGACAAAATTCCAAAAATCAATCCCGTCGTCGCAAACGAACTGGTCTTTCGCAACGGGCTGCCGGCGAGACCGGGTTTTGGCGCCCCAATCACCGGCGGAACCGCCGGCGCAAAATGATTCGCGAATTCCGGCAACATACCGAGCGGCTTCCATTCCGTCGTCCCCTCCACAAAGGTCTGCGTCTGCGCATTGGCACGGCCTTCGTTGATCCACTGTTTGAGCTGCCCGGCCGTAATGGGGCCGTATGATTTGCCGTCCGCTCCAATGATTCGATACATGGCGTGTCTTTCTTAAAAATCTGACAACCCGCTGTCCATTGCGTTCAGGAGGCCATTTGTAGCGTAATCGGCGACCATCGCAATTTTAAATCGGCGCTCACAAAACGCCGTCGCTGCTGCCCGAATCCGAGCACACACCGCGTTTGGCGGACATAATGAAATCGAGCATCGTTCGCGCCGGGTCGCTGGTAAAGGCTTTTTGCGCTTCGGCCAGCGCCGCGCGCAGGTTCTGTCCGCTGCGAAACAAAGCATGATACAGCCGCTTCAGTTCCAGGCGTTGTTCCGCCGTGAAACCGGCGCGGCGCAGCCCGACAATGTTCAGCCCGCAGAGCCCGTTCACCCGGCGCGCCATTGTGAACGGCGGCAAATCCTGGCTGATGGCTGAACCGCCTTGCATCAGCGCCAGCGTGCCCACCCGGCAAAACTGATGCACCAGACAGTTGCCGGAAATGAATGCGCCGTCCTGCACAACGGCGTGCCCCGCCACCATCGCGCCGCCCCCAAGAATCACGTGGTCGCCCACCACCGCGTTGTGCCCGACATGACAGTGAGGCGTCAGGAAATTGTGCGAGCCGACAATCGTTTCCCCCTCCGGCGTGTTTGCGCAATTCACAGTGACATGTTCCCGGAAACGGTTGTGGTCGCCGATGCGCAGCCGCGTCGGCTCACCGTGGTATTTCACGTCCACCGGCTCGTCCCCAATGACACAACCGGCGTGAAACCGGTTGTGCGTGCCAATCGTCGTCAGCCCCGTGAGGTAAACGAGCGGCCCGACGACGCAATCCGCGCCCAGCTCAACGCCTTCGTCAATCACGGCATGCGGCCCGACCCGGACGGTTGAGTCCAGTTTCGCCCCGGGGTGGATGATGGCGGTCGGATGAATCACAAATTCAAGGTGGCGGATTCAGCCGGATTGCCAAGTTCAAAAATGCCGCCGCCGGAAGGGGTAGTGCCCTGGTTTGGTTGTAGGGCACGACGTAAGGAGTGCTGGCCCAAACGACTCGTCACCTCGTCGCCTACAAATTAGGGCACTGCCCCGGAAGGGGCTTTGTGTTACAGCCCTTCGCTGCTAGATTAAATCGTCATGACCGGCGCAATCACAGGCAAACCCATCGGCCATCGGCCATCGGCCATCGCCCATTTGCCCGAACTGCTCGCGCCGGCCGGTGATTGGGATTGCGCCCGCGCCGCGGTTGAGAACGGCGCGGATGCGATTTATTTCGGCCTCGACAAATTCAATGCCCGGATGCGGGCGCACAACTTCACCGGGGCCGATTTGCCGGAGTTGATGGAATTTCTGCACCGCCGCGGCGGGCGCGGTTACGTGACGCTCAACACGCTCGTCTTTGAAAATGAACTCGCCGACGCCGAAAAATATCTGCGCGTGATGATTTCCGCCGGCGTGGACGCGGTGATTGTGCAGGACATCGGCATCTGCCGGCTCATCCGGCAGCTCTCCCCCGATTTTCCCATTCATGCCTCGACGCAGATGACCATCACGAGCGCCGCCGGTGTGGAATTTGCCCGCGAACTCGGCTGCAACCTCGTCGTGCTCGCCCGCGAATGTTCCGTCGCTGAAATCGAGAAGATACGTGGCCGCGTTTGTGAAAACGCAGATTCTGCGGTTGAACCAGACCGCGCTTTCACAAGCGCGGCGGCCATGCCTCTGGAAGTCTTTGTCCACGGCGCGCTGTGTGTCGCCTACTCCGGCCAATGTCTCACCAGCGAAGCCCTCGGCGGACGCTCGGCCAATCGCGGCGAATGCGCCCAGGCCTGCCGCATGCCCTACGAACTGATTTCCGACCACCAGCCAGTCCCGCTCGGTGATCGAAAATATCTGTTGAGCCCGCAGGACCTGGCCGGACTGGAAGTTCTGCCGGACTTGATCCGCGCGGGCGTGGCGTCGCTGAAAATCGAAGGCCGGCTCAAGTCGCCCGAATACGTCGCCAATATCACGCGCATTTACCGCAAGGCGCTCGATCAGCTTTGTAGGAGCCGACGTGAGGAGGATCACACGCAAAATCATCGCGTGGGAAAAAGTGAGCCTCCTTACGTCGGCTCCTACGACCGTTATGAAATGGAGATGGCCTTTTCGCGCGGCCTCCACACCGGCTGGTTCGGCGGCACCAACAACCAGCAACTCGTCCACGCGCGTTTCGGCAAAAAACGCGGCGTGTTCCTCGGTGAAGTGAAAAAAGTTCTACGCGACGCCGTGGTGGTTGGGCTCGAAGCTCCGCTGAAACTGGGCGATGGCGTGGTGTTCGATGCCGGCCGGCCGGAGGAAAATGAGGAAGGCGGGCGGGTTTATGAAGTCCACAGTCCACAGTCCACAGTCCAAAATCCCAAGTCAGTCGAACTGCGCTTCGGCCACGGTGACATTGATTTCTCATGTGTCCACGTCGGCGACAAATTATGGAAAACCAGCGACCCGGAACTGGACCGGCGGTTGCGTCAAAGTTTCGCGGGCGACACGCCAAGGTTCCAGCGACCCGTCGAAATCGAAGTGCATGGCGTTGCCGGCAAACCCCTCACGCTCATCGCGCACGATGAATTCGGAAATGTCGCCAGGGTCGAATCCTCCATGCCGCTGGCAAGGGCGGACAAGCAACCGCTGACCGGAAAGAAATTGCGCGAACAACTCGGACGACTTGGCGGAACACCGTTTAAACTCGGCGAATTGAAAAATGTTTTGAGCGGCAGCGTTTTGCTGCCGGTAAGCGAGTTGAACCGCCTGCGCCGCGAAATCGTCGGGGAGTTGGAACGACAACGCGCTCGGCCGAAACGGTGGGAACTCAATGATTGCAGCCGCCGGGGCAACGAGGCTCATTTTTCAACTCCATTTGGTCCGAGCCTCCTCACGTCGGCTGCTACAAATCCGGAACTGATTGTCCTCGTCCGCAACCTGCCCCAGCTTGAAGCCGCGCTGCGCTGCGGCGTAACGACGGTCTATTGCGAGTTTGAAGACCCCAAAAAATACCGCGAGGCGGTGCGACTATGTCGGGAGCCAAACACTGACAACCCCTCGACCCTCGACTCTCGACCTTCGTCCATTTTTGTGGCTCCCCCGCGCATCTTCAAGACCGGCGAGGAATGGACGCTGGAACAGGTGCGTTCCTGCAACGCGGACGGCTATCTGGTCCGCAATTACGATCACCTGAAGTTTTTTGCCAGCGACCGGCGCATCGGCGATTTCTCATTGAACGTGGCGAACCGGCTGGCGGCCGATTATTTCAAGAACCGGTTCGGGTTGGAACGCGTGACGGCGAGCTACGATTTAAATTTTCAGCAACTCGAAGCATTGTTGTCGGCTGCACCGCCGGAATGGTTCGAGGTCACCATTCACCAGCACATGCCGATGTTTCACATGGAGCACTGCGTGTTCTGCGCGTTTCTGTCCAGCGGCACCGATTTCCGGAATTGTGGCCGCCCGTGCGACCGGCACGACCTGAAGCTGCGTGACCGCGTGGGCGCGGAGCATCCGGTAAAGGCGGACGTGGGTTGCCGCAATACCGTTTTCAACGCGCTGGCGCAGACCGGCGCGGAATATGTGTCGCGAATGATTGAGCTGGGCGTGCGTCATTTCCGCATGGAATTTCTCAACGAAACGCCGGAGCAGGTGACGCGAACGATTGCCCAATATCGCCGCCTGTTGCGCGGTGAAATCAGCGGCACCCAACTCTGGCGCGAGCTGAAATTGTTCAACCAGCTCGGCGTCACCCGCGGACAGATTGGACGTGAAGCGTAAAACGTGAACCGTGACAGGCCTCTCACGCCTCACGTTTCAGGAGTAAAAATATCCCAGCTCGCGCAGCGATGCGTAATCCTTCGGCCGTTCCGCCGTCGCGCGGCCGATGATGACGTGGTCGAGCACTTCAATCTTCAAAAGCTGCCCGGCGCGGATCAAATCGCGCGTCACCTTGATGTCCGCCTCGCTTGGCGTCGGGTCGCCGCTCGGATGATTGTGCGCCAGCACCACGGCGGCGGCGTTGGCGGCAATGGCGGCTTTGAACACCTCGCGCGGATGCACCAGCAGCGTGTCAATCGTCCCATCGGTGACCGGCTCAACCCGGATCAGCCGGCGGCGCGTATTTAGCAGCAACACCTGGAGGGTTTCCACGTTCTTCACCAGGTTTTGCTCCCGCAGCAATTGAACGATGGCCTCCGGATTGTCGAGCACCGGCGATTCGCGCTGCAAATCTCCCGCCATTTTCCGCGCCAGCGCAAACGCGGCCACCAGCGTCACCGCCTTGTCGCGGCCAATGCCTTTGACTTGTTGCAAATCAGCGACCGATGCCTTTGCCAGCGCCCCCAGCGTGCGGTATTTGTTCAGGAGTTGTTTGCCGATTTCAACCGCGTTCGTGCCTTTCAAGCCGGTGCGCAGCAGAATCGCAATCAATTCCGCGTGGCTCAAGGCGTCCGCGCCGTGCTCGACCAGCCGTTCGCGTGGACGCTCGCTAACGGGCTGGTCCTTGATGCGAAGGCTGTCGGACATGAGTAAATTTTATCCTGCACGGCGGGAAAATCACGCGGAAAAATCATCACGCAACTTTTCTGGACAAATCATTATGCCGCGCGCGAAGTCAAAATCATGAAATGGGGCAAGCGACAAAACGTGCCGTCGCTTAAGAACGGGTCGTAAATCCTAATTCCCCTTTCACTCTCTTTCGCGTTTTTCCGCTTTCGCTCCCGTCATTGTTCCGCTCCGGCACGACAAATCTGTGTTTCATCTGTGTTCATCTGTGGCTAAAATTTCCACAGGCATGGAACCGCCGCGCACCCAGAACGATTCACTCACAACCTCGCAACGGCAGGCCGTTGCCGCGCGCGGCAACGTGCTGGTCATGGCCGGCGCAGGCACGGGCAAAACCCACACACTCGTTGAGCGTTGCCTGGATTGTCTCCGCCATGAATCGCCGCCCGCGTCGCTCGACGAGCTGCTCGTCGTCACGTTCACCGACGCGGCGGCGGTGGAAGTCCGCCGGCGCATCCGGCGCGGATTGGAGAAGGAAATTTCCACCCGGCCCGGTGAAGAACACTGGGCCAAACAACTCGCGCTCTTCGACACCGCGCCCATCGGCACGCTGCACAGCTTTTGCCTCAAGCTCGTGCGCGAACATTTTTACGAACTCGGCCTCGACCCGCAACTGGCCGTGCTCGACGCCGGCGAGGCGCGCCTGCTCGCGGAGGAAACACTGGACGAACAGTTTCAAGCGCATTACGCCGGACAAACCGGACATTCCGTTGCCGCGCAAAATCTCATTCAAATTTATGGCAACGGCGACGAACGCCCGATCCGCGCGATGCTGCTGCGATTGCATCATTACGCCCAAACCCGGCCCGACGCCAGTCGCTGGCTCGCGGAGCAAATCGCGCGGTTCGCGTCGCCGGAGCCGGTGGAATGGCGCGAATGGCTGGGCAAGGCCATCACCGGCTGGCGCGAGGAATGGCTGCCGGTTTTGGAAAACCTCGGAGCGCCGGCCTCCGGCGCGCCGGCGGCGAATGAGAAGGCCGCCGAATTGGCGGCCATTCTGTCGCGTTTGGGGAACCCTGATGATTCTCAAAGCGCGCCCGAAGTTTTGAGACAAATCATTTCCGCCGACGGCAACTGGCCGCCAAAACGGAAAACCGTCCTGCGGAAGCCGCTGGAAGATTTCTTTGCCGACGCCGCGTTTTTGCAGTCGCTCCTGCCGGCGGAAAACAGCCGCGATCCGCTGGCCGAGGACTGGGACTGGATTCGCGGCCACATGGGCACACTCCTCCAACTGGCGCAGGAATTCGGGGAAGGATTCGCCAACCGGAAGCGTGCTGATGGTGTTCTGGATTTTCATGACTTGGAACAATTTGCGTTGAAACTGCTTTGGAATTCCTCCGCCAACAAACCGACAGCCGCCGCCGAACATTCGCGCAAAAATATCCGGTTCGTTTTCGTGGACGAATATCAGGACATCAACGCCGCGCAGGACAAAATCATCCAGGCGTTGGGCCGCGACGAAGGGTGGGGCGAGCCTGCCGGCGAGCCGTCAAAAGCAGCCGGGCTTGAATCTACTGACGGCTCGCGAGAACGCCCGCCCCACCGGGCCAACCGTTTCCTCGTCGGGGACGTGAAGCAGAGCATCTACCGCTTCCGGCTGGCCGATCCAACGATTTTTCGCCGTTACGCCGACGAATGGCATGGGAAAAACGGCCGGGTCATCCCGCTCACGGAAAATTTTCGCAGCCGCGAGGGTCTGCTCGGTTTTGTAAATTCCGTTTTTGAGCTGCTCATGCGCGCGGAGGTTGGCGGCGTGGATTACGACGCGGGGGCGCGGTTGCAATTCGGCGCGCCGGAACACCGCGCGGCTCTCGGCCTGGCC
>Ga0265338_10003765_pt1 | contig 21073 bp, 15 predicted proteins | sample 42126metaG_FD_193579 | JGI IMG/M metagenome (GOLD analysis project Ga0265338, IMG submission 193579) | Rhizosphere microbial communities from Carex aquatilis grown in University of Washington, Seatle, WA, United States - 4-21-26 metaG | ecosystem: Host-associated > Plants > Roots > Rhizosphere... | reverse complement strand
CGCTTGCATGGCAAATTGGTGCATATGGATCTGCCGGTGCTGAACTCGGCGGACACAGAGAACCTGATGAAGGCCATCACCTCCGAGGCCCACATCCAGAAGGTCCGCGAGCAGGGCGGTACGGATTTTGGTTTTGCGTTCGGCGAGGCCGCGCGGTTCCGCGTCAGCGTGTTCAAGGAGCGCGGCAATTACGGCCTCGTGTTGCGGCAGATTCCCAACCGGCTGATGAGCCTGGAGCAAATCGGGCTGCCGCCGTCCATCAAGGACCTGCTGTTTCGTCCGCGCGGGCTGGTTCTGGTGACGGGACCGACCGGTTCCGGCAAGACCACGACCCTGGCGTCGATGATCGACATCATCAACACCGAGGAAGATTGCCACATCATCACGATTGAAGACCCGATTGAGTATTATCACCCGCACAAGAAAAGCATCGTGACGCAGCGGGAAGTAGGCGTCGATGTGCCCGATTTTGCCGAAGCGTTGCGCCGTGGGTTGCGCCAGGATCCCGATTGCATCCTCGTTGGCGAAATGCGCGACCTGGAAACGATGGAAGCGGCCATCACCGCGGCGGAAACAGGCCACTTGGTCTTTGCCACCTTGCACACCACAGGCGCGGCCCGCACGGTCGACCGTATTGTGGACGCGTTCCCGACGGACCAACAGGAACAGATCCGCACGCAATTGGCTTCCTCGATCATCGCGGTGATTTCGCAGGTGCTGTTGGTCCGGGCCGACACCAAAGGCCGCGTGGCATGCTTCGAGATCATGATCACGACACCCTCCATCCAGGCGTTGATCCGCGACAACAAGACCTTTCGCATCACCTCCGACATCCAGACGGGCGCGAAGTACGGCATGGTGACGCTGGACTCGAACCTGATGGCCTTGTACGAGCGGGGATTGATCAGCTACGGTGATTTGATCACGATCGCGCAGGATCCGCAGTCCATCGTCGCGAAGTTGCAAGGGGAAGGAGGAAAGCGCTAGGCCATGTTTGAAGGTGAAGGCCCAATACTATCCGAGTTGGTCCGTGAGCGCAATCTGCTCAGCGCGGAGCAGTTTCACGAGATCGAGGAAGAGCACGAGCGCACCGGCAAATCGCTCTCGCAAATCATGGTCGATTTCGGCCTGGTCAACGAAGAGCAGTTGTTACGCGCCGTGGCCGAGTATCTGAGCCTGGAGTACCTCAATCTGGACGATGTGGATTTGAGTCAGCCGATACTACGAACCATGCCATCCAGCGTGGCCCGAATGTACGGCGCGGTACCCGTCGCCGTGAATGGCAACACGGTCACCGTGGCCGTCATCGACCCGTACAATCCCCAACTCGTCGGCGAACTCGCGTTCATTCTGGGCAAGGACGTGCAAATTGCGGTCGCGCCCACGAAGCAGATCGAAGAGGCCATTCAGAAGTACTTTGGGGAAGAGAGTGAGTCCCTAAAGGATGTGTTGACGGACATGGAGTCCCAACTTGCGTCCGCCGACACCATTGAGACGGCGACCAAGACCGGCGGAACGGCGGCGTTGGAAGAGTTGGCGAGCCAGGCTCCCATCGTGCGATTCGTGAACCTGATTCTGTTCCAGGCAATTCAGGACCGCGCCAGCGACATCCATTTCGAACCGTTTGAAGACGAATTCAAGGTCCGCTATCGCGTAGACGGCGCGTTGTATGAGATGACGCCGCCGCCCAAACATCTCGCGTTGCCGGTGATCTCGCGCGTCAAGGTCATGTCCAATTTGAACATTGCCGAGCGCCGCATGCCGCAAGACGGACGCATCCAGTTGAATATCGGAGGACGGCAGGTGGATTTGCGCGTGTCGACTCTGCCCACGCAGTATGGGGAATCGGTGGTCTTGCGCGTGCTGGACCGCTCCGTGGTCAACCTCCAGATGGAGAGTTTGGGAATGCCGTTGGAACTTCTGGAGCGTGCCAAGGAGGTCATCAAGGTCCCGAACGGAATCTTTATCGTTACCGGGCCGACGGGATCTGGGAAGACGACGACGCTCTATTCATGCCTGAGGCGCATCAACACGATCGATTTGAAGTTGCTCACGGCGGAAGACCCCGTGGAGTATGACATTGAGGGCATCATGCAAGTGCCGATCAACGATGCCATCGGCCTGACGTTCGCGCGCGCCCTCCGATCCTTCCTCCGCCAGGATCCCGATGTGATCATGGTGGGTGAAATGCGCGACTTGGAGACCGCGCAGATTTCCATTCAGGCATCCCTCACGGGTCACCTGGTGTTTACGACGCTGCATACGAACGATGCCGCGGGAGCGGTCACCCGCATGATCGACATGGGAGTCGAGCCGTTTCTCATCAGTTCCACCCTGCAAGCGGTGCTGGCGCAGCGGCTGGTGCGCACAGCCTGCAAGAAGTGCCGGGTTGCCTATGAGCCGACGGAAGCGGTATTATCGGAATTGGGGCTGACGAAGGAAGACACGCAAGGCCGGCCATTTTATTACGGCAAGGGCTGCGCGGAGTGCAACGAGACCGGGTACCGGGGCCGCAAAGGATTGTTCGAACTGATGATCATCTCGGAGCCGATTCGCGAATTAATCAACCAGCGGGCGCCGTCGGGAGTGATTCGCGGGCGGGCGCTGGAATTGGGAATGAGGACACTACGGGAAGATGGTATTCGCACCATTCTTGACGGTGAGACGACCGTGGAGGAAGTTCTCAAGTATACATAACAGCACGGGTCACCACCGCGATGTGGACGACCGGTGTGGAGGTTGGTTATGGCAAAATTCAGCTATGTAGCATTGGATCCGCGCGGGAAGGAGATCACGGGCGTTCTGGAGAGTGAAAGCTCCACGGCGGCCGTCAGCCGCATCCGCGAGATGGGATATTTCCCCACCAACGTCGCGGAGGCGGACAAGGTATCATCCAAGAAGAAGGGCAAAACCTCGGGGCCTGCGGCGCCAGCCGGGGCCAAAGCCGGCGCTAAGAAGGGCTTTGGGTCGATGGACCTCAAGTTCTTTGGCTCCGGCAAGGTCAAGTCCAAGACGTTGACGGCGGTTACCCGGCAATTGGCGACACTGATCGATGCTGGCTTGCCATTGCTGCGCGGTCTTGACGTGCTCCGTAAAGGCGAGAAAAACGCGACGCTGAAACGCACACTCCAACAGTTGGCTGATAGCGTGGAAGCCGGCAGTACCTTCAGTGAAGCGCTGGCGCAGCACCCAAAGATTTTCAACCGCCTCTACGTCAACATGGTCCGGGCTGGCGAGGCGGGCGGTGTGTTGGATGTCACCCTGGGGCGTCTCGCGGATTTTCAAGAAAAGGCGCAGAAGATCAAAGGCAAGGTCATTTCCGCGATGGTATACCCAACGGTGGTCATCGTGGTTGCCTTGGGAATCGTGTGTTTCCTGATGATCGTGATCGTCCCCAAGTTCCAGGAAATTTTCACCGATCTTCTCGAAGGCGCGTCGCTACCGCCCCTGACGCAGTTTGTCATGGAGGTCAGTAATATTGTGCAGCATCAGGCGTTGCTTGTCGTGGGGGTTGTTGTCGCGCTGTGGATCTCGGTCAAGTCGATCGGCAAGACCGTGAAGGGAAGGTTTTATATCGACAAGCTCAAATTGCACGCGCCGATGTTCGGGCAACTGATTCGCAAAGTCGGCATCGCCCGGTTCTCGCGCACGCTGGGCACCCTCATCGCCAGCGGCGTTCCGATTTTACAGGCCCTGAATATTGTGCGTGAAACATCGGGCAACGCCGTTATCGCAAAAGCGGTGTCGCAGGTGCATGACTCGGTGAAGGAAGGCGAGCGGATCGTCCAGCCGTTGGAGGCGTCTGGGGTATTCCCGCCAATGGTTATCAGCATGGTGGACGTTGGAGAAGAGACGGGTGCTTTGCCTGACATGTTGATGAAGGTGGCCGACGTCTATGATGATGAAGTGGACAACGCGGTCGGGGCGATAACGTCGTTGCTGGAACCGATTATGATCGTGTTCTTGGCGGTCATCGTCGGCACGATCGTGATCGCGATGTTCATGCCCTTGATTGCAGTCATCGGCAAGTTGGGCGGTTAATAATTTCCGGGTGTTCGGGATTCGAACTGGAGACGGCAGCTTCGCGCCAGCGTGGCTGCCGCTTCAGTTTCCGGCAAAAAGATCCCTGGTTCCTTCCGGTTCCGGCACGCGTTCCAACTCTGCCAGCAGTGATTTGAAACCGAAACGGCGATACAGTGGCGCGAGGGCCGTGTTGTCGGGTGGGAGAACCTTCAGCGCTTCCAGGCTCGCAGGCAGAGGAATGTTCGTCTGCAGGGTGATGAGTTGCCGATTGGCGAGCAACCTGTCCGCCGATGCGACCAGGCTATCGCGTAGCTTTGGTTTGGCAACCTCGGAGACGTGCGCCAGGAGATTGTCCAGCGTACCATAGAGTTGCAGTAATTGAGCCGCCGTCTTCTCGCCGACCCCTGGAGCGCCGGGAATGTTGTCGACGGCATCACCGAGCAGACTGAGAAAATCGACAATTTGTTCGGGGGCAATGCCGAACCGTGCCCGAACAGCCGCGGAATCAACAGTGATCGTCTCCTTGGCATCGGGGCGGAGAAGCTGGATGTGCGGCCCCACGATCTGCATGAAATCCTTGTCGTTGCTGGCAATGAGAACATCGCTGCCCGCGCGCGCTGCCTGGACGGCCAACGTGGCGATGATGTCGTCGGCTTCCTCCCCGTCCATCTCCACAATGGGCACGCGCAGGCCCTGTAGAATTTCACGAATGGCAGGAAGTTGCTTGTCGAGGTCTGGCGGAGTAGGCGGGCGCTGTGCCTTGTAACTCGGGAGCAGGACGAGGCGCTTGCGGGGGGCGCCGAGGTCGAACACGGCCGCGTGGTGGGAGGGAGCGCGATCGGCGACAAGTTTCCTGAGCATCTTCGTCAGGCCATAGATGGCGTTCACCGGTTCACCATCGGGGCCTGTCAGGGTGCGAATGGCGTAAAACGCGCGGTAAATCAACGAATACGCGTCGTAGAGAAGCAACGTGTCAGCCATTGTGACCGCGAGGATACCATGAGGTTGGAGACAAAACAACCCAGCCTGACGCCGATGCGTAAGGCTGGGTTGATGGAATGGAGGCAGCCGTTAACGGGCGCTGGCGCTCAGCGGAGTGCGATGAATCGGGTTTCCGGCCGGGTCGATCAGCCGAGCGGTCACGAAGATCAGCAGATTACTCTTGGTGCGCTGCGTGACCTTCGAGCGGAAAAGGCGGCCAAGCATGGGGATGTCGCCGAGAAACGGAATCTTGTCATCAAGCTTCTGGAGATTTTCAAGAATGAGACCGCCCAGGACAACTGTTTGGCCATCCCAGATCACCACGCTGGTAACAACGTCACGGGTGGAAAACAGCGGCTGCTTGATGTCGTTGGGAACGGAGATGCCGCCCGAAACGATGGTGCTGCCGTAATTGATAAATCCAAGGAAATCCGTGACTTGGGGAATGAGGGTCAAGTTAATCGTATAGCCATCCGCTCCCACCATCGGCGTCACGTTGAACACCACACCGACCGGTCGACTGGCAAACGCAGTCGGGGTCGAAGGCGTGACTGCGGGTTGCGTGGCCACCCCACCGGTGCCGGAGGTTGTGCCGGCCACCACGGTGGCGGGGGTGTACGTCGTCGGATAGATGAATTCCTGGGCAACGCGGATTTGCGCCTGCGCGCCGCTGATCGTGGTGACCTTTGGCGCGGAGAGGACATCAGCACTCTTCTTTTGGGACAGTGCTTGAATGACCAGTTGTAATTGCGGGTTTGTCAGAATCCCTTTGACGGTGGCCACCGTGTCGTTGAGGTTTCCGACCGAGCCGAAACCATTAGCTGCGAGGAGCGAATCGATGGCATTACCCTGGATACTGCTGGCGTCCCGCAGTCCGCCCGAGACTGTGTCCGACTGATTCGGAGTAGCCGCGCCTGTTTCGAAAACTGTCAGAGGGTTGCCACCGTTGGCGGCGAAGCTGCCAAAGGTCTTTTGGCCCACGGACCACTGGAACCCGAGTTCATCGAGATCGTTCTGCGAAATCTCGACGAACTTGGCTTCGATTTCAACCTGGGTGGGAATAGCATTGAGCACTGACAGGACGCGGTCAAAAGCCTCGAGGTTCTCAGGAGTATTGCGGACGATAATCGTGCTGGTGCGCGCGTAGAACAGAAGAGCGGAACCCGGAGGGAACTGCACGCCGGCGTCGACAAAGGCTTGCTTGATCTGATTGCTGCTCTCGACGGAAATACTGGTGTCGGGAAGAACAGTCGACGGTCCGGATTGGACCAACGGCGTGGACTGGGCAGCGCCGCCGCCTCCACCACCAGAGGTCTGTTGCGTCTGCTGCGTGGCGGCCGGCCGATTCGTGACTTCCAGAAACGGTATAAACACACCCGGGTTCACCGGGTAGGTGCGCGTGACCATATCGCCCGCGGGTGCGTCAATTGGCAGGACAATCACGGCGCTGGATTCGATGCGGTACTTCAAGTTGGCCAATGTCGTTACATATTTCAGTGCATCGATCAACGGAACGTCGCGCAAGGATAGCGTGATCTTGCGGCCTTCTGGTGACTCGCCTCCGGCCGTAGCGCCGGCTGTTTCCCCAGTCGTGGGGCCGGGCGTGGGGGGCGTGGCTGTCGGGGGGGCAGGTGGTGTGGCTCCCGGTGTCGCTGACGGGGCGGCGATACCGCCGCTCAAGACGATGTTGACACCGACTTTATCGGGGTCAAGACGACGGCTTTCTTCGCTGAGGAAGGTGACGACGTCGCTGACAACGGCCTCGCGGTAATTGATCTCGGGAATAATGATCTTGTTAAGCTTTTCGGTGATCTTCTGCTGGCGAAGAGCCTCGTTGGCGATCGGGCCGCTTGCGGAGCCTTCTTTGGGAGCTCGCACGTCACGGCTGATGGGCGGCGCCCAGGAATCGGCTACTTCCCAGAGTAGATGTTCGCGGGATGCGTCCGCAGTCGCGTGGGCGGCTTCCGTGCGCAACCGGTCCACGGACTTAAGCATGGTTGCCGCGTCCTCGTTATACGTGTCGATAAGCAGGATCTGCTGGAACCGTTGTTCGGCCTCGTCGTACTGGCCCGAGTTCATGAGGATCTTGCCTTCTCGAAACAGCTTCTTGATCTGGTCTTTTTTGGCGACAAATTCCGGCGTTTCGTCCAGCTGGGGGCTCGTGGGGGTCGAGGGTTTCACGCCCACGCTCACCCCGGTTTCGATTCGTTTGACCTTGATGAGCATGTCCTGGGCGGTGCGGTTCGTGGGGTCGTAATCGAGCGCTTTGTGGGCGTACTGGAGCGCGGTGGTGTTGTCGCCGTTACGGAAGGCTGTCTCCGCGAGGCGGTTATAGGAATCGGTCAACCCGTGCAACGCCCGGTTATAGTCGATGTCAGTCGCCGGGGCACGAGGCAGGAGCTTGATGGCCTCCTCGAGTTTGACGACGGCCTCGGCGTACTTGCCGGCATAGTAGAGTTTTTCGCCCTGATTCATCAAATTCTTGGCGGTCACCTGTGCTTCCTGCCGGCGGACAAGTTCGTCTCGGGCGGCCTGTTCAGCGGTCGAAGAACTGGCGGATGCGGGTGCGGTCTGGGCAGCAGGCAGGTCACCGCAGGCGACCAAACATGCGATCCCGGTGAGCAACACCAGTAAGAATTTTGTCATAAGCTGTTCTCCGTTCCGTTCGCGAACCTTCGTGGGCTGCGTATCTCGGCGCATCATCATTAGACGAACCATCAGATCTGAGTATTTGTTGTAAGTGTGACTACTGCTGGGATTTAATGATGTGCTGCTCCTGCGTTTGCGTATCAACGATTACCATCCGTTTTGGATCACTGTCAACGACAATGTCAATGACCCGGTACGTCCGGCGTTGGCACTCGATCAACTGTCCGCGACGATAGTCCCCGGACGGGCCAGTGGCAGTACAGCGCACTTGGGCCACCGGCTCCTTCTCTTCAGCTTCTTGCCCGAGAACGAGGACGACAGGGTTGTCTCCCGCATGCTGGACTGTAAGTTCCGACATATCCTTTTCGTGCATGCCGCCGAACGAGGGATCGTTCACTGTTGCCGACTTCTTCTCAAACTTTACGATCCGGTACCCCGTGTCCTCATAGTGGTCCTTGATGCCATCGCCCACGGCACGGGTGAAAAATGTGCGATTGCGAAACTGGAAGTTGATCTGGAAATTATAGCCCTGGTTCGTGGAGGCATCGTACGAATAGATCTTGAACAACAGTTTGAAGGGCAAGCGTGACGCCTTCATGAGAATGACAGGAAATTCATTCGAGCCAGGGAACGGTATGATCGGCCCGACGCTGAGCGGCTTGAACATGTCCACGGACGCATTCGTCCACAACGGAGGTCGAGCCAAAGCCTGGAGCGAGTTAGAATAGGACTCCACCGTGACGCGAGGCACCGGCGCAGCCTTGGTGACAGTCGCCGGGGCGGGTTCGGCGTTCAGGTCGCCGATTTTCAACGCCAGAAGGATTGCCGAGACAATCAATGCCACCAGCGCAACTGCCAGCACGATTTTCTCATAATGTTTCTTCAGGAAATCCATGTTCGTCTTTTCGGTCTGGCATCACGCGCCGGGTTTACCTGCTGCCGCCTGGGGGGGTTGATTGGTGGAGAATTCGATCAGGTCGATGCGCATGGTCACGGACAGGTGCGCAAGTTTCATAGGCGTCGGCGCTGCCGGCGCGGTTGCAGGAGCGGGACTTGCCGTCGGTGACGATATGGACGGCGCTTCGCCGACTACTTTCACGGATCTCACGGCAAAGAACCATTCCGACGCCGTAAGGCTGTTGAGGAATGCACGGAGCGCTTCGCCTGTGCATGTAAACTGAAATTCGAATGGCAAGACCTGGTACAATGCCTTGGGGTCGTTATTGACCGGCATATCGAAGGCTTCGGTACTGTTACCGCCGCCCGGCTCGGCCTCCGAATGCCGAATCTGGTTGATTTCCTCGACATGGCTTGACATCAGCAGCAGGCTGATATGCTCGATCGCGTGCAGTTGCTTGACCAACAGTGTCAGGACATTTTTGGTCTCTTCGTCAGAAAGGCCCTTGGCGGGTAGCTGCGGCGGCGGCCCGGCATAGCGGCCAAAACCGAAGGCGAATCCTTCCGCCACTTTGACATTGTTGTTTGTGGCGGCTTGGCGAAGGCGGGAAACCTGCGAGGCCATCTGTTGGAGGAACGTCACAGGCCGCAAATCCGCCTGGGTGGGGATTTGGCTGCGACCGACCGTCGCCAGAAGCTGCTGGTAGAGGTGGTCAACCTCCTCCCGCTGCTTCTTGAGGAGATTGATATTCTCCTGTGAAGGCGTCGGCTTCTGTGTGGAAAAATGGTCGTACTGCGATCGCTGTTCCTCCAAAGTGGTGTCGACTTCGGCACTCTTGGACGCGGCGCTTTGCCACAACCAAATCAACCCCCCGAGAACGATGAGAAAGGCCGCAATAAAGCCGATAATCACCGCATTCTGTTTTAGCCACTTGATGTTCATGTCACATGGGGATCGGTTTTGACAACGCCGCTCGTATGGTGAAAGTGAAGAACTCCCCGTGCGATGTCGGGTCCGGCGGCACGTCGATCACCACGCCCGCCTTGTCGTAGAACTGCGATTGGCGCAAGCTCTTGGCAAAATCGTCCACCAACGAAATGTCGCGCTCGGGGTTCTCCGTCGAGTGAATACCCGCGCCTTCGATGCGTATTTCGCCAAGGCCTTTGCCCCCGCCTGCTGCGGCAGCAGTGCTGCCCCCGCCGCCAGCCGGGGGGGGAGGCGGTTCGGGTGGTTGGCCTTCCTCTTCGCCACGACCACCGCGTCCGCGCCCGATGGGCTGTTGTGCGGTGCGGGGCGGCGGCGCCGGTCGGCCGCCGCCTCCTGGTACCCCGCCAGCCTCCGGCTGGACGGGTGTAAAGGAGACGATCCAGAGGTTCGAACTAAGACGCAGGTTGAGATCTTGGAGCAACTCGGGCCACAGCGACCGTTGGCTGACCAGCGATACTATCAGGTCGGCCTTGCCAGTCACTTCTTTGAGGCCGTCGTTCTCATGCGAGAGCTTCTGGCTCAGGTTGCTCAGGTTATTGACCTTTTCTTGCAGGTCCTGAAGCTGGCGTGACTTGAGGTCGACCGTCTTGTGTGTATACCCGAGCATGCACAGCGGAATCAGCAGCACGGCGGCGGCTGCGCCGGCGAGATACGGCCGCTTTTGCTCCATCTGCTCGCGGTTGCGCGCCGTCTTGGGAAGCAGATTGACCTCGATCGGGCACTCGGCGTTCTTGCGCAATCCCAACCCGACCACTTCACCGAAGAAGTGGGCGCAGCGAGCCAGGTCTTCCCGCGACAGATGCGGGTCGATGTCCACGTTGCGGAAGGGGTTGAAGTATTCGATGTCCGTCTGGAGTTTTTCCTTAAAGAAGCGGTCCGTGTAGGGGATGATGGAGCTGCCGCCCGAGAGTAGGGCCCGCGCGGGAAGGCTGCCGCCCTGTTGTCCCTTGTAGAAATTCACCGACCGGGCAATCTCCGCATGCAACCGCGTCATCACGTTGCGGATGATCTTGCTGACGCGGGCCTGGGTTTCATTTTCAGGTTCCTCGTAGGCGCCGCCAAGGGCGACAAAGCCGTACATCTTCTTCATGTGCTCGGCTTCGAGGAAGGGCACGCTGAACTCCGCGGCGATGCTCTGCGTAATGGCGTTGCCGGCGATCGGGATCGAGCGCGAGAAGACGCGATTCTGTTCGATGAACAGCAAATTGGTGGTGCGCGCCCCGATATCCACGATCATGGTGCAGCCTTCCAGATCGCCATAGTTGTAACGGACGGCGTTATATAGCGCCATCGGCGCCACATCCACGACATCGGTGCGCAGGCCGGCGGACTCGACACCTTCGGTCAGTTCCTCGATGATATCGCTCTTGATCGCGAGAAGGACAACCTCCAACTCGCCCTGCGCGTTGCTGCCGAGCAGTTGATAGTCCCAGATGACTTCATCGATGGGGAAGGGGACATTCTGTTGGGCTTCGTACTGGATGATCTGCGCGACCTTCGATTCGTCGACGGGTGGTAACTTGACGAACCGCGTGAAGACCGACTGTCCCGAGACGCTGAACGCGACATTCGTGGCCTTGATGCTTTTCTCGCGCACGACATTGCGGACGGTCGACACGATCAACGCCTTGCGGTTCTCCTCGTGATCGGGGTCGATGCCGAGGTCGGCAAAATTGAAATTGGTGAGCCGCAGCCCGTGGCCTTTGGCCACCTGGAACTCACCAACCTTGACTGTCGATGCGCCGATATCCAGCGCCAGAATTCGCTCGGAGCCTAACATTTGTTATAACCGTACATGGGTTATTTGCGTTGGCCTCTTGGTTGGGGCGTCAGTTTGAGAGCCTCATAACGATTGCCGAATTCGCGTTCGCAGGAACGCCAGCAAAACTGAGAGGGGTACGTATCAGAATCGCGACTGATACTGCCTGCATCAATATGGTCTTTCGATACCTCATTTATTACCCCTACAGGAATGCGACGCATCCCCATCTGCCAAGGAATTCTCCCAATGCAAACTGTAAAGAAGCCTGCCACATCGGTCAACAGCAAAAGCAGGTGCCGGGAACCTCGCCCGTGAGGGTACGGGCATATTTGCTGCTATTTCAGGCAGGTGCATGTGTCCCCGAGGTAAATTCCATACCCTTGCACTGCCTGAAGTGTGCTGGCGGGGCGGTCGCGTTGTCCTTATGGCAGGCGTCATGGCCGTGCTTTCCGGTTGCGGGCGGTCCCCCACGTCAGAAGACGAGAAGAACATCCAAACCGCCGCATTGATACGCCCGGAGCGGCCCACTGTCAATCCGCTTGTTGCCGACGCCTCCCGTCCCTTGACTGCGGACGAACTGGCCCGCAAGAGTCAGCTGGAATCGGAACTCGCCGCGGAACGTCCCACGCAGCGGCTCAAGCTTCGCGACGGTCGCGTGCTTGATGGCCGCATTGTTTCCGAAACGCTGTCGAGTATTCGTTTCCGCGACGGGTTTGGGTACTCGGGCTATTCGGTCGAGTCCTACCGGCGGGCCAACGTGCTCGGGGTGGAAACACTGCCCGCGGCCTCGTTCCAGGTGTCGGCGCAGGATGTGCGTTTCAGCGCGGAGTTTCCGCAATTCCATTTCGTCAAGAGTCCGCCGTACACGATTGTCACGGACGAATCGTACGGCGAAGTCCAAAAGATCCTCGGGGTCCTGACCAACCTGCGGGAACAGTTTCGCAGTACCTTCGGACCGTTGATCAAACAGGACGCCGAACTGCAGGGCATCCACGTTGTGTTCTTCGGCTCGGATGAGTCGTTCCGCCACTACGCGTTGCGGGCGGCGCCATTCTTTATCAACAGCGCGGGCTTCTTCTCCTCGGGCGAGAATCGCCTCGCGTTGCTCAACCAGCTTGGCTCTTCCCATTACGCGCAGGCGCGGAACCATCTGGATGAGCGCGCCCGCGCTTTCGATGGAAATTCCGACGCGGGCCAACAACTCGCCACGCTCCGCTCCGATATCACATCCGAGGCGAAGTCCATCAACGAACGCGTGATCCGCCACGAAGGCGCACACCAACTTTTTCACGCTTATCACATCCAATCCCGCTACGGTCTGGAACCGACCTGGCTCACGGAAGGTCTCGCGCAATACTGTGAAACGCCCGACATCGGCCACTACCACACTGTGCTGGCCGACCGGGTGATCCGCGCGCGCAAGGCCGGCCGGTTGCTGCCCTTGAAGACCCTCCTCAACCATCGCGATGCGTCGGGCTTCTTCGCGTTCCACGAAGGCGATATTGAACTGGCCTACGCGGAGAGTTGGGCGCTGGTCTACCGCCTGATGCAGGACGATTCCCGGGCGAAATTCTTCGATTACCTGAAATCGTACCGCGACATTCCCGGCGATCGCGCGGCGGCCGCCATGGAACAGGTTCCGCCGGAGACTTTGTTGGAAGCACATTTAAAAACCGATTTCAACTCACTGGAACGCCAATGGGATTCTTATATAACCCACATGTAATTCGCCGGATCGTTGTCTACGGCGGGTCGTTGATGCTGCTGTTTATCGTGCTGCTGTTGGGGCGCGGATTCGGGCAGAACGTCCCCCATGCGGGTCAATCGTCGCCTCTGCTCTTTGACCGTATCCAATACGCGTTGCTGGGACACGCCGCGGGCGCGAGGAAACTGTCGGAGATCGAGGCGAATGCCAAGCTTCGCAATGGAATTACCGAGGGGGATGCCAATCAGGGCAGCGGTAGTTCCGTGCGCGACAAGCAAGTCGTCTACGCGTCCGCGCGCGATATACCGCCGCGCGACGACGCGGGCCGCCCCAACTACGTGCCCGGCCAGTTGGTCGTCCGGTTTCACGGCGGCGTTCCCCATCACCGTCAGGACCAAATCGTCGACGAACTGGGCGCCCGCATCCTGCGCACGCTCGATGCCCGCCGCGGCGAATATCTCGTCGTCTTGTCGGGCGGAGTCTCGGTGCCCACCGCCGCGGAACAATTCGCCAGGCTTCAGGAGGTCGATTACGCCGAGCCAAACGTCCTCCATTACATCAACCACATGCCCAACGACCAGTTGTACTCCTCGTACGACAGCCAGCCCACCGAACTCCAGCGCTGGGTCTTCAACGGCATGGGCGGTGATTCGAATATCGACGCGGAAGCCGCCTGGGCCATCACCACCGGCAGCACCAACGTCGTCATCGCCGTCATCGACACGGGCGTCGCGATCCATCACCCCGACCTCGCCGCCAACATCTGGACCAATCCGTACCAGGCCGAGGATGCCGCCAACGGTTACACGAACGCCGTTCATGGCTGGGACTTCTACAACAACGACAACGACCCCGACCCTGACCTGGGCGATGGCACCAGCGGCGACGGCGACACGTTCCACGGAACGTTCGTGGCGGGCGTCGCGGCGGCGGTGTCCGACAACAACCTCGGCGTCGTCGGCGCCAGTTGGCATAGCAAAATCATGCCGCTAAAAGTTTTCACGAACACCGGCGGCGCACCGTCCGCCGCCATCGTCGACGCCATTCGCTACGCCGCCGACCACGGCGCCAACGTCATCAACATGAGCTTCGGCAGCCCCGTCGCCAGCAAGACGATCAATAGCGCCATTCAATACGCCGCCATCCGGGGCGTCATCATGATCGCCGCGGCGGGCAACGGCAACACCAAGAGCCGCAGCTACCCGGCCTCCTATCCCTACGTCGTCTCCGTCGGCGGCACCGGCAGCGGCAGCGTCCTCAGCGGCGGCAGCGTCACCAACATGCGCGCCCGCGCCAGCTTCTCCCAATACGGCCCGAAAGCGGTCGACGTCGTCGCCCCCGCCGTGGACATCGTCAGCACCGCCGTCCTCAGTGTGACCGATCAAAACAACGGCTGGGGCACCAACGGAACCTTCACGTACTTTTACGGCAACGGCACGTCGTTCGCTTCGCCGATGGTCGCGGGTGAAGCCGCGCTGTTGCTCGCGCGCGCGGAACAACTCGGGCTCAGTGGCTCCATCAGCGCCAACGCCTTTGACAATGTCATCACCACCGCCACCACGAGCGTGGACCCCGATCCCGTCGGCGGCGCGAACTGGGCCGGACACGGCCGCGTCAATTTTCTTGCCGCCCTCCACCAGATCGGCCCGCAACTCGTCTCCGCGCCCGCTGCGCCGGTCAAGCTGACCGTCAATTCATCCGGGCAGGGTGCCGTGAACCTGGATTGGACCGATAAGTCCGACAACGAAGAGGGGTTCGTGATCGAACGCGCCGAGAAGGATGGCAAAGTCGTCGGCCCCTTCGAGCCCATCGACCAGGTGGACCGCAATGCCACCAATTATACCGACGACACCACCGAGTCCGGCATCATCTACGAGTATCGCGTCGAAGCCTTCAACGTCGCCGCCACCAACTCCGTCCGCAAAGCCGCCACCATCGCCGCGCCGTAACGCGCCTCGGTGTAGCGTCGGCTGTCACTAGCCGACCCGTAATTCTAACCCCAAAACCGCCCGTTTTCTCCGCATTCGATGCACTAAATCGCCGAAAAAAAGCCTCGTTTTCGCATAACGAACCCAACTCACTTTTTACGTAACTACCTCGCCACACGTCATATGCGAATTTTTTCGGTGGGTTCGTTTGGCAAAAATAGTCTTCTACATAAAGCCTGCGGGCTTGGAGGGACGCGCTCCAGCGCGTCCGCTCTGTCAGTAGCCGATTGCGGTGGGAAGGGGCCACAACTGCGTTCTTCGTAAATCAAAGAACTACTGTCCGCCATTATACCATTTCATCCGCTTGCCCGCGAGTCCAAAACAACTTCCAGGAAAATATTCCGCCTCACCACGGCCCGCAACCGTCACCGAAAATCAATCCGCGCCGAATACGCGGCGCCCGTTTCGGCGCGTACGTGCAGACTCTGCCGGAGAGTACGCGGATCGCCACAAACGGAAACCGTTCGGCGGTGGTCTCGGGCGGATACAACGTCTTCAGGCGCTTCGCCAGCTTGGTGTCGTGACGTAGCCAGTCGAGCCCGCAGGCAACGGCGGCCAGAAGAATCTCTTCACGCGTATAGTGCGGATGACGACGATGAAGTTCCTCCAGCCATTCCTCAACGCGTCTGGTCAGCCCGACGCTATAGCTCTTTCCCCAAATCTGGCTCATGCGATTCCCTCCGAATAAAATGCACACGTCAGGATCGAATCATCACCAGCAGCATCTTGAACCGGCGGACGGCCTTCAGCGCATGCGGTTTGTTGGCTGGCAACACGATCAACTCTCCCGCTTCCACTTTGTGGGATTTGCCCGACACCGTGATCTGTACTTCGCCGTCAAGGACCTGCACCAGCGCATCAAACGGCGCCGTGTGCTCGCTCAACCCCTGGCCCGCATCGAACGCAAACACCGTCACCGTACCCGTCTTTGCTTTCACGATCTGACGGCTGACCACCGCGTCCGCCTGGTAATCGATCAGGTCGACCACCCGATGCGGGAGTGCCCCGAGTTTGCCAACGGTCTTGCGTTTCTGATCGCGTTTCATGTCACCCCTCCGTGTTGATCGGTTCGATATTACTCGGCTTGTCAATCGCCGGGGAATTCACATCCCGCGACACGGGATAAAATTCCATCTCCTCAGACGGATATTGCTTCAGCAGCGGCAACAATTTCTCCGGGTCCTGTGTGTTCGGGTCCAGCCACCGCGCTTCCGCATCCCGCGTCAGTATCACCGGCATCCGTTCATGAACGGGTTTGAGAAGTTCGTTCGCCGCCGTGGTGATGATGGTGCAACTCAGCACTTCCTCGCCTTCGGGCGATGTCCAGTGTTCCCACAACCCGGCGAACCCGAACGGTTCGCGCGACTTCAACAGGATACGCAACGGCTGCTTCACCTTGCCAAGTTTTTGCCATTCGTAAAAACTGTCGGCAGGAATGATGCACCGTCGTTTCTTCAGCGCCGCCCGAAACGCCGGCTTCTCTGACAACGTCTCCACCCGCGCATTGATCATCCGATTCCCGATTGTGGGATCTTTCGCCCACGACGGTATCAGCCCCCACCGCATCTGTTTCATGTACCGTTTCCCGTCATCCCCAATGACGATCACCGACTGCGTCGGCGCAATGTTATACCGCGGCGCCGGGTGTAGCAGCGGCCGTCCCGGCCGTCCGTCCTCGCCGCCGTCGTTGGTAGGGACGCCTCTCCGAGGCGTCCGCGTCTTCGCCTGTAGCGGTCGCTCGTCCGGCCGTGCCGCCGTATACGGGTCCGGCGACGCGGTCATCACCCCGAACCGTTCGGCAATCTTCTTCAAATCAGCCGTCAACGTGAATCGTCCGCACATGACCCCTGAATAATACCGGCGGAGGGGAGGGAGGGCAAGGGGCGACTCCGAATTGTAGGACAACGGGACCCGTTGTCATCTTCGCCGTTCTGCTGCCGAATCCCGTAGCCGCACGGCTTCAGCCTGCGTCTCGCACCTGCCCGCCGAAGGAGGTCTTGCCCGCCCAGCCAAGAGCTTGGTAAACTTTGCCTCACTCAACCGAACCCACTGCCATCCAATATTGAAGACATATGGCTCGCGGAGACATTGACGAAGAGGCGAGAAATCGGGCACTGACAGTGTATGCGTTACCAGTTTGTTGCCACATCCCTGTGGGCGCACGAGACGAAGCGGCAATCGAAAAATACATCGGTCACGTGACTCGTGTCTTGGCACCCGGGTCGCCCAATAAGGCCCTACTGGTTCACGTCTATGACGCAGCCCCTTTGAATCGACGGCTCCCGATCTGGGCTATGAAAGAGTCGGCAATATTGCGTCATCCACAGCAGGTCTGGGTTCATGTAAATTCCACGGGCTACAGAAAAGCCTATACCAAAGCGTTTCCGGATGAATCGTTAAAGGAATTCGTATTGGACCACGTCCTAAATCGAAAAATGGCGCGGGCGATGCACTTCGACTATCTCCGTATTGTCCCGATATCACGCGGGGCAAACTCAAGCAGCGGCGGCTTGCCCGAAAAATGGGGCATCGCATATCAAAGCAGTCCGCGGATGGTCGCAATTAACGCTGAGCGTAAAGCCTGCATTCAGTACGCCGATTTGGGGGACATCGTGAAAATGCTCAACCTGAAATCCGGCGGCGCATTGCAGGATGCCGTAAATGAGGCACAGAGTTTTGTCCGTGAACCCACGAGCCCGGCGGGGTCTGGGGTGTGACCTCGAGCGTTCCGCAAGCATGGAAGCAGTGGCGCCGTTGCCGCCTTTCCGAAATCCCGTCCTGCTATCTCCATTCGCTCTTGTAAGGTTTTCCCTTACAAAGAAATACCTGTCCCACGCTTGCCCATAACGCCAAACGCTTGGTAGACTCTCCCGCAGCGAGCCGGTCTTTCCTATGACCGAGAAACCAAACAGGCAGTTCGCCGTATCAACCATCTATGACGTGGTTGAAAACGCCCCGCTGATTTACGAACTTGATATGGTGCATCCCGACCGGGCCGCCGACCCCCGCCGGACACGCGACCTGTTGCTGCCGCGTCTGCTGCGGGGGAAGGTCAGCTCTTCCGATGCGGAGCGAGGCGAATGAATATCTCCGGAAGAACCTTCAATGTTCTCGCGAAAGTTGTCACTGGCGACTGTGGGTTGACGCCATACCGCAGTGGCCCAGTCCTTGTGCAGTTGTTCAATGAGTTTGGCTCTAATGATGCCTACGGCCAAGGTTTTCCGTCGCGCTGGAAGTATGCTGAGGATAAGTTGCGAGCTCTCAACGGAACGAACGTGTTACGTGAACTGATCAACACAATCTTCGATACAAGAGAGTTCCTCGACAAGAACCTGAAGCCCGAACCCGCCGTTCAGCACCTTAACCAGTACCTGAAGTTTGACGGGTATGAACTTGCAATGGATGGCGGGCACTACAAAGTGCGGGAAGTCGGAAAGGTCGCCGGTCCACCCGCCGCTTCAAAACCCCGACCACCCGCGAAGCCGCAACCCATTGTCAGTCGTGAGTCCCTTGCGGTCCTAAGAAGCCGGTTTCTCCAGATCAGTGAATTGCCGCCACAACAACGTGGCTATGCGTTCGAGAAATTTCTGTACGATCTCTTCGACGCTTACCGGTTTAATCCGAGACCGTCGTTTCGCATCTCCGGTGAGCAGATTGATGGGAGCATCGAATTTGAACACGAGATATATTTGATCGAGGCCAAGTGGCAAGTTGAGCCAATAGTCCAAGGTGATCTGGCAGTCCTTGACTCCCGCGTTTCCGGTCACTCCCAGATTGGTCGAGGCATATTCATAACCGTAGGCTGTTTCTCGGCAGACGGGATTGCGGCCCACGAGCGACTTCGGCCATCTGCGATGATCGGCATCGACGGGCAAGATTTCTATTTCCTGCTCGAACAAGCCCTTCCGCTTGCTGAAGTGCTTCGCCGCAAGCTGCGGTGGTTGGTCGAAACCGGACACTTTCACCATCCAGTGCGTGAGTTTGTCATGGAGTTGGAGAAACACCGATGAATGCCTACACCAAAGAGCTATTCACGGAGGTTATGAAAGGATCCCCGAAATGAAGACCCCTAGGACTGACTTAAACAAGCTGATAAAGGATGAATCCCTGAAAGCGAGTTTGGATCAGATTAAATTGGCTGCGTCCAAAATTTGGGCTGAGATACGCATTGTTCATAATTACACCGAGCACGGTCCCGAACATAGCAAACGCCTTCAGGACTACGCTGCGGCCATCGTAACAGCGAATGATGGTCAGCGCTTGACCCCGGAGGAGGCTTACCTTCTGCTCTCAGGAATACACCTCCACGATATCGGGATGCAGTGCGATGTCCGGAAGTTTCCAGACATCAAGAAGTGTGCGGAGGAAAAGTTCGGTGCTCAATTCACCGCACGTTTCACCACCAAGACTTCCAGTTCGTTTAGCCACAAAGAACAGAATGATATCCGGAAGAATCACCACCTCCTATCGGTTGCGTGGATTGACCGTGCACTCTCAACGCACGATAACATCTTACATACAGCCGCTGGGACCATTCCGACGCATTTGGTCGAAGACTTGTTAGACGTGTGCAAATACCACACAAAGTTTTCCATTTCGGAGTGCCCGCTGACCGGAAATGCTAATCCAACCATACGGAAGAGACTCGTTGCTGCGATACTGAGGTTCTCAGACGAACTCGACGTTGCCGCAGATAGGGTAACGCTTGAAACTTATGAAACCTTTAGCTTGGAACCCAAGAACGCGGTTTACTGGTGGCTTCACGGTCAATCACTGGTCACATTCCAGAAACGCAACCTCATCTTAATAAATGTTGGCCTTAATCCAGATGATGCTGCTGCTTTCAAAGATCTGATACAAACCAAGTATATAGACGGACTTAAAACAAAGAATGCGCCAGTGATCACCGAACTTGCCTACCATGAGATTCCGCTCGTAATAAGTCATAACTCAACTGTTGTTATGTCCTCAGGCGCGAAACGTATTCTGCCAGAGTTCGTGAAAGCATTGAAAGAAGGCGCGGAAACATTGCCTCGAACCGCGGTGATGGAGTCATCGCAACCTCCCGTTGTTTCCCTAATAGACCTGTGTGACATCGCGGTGAACAATGAAAAGAAGGTGGACTTATTACTCAAACTGTCCCATCGGCTTGAAGAGTCTGGACGCGTAGAGGAAGCGGGCTCTTGTTTGGAAGTAGCGCAAAAACTACTCTCAGCCAGTCGCAAAAAAAATTGGGAGAAAACGACACACATTGCTTTGGCGCGAGCGTTGCAGGCATACAGATCGGCTAAATTTGAGGAGGCAATCCGGCTAGGCAAAGAGGCTACTAAGGTTGCTCTCAATATCAAAGATAAGACACTGCGGCTTAAGATGCAGATTTCAAGTCTCATTAATACCGCCTTCACAACGTTCCTCGCTGGGAATCGTCTACAAGCTTTGTCAATTCTTCGGCAGGCAGACGCAATTCCACTCCCAAGGCGTCAACGATGTGGGTGGGTGGACAACTACCGTATCTTTGAGTTGTTGGTTGCTGACGCCGAACGGGTGTCTTGGTTGAGCTCTTTGGGAACAGAGATCGATAAGGTTAAACTTGAGGCTGCAAAGAAGGCGATAGATGATATCCAACAAAGATTCAGCAGCATACGCTTGCCGAAGCAGAACCGTAAAGCAATGGGGATTGATTATGGTCTGTATCATCTGATATGGGGCCGACTGGCTCTATATTCAGCGCAGTGTTTCCATGGTCCTGGGACGCTCGCGCAAATGGCGAAAGCCCGTGATCATATCAAAGCTGCGATGTCCACCTTGGGCCTAATTGGAAAGGGACTGAGACCTGTCTGTCTGGAGTCTCGTGCGTGGCTACGGATGGTGAATGGTGACAGAAATGGTTCGCGTGAGGATCTCAACGAGGCGTTGGCAATAGCAACGCAGGGTTCAATGGTTGCACACAAGATTGATATACTCTTGTACCGCACCCGACTCTTCTCCGACACGACCCCATATCCGTGGGGTAGTCTAAAGAAGGACCTCGCCACCGTCCGCCAGCTTATCCACGATTGCGGCTATTGGCGACGAAAACA
>Ga0265338_10003764_pt1 | contig 21075 bp, 11 predicted proteins | sample 42126metaG_FD_193579 | JGI IMG/M metagenome (GOLD analysis project Ga0265338, IMG submission 193579) | Rhizosphere microbial communities from Carex aquatilis grown in University of Washington, Seatle, WA, United States - 4-21-26 metaG | ecosystem: Host-associated > Plants > Roots > Rhizosphere... | reverse complement strand
ATCATATTGGTCCATGGAATGTCGCCGGTGTCCCATTTGTCCCAGTGGCTGTTGTCATTTTCCTCGAAGGCGGGGTTGGCGAGGAGATTGCCGTTGAGAAAGGAGAGCACGGCGAAGGGCGAGGAGCGGACTTCCTGACCGTTGACGACGGCGGCGACTTCATAGAAATACTGCCAACCGGGCGAGAGGCCAAAGTCGGTGCAGGCGGTGACGGATGCGGGGACTTTGGCGATGAATTGCCAGGGGGCGGTCGCGTTCGGGGCTCTGTAAATACGAAATTCCGTGGCGATGTTTGTCACAGCGCCGCCCCAGGTGAAGCTGGTTTTGCGCGTCCCGCCGGTTTTGGAGGTAATGAGCGGCGTGTTGGGGGGGAAGAGGGATTTGCCGAGATTGCCGTCGCGCTGGGCGTTGGCGCGGTGGGTGGCCCAGGAGACGTTTGTGGCGTCGGTGGCGCCGAAGTTCTGGACGTAGACCTGGCCGGCGAGGGAGCGGTAAACGACGTCGAGCGAACCGTCGTGATTGACGTCGGCGAGGAAGGGGATGTGTTTAAGACCGCCGGGGACGGGCACGGTTTGCTTGAGGGTTCCGTCGAGCGCGAAGATATGAAGGTTGCCGGAGGAGGGGCTGGCGGCGGGGTCGTATGTGCCAATAATAATCTCCTGGCGGCCGTCGCCATCGACATCGCCGACGACGGGCGGGGTGGGCATGAAGGGGGCGAAGTTTTTCGGCCAGCCGGGGCGGCTGACGAAATTGACGCCGTTCCACTGGCGGAAATTGATTTCGTAGGAATGGCTGAAGGTGAGAATGCTGACGCGGTTGGTGTGGTCCGGGTTGACTGGGATCATGCAGGCGTTATTGAACCAGCCATTATTATTGGTGACAGAAACAGGTTGCTTCCATTGGCGCCAAAGCAGCGCGCCGTCGTCGTCGAGGATGGATTCGTGGGGTTGGTAGGCGCAATTGAACTGGGTGGTGAGGCTGAGGGCCTCGTCGCGGCCATCGCCGTCAATATCGGCGGCGTAAACGTCGATTCCCTGCTGGTAGACGCCGGTGGTCATGCGGAGGTTTTTGCCGAACATGCCGTGCAATTGGCCCAGGCCATAGAATCCGAAGGGCTTGGTTTTGTCGAAAGCGACGATGCTGTCGCTGTCGTTAAGGACGAAGACGTTGAGGTTGCTGGAGGGGTTGGGGCGGCCGACGGCGAGGCCGGATTCGACGAGCTGCTCGATGTGATAGACGAAGTTCTGGGCGCCGGTTTGGGCGTCATGGAAAACGACGCCGCCGGACCAGGATTCTCCGACGGCGCCCCATTCGCCGAAGCCAAAGATGGGGCTGATGAAAGGATTGTAGTCCTGGTTGCCGCCAGTGGGATCGGGATCGATTTTCCAGGCGGTGGCGATTCGGAGCCTGCCGGAGCCGTCGAAGTCGGCGACGATGGGGGAGGAGACCTCGGAATAGAAGATGGCGTTGGAAGGCAGGGTGGGGTGGAATTGGTTGTCTGTTGTCAAATAAAATCCGTTGGTGACGACCTGGTAACCGCCCTGCGGGATGTAATTTTTATAGGTGACGCTGTTTGACCAATAGAGGGAGCCGTCGCCGCGGAGGGCGACCAGTTTGTCGCCCTGGGTGAAGAGGATTTCCTGTTTGCCGTCGCCGTCGAGGTCGTAAAGGGTGGGGGAGGTGTTCATGACCTCGTAGCCGGAGTCGTGGGGGAAGCCTGGGATGTGGGCGCCGTTCCATTTGAAGGCGTCGAGATGCCAGAGGCCGTCAGGGTCGCGGTAGGGGACAACGATTTCGAGCTGGGGATCGCTGTCGATATTGCCGACGGCGATGGCGCCCATCTGCCAGCCGCCGCTGCCGGTCGGGAAGGATGCCAGCGTGGTGTAAGCGGAGGCGGAGGAGCAGAGGGCGAGCGCGAAGGAGGGGAGGGCCAAAGCGAACAAGCGGGGGCGGATGCGGTTAATGCGTATCATGAACTCCTTGAATTTGCGGGGGGAAGCATACACCGAATGGCGCATTTGGCTAGGGGAAAAAAGGAAAAGAAATGCAAGGGAAAGGATCCGATAATCCTACATCGGCGTATATCAAGTATAATAATGACGTTTTGGCGCCAAGGGATGTCGAAGAAATCGCAAGAAAAGCCAAGTCTTTGTCATCCATCCCGCCGCCGCGAGCGCCGATGATAAGACGAAACAACAGAGCCGCGTTGCAGCGCGCTCAGAATGACGCAGAATGAAGCTGACATTACGCGGGAAATTTTTATTGACGTTCACCACGTTGACCCTTGTGACGGTCGCCGCCCTCATGGCCGCGTCCTACTGGATCGCTTCTCGCGCCGTGGAGACGCAACTGGACGCGAGCATGGACGCAACGGTCAAACAGACTGTGACGGATTTGGACCTTTGGCTGGGCGACCGGATGAGCGAGGCGCAGTCGTTTGCGGAGAGCGAGACATTCCGGGCGGCATGCCGCGGGAAGCGATTGGAAGAGGCGCAGGCGCGGCTTGACGCGTGCCAGAAGCGGCTGCCGGCGTACGAGAATATTTTCCTGGCGGACACCAACGGCGTGTTGTTCGCGGATTCCATCGGCGGCAAGTCGATTGGGATCGAGCTGAAGAAGCATCCGGTGTTTTCGCGGAACGTGGAGAAGGCCCGGCAGGGCGAGCAGTGGATCAGCGAAGTGCAGGCGTCGCCGGCGACGGGGCGGGCTGTGTGTTTGATCACCACGCCGATACTGGAAAATGGGGCATGGGTGGGGCTGATGGGGACGCCGCTGGAGCTGGCCGCGTTTTCTGACAGCCACGTCCGGGACGTGAAGATCGGCAAACAGGGTTTCATAGCGATCGTCGACGGGAACGGGGTGACGCTGGCGCATAAGAATTCGGCGTTGGTATTGAAATTCAACGTCAACGACGTGGAATGGGGGCGGCAGGCGCTGGTGCAAAAGAACGGGCGGATGGATTACACATTCGCAGGCGAAGCGCGACTGGCGCATCTGGCCTATGACGCCAAGCGGGGATGGACGGTGTTCGCGGTCCTTCCGAGGAGCGAGATAGCCGACGCGGTAGCGGGCATACGGCTGGCGTCGTTGTGGTGCGGGTTTGTTGGAATGGCGGTGATATTTGGGGCGACGTGGCTGTTGACCGGCAATTTGATCAAGAAGGTGAGCAGCTTGGCGGCGGAGTTGAGCGCCAGCGTAGAGCAGACGGTGGCCGCGGCGGCGCAGATTTCCGAGGTGAGCCAGACGCTGGCGGCAGGCGCGAGCGAACAGGCGGCGTCGGTGGAGGAGACCAGTTCGTCGCTGGAAGAGATTGCGAGCGTGTCGCGCAACAACGCGGAGCGGACGGACAAATGCCAGGCATGGATGAGTGAAGCGCGCGTGGTGGTGGGCAACGTGAGCAAGCTGTTGAATGAGACGGGGCTCGCCATCCAGGAAATCAACGCGTCCAGCGAGGCGACAGGAAAGGTGATCAAGGCCATCGAGGAGATTGCGTTTCAGACGAATATTTTGGCGCTCAACGCGGCTGTTGAGGCGGCGCGGGCGGGCGAGGCGGGGATGGGATTTGCGGTGGTGGCGGAAGAAGTGCGACACCTGGCGCAACGTTGCGCGCAAGCGGCGCAGGAAACCAGCGTGCTGATCGAGACGGCCAAGGGGGCCGCGCAGAAAGGCCAGGCGTTGACGACGGCGACACAGAAGGCATTCCAGCAAAACATGGACAACGCCGGCAAAGTGGGCGGCGCGGTGGAGGAGATTGCGGCTGCGGTGAAGGAACAAAGCCAGGGCATCGGGCAGATCAATACGGCGGTTGGGCAGGTGGACCAATTGACGCAGAGCACGGCGGCCAACGCGGAGGAAAGCGCGGCGGCGGCGGAGGAGTTGAGGGCGCAGGCGGCCTCGATGAAACAGGCCGTGGCGCAGTTGTTGAACTTGGTCGGGGGCGAAACGGGCACGCAGGAGGCCACGAGTGTAACGGGCGAGCGCGGATTTGAGGATTTGGGGCCGAAGACGCCGGTTGCAGCGAAGCGGCGCAACGGACATTCGGCCAGTGAAGGAAGCAACGGCAGGCATGCGAAGCCGGCGCCGATGACAGCGCCTCGCCGAGGCGGAAGCAGTCCGCTGGGCGGGGACTTCAAGGATTTCTAGAGGGCGGCGAATCGCAGCCGGTCGCGCGGGGCGCGGCGAATCGCGGTTCAAAAAATAACTCCAAACAACGCATGACAACAAAACAATTGAACACAATTTTCGTGGCGGCCCTGTTGGCGTCGCCGATGTTAATCCTGGCGCAACCGACGGCGCATTATTGCCCCGGCTCGGAAGGGGACCTGGGATCGTCGCTGCCGCCGCCGGGGATTTACCTGCGGGATTACAATGTATTTTACACCGCGGACCGCGCGAACGACACGACGGGCAAGAACGTGGCGCCTGGGAATTATAACGTGTTTGTTTATGCGCAGGTGCCGAGGCTTGTGTGGGTCAGCGAGACGAAGTTCCTTGGCGGCAATCTGGGCATGAGCACGCTGCTGCCGCTGATGTATGAGAGCGTGACGGCGGGGCCTTATAAGAGCTCCAACTTCGGCGCGCAGGACTGGCTTGTGGACGGGTTGCTGGCGTGGCACACGAAACAGTTTGACTTCGTGTGGGCGGAAGGCATCTGGATCCCGACGGGCGATTCAGCCGCGCCGCCGACGACGCGGGTTGGCAAGGGCTATTGGACGGGCCTTTTGACGGCCGGTGCGACGTGGTGGGTTGATAAAGACAAGACATGGGCGGTGTCGGCGTTGAGCCGGTACGAATTCAACACCGAACAGCAGAACACCCACATCACGCCGGGCCAGGCTTATACGCTGGAATGGGGCATCAGCAAGGAATTGCCCAAGCACATTACGCTCGGCATCGCCGGGTATTTTCAGCAGCAGGTGACGGCGGACAGCGGCCCGGGGGCGTCTCATGACCTGGCTCGGGTGGCGGCGGCAGGGCCGGAGTTTGGGATGCTGATTCCGAAGATCGATGTGATGGCGTCGCTGCGCTACGAGTATGAATTTGCGGCGTTGGGCCGGGCGCAGGGGCAGACGATCTCGTTGACCTTTACGAAGCGATTCTAGCTCGGAACCGGTTTCAATATCACGAAGGGCGGACCTTGATTGGTCCGCCCTTTTTGTTTTTTTGCGCGATGACAAAAGAGGGTCAGGGTTCGCCAATTTTGGCGTAAGGGGGCGTTGCTGCGGGCGGCGATGACACAGGTAACGCGAATTAGTCTGAGCACGCGAAGCGGGACGACAGTTAGCAGAGAATGTAATCCAAGAAACAGGTGGCGGCGACGAAGCCCAACGGGCGGATTTTTTTCCGCGCCGGGCTGGCGTCACCTAATCGTAACAATCGATCCACAACAACAACAAACAACAAGGCATCAATGAAAAAAGCAATCCTAACAAGTATCCTCCGTGGCAGCCAATTGGCCTTTTTGGGGGCGACGATTGGATTTCAGAGTCAGGCGGTGGATTTTAAGGTCTTCGGGACCAATGAACCGGCCATGGATTTCCACGGGTTTGCGAGCCAGGGATACATATATAATACTGGCAATAATAATTACCTCGGCGGCAAGAGCAGCGAGGGGACCTTTGATTTTCGCGAATATGGGGTCAACGCATCGATCGCCAAGGGCAAGTGGCGCGTGGGCGCGCAATTGTTCGGCCAGAAGCTTGGGGCTTACGGCGAGGACAAGATCACGCTGGACTGGGCAACGGTGGATTACCAGGCGTCGCAATATATTGGGCTTCGAGTGGGGCGGGTGAAGACGCCGCGCGGGCTCTACAACGAGGCGCTGGACCTGGACTTTACGCGCCCGTTCGTGCTGCTACCGCAGAGCGTGTATGACGCGCGGTTGCGGGACTTCAATTCGTCGTTCGATGGCGGCATGTTCTATGGGAACATCCCGATGGGCAAAGCGGGCAGCCTTGATTACCGGGCGTACGCCGGGCACATTTCGCTGTCAACACAATCGGGGGCCAACGATTACTTCAACAACGACGCGGCGCTGGTCAACAAGAGCTTTACGATGGATGCAACCTTTGGCGGGAGCCTGTTCTGGAACACGCCGGTGGAGGGATTGCGTTTTGGCTATTCGTTCCAGGGATTCAAAGGGTTCTCGGCGGATCGCTTTGTGAACTTTGGCCCGGTCCCGATCATCGGCACGCGCGCGACGGATTTGTATCAGCGGCATTTGCTTTCGGGCGAATACACGATGGGCAAATGGGCGTTTGCGGCCGAAGGCGGCGTCGACACCGCGAAGTATTCCATCTGGTTCCCAACGCTTCCGATTTTTGGCAGGTCGCCTGAAAACTTCCAGGAGGTCTACGCGTATGTTTCAGCGACGCGGCAGATCACCAAGAAGCTCTCGATGGGGGCGTATTACTCCTACTCAGACGACTCGCTGAAGTTCCCGACGCACTTCATTCCTGACACGGACTTGCCTCAGACGGACATTGCGCTGGCGGCGCGTTATGACTTCACCGATTACCTGTTAGGCAAGATCGAAGTCCACTACCTGGATGGCTCTGGCAAACTGTTTGACACGGCGGCGATGTCGCAGCCGATCAGCAAGCGCGAGAACCAATGGATGATGATCGACGCGAAGCTGACGTTCTACTTCTGAGCCGAACTGCAACTCAAAACGAGGGAACAACCATGAAGAAACAAATCTATTCACTGATGATCGGCGCGGCGGCGTTTTTGGGCTCGACGCTCATCGCGTCGGCGGACCCCGCGCTGCTTGGAAACAAGTCGCTGTCGGGCCAGAAGCTGGACGACGACGCGGCAAAAGCCGTGCTGATGGGGAAAAACTCGATGCTGGGCGGCAGCCGTGTGGTGATTGTAATCGTCAAGGGAAGCGACGCGCAGGACGCGTATCTGAAGGACCGCGTTGGGATGACGACCGATCAGTTCCAGACCTATTGGCGGCGGCTGTTCATGACCGGCGGCGGATCGGCGCCCAAGACGGCTGAAAGCGAAGCCGAGGCGATCAAACTGGCGGCTGAAACGCCCGGAGCAGTAGTCGTCGGAGACTCGGCAAAAGCCGACGGCCTAGTGGTGTTGAACAAGTAAACAGCGGCGCCTGCCGGCCCGCATCCATGACAGAGCCCAGAACGAAAAGTACCTTATGAACAAGAAACGTCATACGTCATTGCAGCGCAGCTTCCGAATTATTCAGGGATTGGTGGGGTTGTTGCTGTTGTTCCTGGTGATCGAGGGTTGGGTGTTGTGGAATGTGTGCCGGCAGGGCGCCGAAGCCACGGCAGCTCTCAAGAATGAGGGATTGCCAAGCTTGCGCGAAGTCGCCTCATTGCAGGAGAACCTGGCGCTCTATCGCCTTCGCTCTTACGAGCTGATGTTCGCACAGGAAAAGGACCGCGCGGCGAAAACGGGCGAGGCCGACGCGGTGCATCGCAAGTGCGGGGACATCACGGCGGCGTTGAGCCAATTGTATCCGGACGGGGCGGGCCACACCGAAGTGGCGGCGCTCCAAACGGCTTTTGAGGATTACGCCCAAACGATGGGACGCATCCGCGAGCTGCAGGTCAAGGATTTCGAGGGGGCGATGAAGATCCTGGACCAGGAAGCGCCGGCGAAGATCGAACGGTTGAACAACGCCGCGCAGGAACTCAAAACGTATTGCTCCAATGTCGCCAACGAACGCACGGAACTGACTGTGGGCAGCTTCGCGCATATCCGGCAGGCGGTGGGGTTGCTGGGCTCGGCGAGCGTGTTGTTCGCGGCGCTGACTGTGGGGTTGGTGATGTTCAGTTCGGGGCGCATTCGCAGGGCGTTGAACGGAATTGTCGAAGGCTTGAGCGGCGCTTCAGACCGCCTGACCGGTTCGGCGGGAATGGTGGCGTCGGCCAGCCAGGGGCTCGCGGAGGGCGCCGCGCAACAGGCGGCGTCGATCGAGGAGACCAGCGCCTCGCTGGAAGAAATGTCGAGCATGGCGAAAAGCAACGCGGACAAATTGCAGCGCGTGACGGAGCTGGCCAAACAAGCCCGGAGCGCGGCCGACAGCGGCACGGTTGACATGGAAACGATGTCCAACGCGATGGAGGCGATCAAAGTCTCCAGCGACGACATCGCCAAGATCATCAAGACGATTGACGAGATCGCCTTCCAGACGAACATCCTGGCGCTCAACGCAGCGGTCGAGGCCGCGCGCGCTGGCGAGGCTGGGATGGGATTCGCCGTGGTGGCCGACGAAGTTCGGACGCTGGCGCAACGCAGCGCGCAGGCGGCGCGCGAAACAGCGGACAAGATTCAGGGAGCGATCACTAAAACAACGCAAGGCGTGGAGATTAACCGCAAAGTGGCGTCCGCGTTGTCTGAAATCGTCGCCAAGGCGCGACAGGTCGACGAGTTGGCGGCGGAAGTTGCCAGCGCGTCCGGCGAGCAGACACAGGGCATCACGCAAATCAACGCCGCGGTGGGCCAGATGGATTCGGTCACGCAGAGCAATTCCGCGCGCGCGGAGGAAAGCGCGGCGGCGGCCCAGGAGCTTAACACGGAAGCGGTCAGCATGAAGCATGTGGTGGTGGAACTACTGGAGTTGGTTGGCAAAACGGCTGCCGGCGCCCCAGCGGCGGCCGCGCCCCGCGTGGATGAATTGGCTGCGCCTGTTGCCAGATCGGCAAGCGGCGGATCGAACGGGAAACATCTCAACGGCCACAACGGAAGCCGCAGGGCATCGCAACCGTCGAAGCCGGCCGTCCATGACGCGTTTCAGGACATTTCGGAATTCGACAAGCTGGCGGAATAGGCCCCTGGCGGATTGCTGAGGCGGGGCGCGCTCGGCGGGAGCCTCGCCCTACCATCAGAACCGCCCGCCCTTTTCTACGGGCGGGTGACGTTGAGGCGAAGGAAGCGGGCGGGAAAGCCGGCGATGCCTGTGATGTCGCGCACGGTGATGGTTTCGGCGGGCGAGCCGGAGCGCGAGACTTCAGCGGCCTGGGATGTCAAAACGATATTTGTCCACGAATAAGACGCGATGTCGGTCCATTGGCCGAGGTTCCCGGAGGCCTGGACGTGGTAGGTGACCCCGGTTTCGGCGTGGCGCCGGGTGAACGTGATTTGAAAATAATTTGATTGCTGCGCCAAGGAGGTGGAGGCGGTGATTGTGGCGCTGGATTTCCAGTAGTTGAGCAGGCGCACCAGGGCAGTGGGCGTGTTGGTCGGGGCGGGGTTGCCGGCTTGGTCGGTTTCGTTGATGCCGTGGCAACTGGTGCAACTGCGGATTTCCCCTGCGGCAAACGTCAACCAATAGCGTTCGCGCACGACGCCGATTCCATTGGTGTCGGTCAACTGCCATGTCAGCGCGCGGCGCGCGGGCACCAGCGCGGCGGAGGAGCCGTCGGGGCCGAGTTGAACGGCGGCGGTGGGCGCAAAGGCGGCGGAGGGATTGTCAACAGCAGGGTCGTGCAGGCACTGGGCGAGGACGCGGCGGCCGTCGCGCGGGGTGTTGGTGTTGCCGTAGTTGAGGCTGCGCAATTGGTCGGCCTGGAAGAGTTGCAGCCAGGCGATGTCGTAGATTTTTCCTTTGGCGCCCGTGGTTTTGTGGGTTGTGCCGGCGATTTCGAGGTTAAAGGGCTGGAGGTGATCGGCATGGTCGCGAGTGGTGACGTCGCGGCTGACAATCAGCGCGAGTTGGTGGGTGCACAGATAATCCTGGAACGTGGCGACGTCGACGCCTGCGGCGGCGAATGCGGCCAGCTCGGGACCCGGAATCGGAACAGCAAACGGGGCGGGACGGGCGCGGGCGATGACTTCGGCCGGATCGAATTCCCATAGGATATTTGTCTGCGCGACAAGAACGTCAGGCGTCCAGTAAGTGGCGTTGTTGGTGAGGCCCGGGGTGAGGAGGGCGGAAGGGACGTAAAAGCCGTTGCTCATCTGGAGGAATTTGAGTCGAAAATCGTACGGGGTGCTTGGGAACGTCGAGGAATCGCTGCCCGATTCGTAGAGATGGTAGGCCGTGTGCGAGGCGATCATGTAACCGTCGGATGTCATGAGCGGGTTGCGGTAGAAGCCGGTGTGATCGGGCGGAATATTGGTTGGTGAGGAGGCGTAATCGTGGGTGGAGCGGGGTGTCAAGTAATTGACCTGCATGTAATAGGCGTTGAGGTTGGTGGCGCCGGTGATGGAGACGATTTGGCCGCCGCTATGCGTGCCGAATTCCGGGGCGTCGATGCCGTAGAACAGGCCGGGGACGCGCGGATCTTCGCGGACCATGAGGAAGTTCTCAATGGTGTTTGTGTTGTAGTGGTTTCCGAAATAGTAGAGATCCTGGAGGTTGGAATCGTTGGTGAAGGAAGCGCTGGCGTAGCTGCCGCCGATTTCATGGCGTCCAATGTGGTTGAGGGTTTCTTCGTCCGTGCCGTCCTGGTCGATGGCCCAGGGAAAGAACTGGTTGAAGGAGTTGCCCGAGAGGCCGGTTCCGGCGAGAAGATCGGTGCGGACGTTGCGCGGTTCGGGGAAGATTTCGGTTTGGTTGGTGGTCGGGACGGAAGCGGCGGATTCATCGCTCCAGTTGAAAACTCCGTAAGTGATGTTGGTTTCGAGGAAATCGGTGTCGGCTTGTTGATCGCGCTGCAAGTGGTCCCAGCGGGAAAAGACGATGCGGCCGGCGCTGTCAATCAACGGGGTGAAGGCGCCGCTGGGCGTGTGGTTGATCATGAAAACGTCGCCATTGGCCGGTTGCAGGCTCCAAAGTCCGGTGACGGTGGGGGCTTCTTCGTATTCATCGAGCTGCGGATAGAGCTGGGGTTCGCCGTTGCGGGGGCGGTCGCTCGTGAAAATGATGCGGTCGTCGGAGCCGTAGATGGGCGCGATGTTGTTGAAGTTAGTTGGCTGGTTGGGGACTTTGGTGATGAGCGGCGTCGCGTTGGGATCGGTGAAGTTGGTGATTTCGTAAAGCTGCCAAAAGCCAACGCTGGAGTAATCGAATTGGCGGCTCGGCGCGCCGATGACCATGCTGAAGACGGCTTTTTTGCCGCTCCAATGAACGCACGGCTGGCGCACGGCGATGCCATTGGAATCCTGCGCGCCCCAGTGGCCGAAACCGGCGGCGCGAGTCAGATTTTTGAGAGTTCCATCCGGGTACCGGATGTAGAGGTCGCCGCCGCGTCCGCAGGCGTCGAGAGTGGGGAGGTGATTGCCGAAGGTGGAACCGATGCTCGTAAAATCTCCGGGGATGGGAACTTGCGTGACGAACAAAATGGAGTTGGTCGGGCCGGCGGCGGCAGAGGTCAAAGCGGCGACAAAGAATAAGAAAATGATGCGGCACATAAGCGGGGCTAAGAGCAAATCTCGCGCCAGAGGCGCTTGCGAGAAGGATTGAGTTCTTGTTGAAGCCGGATTTCAGTGAAGTGAGTCAAACCGCATTGAGACGGTCCTGACGGCATCCTCGTCCTGTTGGATGCTTGCCGCCAATTGATCTCCTGCTGCCGCGGCGACGTCGTTACTAAGCGACCCGGAATCCCACGGCGGCAGATGCTGGATCAGTTCTCGGACGAATTCCTGTTTTTCGTCCGGCCTCAACGTCTCGAATTCCTGTAGCAACTTTGTCGCGGTGGCGGTCATGGCTGCAATGTACAATGTGAGGGATTATCTGTCACCGGATAGTTCCGAGGCGACGGGCGACGCGCTGGGATCTGAAGCGGGTGGTTTTGTAAAGCTGCAAAAAGCCAAAGCTGGAGACATCAGTCAATATGGGCATTGAAAGCCGCAATGCCCATATTGCATAATGAGGTTTGCTTAGTTGTCAAGAAAAATATCGTCCATAGAGAATATCACGGTGCGGAGCGGGCGGCGCTTCGCGCGAAGATGAAGAAATCTTCATGTTTACACGCTTGCGGTCGGGGAACGCGGTTGGCGTAATGCGGGCGTGAGATTTTGGATATTGTGCCTGGCCGCGGTTGTTCTGTGGACCGGGTGCATCGCGTATCATCCCCAGCCGCTGGAGCCGGAGAAATCCGAAGCGGCGTTGCGCGCGCGCTCGGCGCAGGATCCAGGATTGGCGGACTTTGTGCGCGCGCGCGACGCGGGCGCGGCATGGCCGCCGACGAAGTTCGATTTGACGGCGCTGACGTTTATGGCGCTGTATTTCCAGCCGGACATCGAAATGGCGCGCGCGCGGGTGCGTTCGGCGCAGGCGGCGGAAATCACCGAGGGGGCGCGTCCGAATCCGACGCTGAGCGTGCTGCCGACGCGGGTAGTCAGCTCTTTTCCGGATGAGCCTCCGTGGATGATGGCGGCGAGCCTGGACGTGCCGATTGAGACGGCGGGCAAACGCAGCAAGCGCCTGGAGCAGGCGCGCGAAGCGACGCGGGCGGCGCGGCTGGCGCTGTCGGAGACGTCGTGGTCGGTGCGGGCGAAAGTGCGCGCGGCTCTGGTGGAGTATATCGAAGCGCGGGCCGAGTTGGGTTTATTTAGAGAGGAAGCGGCAGAGACGGAGACATGGAGCCGGATGCTGGCGGGGCGTCTGGCCGCCGGGGACATTTCGAGGTTCGACTTGACGCTGGCGCAAAACGAAACCTTGAACGCGCAACTGGCTTTCCAGGCGGCGCAGACGCGGGTTGCGACGGCGAAAACGGCGCTGTCGGCGGCGGTTGGGGTGACGGCGGCGGGGCTGGAGGGGATGGCGATTGAATGGAGCGGGTTCGACCAGCCGCCGACGAATTTTGACATGGGGCGGGTCCAGGAAATAGGTTTGACCCATCGGCTGGACGTGCAACGGGCGCTGGCGGAGTACGCGTCGGTGGAGGCGGCGTTGAAGCTGGCGGTGGCGCAGCAGTATCCTGATATTCATCTTGACCCCGGTTATGAATTCGACCAGGGCGAGCACAAGTTTTCGCTGGGGCCTTCGATCACGCTGCCGGTGCTGGACCGCAACCGCGGCCCGATAGCTGAGGGTCTGGCCAGACGCGACGAGTCGGCGGCGGCGTTTCTCTCGTTGCAATCCGACGCGATTCATCAAATGGAAGCGGCGCAAGTGGATTACGGGGCCGCGGTGGAGGCGTGGCGCGCGACGGATAGGATCGCCGGCGAAGTGCAGAAGCGCCTGGAAGTTGGCGCGGAGCGTGAATTGGAGGCGGGCGAAACGGACCGCGCGACGGTCTTGCAGGCGCGGTTGCAGCGTTCGGCGGCGTTGCGGGCGCGGCTGGCCGCGGCGCGAAAAGTGCAGGACGCGCTTGGCGAACTGGAGAACGCCGTGCAGCAGGAAATCAAGAACTGAGAATGAACCCGTGAAGATTGTTGTTGGAATGTTGATGGCAGCGGCGCTGCTGGCCGGTTGCGCGAAGCCGGAGGAGAAGGCGGCAAGCGTGGCGCCGCATGATTTTTCGGTGGGAAGCGACACCAACGGCAACCCGGTGGTGAGCTTGAACGCGACGGCGCAAAAGCGCATTGGCGTGGAATCGGCGCCGGTCGCGGCGGCGGAATTGCCGGCGCAAATCACGGCGTTTGGGACGGTGATCGACCCGGCGCCGCTCGTGGCGTTGCGCGGAGAGCTGGCTTCGGACAAGGCTGCGCTGGACGCGGCGCAGAAAGTCGCCCAGCGCGCCCGGACGCTGTTTGCGCAGGAGGAGAACGTTTCGCAAAAGAGCGTGGAGGCGGCGGAGGCGGATGCGAGGGCGGCGCAGATCAAATATGATTCGGCGCGGCAAACGATGCGTATGAATTGGGGCGAAGCAATCGCGGGACTGACGCCGGAGCATTTGGACGATTTGATTGACAGTCTGGCCGCGCGGCAGGTGGAGTTGGCGCGCGTGGATTTGCCGGCTGGCCAAACGCTGGAGCATTTGCCGGCGCGCGCGACGATCTCCGCGGTGGAACATGGGCGCGTAACGGGGGCGACGCCGCTGTCGTTTGCGGGGAATGTCGACCCCAAGACGCTGGGGTTGGGAATCCTGCTGCGGGTCGAGGCGCCGGATCCGCTGCTGGCGCCGGGTTCGGCCGTCGAGGCGCAGTTTCCGCTGGACGCGCCGCCGACGCGCGGAGCGCTGCTCCCGGATGCGGCGACGCTGCAATTTCAGGGTCGCAACTGGGTTTACGCGCAAAGCGGCGAAACGAATTTCACGCGGGTCGAAGTGACGCTGGACGGGCGCATGGTGGACGGTTGGTTCAGCACAAACGCCCCGCGCGCCGGCGAGAAGATTGTCGTCGTCGGCGCGGCGATTTTGCTTTCGGAGGAACAGAAATCGGAAACAGCCGCGGGAGCCGACTGAGATGCTGCAGTGGATTGTTCAACACTCGTTGCGGTTCCGCGGAGTCGTTCTGACGCTGGCGTGCGTGATGCTTGGGTTCGGCGTTTACGAGTCGTTCAATGCAAAGCTCGATGTCTTCCCGGATTTCGTGCAGCCGCAGGCGGAAATACAGACCGAATGCCCCGGAATGACGGCGGAGCAGGTGGAAATCCTGGCGACCCGCCCGGTGGAGACGGCGGTTTCGGGCGCATCGGACCTTGAGGAGGTGCGGTCGGAGTCGATCCAGGGATTGTCGGTGGTGACTGCGGTGTTCAAGGAGGGGACGGATGTATTTCACGCGCGCCAGATGCTGGCGGAAAAGCTGGGCGGCATCGGATCGGAATTGCCGGCCACGGCCAAGGCGCCGCGGATGTTTCCGATGGTGTCGTCGACGATGGACGTGCTGAAATTCGGTTTGACGTCCAAAAAACTGACGCCGATGCAATTGCGGACGTTTGCGGATTGGACGGTGACGCCGCGGTTGCTGGCGGTTGCGGGCGTGGCGAAGATGTCGGTGTTCGGCGGGGAAGTGCGCCAGGCGCAGATTCAACTGGACCCCGACAAGATGCGTGCGTTCGACTTGACGCTGCAGGAGGTGATGGATGCGGCGCGAAGCGCCACGGGCGTGCGCGGGGCGGGGTTTTTGGAGACGGCGTCGCAACGGGTGACTTTTGAGACCGAGGGCCAGCCGGCGGGCGTGGAGGCGCTGGGGCAGACGGTCGTGGCGCGGCACGATGGCAAAAGCGTTGTCCTTGCGGACATCGCGAAGGTGACGGACGCGCCGGAGCCCAAGGCGGGGGACGCGCTGGTTAACGGGATTCCAGGAATTCTATTGACAGCGGCCACGCAGTACGGCGCCAACACGATGGATGTCAGCCGCGCGCTGGAGCAGGCGCTGGACGAGATGAGACCGGTGTTCGCGTCCGAGGGCGTGGAGTACGTGCCGAATTTGCACCGGCCGGCGAGGTTCATTGAGAACAGCCTGCACAACGTCCGCAATTGCCTTCTGACGGGTGGCGCGCTGGTTGCGATTGTGCTTTTCCTGTTCCTGCTTGATTTGCGCACGGCGTTGATTTCGTTTGCGGCGATCCCGCTGTCGCTCCTGGCGGCGGTGACAGTGCTCTCGCAGCTCGGGGTGACGATCAACACGATGACGCTTGGCGGGTTTGCGGTGGCGATTGGCGTGGTGGTGGACGACGCAATTATTGACGTTGAGAATATTTTGCGGCGCCTGCGCGAAAACCAGGCGCTGGCGCAGCCGCGGTCGGTCTTTGACGTGATATTGCACGCGTCGCTGGAGGTGCGGAGCGCGGTGGTTTACGCGACATTCATCGTGGCGCTGGTGTTTGTGCCGGCGCTGACGATGAGCGGGTTGCAGGGGAAATTCTTCGCGCCGCTGGGCGAGGCGTTCATATTGGCGACGATGGCGTCGCTGGGCGTGGCGCTGACGGTGACTCCGGCGATGTGCTATGTGGTGTTGTCACGCCTGAAGCCGCACGAGGAACCACGGCACATCGCGTGGCTTAAAGGGCGGCATCGGGCGGCGCTGCATTCGGTTGCGGCGCATCCGCGCGTGGCGCTGGCGCTGGCGCTGCTGGTCGCCGCGGGCGCGGCGGCGACGCTGCCGTTCTTCGGCGGGGAATTCCTGCCGGAATTTCGCGAAGGCCATTTTGTGCTGCAGATTGTGACGCTGCCGGGGACGTCGCTGCCGGAGATGCGGCGCCTGGGCGCGATAATCTCCGGGGAGTTGCTGCAGATTCCGAAGATAAAATCCGTGGAACAGCAGATTGGGCGGGCCGAGATGGGCGAGGACACCTGGGGGCCGCACCAGAGCGAAATGCACGTGGAATTGGAGGAGGTGACCGGCGACGACGAAGAGGAAGTGGAAAAGCGGATTCGGGCGACGCTGGCGAGTTTTCCGGGAATTCAATTTGAGGTGTTGACGTTTTTGGGGGATCGCATCGGCGAGACGATCAGCGGCGAAACGGCGCAAATCGCGATCAATGTGTTTTGCGACGACCTGGACGCGGCGGACGCGAAGGCGCGGGAAATCGCGGGCGTGCTGTCAAGCATTCGAGGGGCGGCGGACGTGCAGGTAAAGGCGCCTCCGGGCCTGCAGCGCGTGGCGGCGCGCCTTAAGATGGACCGGTTGAAGGCCCTGGGCTTCCGGCCGTTGGAAGTGTTGGACGCGGTGCAGACGGCCTGGCAAGGCACGGTGGCGGGCCAGTTGTATGAAGGCAACCGTGTGATTGACGTCGATGTGATCCTGGATCCGGCGCGGCGGAATTCCACGCAGGCGGTGGGAGATTTCCTTGTCCAAAACGCTGAAGGCCTGCGGCTGCCGTTGAAGGAACTGGCCGATATTTACACGGCGACGGGCCGCCACTCGATTTCGCACGAAGGGGCGCGGCGCCGTCAGACAGTGACATGCAACACGAAGGGGCGCGACGTGAAATCGGTGGTGGACGAGGCTCGGGGCAAAATCGCGCGGCAGGTGGCGCTGCCCAAAGGGGCGTATTTGGTTTTCGCCGGGGCGGCGGAGCAGGAGGCGCGGGCGCAGCGGGAATTGATATTGCATTCGGTGATTGCGGGCTTCGGCATTGTGCTGCTGATGGCGGTGTTGTTCCACCATTGGCAAAACGTGCTGCTGGCGCTGGCGAACCTTCCATTCGCGCTGGTGGGCGGCGTGCTTGCGGCGTTCTTGACAGGCTACTTCAGCGATTTGGGGATGGGCAGTTTGTCGCTGGGCGGGTTGGTGGGATTTGTGACGCTGTTTGGAATCACGGCGCGCAACTCCATCATGCTGATATCGCATTTTGAGCATCTGGTGAACCAGGAGGGAATGACTTGGGGCTGGGAGGCGGCGGCCCGCGGCGCGTCGGAGCGGCTGGTTCCGATTTTGATGACGGCGCTGGTGACAGGCCTCGGATTGCTGCCGCTGGCGCTGGGTTCGGGCGAGGCCGGGGGCGAAATTGAGGGGCCGATGGCGGTGGTGATTTTGGGCGGCCTTGTCACATCAACGGCGTTGAACCTGCTGGCGCTGCCGATGCTCGCGCTGCGTTACGGGCGATTTGAGAAACAGCGCGTGGATTGAACCCGCTGGGCGGCGTGTCAACCACGGCGAATGACGACACGCCAGCTAGAACGTTCGCCTAGGCGTCAAGCAGACATTCCCCGGTTTCCGCGCGATTGCCCCCCGTGCATTGTTGTTGGCCAAAGAAAGGAACGACAGATACATGAAACACTTGGTCAAACGACTCACATTAGGAATCATCGGCGCGGCGCTTGTCGCGTCGACGGGCGCTCATGCGGCGCAGCTCACCAACTCAGTGCAATATATTAATTTCCGCGTTGTCCTGTTGGGGCAAGGCACGGCGGACGTCAATTCTGACAATCCGAACTTCATCACCCAGGAGCCAAAGAAGACCGTGCTGGTCACCAGCAACATCATCAACATTTTGGGCACGTTAACCGGCAACACCTTCCCGCCGACGGCGAAGTTGGTGCGCGTGGAGAATCCCGTTGGCGAAACAGCCTCGGCTCGCTTTCAGGTGCGCAACGGGACGAATGTTCTGGCGGACGTGACATCATACTTCAATCTCAACGTCAAACGCGTGGTGCTGGAATCGCAGGAACATTTGCTGGCGCATTTGACCAACGGGACGGACCTGGCCTATGTGCAATTGACCTTCAACCAGGGGGGCGCTCCAACGTTCGATGTGTCGGGCGTGGTTTACACCGAATGGGTGACGTTGTACGCGCGGAAGGCGCATGCGTACTTTGCCGCCGATGAGATGGACGGCGACGGCATGACGGGCTTGGGCGCGGACTTTGACGGCACGCCTTGCATCGTGTCGGCGAACATCGGGGCGCACGGTTCATTCCTGGAATTGCGTCCGGAGCCATAGGCATGGACATTTGACGTTCTGGCTCGTGGCGCGCTATCGTCAGGACTGTCGTGAACGAGCCTGAACAAACCGTCTGCCATATCGGGGCGCAACGTCGCCTTGTGGAGCCTTGCAGCATCGTCATTTTTGGAGCGAGCGGTGATCTCACCGCTCGCAAACTCATTCCAGCCTTCTACCATCTGTTCAAAGAAAAGCAGATGGCCGCCGCGTTCCGGATCGTCGGCTTCGCGCGCCGGGAGAAAAGCGACGACGCATGGCGGGCGGAGTTGCGCGCTGCGCTCGACCAGTTCTCGCGCACCAAACCGGTCGACGAGCAAGTCTGGAACGAGTTCGCGGCCAATTTATTTTACTGCACCGGGGATTTGACCGATCCGGCCGGCTACAGCGCGCTGGAGAAACGGCTCAGCTCGTTCGAGCCCGCGGCGTTGCGGGACAACCTGATGTTCTATTTGGCCACACAGCCGAGCCAGTTCGGCGCCGCCATCGAACAGTTGCACGCGACAAAATTGCTGCGGCCCGGTGACGCCCATGGCTGGCAGCGGATTGTTCTCGAAAAGCCTTTCGGCCACGATCTGGCCTCGGCCCGCGAACTGAACGCCGAATTGACCCGCTACGCGGACGAACAGCAGGTTTTCCGCATCGACCACTATTTGGGCAAGGAAACAGTGCAGAACATTTTGATGTTCCGCTTTTCCAATTCGATTTTCGAGCAGCTTTGGAACCGCAACTCCATCGACCATGTGCAGATCACCGTGAGCGAGAAACTCGGCGTCGCCGGACGCGGCGGTTACTACGAGGAGGCGGGCGCGCTGCGCGACATAGTGCAAAATCACATGCTCCAGGCGCTCTCGCTGATCGCGATGGAGCCGCCCGTGTCGCTGGAATCCGAGTGCATCCGCAACGAAAAGGTGAAGCTGCTCAAATCGATCCGGGCCCTCAGCGCGGCGGACGTGGCGCGGCAGGTGGTGCGCGGGCAATACTTCGCGGGCACGATCAACGGGCAGTTGGCGCAGGGCTACCGGCAGGAAACGAAGGTCAAGCCGGATTCCAACGTGGAGACATACGTCGCGCTGAAATTGTTTATTGACAATTGGCGCTGGTCCGGCGTGCCGTTTTTCCTGCGGACGGGCAAATACCTGCCGATCAGCGCCAGCGAGGCGCGCATCCAATTCCGGCCGACGCCGCATGTGTTGTTCGCGGCCGAATGCGGGCAGAATCTCGATCCCAACGCGCTATCGTTGCGGTTGCAGCCCAACGAGGGGATTTATTTGCGGTTCAACGGAAAGGCGCCGGGACTTGGGGTGACGGTGCGTCCGGTGCGGATGAACTTCAGCTATGACACGGAGTTTGGGGCCTACACGCCGGAGGCTTATGAGCGCCTCCTGCTGGACGCGCTGGTTGGGGATTCGACGCTGTTTATTCGGCGCGACGAAGTGGAGACGGCGTGGAATATTGTTGACTCAATACGCGCGGGCTGGGACGGCAAGCCGCTGACGAACCGGGAATTTTATGCGGCGGGCACGTGGGGGCCGGTGGCGTCGGACGATTTGCTGGCGCAAAGCGGGCACGCCTGGCACGAGCCGCGCATCGAGTTCAGTTGACAGACCTCTTGGGGTCACATCTTGATATTTGACATTTGCCGGGATGGTCTGAGAAGCGCCGCGCCAAATGTCAAATATCAAGATGTGACCCCAAGAGGGGAGGGGGCCAAAAAATGCGCGGAGATTCGCAAGATCTGGTGAGCGCGCTCATTGTGTTTTGAGAAGATCGAATGAAGTGGTTAGGCCGATCTTATGAAGACCAGCGACGCTCCAGAGGCGTTGATCGTTGGGGCGGGACCCGTTGGCATGATGACGGCGTTGGCCCTTGCGGACCAGGGTGTCAAGCCAGTCCTCATTGACTCCGCCGCCGATTCCGCCCAACGCAGCTTCGCCTGCGGCCTTCATCCGCGCAGTCTTGAATTGCTGGAGGGGTTTGATCTTCTTGACGAGATTTTGGAATGGGGCTACCGCGTGGAGAAGCTCGCCTTTTACGACGCGGAAAACCGCCGGGCCGAAATCGATTTTTCCGAGGTGCGCAGCAGGCATCCGTTCATGATCGTGCTGCCGCAGAGCGCCCTGGTGTGGATGATGGAGCGGACCCTCCACGAATGGGCCGGAATTGACATCCTGCGAGGCCATCGGCTCGCCGAATTGCGGCAGGACGAAAGAGGAGTCTACGCCAAGTTGCAACGCGCGGGATCGGCCGGCGCCGCGTCCGGACCGAAGCTGGAATCTGGCGCCGGCCAGGAGAGTATCCTGTTGGAAACGCGGGCGTTGGTGGGGGCAGACGGACGGCAATCCACGGTCCGCCAGAAGCTGGGAATCCCCTACGAGTTTTTTGGCTATCGGGAGCATTTCGCGGTGTTTGAATTTGAAACCGATGCGCCGTTGGACAGGGAAATGCGCGTGATACTGGATGGCGGCCGTGTCAATGTTCTGTGGCCGATTTCCGAGCGCCGCTGCCGCTGGAATCTTCAAATTGACCCTTCGACCGCCGAGGCGTGGAGCACCGCGAACTCCAACGGCGTGGGCGACATCGCGGCGAGTTTTGCCGCGCTGTTGCGCGCGCGGGCGCCTTGGTTTGGCGGCGGCATCAAGGATGTTACATGGCTGACTCATACGGTGTTTGAAAAGCGTCTGGCAAACCGCTTTTCCCAAGGCCGCTGCTGGCTGGCGGGGGATGCCGCGCACCAAACCGGCCCCGTCGGCGCCCAGAGCCTTAACGTCGGCCTCGCCGAGGCGGTGGAGGTCGCGCACAAAATTGTCCAGGTGATTCAGGGCAATGAGAGCGAGCATGACGAGGCGGAATGGAATCATCGAAACCGCGCCCGATGGTTGGGCTTGCTT
>Ga0265338_10003763_pt1 | contig 21077 bp, 16 predicted proteins | sample 42126metaG_FD_193579 | JGI IMG/M metagenome (GOLD analysis project Ga0265338, IMG submission 193579) | Rhizosphere microbial communities from Carex aquatilis grown in University of Washington, Seatle, WA, United States - 4-21-26 metaG | ecosystem: Host-associated > Plants > Roots > Rhizosphere... | reverse complement strand
GATCTGTCTCCTGGATACAGGTCGCGCGGGCGGCCTGGGGTGTATTGCGGATTCTGGGCGCGGCGCTGACCCGGAGGCGCCGGCGCTACGTCATGCACCTGGATGGAGGCTCGGGGCTTGTCTACAACATCGCCCTGGCATTGGCGCTGCGCGTCACCGGCCAGGCCGTGCTGTTCTATCATCACAGCTCGCGTTATGTCTTCGCCGGCAGCACCATGATGCGCCTGCTCGTGATGGTGGCGGGCCGGACGCCGCAAGTTTTTTGCAGTGAAAAAATGGCAGCCCTGTTTTTCGGGCGTTACCGGCCGAAAGGTCAAACCCTACTCATAAACAACGCCGCATGGGTCACGCCAGGGCCTGGCGCGGGCAGGCACGGCAAAGATGGTCCGCTGCGGCTCGGCTTTCTCAGTGCACTCAGTCTTGAGAAGGGGCTTGGCCGGGCGATCGAGACCCTGCGCATCCTTCGCCGGCACGGCGTGCCTGCAGAACTCGCGGTGGCCGGCGCAGCCAGCGATCCGGCCGCTCGCCAGCTTATAGACGAGGCCAGTGCGGAGTTCGGTTCGGCCTTGCTCGTCCGGGGTCTGTTGCAGGGACGGGAGACTGATATCTTCCGGGCCGAGCTGGACTATTTCCTGTTTCCCTCACTCTACCCGCACGAAACCCAGTCGCTCGCGGTCCCGGAAGCCTTAGCTGCCGGAGTTCCCGTCATCGCCCACGATCATCGTTTTGTGGGAGAGGTTGTGGGCCAGGGAGGGTTGCTTGTTGCGCCCACCGCCAATTATGCAGCCGATGCGGCGGACTGGATTCAGGCAGGGCAGGGCCAGCTGGAAGAGCGGCGGCGCCGCGCGCGCCAGCAGTTCGAAACCAGCCGAATGGAGGCTGCCGGACAGGTGGACCGCCTGATTGCCTGGGGCCTTGGCGAGACCTGAGGGCGGGCTGGCCCGTGGCGCGGAAACTGCCTATAGAGCCCTTAGGTCTTGAAGTGTTTTGAACGGTTTTGATGCGCGTGCCCACGTCTTCCCAGGCCCGTCCGAAAGTCTCGGTCGTCACCGTGAATTTCAACATGGCCGATCAGATCGCCGGCACGCTCGACAGCGTTCTGGGCCAGGACTATCCGAATTTTGAATCCATCGTGATCGACGGGGCTTCGACCGATGGCAGCCAGAAGGTCATCGCGGCCTATGGCGACCAGCTGGCCTATTGGACGAGTGAGCAGGATCGCAATCTCTATGATGGCATGAACAAGGGCGTGCGCGCCGCCACCGGCGACTGGGTTCTGTTCATGAATTCCGGGGACCGGTTTGCCGATTCCCATGTCCTGTCTGCGATGTTCGCCGAGGATCATGCCGACGCCGATGCGCTCTATGGCCACCATATGCGCCGTTATCCCAAACAGGGCATCGAGCGTGTCATCCATGCGGAAACCCCGCATGTGCTGCCGTTGCGCATGCACTGCTCGCACCAGAGTCTGTTCATGCGCAGAGAGATTTTGCTTGAGCGGCCTTTTTCCCTGCGTCTGCTGGCCGCTGACTACGAGGCCATCCTCACGGCCTATGTGGCCGGCCGCCGCTTCAAGCGGGTGGATTGCGTCGTCGCGGTGGCCTCGGTGGGTGGGCGCAGCGACAATAATCGTCTCACAATTCTATGGCAGCGCATCTCCATCTTGCGGCGTCACGGCTTGATGAATTTCAAGACAGCGCTTCACTATGCCGGGCTTATCAGCTGGGTGCTTCTTGCAAGCCCGGTGAAGAGGGCTTTGCCCAAGTCCCTGGTGGCCTACTTCCTCCGTCACCGCCCCCTGAAAGGGCTGGGCTGAGGAGCCGGCGGTTCTAGCGTGAAAGCAGTGGGCGCAATTGCTTCGCCAGCAGCTGCGAATGACGGTGTTGCCAGGTTTCGCGTAGATGGTAGCTGGAATCATAGAAGGCTGATCGCGGATACTGGCTGCGGTTGGGCAGCACAAGAAATCCTGCCCCATGCGCGCCGTAGAAGGCGCGCAATTTGTCTATGGCGACATCCGGTATCGGGCTGTCATTGAAAACCGTAGGCAGACCTCCCACCGCCGTTATGCCGTGAGCCCGGCACCAGTCCAGAAACGCCGCGATCGCCGCCTGACTGCCATCGGGATTGGCGAGCAGCCTGTCGGTGTCCGGCGTGTTTTCCGGCTCGCTACGGATGATCGCAAGATAGGCAAGGGCCTTGGCATCGTCATGGCCGGTTTCGTCCCCTTGGCTGTCGAGGGTATCCAGTCCGAAGCGGCGGCGCACCCCGGCCCCGGCCAGGGTCATCTCTCCCAGCGATTGCACGAGGGTCGGCAGGCTGAACATGAAGGCCGCCCGGGCAACGCCTTCCGGCCCTCGTTCGGCCAGGGAGGCCTTGTCGTGACGCAAGCGGTAGGCAGCGTCCATGCCGGTGAACAGCCGGGCGCGCGGACGGGAATAGGTGTCGAACTCGATCGGCATATAGGCCAGATCACCCTGCGCCAAGATCCGGCGGGCGGCGTCCATAACCCAGTCGATGCCGATATCACCCGACACGCCCAGATTCACGCAGGGCCGATGCAACGACTGCTCAAGCATAGCACAGCTATGGCTGAAGCGCGCATTGCTGGCAGCAATCAGGACGATCTTGGGATGACCGGTTGACAGGCCATAGGCCAGTTTTTTCTCCAGCATCTCCTGCGCCTGGTCCACCACCATCGGGCGCGACACCAAAAAGCCGAACAGCACCAGGTAAAGCACCAGGGAGATCGCGCAGGCAGCCATCAGGTGAAGAAAGATGCGCATCGTACCGCCCTAAAACTGGAAATACAGAAACGGCGACATGCTGCCCGCAAACAGGATTTTCTGGAAGGTAAAGGCAAAGCTGGCTGCCACGACGGCCAGCCTGGCGCGCCGGCTCATCTGATAAAGATTGGGCGCCAGGAACACGATGCCATATCCCAGCAGCAGCATGACCAGAATCTCGAGACTGCCCATCACGGTCGAATCGCCCAGATAAGGTACTTGTCCCATGCCGTCGAAGGCGCGTCTCAAGACAGGCATGACATCCAACACCTGGTCGGGGAGGTAGGCTCCATTGCGGTCGGCCATGCCCCCAAACACCTGTCCCGCGGCATGCAAAGATGGGCTGCGGAAGATCACCCAGCCACCGATGACCACCGCAAGGGTCAGGACATGAGCAGCGGCCCGGTACAGCAAGGGCCGTGCGCGCGGCGCGATCTTGGCGTCCCACAGATGGTTCACTGCCAGCGCGGCACCATGCAGCATGCCCCAGGTGACATAGGTCCAACCGGCCCCATGCCAGACGCCGCCGACAAACATGGTGAGGAACAGGTTGCGATAGCGCCAGGCCTGGCCATAACGGTTGCCGCCGAGAGGAATGTAAACGTAATCGCGCAGAAAACGCGACAAGGTCATATGCCAGCGCCGCCAGAACTCGATGATGCTGGCGGATTTGTAAGGTGACCAGAAATTCAGCGGCAGTTCGACATTGAACATTCTGGCCAGGCCGATCGCCATGTCGGAATAGCCGGAAAAATCGAAGTAGAGCTGCAGAGTATAGGACAGAGCGCCCACCCAGGCGGGCGCCAGGCTGATCAGGGCACCTCCTTGCGCGCCATTGAAGGCCGCATCGCTATAACGTGCAAATTCGTCCGCCAGAACGACTTTCTTGGCGAGGCCGAGGAGGAAAATCGTGGCGCCGTCAGAGAAGTTCACCCATTGGAAGCGGTAGGTTTCCGGCTTCTTGAACTGAGGGAAAATCTCGCTGTAGTGGACGATCGGCCCGGCAATCAGTTGCGGAAAGAAGGCGGCAAAGAGCACGTAATTGAGGAAGCTCTTTTCCTTCACCTTGCCCAAATAGGAATCGACCAGGTAGGCGATCTTCTGAAACGTGAAGAAAGAGATTGCCAGAGGCAGCGCGACATGACGCAGTACGAAATCGGTGCCGGCCACCGCATTCAGGTTTTCGACGAGGAAGGCCGAATATTTGAAGTAACCCAGAAAGCCGAGATTGAATGCCAGGCCCAGGGCAAGGATCAGCTTCGCAGGCGGCAGCGAAAAGGCGAAGCGCTCGCGAAACTGCAGCAGGTAGCCGGCGCCATAGTTGAAAATTATGGATATCGCCAGAAGGATCAGGTATGGCGGATTCCACCAAGCGTAGAAGAACAGTGACGCCGCCGCCAGCCACAACCGGGCCGCCCGCACCGAATAATGTCCAAACACAAAGAAGAGCAGCAGGGTTACGGGCAGGAAGCCGAACAGGAAGATGGTCGAATTAAACAGCATGAGAAAAGAGATTCAGCCCCGGCGGAAACGCGGCGGGAGCATAAGGGGGGCGCACTGGACTGGCTAGGCTTGGGGGTAAGGCGCCGATGAACCTGGATCTCCTGACGATCCGGCTGCGCAAGCTGGCCGCTATAGCGGTCCGGTCTTCCTATCGCGGTGCGTTTCTTCGCCACGGCGTGGCGCCGGCCATCGAACACGAGGCCGTCCTGGGGCGGCTCGACTTCGATTTGGTGGCGGATGTGGGCGCCAACCGGGGACAATTTTCGCTGGTTTGCCGGCATGTCAGGCCGCAGGCGCGGATCGTGGCCTTTGAACCACTTCCCGGACCGGCGGCGATTTATCGCGCGCTGTTCGGAGGCGATCCGCGGGTGCGGCTGCATGAATGCGCCCTGGCGCCCCAGCGGGGGGAAATGACGATGCATGTGTCTGGCCGCGAGGATTCCTCCTCCCTGCTGCCCATCTCAGACCTGCAAAGCGAGAATTTTCCCGGCACGGAAGGGGTGGGCCTCTGCCGCGTTCCGGTAGGCCCCTTGTCGGATTTCGTTGGGCGCCAGGACCTTGGCGGACAGAACCTGCTGAAGATCGATGTCCAGGGGTTTGAGCTCGAAGTGCTGAAATCCGCGGAGGTCCTGCTATCGCAATTCCGCTGGGTCTATGCGGAATGCTCCTCTGTTCCGCTGTATGAGGGACAGGCTTTGGCGGATGAGGTGGTCCAGTGGCTGAGGGCGCGCCGTTTTGATCTCATCGGCTGCTTTAATCCAAGCCGCGGGCGTGACGATACGCCCCTGCAAGCGGACCTGCTCTTTCAGCTTCGCGGCTAGGCCCGGTTGGCCAGAAACCACTGATAGGTGCTTTTCAGGCCTTCCGCCAAGGAAATCCCCGGGCTCCAGCCCATGGCCATAAGCTTTTCGCTGGACATCAGCTTGCGCGGCGTGCCGTCCGGCTTGCTGGTGTCATGCACGAGTTGGGCATCCACCCCCACGACATCCATCACCAGGTGGGCCAGTTCGTCGATGGTTACGTCTGTGTCGGATCCGACATTGACATGACCGTCGCCGGAGTAAGTCTTGAGAAGGAAGATCAGGGCGCTGGCGCAGTCGTCCACATGCAGAAACTCGCGCCGCGGGCTGCCGGTGCCCCAGATTGTCAGGGTCGAAGCCTTGGCCTGCTTGGCTTCATGAGCCTTGCGAATCAAGGCGGGGATGACGTGGCTGCTGGTGAGATCGAAATTGTCGCCGGGCCCATAAAGATTGGTCGGCATGGCGGAAATGAAGTCGCAGCCATACTGGCGGCGATAGGCCTGGCACAGTTTGATGCCGGCGATCTTAGCGATCGCATACCATTCGTTGGTGGGCTCCAGCGGACCCGTCAGCAGCGCATCCTCGGAAATCGGCTGCGGCGCGAGTTTCGGATAAATGCAGGAAGAGCCGAGAAAGAGGAGCTTTTCGACCTGGGTCTCGAACGCCGCGTGAATGATCGCATTCTCGATCGCGAGATTGTCATAGAGGAAGTCGGCCGGCGAGCTATCGTTGGCGACAATGCCGCCGACCTTGGCGGCAGCCAGCACCACGGCCTGGGGCTTTTCAGCCGCCATCCATGCCGAGACTGCCGCCGCGTCTCGCAGATCGAGCCGGTCACGGCCCACGGTAAGAACCGCGCACTTCTCATGTTCCAGCTGACGCGCCACGGCAGCCCCGACCATGCCGCGATGGCCGGCGACCCAGACACGCTTGCCGGCAAGCGTATAGCTCATGAGTTGCGAGGACCTTCCTCGGACACCTTCTTAAGATCGGCGGCCACCATCTCCTTCACCAGAATCGGGAAGGTGATTTCGTGTTTCCAGCCCAGCATTTTGCGGGCCTTGCTGGGATCACCAAGCAGAAGATCGACCTCGGTGGGGCGGAAATAGCGCGGATCGACCTTGACCAGGACATCGCCGGTTTTGTCGTCCAGCCCTTCCTCGTCAACACCCTTGCCGCGCCAGGCGATGCTGCGGCCGACCTCCGCAAAGGCGCGCTCGATGAATTCGCGCACGCTATGCATCTCTCCGGTCGCCAGCACATAGTCGTCCGGCTTGTCCTGTTGCAGGATCAGATACATGCCTTTGACATAGTCCCGCGCATCGCCCCAATCGCGCAGCGAATCCAGATTGCCCATATACAGGGCCTTCTGGAAACCGTGGTGAATAGCCGCGACACCCCGGGTGATCTTGCGGGTGACGAAGGTTTCGCCCCGGGTCGGCCCTTCGTGATTGAAAAGGATGCCGTTCGAGGCGTGCATGCCATAGGCCTCGCGGTAGTTGACGGTGATCCAGTAGGCATAGAGCTTTGCGGCGGCGTAGGGGCTGCGCGGGTAGAAGGGGGTCGTTTCCCGCTGCGGCGTTTCCTGCACCTTGCCGTACAGTTCGGACGTAGATGCCTGGTAGAAGCGGACCTTTTCCTCCATTTTCAGAATGCGGATGGCTTCCAGCAGGCGCAGCACGCCTATACCGTCGGCGTTGGCGGTGTATTCCGCCGTTTCGAAGCTCACCTGCACGTGACTCTGCGCCGCCAGATTGTAGATCTCGTCTGGCTGGGTTTCCTGCACCAACCGGATCAGGTTGGTGGAATCGGTGAGATCGCCATAATGCAGGAAGAAATTCGTGCCGGGCTTATGGGGATCCTGATAGAGGTGATCGATGCGCTCGCTGTTGAAGGAGGAAGAGCGGCGCTTGACGCCGTGGACGACATAGCCCTTGCCCAGCAGCATCTCAGCAAGCAACGCGCCGTCCTGTCCGGTGACGCCGGTAATCAAGGCTGTTTTGGGCATGCGTCTGGGGTCCAATCTGCTGAAAAATTACGCCTATATACTGAGCCGGTTTCTATATCAAATGGGGGCCGGAACGTCGCGGCGCGGCCGCCGCGCTGTACCGTGGAGCGCGCGGCTATGCAGATAGTTGAGCAAAAACAGGCCGACAAAGAAGTAGAGATCGAGCGAGAACCACGCGCCCAATCTGCCCATTCGAATGAACATGTAAGGCATCAGCGCGTTGCGAATGGCGATGTGCTGATCCCCGCGAACTCTTGAGCAGATAACGAGAAATCCGATCAAGGTGCAGAGGCCGAGAAGGCCTGTTTCCGCGGCGGTGCGAAGAAAGAGCGAGCTGGCATCGAACATGTTGAGAGTAATGAGGTCCGGATCTTGTACGCTCGAACTGATGACGCCAATATATTTGGTATAGGCAAATTGATAGCCGCCGAGCCCTACGCCGATCAGCGGGTTACTCAAGAACGTCTTGATGGTGACATAGGCATTTGACAGCAGGGCAAAAGTGCTTGAATTGACGCTGCTGATATTCATGGTCGCTATTCCCATGGCGGTATCGACCACTCTCAGGCGGAAGTTCGCGCTGGCAAAAAATAAACCGGTCAGGGCAAATGTCGCTGCAAAGGCGAAGCCGATCATCCGCCACAAGTTCAGCCGAGGTAGCGCGGCATAAAACGCTATGAGCAACATGCCCAGAAAACCCAGTGCCGATTCGGCGAGAATATACGCGAAGAAAAACAGCCAAAATTCGAGCTTATATGTACGGTCGCGAAGAAAGGCGTTGGTATAGATCCCGAATGCGGGGAGCGTGGCGTAAACAAAAAGCGATGGCTCTTGATAGATGGAGGTGAGCCTTCCATCCCTGCCGGGCGGCAGCAGATGCAAGTGGCGCGCGACGAACAGCGCAAAGCCGAGCATGACGATCCCAAGGGCGAACTGGCAGTAGAGCTGCATCCAGCGCGGCACCGAAAGACCGAATTTTGTCAGCATACTGAAGTAGTAGGTCGAGAACAGCAAAATGCCCACGACCTGGGCGATGATCGACACGCCCGAAGTGCCGGAACGGGCCGAGGCGATGAAACTTATGACGGTGGCAGCCAGCACGACCAGGGCGTGATGCCGATGCATGACCAGACGATCCTGAGCCATCATGATCACCGTGTTGACCATCACAATAGGATAGCCGTACCAGATATCGATGCCCTTGTGCGTGAGCATGACTGTCAGGAAAACGCTCAATATCGTCGAATAAACCAGATACTGATCCATCCGGATCGGATAGTTCAGTATGGCTTCAACGCGTTGCGGCCAGGGATCCAGACTGGCTGCGGCCAGCCGCAGCCGCGACGCTACGACATCTAATATTGCTTCCAAGCCGAGCTCCGTCGCTTCTCGGCCCGCCAGCTCCAAATCCAGCCGGCGCCAAAGCCCAGTACCAACCCGAGCATCACGTCCACCGCCAGCATGCGCACGGCTTTGTTGGACATTGCGACGTTCGGTCCATCCTGGATGGAGGCGGCATAAGGCACATCAACTGAACTCAGCATCAACCGGCGTTCTTCATCCACCAGCAAGGAACTGAACGCATCATGCTGCGCTAGGTTGAGGTTCGATGTCGCAAGTTTTTGATGCAGATAATCGACATAGGGCAGAATGGTGCTGCGATCCTTTTCCCTGATGAAGTCATTGGTCGCCCAAACCAGAACGTTGAGGTAGCGAACCGCAGACTTCGGATCCTTGGCATCCATGCTGAGGGTCAGGATGTGGGTGGTCCTGTCGGGAGTTATGGTGACATTGGCGGCGGTATAGTTTGCGAGGTCCAGAGCAGTGCGCGGACTATCCGGGTCAGGCAAATGCGCGATCTGCGCCATCATCCGGTTGAAATCGGCTCGTAGGCCGGTGCCTTTTCTCCAGGTATGAGTTTTCCGGTCGCAGCCGAATGTAATACAGACCATGTCATACTTCTGGTCCATGATCTTTGCGACGGCAGTGGCGGTCAGCGAAGTCACAAAGCGCGTGAATTTCGGAACTGACCCACCGCCCATGCCGACCAGCCCAGCCAAGGCGCTAAGCGCGCCGCCGCTATCACCGACGGAGACATCACCGCTGCCCTCAGTCGGCAACAAGCCGATGGAAACCGTATAGGTTGGCGGCGTGCTCCAAATCGAATAGACGCCGAAAATTGCTCCGAGCACCATGCCGATCAAGCCGAACAACCATCCGCGCAGAGCGCCTTTGACTGCATCGGCGATCGAAAAAGAACGGCGGAGAAAACTCGCTATTACGGCGGAAGCTGGTTCCGGCGCAGCCTGTTCGCCGTCATAATCGACTGTCACGCATGTCATCCAATGTTCGGGAGCCTCCATTTTAACCCGAACCTTGCTGGAATGCGAGCAGTTTCAGCACCTTCCCGGCGCACCGGGCATGCGGACATGCGACAAGGCTGGTTCGGCTGGACGTACATGTTTCGTAACGGCCTGCGTTGCCGTGGAGTGCCTCGGGTCTCCTCGCCGGCGTGCGATCGCGGCGGGGCTTGCAAGGGCCGTGTGCTCGCGCGTATTTCTCGGCCATGTTCGGCACGCCTGCAGTCTTGCGGAAACATAACCAAGTACGATGGTGGAAATGCGGCCTGTTTTCCGCTTCCTTCAGATCGACACGCCATCAAGCGGGGGGAGTTGCATGTTAGGGGTTTTCGGGAAGGTCTCCGACGACTCCGATGCGTCCTGGGAAAACTACGGCAAGCGGGATCCTTATTACGGGGTTTTGTCAGACGATAAGTTCCGTAACCAGAACCTGTCCGAGGCTGTTCTAGCGGCCTTTATGCAATCCGGCGAGACGCACATCGATGACGCATTGAAGTTCGCGGAAAGCAACTTTGGCCCGCTGCAGCGTGGCCGAGCGTTGGATTTCGGTTGTGGGGTTGGACGGCTCTTGTTGCCGTTGGCGCGCCGGTTCAGCCATGCTACGGGCCTGGATATTTCCGACTCCATGCTTGGGGAGACGCGGCGCAATGCGGCTCAGGCCGGGATCAAAAATATTACCCTGGCGCGCGCCCCCGCAGACCTTCCCCAGGATGACAGCTATGATTTTATTCACTCCTTCATTGTCCTCCAGCACATCCCGATGCTGCGCGGCGAGGAACTGATCGCGGGGCTTCTGTCCCGCCTGGCGCCGGGAGGCGTGGCGATGCTGCATGTCAATCTCCGGCTGAAACGCGGCCGTGTCCGCTCGGTGGGAAGCTGGCTGCGGCGTCATTTTACCTTGCTGAACATACCGGCCAACCTGCTCGGCCGGCGCAGGTGGAATGAACCGATGATGCAGATGAATGAATACAGCTTGAATCGCATCCTGGAGATCGGCCATCGCCAGGGTTTCTCCCGGATGCTGGTGCGGCCGGCCGATCTGCCGATCGCTTCTCAGGCCTTTGTGCTGTTTCGCCGGGATTGAATCGGGACGGCCAATCGCAGCAGCAATCGCCTGTCAGGCCTGTCATCCGGTCGTTGGGCGGCCGCAAGCGGTTTCGAGAAGCGCCCTATCGGCCCACCAACTCCGGAGCGGAGCGGAAGATTTCGCCTTCGCTGGTCATGCGGGTCTCGTCGAAAAGGGTTGCATCGCCACCCAAAGTCTGGCCGCCGTCGCGCTGGACGGGCCGCAGGTCCATGGCGATCTGGCTCTGGGTTTCCAGCGGCGCCACCCAGCCGAGTGGTATGCGGATGATGAGGCCCTTGTCGAAACTGCCTTCCCCGAACTCGGAAGCAGACACATTGGTCTTGGTGACGAAGGCCCCGATCTCCACGCCGGTGGAGAAGCGGCGCGTGACCTGCAACGTCACGCCCCGGTCTCCGGCCAGATACTGGCCCGCGCGCAGTTGGAAATTGAGATTGTACCAGGGGGAATCGTAATAGAGCGACACATGCCCCGTGGTCTGGTGATAGTGCTGCAGCCCGAAGAGGCGATCGAAATCTCGCTGCCAGACCTCGTAAATGTCGGCGCCCAGCGCCCAGCGGGCATTTTCCGGCCGCCACAGTATTTCGCCGCCGGCGCCCGCAAACATGCTCTCCAGATAGCCCGTGCGCACGCGGCCAAAGACGGTCGGCACCAGGCGGAAACGATAATCGGCCTCCAGATCGGCGATGCCCGTTTTGCCTTTCGAGAAGTATTTGAGGAAGTCGCTGCGCACATGCGGCAGCACGCTGTCGCTGACCCGGCTGGTGTCGAAAGTGTCAAAGATGCTGACGTCGACAGCGCCGAGCAGTGAAAGGCCCGGTGCCAGTTCCACGCCGCCTCCTGCTGTCGCCAGAAACTGGATGCCCAAAGGCCGGTTGGGGTCGAACAGCGCCTGCCGCAGTTGCGGATAAATCCCCCAGGTGAAGCGCGGATAGATATCCGCGGACGCGTCGGTCAGCGCCGGCTGGTCCATGGCCGGGCGCGTGATGGTGAGAGCGCGGCCCAGCAATTGATCTTCCTGCTGATAGCTGCGCTCCGCGGGGCTGCGCAACACGTCGAACTCCTGAACGGGCACGCCCGAATTCACCGCGATCAGGCGGAATCGTTCGATGTTGGGGGGCGCCTCCTTGCTGAGAACCCTCACGATGCGGTCCAGGGCATCGCTTTCCATCTGGTAATGATAGTTGGCGTAGTAAAGCGTGAGGTCGCTGTCCCTCAGGGATACCGCCATCACGAAAATATTTTCGGCGGTCAAGGCGGTCCGGATCGCTTTGATCCGGGGCTGAGGATCGCTGTCTGCCGCGCCCACAGCGGCGTCAATGGTATCGATCTGGAACGCGGCCGAGGTCAGCGGGATCGTATCGGTTTCCGAAAGGAATGCGGCACTCACCAGTGGGGCTTCCACGGAATGCGGCACGGCGCAGGAGGCGCTGCGCCTTCCGTTTGCGTCATGAAGCCTGATGCGGGTCAGATAGGTTGGCACGCCTTGCATCAGGCGAGCGGTCGCCGTGCAGCGGGCTTATGATGCTGTTCCGGTAACGGTCAGGTCGAGGACGCCTTGCCGGACTTCGACATCGGTGTAATCGCCGCCAAGCTGCCAAAGTCCGTCGATGAAGTTGTTGCGGTCCGCGTTGCGGCTTTGGCGCAGTCTTGCCGCCGCCATTCTGCTGGGATCGCGCCGGGCAAGGAGTTCGGCCAGCGCGGCCTGCTGTTGCTCGTCTGTCCGCGCGGTAAAGGCGGGCGGCGGCGTCTCGATCTTCTGCGGGTATTGCGGATGAACCGGATCGAGCCTGAGCGCGAAATTGCCGCCCGCGGATTTGCCATAGAGCCAGCTCAGGCCCAGCTGCATCTCGTCGGAGAAAGCGTAGTTTACGCCGTAATTCACCTGGCTTCGCGGCGTGAAGTTGCCGTTGGCGCTTTCCTGCGCGTAGCGGTCGCTGTCGTACTCCACCAGAAGCGACAGCCCGTCGAGCGGGGTATGCCAGACCGCACCGCCGAAGACGCCGACTTTTGCGCCATGGAAGAAGGCGTTGAAATCGGCGCCGCCTGCCTGTCCATAATAAGAGACGCGGTTCTTGAAGGAGGGAAAAAGCTGCGCAAAGGGATTGGGGAGTTCTGCGCCGCCGGCGCGTCGGCCCCAGCCCAGGCCGATGCTGGTATCCAGATCGCCGAAGAAGTTTTTCGAGGCGACCAGATATTCGCCGTTGTAAACGCCGGTGCCGATGATGTCGTCGATGCCCACCGCCACCGCCGGCATCCAGTCGCCTTCGTTCGACAGGCGCGCCTTCAGGCCGAAGGCGCGGTCGAAGTAGACCTTGTAGTCAGGATCGAAATGCTGCAGGCCGGAATAGCGAAAGCTGGCTTCCAGCCAGGGCAGGGCCTGAAAGCCCAGATTGTAGTGCTGGTTGTTCTCCAGAAAACTGGCGCCTACGGACAATTCACCGTCCGGCGCCATGCGGGCGCTGGGCGTGGCGATAACGCCGCGGCTGCCGAACAGGTTGGTGGGAGCGTCAAAAGACTGGGCGGCGGCCCGCTCGCTAAGGGCCGAGAGGGCGAGGAGTGCGGTTCCAGCCAGAAGGGCGAACCATCCCGGCCCGTGGCCGCGCCGGGCTGCGGTCCCGCTGCCGGGTAACGGCGCCCGTTTCTCCACCTTCTGGACCTTCGTTCCGCCCTTCCGCGGTTTCCTTGCCGTTCGCCTAAGCAATTGCAAGGGAAATCTTTTTCTCTTCTCTCTCCGCAAAGCCCTGTGCTAGACCACCGGCCTGTCGAACGTGGGACCTCGGGTTCGTGATCTTTGCCAAAAAAGCGGGCCGCCATGGCCGGATTTTGTCCGTAGCCGGCTTTGTCGCGCCGTGGTTGCTGGCCACGCTTTCCCTCGGCCTTCCCAGCAACGGTATGGCACAGGCCGTCAATCCGCTTTCGATCCTCCAGCAGTCCCAGGGCCGGTCCCTCGGCAGTATTTTCAGCAATACGGGCATCATGGACAACACGTTGCCCCAATCACAGGATCAGACGCTGACCCCGCAACAGGGGGCGCAGTCGGTTTTGCTGCCCTCGCGGCTCGAGCAGATCCTCTCAACCCGAGCCGGGATCCAGTTGCAGCAATTCGGCTATGACCAGCTCGGCATAGGCCGGGCGGTCACGGTCCCTGAAACCGGCGCCGTGGCGGATGACTACATCATGGGACCTGGCGATGAAATCGTGGTCTCGCTGCGAGGGCAGGAAAACAGCGATGTACGTCTCACCGTGGACCGCGACGGGCGGGTGCTGGTTCCACGGCTGGCGCCGATCTCGGCGATGGGGCGTACGTTTGGCCAATTTCGCCAGGATCTGGATGCTGCGATTCGCCGTGCCTATGTCGCCACCACCTCCTCTGTTTCCATTGGGCGTGTGCGTCAGGTCAGTGTGCTGGTGGCCGGTGAGGTCAACGTGCCAGGGCCGCGCACCGCTACGGGCCTCTCGTCCGTGGTGGACGCATTGCTTCTCTCGGGGGGTGTGAAGAAGACCGGCTCGTTGCGCAATGTGCGGCTGGTGCGGGGGGCCAATCAATATACCGTCGATCTCTACAGCGTTCTGGCCGGCAACGGTGCAACGGGCGGCATGAGGCTGGCGGATGGGGATCGCATCGTCGTGCCGCCGCTTGGTCCAACCGTGGCCGTAGCCGGCTTGGTCCGCCGGCCGGGTATTTATGAGATCCCGATCCGGGCTGGCGGCATGACCGCGCGCGCTCTGTTGGCATTGGCCGGCGGCCAGGAAATCCGGGGCCGCTACCGCCTGTCGGTTCAGCGTATTGAACCGGATGGCCGGGTCGCGCTGGTGCCGCTGCAGAACGACAACAGCGTGGTGCGGGACAGTGAAATCCTGCGGGTCGAACTCGGCGCGGATCTGCCCGCCACCCAAGCCACGCTTTCCGGCGGCACCGGCCTGGCCGGCCAGTATGCTATCACCACCGGGACCAAATTGTCGGAAGTGATCCGTGCACCCGGGGCGCTCGGGCCTTCGCCTTATTCGCTGTTTGGCATCATCGTGCGCAAGGATCCCCGCACGCTGCTCAGAACCTTGATTCCCTTCACGCCCGTGGCGGTCATGAATGGCGCCGAGGATGAGGTTCTGCAGAGCGATGACGTGGTCCGGCCGCTGTCGCTGAACGAGGCGCAGCTGCTGACATTCATCGTCAAGACCTATCTCGACAAGCTTGCCCTCGATCAGGACCGGATTCGCAACCCCCTGGAGACACAGCGCGCCGATGCGCTTGCTGCCGCGACACCATCATCATCCGGCGGCACTACCACGCCGACAAGCCCTTTGGCGTTGCTGCAGACCCAAACCCCGGCCGCGACACCCGCCGCAGCTGCCTCGTTCAGCAATCCCTTCGGACTGCAGCCGGGAGCGCTTGAGAATTCGTCCACGGGCCAGGAGGATTTCAGCAGCGTGCCTGCGGATATTCAGCGCAGCAATATCGTGGCTCTCCTGGATACACCGGCGCCGGGCAGCATGCTCTATCAGCAGCGTCAGAAGCAGGCAGAGACGCAGACCACGAATACTACCGCGGCTGCCGTGAACCCCTTCACATTACAGGCCACCCAGGCCGGCATCATCACGGGCACCGGGACTTCACAGACAAATTCTCAGATGGCGTCACTGCAGCCGAGCGTCTTGCCGCAAAACTATCAAGAGCAGGCGTTGCGCCCCGGCGAATTTGCCTCCAACCAGGAAGTCCAGACCTATGGCGAACTGGTTCGGCAACTCAATCTGGATCCCCTGGTCCTGGTGAACTTCCTCATTGATCATCGCGCCCGTCTGGATGGCGCAGTGATGGGCCCTGGATTCTATTTTATCGGTACCAACGTCTCTCTTAAGGACCTGGTTCAGGCTGCCGGCGGCACTGCCAACGGCGCCGATGAGAGTGGCGTCGAGCTCCTCACCACGGTGATTGACGGGGCCACCGGGCGTTCCGCGAGCCAGCGCCAGACCTTGCCGCTGAATCAAGGCGTGTTGGCAAGCTATGTCGTACGCCCCCGGGATGAGCTGCATTTCCACAAGGTCTTCACCGATACCGGGATAGGCTCGGTTACGGTTCAGGGAGAGGTGCGCTATGCCGGCAATTATCCGATCCGGCGCGGCGAACATCTTTCGGAAGTGCTGATGCGGGCAGGGGGGCTGACCAGCACAGCTTATCCGCAAGGGACGGTGTTTCTGCGCCGGTCGGCGGCCCAGATTGAACAGGAAGGCTATCAACGCGCCGCTTATCAGATCGAAAGCCAGCTTCTGGGTGGCGTCAATTCGATTGGCAGCCAAGGTGTGGATCCCGCAGCGGTTCATGCTTTTGCAACTCAGCTTCGCACCCAGAAAGCGTTGGGACGCATCTCGATCACAGCCGATCCCAGCGTGCTGGCGGCCCATCCCAATCAGGATCCGCTGCTGGAAACCGGCGATGTCGTGTTCATTCCGCAGCGGCCCGCGACCGTCGCGGTGCTGGGCGAAGTGATGCAGCCGGGCAGCTACAGCTATCAGCCGGGGATGACGGTTCAGGATTACGTCAAGAAGGCAGGCGGCTATGCCCAGTATTCGGAAGACGACCTGACCTTCATCGTGGAGCCGGACGGCTCTGCCCGGAAAGTCGAGAATTCCTGGCTGCATTACGACGCTTCGGCCCTGCCGCCTGGCAGCGCCATCGTCGTGCCGCGTGATCTGGCGCCGGTCAATGTGCGTCAGCTTGTTCTGGATATAACGAGTATCTTCAGCTCGTTCGCGGTCACCGCAGCATCGCTGGCGGTTCTGGCGAAGCAGTAGTGTAAGGAAGATACTGGCGGCGCGTTTCCCGCCGCCAGACTACTTACCGCCGCCGGCTTACTTGCGTCCGTAAGTGTCCTCGAAGCGCACGATGTCGTCCTCGCCCAGGTAGGAGCCGGACTGCACTTCGATCAAATGGAGCGGCTCGGCCCCGGTATTTTCCAGCCGGTGCTTGAAGCCCAGGGGAATATAGGTCGATTCATTTTCTTTCAGGGAAAAGACCCGCTCACCGCAGGTGACCTGGGCCTGGCCTGAAACCACGATCCAGTGCTCGGCGCGCTTGTGATGCATCTGCAGCGACAGCTTGGCGCCCGGATTGACGACGATGTGCTTGACCTGGAAGCCCTCGCCGGAATCAATGCCCTCATAGGAGCCCCAGGGCCGAAACACTTTGCGGTGGCTGTTGTGCAGCTCGCGGCCCTCGGCTTTAAGCTTCTCGACGATCTGCTTGACGTCCTGCGAGGCGCTTTTGTGGCTGACCAGCACGGCATCTGCCGTCGCGACCACCACCATGTCCTCGACGCCGACGGCCGCCACCAACGGACCTTCGCTGCGCAGATAGGAGTTGCGCGTGCCGTGCTGAAGCACATCACCTTTCATCGCATTGCCGGCGTCATCGCGCGGCGTGGCGTTCCACAGCGAATCCCAGGAGCCGATGTCGCTCCAGCCCATCTGGACCGGCACCACCGCGGCCTTGTCGGTACGCTCCATCACGGCATAGTCGATCGAGATCGACCGGGCGCCGGCAAAAGCGGCTGTATCCAGCCGGAAGAAGTCCATGTCCTTTTTGCCGGCCGCGACCGCGGCGCGGCACTTGGCCAGAAGGTCGGGCTCGAGCTTCTCCAGTTCCGCCAGAAATGTCGCGGCCCGGAAAAGGAACATCCCGCTGTTCCAGCTGTAATCGCCCGAAGCCACATAGGTGGCGGCCGTGGCCGCGTCCGGCTTTTCCACAAAACGCGCGACCGAAAAGCAGCCGCTCAGGGAGGCGAGGGGACTGGCCTTGCGGATATAGCCATAGCCGGTTTCCGGAGCATCGGGCGCAATGCCGAAGGTCACCAGATGACCGCGGGCCGCGGCGGCCTCGGCGCGGGCGATGGCGTTCTGAAACGCGGCGCCGTCGCGAATCACATGATCGGCGGGCATCAGCAGCATCAGCGCGTCGGGGTCTTCAGCCGCCACCAGGATCGCGGCCACCGCGGCAGCCGGCGCGGTGTTGCGCCCCTCCGGTTCCAGCACGATGGCGGCCGGGGCAATGCCGGCCTCCCGCATCTGTTCGGCGATCAGGAAGCGATGCTCGACATTGCATACAATAAACGGCCGCCCGAAACCGTCGCCCACGGCCCGCGCCACTGTCTCCTGGATCAGACTTCGCTCGCTGGTCAGGGCCAGCAATTGTTTGGGAAAAAGGCCGCGAGAAAGCGGCCAGAGCCGGGATCCGGCGCCGCCAGAAAGGATTATGGGATGGATCACGGACATGGGGCTCGCTCGGACAATTGAGGTGGCAGGCTTAACGGCTAATCGTGCAAGGCATCAACATCGGCAATTTGACATAAATATCAAATTGTTGCGCCGCAGCAACACAGGCTGTTCTTTCCGGTCACTGTGGAACCCCTCCCTGGGTCATGAATTGACACAGTTGAGCAGGGACGCGTAAAAATCCTCTAACGCCGTTAAAAACTTATCTTATGGAGAACCTGATGCGGACTTTGGGTGCAGCCATCCTGGCTACCAGCTTGCTGGCGACGAACGCCTTTGCGGCGACGACTCTCCCTGCAGGAAAGCCGGCCGGCGTGCAAAAGGCGCAAATGGAAGGCAACGCCCTCTTGATCGTGGCCGGCATCGGCCTGGCCGCGCTCGGCATCGGCCTGGCGGCCAGCAGCAGCGGCGGTGCCCCCAATGCCTCGACCAATACGGTCACCGGCACCGCGCCCTAAATCGCGCCTATTCGATTTGAAAAAAGGGAGAGCCAGTGGCTCTCCCTTTTTTATTTCAGACGCGGTTTTGTTTTTCTCCGGGACGCTCCGGCCGCTCAACCGGGGGGGCGGAAAATCTGGATCTCGATCGTTCCGCCTTTGGGATTGATATGCTGGCGCGATTGCCAGGCCAGACCGCTGTCGGCATCCAGCCAATAACTGTCCACGAAGGACCATTCGGGCGTCTGGCTCCGGCAACTTTCGTCCACCCTGTTGGTGGTGATGGCCTGGCCAAGGATCAGGATCTTCTGCCGGCCGACCAGGCGTGCCTGGCAGGAGATCGCGACGCCGTAAAAGCCGAGTTCGGGAAAATCTTCCTGCCGCGTGCTGGCGAAAGGCTGGCGGAGGGCCTGGACCGGAGAAGGCGGTGGGCCGCCCGACGTGGTGAAACCAGACAAATCATGCGGCAGCCCCAGAGTGCGAATGATGCGCCCGTCACGCGTGACAATGACGACATGGCTGGGCGAGGTCCAAAGCAGCTCGCCATTGGCATCGGTGGCCAGCACCAGCATGACCTGGTTGCCATCGTCCAGGCTGTAGCCGAGGCTGGCATAGGGAATGGCGGCTGCCTGGTCGTGGGTCACGCGAACCTTGCCCGTGGTCGCGGCCCAGCCTTGTTTCATGAGCTGGTAGAACTGGGAATAATTGGTGTTTCCCGATCCGGCGGACGAACAGCCGCCCGCCAGGAGCAGCACCAGGGCGGGTACTATTCTCCCCGCCTGGCGGAAAAGACCGGTCACACCAGGGCCTTGATGATCTTGGCGAGCTGTGGGGCGATATCCGGGCGTGACAGCCCGACCGCGATATTGGCGTGCAGGAAGCCCACCTTGTCGCCGCAATCATACCGGGCGCAATCGGTCTTCACGGCATGGAAAGGTCCCTTGCCGATCATCTGCGCCATGGCATCGGTGAGCTGAATCTCGTTGCCGGCGCCGCGTTCCTGCTTGTCCAGGATGCTGAAAATCTCCGGCTGGAGAATGTAGCGGCCAATGACGCAGAGATTGGAGGGCGCCTTGGCGGGATCGGGCTTTTCCACCACGCCCTTGACCTCGGTGATGTTGCCCTTCTTCGCGCCGGGCGCCACCACGCCATAGCGCTTGACCTCGCTCTCGGGCTTTTCTTCGGCCGCCACGATGATGCCGCCGCCCACTTCCTGATAGGCCTTCACCATTTGGGACAGGGCGCCGGGCCGGCCCACCATGAGATCGTCGGGCAGCAGAACCGCAAAGGGCTCGTTGCCGACAAAATGGCGGGCGCACCATACCGCATGGCCCAGCCCCAGGGGCTGCTGCTGACGGATCATGCCGACCGAGCCGGTCTTGGGCAGCATCTCCAAGAGGCTATTGAGTTCCGAGGTTTTGGACCGTTCCTCGAGCAGGGATTCCAGCTCATAGGCATGGTCGAAATGGTCGGCGATCACATGCTTGCCACGGCCGGTGATGAAGACGAACTGTTCGATACCGGCCTCGCGAGCCTCCTCGACGGCGTACTGGATCACCGGCTTGTCCACCACGGGCAGCATTTCCTTGGGGATGGCCTTGGTGGCGGGCAGGAAGCGGGTGCCCATGCCGGCGACGGGGAAAACAGCCTTACGGACGGGTCGGGGTGCGGACATGTATTTTCCGGGTCGTTTTTTGTGGGGGATGGTTTCTGAAACGGCCTATTTCATGGCATGGCCTCGCCATTATTGTCCAGTTTCAGGCATTTGACGGGGCACGATGCGCGGAACGGAACAAAGGGCTGTTATAGCGGCGCTGCTGGTCTCTATCTGGCCGGCGCTGGCGTTGGCCTCGCCTGCAACTCCGGCCTTGATTGCGGAGGTGCAGACGGCGCTGGACCGTGGTGATGCCATGCACGCCGCCAATCTGGCGGAAGGGGCGGTCAAGGAACCGGGTACCTCCGCGACCGAGCGCGCCCGGCTGACGCTCTATCATGGCCTGGCGGAGGAGTTGCTGGGCGCGCATGAGATCGCCACGCATGACTTCACCGCCGCGCTGGACAGTCATGCCCTGCCGCCGGAAGAGCGGGCCCAGGCGCTGCTGCAACGGGGTTTTCTGCGCGATGGCGAAGGCAAGCTGAACGACGCAATCGCCGATTACAGCGCCGTGATCGCCCTGCACGGCGAGGGTCTGGCCACCGCCCTCAACAACCGCGCCAATGTCTATCGGCGCCAGAACAAGCTCGATGAAGCCAAGCGCGATTACCGCGCCGCGTTCGGCGCTGGCAGCAAGGGGCAATATGTCTGGTACGGACTGGGACAGATCGCGGAGGCGCAAAAGGATGTCGTTACCGCCCGCGACTATTATGCCAGGGCGATTATCGTCGATCCCAATTATGCCCTGGCCTCGGAGCGTTTGGCCGCCCTGGGTGGGCCCCCCGACACCGTCGTCGCAAGTTCACAGGCGCCGCTTCTCCTCAAGCCTCCGGCGCAGCCAACGCTATTGGCCAAGACGGTGCAGCCCGCCGGCGCCGATTCGCCCCCTATCAGCCTTCGGCCAGCGCTCGATCAGGCTGCCAAACGGTCCGCGCCGGCTCAGCCCGACAAACAGGTGGCACCGGCCCAATCCGCCCAACAGTCCGTACCGCCGCCCGCCACACCGCCCGCTGCGGATCAGACCGCCAAACAGTCCCCGATCGATCAGCCCGCCAGGCAGCCTGCGGTGGAACCGGTCGCCAAACCGCCCGCACCGGTTCAGTCCGCCCAATTGCCTGCCCCGGATCAGTCCGCCACAGGGCAGGTTCAGCTGGGCGCCTTCCGCAGCGAAGCCGAAGC
>Ga0265338_10003761_pt1 | contig 21082 bp, 20 predicted proteins | sample 42126metaG_FD_193579 | JGI IMG/M metagenome (GOLD analysis project Ga0265338, IMG submission 193579) | Rhizosphere microbial communities from Carex aquatilis grown in University of Washington, Seatle, WA, United States - 4-21-26 metaG | ecosystem: Host-associated > Plants > Roots > Rhizosphere... | reverse complement strand
GATTCCCGGCCGCCACCAGGTCTCGTCGACCGTCGGCTCGGCGCCCAGGTCGAGAAGCCGGGCGTGGCAGGCCGATTCCGACCGGCCGAGGTAGGGGATGAGTTCGGCCAGCTTGGCTAGTACTTGCCGTTGCCCGGCGCTCAGGTCCGCTTCCCAGCGAACGAGGAGGTCGTCTTCCCGGCCAATGGCCAGGAAGGGGTCCAGGGTCAGGTCGGTGTTCCCGGTCTCGGCGCGTCGATGGGCGGCATCTGGCAGGTAGTGCCGGGTGTGACCGGACACGGTGTCGGGTGTCCTGTACGACGGCGGGTCAATGAGCGCACTCAGCAGGCCGTCGATCTCGGCGGCGGCCAGGTCGGGCCAGCGCGTGTACCAGGTGGCTACCATGGCACGCAGGATCCGCCACGGTGACGGCGGCCATTCGGATGCGCCCTCGTTGACGGCGCGGTCCCACGGGTTGGCGTGGTACCTGCCAAGGGGGAACTGGAACGCGAGCGTGGTTCCCACGGCTACTTCTTCGCTTTCGCGGACCTGGCCGCCTCCGACCACACGACTTCGGTCACCGGGCCGAGCTCGTCACCGCAGTCAGCGGCGTACTTGGCGATCCGTGCCGCGGACTCGGCTGCGTCCGGGCGCTCGCCGATGACATCGCGGACCACGAGGTCGCAACGCGTGCGCAGCCGCAGGCCACGGTCGAGCAGGGTGGCGATCTCGAAGTCCGCCAGTGCTTCCAGCATGGCGGTGGCCGGCGCGGACAGCCCGTAGGACCTCAGCTGCGCGTGGTCGACCGTGAAGTAGGCGGTGATCTTCTCCGCCGTGTACTCCACGCGGTGATGCGGAACGGTGCCGTAGCCCTCGGCGGTGGCACCGTCTTTGGCCTCGTTGATAACCACGTCCCGCTTGACCCCGCCCGAGACCGCGGGCTTGACCCATGACGCCTCGATGAAGCTGGTGACCGCGCGGGAGACCTTCGGCTGCCAGGGCCAGCCCTTGCGGGCGAAAAAGACACCGTGAATGAGTGATACGGGGTCGAGGCGGAAGCAGGCCCTGGCGACGGCCCGGTAGTCGAGCGGGCGCCCCTTCACCAGGCCTAGCTGGGCTTCCAGCCATTTCTCGCCGGCCGTCTCACCGACAGCGCCGTGCATGATGTAGGCCGAGGCAAGGCGGTGTGCTTCCAGCCTGCTGGAAGACAGGAAGTTGCCGTCCGGGTCGCTGACCCGGACGTAAGGAATGGCCGCGTTGGCCAGCTCAGGGACCTGGTCGTTGGCGGCCGCGTCCCAGGTGGTGCCCTCCAGCCAATTCGCCATGCTCTGGGCTGACTCGACGAGCAGCGCGTTGTCCCCGAATTCAGCGGCGCCCAGGTCAGGGAACCCCGCGGGCTGGAACAGCGACCCGGCCAGCGGCGTTAGATCAGCTTCCAGCACGGTGCGATAGGTGATCATGACTTCTCCTCGGTTAGGGGTTTCGTTTCGAACGCGAGCAGGCGAAGCGTCTTGCCGGAGTCAAGGCAGCGGGGAACGAGAGCGGCGGCGATCCTTTTGCCATCGACCTGGGCCTGAGCTGGCGGGGCGTCGACGGCGGTCCACCCTGCTTGCCGCAGCCGGGCGGCTGCCTCCTGGTGAACCGCGGTGACCTGTCCGGCGGCCAGGCGCGTGGCCCACTCTGCCGACAGGGCAATGGCGGGTTCGTCGGCTGGCTCGCGGCGGTGATCCGGCGGCCGCAGGCCAGCGGCCAGCGGGTGCAGCAGTCCCAGCGTTGCGACCGGGATGTCCAGCAGCTGGTGATCCCACCGATGCCTGGCGTTACGCCAGTCCAGGGCGAGGCAGGCGCGCACGAAAAGGTCGAGCAGCTTCTCGTCGAGGCGACCGCGTGCCAGGGCGTGCAGGTCCGCTGCGGGAACGGGGATACCTGACCGGAAGCCCGGGACGCCACGGAACCTTGCATCTTTTTCTGCCGCCGCGGCGCGAGACCGCCAGATCAGCACGTCCGCGAGCACGCTCGCGAGCGGCCGCGCGCCGAACCCGGAAACGACCGGCGTGCTGCGCCATCCCCCCGGGTCCACCGGGAGCAGGATCTGCCGCATGCTCCGGTCAGGCCATCCTTCGGCAGATAGCGTGCTGCAGGACGCGATGCCTACCGCGATGCGCAGTTCGGGTTGATCGATCCTGGCCAGTTCATTGAGGAATGGCCCAGCCGGGGGCGCGTAACGGATGCGGGTAGCCTCCTTCGCGCGGCGGCTACGGCCCACCGACATCTCCAGGGTGGTCAGCGCGGCTAGCATGCGGGCGAGCGCCATCGGGTCCCCATCGCGGGCGAACTCCAGGTGCGCCTTCTGGAAACCGCGTGCTGCCGCGGCGACTGCCGTCGAGGCTTCGCTGCTGCCGGCTCGGGTCGCCCAGTCTTCCACTTTCGCGTTTAGCTGCACGGCGGGCTTCTCCCGGACGATGATCCGGTCGAGCGGGACGGCGGTGAACGCGAGCCCGTTGCGGCGCTGCAGCCCGTAGCGGACGAACTCGTCGATCCCGCGGGCAACGCCGAGGGAATGGGTTGCCGCGTAAAAGTCAGCGGCGCGCCGGGCCGGGCGGCCGCGCCAGGAGGCGCGTGCCTCAGCGAACAACTGCCGGATCTCTGCCAGCGTGAACGGCCGGTTCCAGACCGGCACCCACACTTCGCCTCGGGACTCCTCGCCGGCGGCGCCGCTGGCTGAGCCGTCGGGCGAGGGGTTCACGGTGAAAGGCATCGCCGCGCGGCCGGCGGCGTGCTGGTGGCGGCGGGCGGCGCTGGCGGCGAACAGCAGCGAGCCCTCGACGACGAGGATGTAGCTCCACGGGTTGGCGAGCGCGGCCGCCGCACCGAACGGCGATGATCCAGGGCCCCCGGCGCTCCCGGGGTCGAACTGGCCGATGGGCGCGTCGGAAAGCGGCGTGGTCTGCGTGCCCGCGAGCACGTCGCGGGCTGCGACGCTCGAGCGCGCCGCTTCCCCTTCGGTCGTGCCGATGACGGTGATGAGCTGCTGGTGGAAGTTCGTGGAAAACTCCAGGCGCCCGTCGTTCCCGCCGGTTCCCAGGATCGGCGGGAAGAACGTGCGGTCGTCGGCCAGTACGACCGCCGCATCGATCCAGGGGAGAAGCTCGTCCGGGCACCGGTTGCGGAACTCTTGGACCACCCGGTCTTTTTCCGCCACCCCCGACTCGGTGATCCATCCAGCAGCGCGGGCGATGCTGACGACGCTCTCGGCCACCTTGATGGCGGAACGCAGTGTCTCAAGTCGCGGTGAGGGATGGCGGCGGAGGAGGTCGAGCCTGCGCAACGGCTCCTTGTCCTTGGCCCCGAACCCGCTGCCGCCGTTCCAGGGACTGAGCACCGGCGTCGGGACGTACTCCAGCGACAGCCACCGGGCAATATCAGGAACGTCCGTCGTGATCGCCAAGCCGTCCGGCGTCCAGGCCGCCGTAGCCCTGGAGTCTGCCTGTTCCCCGATCAGCCGGATGAGGCCTAGGCCGGCCAGGTAGCCCGCCAGCGGTTCTGGCCGCAGCCCGGGCAAGAGGTGCCGTGTGACGGCGGTGGTTGTCATCGGGGCAGGTCCTTCCCGCCGCTCGCTCGCCAGTCGGCGATGCGCACGACCGTCTCTAGGTAAGCCAGGATGAACGGCCCGTACTTGTCTCGCAGCGCGAGAACGGTCCTGGTCCACGAGCGGTCGGCACCGAAGTGGAACTGATCCAGGTCCACCGTCAGCTCGGCCGGGGCGTGGCCGAGGAGCGCGGGGACGCTGGTCGTCTTGCCCTGCTCAAGGCCGAGGATGGTGCGCTGGCCCGCCTCGCCAGCCGGGAGGACCGCCAGGTCGCCGGGATCACGGACCTGGACTCGGAGCTTGCCGTGGTGGGCAAGCACCAGGTACCGGGTCAGGTCGGGGTCTGGTGACGCGGCCAGCAGCTCATGCAGGGGCCCGTCGATTAGCAGCAACGATGCCAGTTCGTGCCGGAAGGCGACCTTGCCGGCGAACTCAAGGCCGCCGTTGACCGCCGACTTGGCCCACGGGCGGCCCTTTTCGATGGTCTCGGCCTCGTCGGGCGGCGCGAGGTGACAGAGCGCGTCCTGCCAGGTCTTGTGCGCTTTCCCCGCGTCGTGCAGGTACCCGGCCAGCACCGCGCTGCGCGCCGCATGCTCCGGGATGGCCGGCTGGAGCACGTTCAGCAGCGCCTGGACCTGCTCGCGGACATCCTCGCTGTGCTGGTCCAGGGACAGCCATGCCCCCTGCTGCACGCTGGCGGGATCTGCGCCGTAAGAGTCCTCGGCCGCGGCAGCGAGCTCTTCGGCCGTCGACAGGACCGGGCTGTTAAGCACCAGGCCCCGCGCCGACAGGTCCAGGCCGGTCTCCGGGTCATAGCCACCCTCACTGGCATTGACTAGGACAACCTCGCCCGGCCGGGCACGCGGCTGGCCGGGTGCGGTGATCTCCACGTACCGGCCTGCTACCTGGTCCAGCCGCCAGACTGACCGGTCCTTCGCCAGCTTCGTGACATCGCCGAGCGATACCCGGCAGCGGTGCTCGCCTGACGGTGCCTTGACCTCGGGACTGGGCGCGCCGTTCGGGCCCTGAGTCCAGCTGGCCCATGCCACTTCGGCGTCGAGGTCATCAGCATCCCGAACGTACGGCGCTATATCCACATCTGAGCCGCTCAGGTCCGGCGAAGTGTCGAACAGCCCGGTGAAGTCGCTGCGGCGGATGACAGCTACCTGGCGCGGCGTGGTGAATACGTTGAGGCCCAGCCTCAGCAGGTCTTCCCCAGTAACACTCTCTCCTTCCAGCCGAGCGAGCTCGGCGCTGGCCGCGTCGATGTCCTGCTGCTCATAAGGCAGCGCCTTGTCCGGGGTGATCCACCAAACTTCCGCGTCCGGCACCTTGCCGGTCCGGTTACACCGCCCGGCTCGCTGCACGAGCGACGGCCACGGTGCCGCCTCGGTTACCAGCACGCTCGCGTTGAGGTCCACCCCGGCCTCGATCACCTGAGTAGCGACTACGACCCGGTCCTCCGGGCGCTCGATGACATCCGCCATCAGCTTCTCTCGCTCCGTGCCGCGAAACCGGGAGTGCAGCAGCGTGCACTCGTAGGGGCCTCCGCGCAAATCCCGGTAGACGTCCCGGGCAGCGGACACCGTATTCAGCACGACGAGGGTCAGTGTTCCTCGCCGGTGCAGACCGCGGACAGCACCCGCGACCGCCTTGTAGTTACCCGGATCAGCCTCTAGGCGCCGGACTGTCCGCGCCGCGCCCAGCCTCACGGCCAGCTCGCCGACCCGTTCCTCGGCAAGGATCTTCACCGTGGTTCCGCGCTGCGGGTTATCGACTGTTTCCAGCAGGCCGGCCGGGACCGTGGCCGACATGCATGTCAACCCGAAAGGCTCCGCCGTACCGAACCTCGCCGTGAACCCGGCCAGCTGCCGGAGCGTCGTGACCGACTCCGGGCACAGCTGGACCTCGTCAATAATCCAGTGCGCCCCGTTCGTCACCAGCGCGTAGTCGATCGGAAATACCGCCCTCGCGATCCCGTACCCCCGGTTCAGGGCCTTCGAGACCAGCGAGTCGACGGTGCCCACCACGATGGCGGGCTTGTGCATGTCATTACGCCACTGCCCTTGCGTCTTCCCGCGACCGCCCATGACCACGTGCAGTGCGACCTCATCGGTCAGCCCGAGGTTTTCCAGCCACCTCTGCGCCTCACCAGCTACCTGATCAACCAGGCTTCGCTGCGGTAGCGCGTAGACCAGCCGCCGTGGCGTGCCCGCGCCGTACTCATCACTCCGCAGGCGCCACAGCCACGCCAGGATGGTCCCTGTCTTGCCGGTCCCGGTCGGCGCCTCGACCACCGGAGGCAGCCCCTGCCGGGCGATGCGTGCCTGGTAACCGTGCGGACTGTAGCCAGTCGCCGTCGCAAAGAACGCCTCAAAGTCCGTCATCGAATCCCTCGTCACGAGCTCCCCCACCCAGAGCACCCAGTCAACGCCAGCAAGTAATCGACGCCTAGGCGGCGGAGATTGGTTACTAGCACGCTCAGGCGTGATGTGACCGCAACCTCACCGCCGACCAACCGCCATCTACTGAACGTTGAGCGTATCCATCTTCGCCAGTAGATTCCAGTCATTTCCAGTAAATCTGATCTGCCGGGCTCGCGGTGCTCGTGCCTCCTGGGCATGCGGCAGCCGACCAGGCAGATCGGCTGCTGCATGAAGCCGCAGTTCATGGCAGATGCCTCATCACCATGGCTACGATCGGTCCCCATATCACTCGAGAGGTCACCTCGACCGAGCAAGCAATGGCAATAAGGCCCGCCGTCCGCAGCGGCCTCTTCAAGACCCACGCAAGGAACTGCCATCGGTTGTTGGGAAGCGGATCGCCTGGCTCTTCCGGGCGCGGCTTCGGCTCGCGCAAAGGGTCGTCGGGTCTCATGTCAATCGAACTTAGACGCTAGCGCTCATCAACCTGAGTTACTTTGATGAAGACCGAGCTGTGCTCTGGTCACCCGCCGGTACGCTGGTCTCGCCGATGCAGCCGCCACGCCGCTGTTCGTCGTTGTACGGCCGGCTCCATTGCGGCATGAGCGCCAGCGCCTACGCGCGCCGACTCCGCTAGTATCCGCGGCTGCAGCTGCGGCTCCATTGGCTGCCGGGGCTGATGTACATGGCCCCGGCAGCCAGGTGTCGCATTTAGTCGTGACGGGAGACGACATGGCATATGTGTGGCGCCCGGACGACGTGCACCCAAGGGCCTTAGTTAGGCGAAAAGTGATATCTCACCCTGTAATGGCTACCCGCGAGAGCACGCGGTTGGATCGTTGCTATGACTCTGGACAGCACAACCATTGGGCGGCTGCTTACCACGATGCCGTTGCACGCGATCACATCGGTGTACGGCGAAGCCGGGTTGCGCGAACGGCTCCTGCTCGAGATCTCCCTGTTTCCCGCCGCTGACCGCGGGCGCGTTGAAGGTGCCCTGGCGATGGCGTCACGGCTGCACGCTTCCGACCGGCGGCAGCGTGAACCGTATGTCAACCATTACGCCGACCTGCGGGTTATGCCGACCTCGTGGCAATGCCTGCAGGTGGCGGTCTGATGGCCGGCTGGAAGGTCGGCATAATCAGAGGCTTTCGAGGAAGGCGAGGAGCTGGTCGGAGGGCTTGTAGCGTCCCGGCTTCGTGTGTGCGGGGGTGGTCCTGGCCAGTGCTTTCTCCTTGAGCTCGAGGTCGGCGTGGAGGTAGATCTGCGTGGTGTCGGCCTGTTCGTGGCCGAGCCAGAGGGCGATGACCGAGGTGTCGACGCCGGCGTGGAGCAGGCGCATGGCCGCTGTGTGCCGCAGGGTGTGCGCGGTGACGTTCTTGGCCTTCAGCGACGCGCAGTCACCGGCTGCGGCGGCTAGGTGCTGGGCGAGGCGTTTCTCGACGGCGTCGCGGCTGAGCCGGCCGCCAGTCCGGTTCGGGAACAGCGGCCGGGACGGGTCGCCGCGGCGTTCGGCGAGCCAGGCGCGCAGAACAGCGACGGTGGTCTTGTCGAGCGGCGTGATCCGCTGCTTGCGGCCTTTGCCTTGGCAGGAGACGTGCGGGCCGGTGCCGAGGTGGACATCGGCGAGGGTGAGGCCGGTCAGCTCGGAGATCCTGAGCCCTGTCTGGGCGGCGAGGGTGAGCATGGCGTGGTCGCGGCGCCCGGCCCAGGTGGCGGTATCAGGTGCGGCGAGCAGTGCACCAAGTTCTGGTTTGGTGAGCCAGGTGACCAGGGCCTTGTCGAATCGCTTGGGCGGGATCGCCAGGACCCGGGCGATCGTCTCGGCGTGCTCGGGATGCTGCAGGGCGGCGTAGGTGAACATGGAGTGGATCGCGGCGAGCCGGGCGTTGCGGGTGCGGGGGCTGTTGCCGCGGTCGCGTTCGAGGTGGTCGAGGAACGCGCCGACCAGCGGCGCGTCCAGGTCGGCGATATCGAGGCCGGAGGGCTGTTTCGCGGTGCGGGCGAAGGCGTAGGTGAGCAGCAGCCGCCAGGTGTCGCGGTAGGCGGCGACGGTCTGCGGGCTGGCGTGCCGCTGCCGGGTCAGCCGGTCGGTGAAGAACGCCTGCAGGGTCGGGGCGAGCGCAGTCACGGACGCTCCTGGTGGTCGTCCAGTCGCTGCCCGGCCAGGGCGAGCAGTTCCGGGGCGGCCGACAAGTACCAGTAAGTGGCGGCCGGGTTGGCGTGCCCGAGGTAGGTGGCCAGCAGGGCAAGCCGGGCGTCCCCGTCCTGCTCGGCAGCATAAGCGTCGAGGAGGCTGGCGACCGCGAAGGAGTGGCGCAGGTCGTGCGGGCGCGGGCGGCAGTTCGGTGAGCGGGGCGCCAGGCCGGCCCGGCGCACCAGCAGCCGCCAGGTGGCGTGGACGTTGCAGTAGGCCAGCCTGGTGCCCGCCGGGGAGATGAGTATGGCCGGGTCGCCGGGGCCGGGGTGCAGCTGGTCGCGCAGCCGAAGGTAGCCGGCGACCGCGGTTGCCGTGGTGGGGTGCAGCGGGACCAGCCGGGACTTGCCGAACTTGGTGTTCCGGACGGTCAGCACCCCGGTCGCGGGGCCGAAGTCAGGGCGGTCCAGCCGGATCGCCTCGCCGACCCTCATCCCGGTGGCTGCCAGCAGCCCGATCAGTGTCCGGTAGGTCGCCGCCCGCAGCGGCGACGCGAGGCTGGAGGTGACGGCCATCAGCGCGCTGACCTCCGCGGCGGTATACGCGCTGACCTCCGCGGCGGTATAGAGGTAAGGAACAGCCCGCGGCGCCCGGGCCGGGATCAGGCCAGCCGGCGGGATCTCGGAGGCGGGGTCGGCGGCGTGCAGGTGGACGGCGAACCCGCGGGCCACCGACAGCCGCTGACTGTGTCACCACGGCGACCCGCCGGGCAGCACCGCCCACGCGACCGCCCCCGCGGTGGTGACCCTGGCCGCGCCGGCGTCTTCGAGGTAGCTGACGAACTGGCCGAGCAGTTTCTCGGCATAGGCGAGCTTGTAGCCCAGGGCGCGGCGCACCGCGAGGTAGTCAGCCAGCGCCTGCCGCAGCGGGCTCATGCCGCGCCGCCCGGCCAGGGGCGGCCCAGCGCGCGCAGCGCGCTGACATCGGTCTTGGCGTAGATCACCGTCGACATCAGCCGCTGGTGCCGCAGCACCTGGCCGATCTCGGGCAGCCCGGCCCCGGCCCGCAGCATGCCGGTCGCCGCCGAGTGGCGCAGCCGGTGCGCACGGACCGTGCCCAGGCCCGCCCGCCGTGCTGCGGCTTCCACTGCCATAGTGACCCCGCCGCTGGTCAGCGCGCAGTGCGGGGCCTTGACCCGCAGGAACACCTGCCGGGCCCCGCCGGGCGGGCGGGGCCTTCCGTCGCGGAGGTAGGCGGCGACTGGCTCGCCGACATCAGCGGGAAGCGGCAGCCGCTCGCTGCGCCGGCCCTTGCCGCAGACGGTGATCTCCCCGGCCCGCCAGTCGATGTCCTCCAGCCGCAGGCCGGCGACCTCCCCGGACCGCAGGCCGAGGCGGGCCAGCAGGGTCAGCATCGCCAGGTCCCGCCGGCCGTTGACGGTCGCCCGGTCGCAGCTGTCCAGCATCGCCTGCACCTGGCCGGGTCCCAGCGGCTGCGGCAGCCGGGCCAGCCGCCAGCTGGCCACCGAGGGAACGGCCCAGGCCAGGGACTGGCTGATCACCCCGTCGACGTGCAGCCAGCCCAGCAGCGACCGCAGCGAGGTCACCGTCATCTTCGCCGACCCTTTGGCCATGCCCGGGCAGGACGCGACCACGAACGCGGTGACATCCGCCGCCGTCAGTCCTCGGCCCGCCCGGCCTGAGCCGTGCCTCCGCGAACGGCCGGACGAAGCAGGCGTAGCCTTCCGCGGTCGCCGCGCCGAGACCCCGTTCGGACACCAGGTAACGCTGGAACCTTTCCAGCAGTCCCTGCGCGGGCTGGGCGCGGCTCCAGCGCGTGGACCGACCTGTAGCTGGCATACCCGGCCTCCCGCCGGGCCAGCACGTACTGCTCGGCGGCATCCGCGGTCAGGTCGCCGGACCCCGCCTCCGACGCCGCCAACCACCGGCTCAGGTGCGCCGCCAGGGCCACCTGCTTCTCGCGACCCGAGTCGTATACCCCTGGCGTTCCAGCTCAGCGGCGAAGCCCGCCGCATAAGGCTCCAGCGGCCCTGCGACCAGCGACTTCAAGACCTTGATCATCACACGCCCCCTCTTGAGACCAGAGAGGACAGCGTCCATCACCGCACCCGGATTATGCCGACCTTCCCGCGAACTACACGCCTGTGACCAGCAGCTCCTGCCAACAGGTCGGCATAACCCGCAGGTCGGCGTAATGATTGTTATGCCGACGTCGGCATAACAACCACTTGTACCGAGTTGCGATCCGAGTGCTCAGCCATTACCGGGTGAACGACCCGGACCTGGCGTGCGCCGCACTGCTGCACGACTCGGTCGAGGACCACAGCGCAGAACTTGCACCCGGCGGCCGACAGGCAGCCTTCGCAGCGCTGGCCAGCCAGTTCGGCGGCCGCGTCGCCGGATTGGTCGCGGCGGTCACCAACCCCGAATACGAGCCGGGCCGAGACCGGCACGAGCAGTACCGTGAGCACGTAGGCGCCAGCCTGCGGGAAGATCCCTGGGCGCGGGTGATCAAGGTGTCGGACTTCACTGATAACGGAGTGGGCTTGTTTCACATCACCGGGCCGAAGGTGACCAAGCTGGCCATGAAGTACCGGCCACTGGTGCCGGTCCTGCGTGAGATCGTGCTGCGGCCCGACACGCCGCTGCGGCCCGAGGTCAAGGACAAGATCGTCCGGCAGCTCGAAAGCGCGGAAACCAGGTTCGCCTCAGTTCTGGATTAGCGTCCGCGCAAAGAAATGCCCTTCGCCTGGTACCCGGGGCCGGGCCTTTCTGCATCAGGCGGCGCATTCACGGTCGGGAGAGGGCCACCATCGGCCCCACCACTTGGCGCGGAGGCCATGTGCATCACGAGCACCGTCACGTCGTCGTCTTGCTCATACCCGGCGAGCATGTTGTCCAAGAGGTACTGCAGCAGCTGCCCGGGCACACTGAGCAGATCTTGGGGGGCACCCGCTGCGATCCGAACCAGCTCGTCAAGGCCGCTGTCTAGGGTGCGCTTTCGATTATGAACTAGCCCGTTGGAGTAGAGGACGGCGGTGGAGCCAGGGGGAAGCCGGAACGCGCGCTGCCGCCGGGGGCTGGCCCAGCCGAGCGGCGTGCCCGCCTCGGCGCTGTCGAGCACCGGCAGCGCCCCCGGGATGAGTAGCAGCGTCGGCGGATGGCCGGCGTTCGCGGCCTGGCCCTCCCCGGTCTCCGGGTCGATCACCAGGTAGGACACCGAGGTAATCTGCTCTTCCAGCTCGGTCGCGGTGAACAGCCGGTCGAGGCCGGCCAGTACGAATGCGGGCCGGGGGTCTGTCAGTGCCAGGGCCCGCAGCGCGTTGCGCACCCGGCCCATGCCTGCCGCCGCCATCAGCCCCTTGCCCATGACGTCGCCCACGGTGACCGCCAGCCGCCGGTCGGGCAGCCGGAACACGTCGTACCAGTCGCCACCGACTTCGGTCGACCGGGGCAGGTATTTGGCGTCAAGTGTCATGTTTGGCAGCCTCGGCAGCCTCGGCAGCCTCGGCAGCCTCGGCAGGCTCGGCAGCTCGCCGGGCAGCAGGCTGCGCTGCAGGGTGACCGCGGCGGTGTGCTCCTTCTCGTACATCTCGGCCCGCTCCACCGCCAGCGCGCACTGGCCGGCCAGGGCCTCGAGGAAGACCCGCTCCTCCTCCAGGATCGTCCGCGGCTTGCCGAAGGAGAACCGCATCGCGCCCAGCGGCATCCCCGCCGCCAGCAACGGCAGGCCCACCCAGGCCTGCTCGTCCCCGGTGTCGGTGACCCCGCTGGCGGCCAGCTTGCCGCCGGCGTCGGCCTCGCCGCCCGCCTCGCTGTCGAACTGGGCCCGCAGCTCCTCCGGGTCGGCGATGAGCACCGGCCGCCGGGTCGCGATCGCCCTGGTCATCACGCTCGGCGTGTCCAGCGTGAGCCGCACGCCGGCGCCGTCCGGCCCGGCCGGGGCCAGCCCGGACGGGTTAACCACCCGCAGCCCGAGCTTGTCGTCGTTGAGCAGCGCCACCGCCGAGCGCAGCGCGCCGATCGCGGTCCGGCCGACCTCGGTGATCACCTCGACCACCTGCTCCACGTCCAGCGCCTCGGCCAGCATCGCGGTCGCCTGCTGCAGCCGCGCGGTACGCAGCGCGGCCGCGCTCAGCTGGTCGGTGAGGCGCCCCCGCATCTCCTCCGCCTTGCGCTGGCTGGTCACGTCGGTGCAGGCGCCCACCCACTCGGCGATCTTCCCGTCCCGCTCGATCGGCACCGCGCGCACGTCGTAATGCCGGTAGGAGCCCGCCCGCGCCCGCATCCGGAACCGGTCGTCGAACACCCGGCCGGTGCGCAGGGACTCCCGCCAGGCCCGCTCCACCCGCTCGCGGTCCTCGGGGTGAATCGAGTCAAGCCAGCCGTCGCGAAGGAACTCCTCCACGGTCTGCCCGGTGATCAAGCGCCACTCTTCGGAATCCTCTGCCATCTCCCCGTTTGACGCAGCAATCCATATGACCTGGGTGCCGCTCTGGACTAGCGCCCGGTAGCGCTCGCTAGCCAGGTCGGAGATGGCGACATGGGCGGCAGATGAGACGTTGTCCGCATCGTCGGCGGACAACCGGACAAGGCGGTCAGGTGCAGCCGCTAGCTCGCTTTGCAGTTGATCGAGTCTGGTTGCCTCGGTGCCAAGAGCGTCATCGACACGACCCAGCACTTCCGCTGCGACCGACTGGTCCAGTCGGCCCATCAGGATCGCGTCATCACTGCTAATGCTGGTGATCGTCTGAACTTGTTCAGCGAAGGCTACTGCGTGCTGCTCTACTGCCTCCAGGCGGCGGCGAGCTGAAGCAGCTTGATGTACGGCCAGGTTCTTGAGGCGTTCCGATTCCGTCCGCTGGCGGTGAGCTTCCTCCAACCTACGGGTGGTCTGCGCAAGAAGATGCTCGGCAGCTTCAAGGCGGCGCTGCGTATCTTCCAACAGGGCCCTTGTCTGAAGTAGCTCAGCAGCGGAATCAGAGCGTGCCAGCAGCTCATGGCGAAGATCATCCCGTTCTTCCGCGAGCACCTGCGCAGCCGCCGTGAGCTTCTCGATCATATCGGTTAGGCCAAGAGTGATCGATACGTTCCTGCTGGCCGACAGTTGCAGCTCCGCCACGACCTTCTGCGCGGACGCCGTCTCGCGCATCGCCGTGATCCAGGTGCCTGCGTCAGCCTGCGCCGCTTCAAGGTGCCCCCGTGTCGATGAAGCCTTCCGCCGTAGAGGTACAGGTGCCGCCGCCTCCCACAGCGGCCTTACCTTGCCCTCGAGGATTGCAAATGCACGGTGGTCATCATCAGCGCACGCTTTCAGCAACTCCACGACGAATTCCCACGGAGGCCGGCTCTCGCCGTTGAGCCTTTCAGAGATCGTCGTGCGGGAGTAGGGCATCCGCGCTGCGAGGTCGCGCAGCGTCCGGCCGTGACTGTCCGCAAGATCACGCAGGACGCCGGCAAGCTCCCGTGCTTCTGCCGATTCGCCACGGAGCTTGGCGCGCCTGCGGCCACTCTTGCTATCCACGGCACAAATATACTGCTTGTCAAGCGAATGTCCGACAGTTGTCCGACTTTCATCTGGATATATGCGCGTGGCGGATGCCGGACAATTATCAGTCACGTATTCCTTGATTCAGGTCATCTTCCTTAGGCCGGGATCAGGAGCAGAGAAATGGCAAGCAAGTCGGCGAACAAAGTCGCGAGGGGAAAATGCGCACCGCCGGATCACCTGGTACCGAAGATCCACACGCGCGGATCGGGTCGAGTCCGGATCCGCGAAACCACCGTTGAGGGCGCGGACCATGGAGATGCCCTTACCCCCGGCAGCAGCCCGAGGGCATTGCTGACGCTTAGAGCAGCTTTCATCCTCGTGACGGCCTCGATCGCTTCGACCATGAGCGCGACCCTGACCTACCTTGCTACGGCTAGCCTGCCCGCGGCCTTCCTTGCGGCTGGCCCCTCATTCGCCGCCGCAGTCCCGCTGCTCAATTCCATCATCAGCTAGTAATCTCAGGAGTTCCTGCGAATCACGGGCGTCAAGCTGATGCAGCCTTTTCCTGCGCGACAGCGTCACAGTCTCTGCCGCCCACTTCCCGATAGCTTCTGCGGTCATACGACTCAGGCATCAACTCCGGCCCGGAGGTCAGGCGGCCTCGCAGGTGGCCTCGTCTGGCCTGGGTTCGGGCGGAACGCGGAACGGTCCGGGGTAGACCGCCGCGCAGCCAACGCAGTACGCCCAGTAGAGATGAGCTAATGCGCCGGGAGTGACGGACGGCACCACGGGGATGTCGCCGTCCACAGTGTGGACAACCAGTGCAGGCCACGGCGGGCGGCAAACACAACCGGCCGCCGACACGTTGCTCATGATTCCCCGGCGGGACGGCGAGGCCTGATCCCGGTGCGCTTGGCCACCTCAGCGACCTCGTCTTCGTCGTAGGCGGTGCGCACCCCGGAGATCGACATGCCAGAAGCCCGGGCCAGGTCTTCCAGCCGGTACGGACGGGGACGGGTGAACTCCCGCCCGTAGGCGATCAGCAGCCGCATGCGCGCCTCCGCCCGCAGCATCGCGTCGCGCGCCGCCGCGATCTCGCCGAGCAGCGGGTCGAAGTCGTCCTCGTGCTCCCAGGTCAGTCGGAGGCCTCGCTCGTATTCCTCCCGTTCCTGCACAACCTGGTCAGCCATCGCCCGCCACCCAGTGCCCTCGTCCTCGTCCTCGTCGGCGAACTCCGATTCTTCCGGTAGCGGGTGGGTCAGGTCGGTCAGATCCGTGATCATGTCTCGCGTCGTCATAAAATGCAGAATACGCTACAAATTACGATGATCGCAAATTTATGCGCTTGACGCTCCTCCGCTGAACCCCGGTACCTGAGAGCTAGCGCGCTGCCCGAGACAAGATCCGATCCATCACCTCCGCGCCCGTGGTGATCACCGGACGCAGCTCGTGCCGGTAAACAAGCTCGGTCGTGGAGGTCTGGTTGTGCCCGGCCAGCCGCGCGATCTCCTCGATCGGCATGCCGTCCTCCGACAGCAAGGACACGAAGGTGTGCCGCAGGTCCCGCGGCGCCCACCCTGCACCGAGTCCCGCCGCGTCCATGATCTTCCGGAACTCGCGCCGGACGTTGGACGCATCGAGCGGCGTCCCGATGCTCGAGGTGAACACCAGCCCGTGCTCCTGCCACACCTCCCCGGCCCCCGGCCGGTCCCGCGCCTGCATCCCGCGGTGCTCCCGGAGAGCCTCGATCGCGGCCTGTGGCAGCTTGAGCGTCCGGCGCGATTTAGCCGTCTTGGTGTCCCCGCCCGCGCGGACCGACCGCCACACGGCCACCGACGGCGGCACCGGCCGCACTCCACCTGGGTCGCCGTCCAAGTCCACGTGATTCCAGCTCAGCTCCCTTGCCTCCTCGGTCCGCATCCCGACCGTGAGGCTCAGCACCACGTAGGCGTTGAGCCGCGACTGACGCGCCGCGTCGAGGAGCGCGAGCGACTGCTCAAGGGTCAGCGACCGACTGGGCCGCCCGCCCGTCCCCTTGGGCGCGTCGACGAGCGTGGCCACGTTCCGGCCCACCAGGTCATGCGCCTCGGCGAACCTGATCGCCCGCGCGAGCGAAGCCTTGGCGATCTGCAGGTACCGGCTCGACAGCCGACCACTGAGCGCCTCCAGGCCACCGCGCACGTCCCCGGCCGTCAGTTCTCTCAGCGGCTTGGACCCGATCTGGCCCATGAGCGGCGCCAGGGCCTCCCGGTAGACCGACCGCGTGCGCTCGGACCGGCCCGGCAGCCCACCATCAAGCCAGTCGTCCACCGCCCGCTGCACAGTGTAGGCAGCGGAAGTACGCAGCCCGCGGTCAAGCTCGGCGTGCAGTGCCTTGAGCTTGTCGCGAACCTCGCCCTTGGTACGACCACTGACCTTGCGCCGAGTCCGCTTCCCGTCCGGCCCGAAGCCGAGCGAGACAGCACCGACGTAGCGGTTCTTGGTCGCGTCGAAGTAGATCGCGTCCTCGCCGTGCCCGCGACGGCGCGCTGTGGATTCCGTCATACACAGGAGCGTAACTCTTTGGCTCCCCGTTTGGCTCCCGGCGAGATGCCGCCATCGCCCGAAAGGGCCTCTGAACTGGAGCCGGTGAGCGGATTCGAACCGCTGACCGTCCGCTTACAAGGAACCGGAATATCAGCAGCTCAGAGGCCGTGCAACCGCCCCGCGTGCAACCGGCGTGCATCAATGCTTGAGGTTGATCGTCTTGGGGAGTCGGGCCGCGTCGCCATGCTCGGCCAGTTCGGACAGCGCCGCCGCTATCTCCGCGTCGCGCCCGTCAACGGTGTGCAGGTACCGGTTCGCAGCAACCGGCGATGCGTGGCCGAGCCGCCGCATGAGATCCTTCGTGGTCGCGCCCGTCGAGGCCGCCAGAGTCTGCCCCGTGTGCCGCAGGTCGTGGAACCGGAAGCCAGGCATGCCGACCTCGAGCCGGGCGCGGGTCAGGGCCTGGCGTATCGCGTCGCCGCGCATCGGCCGCCCCTCCCGGCCGACGAACACGCGCTCAGGCCCGGCCCATTCCGCCATGTGGGCGCGGAGGATCGGCAGCACGTGGGGCGGGACGGCCACGGTGCGCCTACCCGCGTCGGTCTTCGGGTCTGCATCAAAAGCGGCGCGCGCGGGGTCAAGCAGCTCCACCCGAGCGTGCCGGACGGTCACTGTGCCCGCCTCCAGGTCGATGTCTTCCGGCCGCAGCGCGATGACCTCGCCTCGGCGGAGCCCGCACCAGGCAGCCAGCAGCACGGCAGCGCGATAGCGCGGGGTGATGGCCTCCACGAGCGCGGCCACCTGGGCGATGGACGCAACCGGGCGCTCTTTGGCCCGGCCGGAGCCAGCGCCAGGGATGTTGCACGGGTTCATCCTGATCGCCCCGTCTCTGATTGCGCAGTTCATCACGGCCCGCAGGAACCGGTAGGACTGCTGGATTGAGGTTCGCCCGCCTTTTCCGCGAAGTGCTGCCGCATGCCACTCGCGCACAACGGGAGGCGTAATTGCTACTAACGGAAACTCGATCGCCATCTCCTTGATGGCAGCGTTCTTTACAGCAGCAGCGAACCGTGCCCGATGTGCTTGACGGCCTGTTACTGGGCTCACGTATCCCGGCTTGTCTTTGGCGCGACCAGCTACGATGTAGCCACGTACGGATTTGAAGACCTTCAGCTTTACAGTGAATTGGCCACTGATGCAGGACAGCGATCGCTGCCAGGGGTAAGCGCAGGGGGAACGCTCCGTACCCTAGCCGCCGACGTGCTGCGCACTTGGGCGAAGGACTTCCCCGAACCAGTGACGCCGAAGTACCCCGATAGCTGAGCGGAGGGAGGAAGCCTCATGCCGCGCAAGGTAGGGGAAATGATCAAGCTGATCGAGGACGACGGCTGGTACCTAGTCGCGGTCCGGGGAGACCACCGGCAGTACAAGCACCCGGAGAAGCCAGGACGGGTCACGATACCCGGCAAGCTGAGCAAGGAGTTGCCACCAGGCACCGAGCGCAGCATCCTTAGACAAGCAGGACTCATCGGGAGGGCACAGTGACCAGTTACGCAGTCGTCATCGAGCGCGCCAGCGACGGCGGGTACGGTGCATGGTCCCCCGACCTACCCGGAGTCGTCGCACTCGCAGACACCGAAGCCGAAACCCTCGAAGAGATGCGGCAGGCAATCGAGTTCCACCTTGACGGCCTGCGCGAGGACGGCCAGCCGATCCCGCACCCGTCGACTGTCGCAGCCACCGTTGTGACCCTTGACGCAGCCTGATCAATTGCCGCGCAGGACAGCCGACTCGACCTCAGCTTTGGATTGAGACGGCGTGTCTTGGTCTGCGTCTTTGCGCGGCGCGAACGCCAGGCCAGCCGCCATAGCAGCGAACGGGATGACTGGGATCAGGTAGCGGTAGTCGAAGTCTGCGACCGCAATCGGGGCCACCAGCAATGCGACCGCCGTCCACCATGGCAGCATCGACGTCCCCCGCGGGCGCCAGCGGACTCGTAGCGAGCCCAACGTTTCCGCGGATAGCAGCGACCTCATGCCTGTTCCGCGGCGCCGTGCCGTCACCGAGAACCAGCCGCCCAGGCCCACCAAGAAGATGACCGCGAGCAGTGGACCCCAGGTGAAGACCACCCGTTGATAGACCGCGATCGGGGCTGCGAAGACCTTGCGGACCACGCCGGGGGCCTGGTGTCCATAGTTCAGCCAGTCGTTGTAGACTGAGTTCTGCGGGACGACCAGGGGCGGGATTTTGGCAACGTTCTTGGGCGGCAGCAGCGAGATGGGCTTACCCGTCGCGGGATCAGTGCCAACGTAGTTGAAGTGAAAGCTGTAGTAGTAGGTTGTGCCCGAGGTCGGGTAAGCGATCCTCGGGAAGCCGAACGACAGCAGGACATCCTTAACGACTGTCTTGACGTAATCGAGCGGCTGAGCCAGGACGGCATCCTCCGCGAACTTGGTCAGCACCTTGTCACCTGCGGGGCTGACCGGACCGCAGGTCTTAGATGCCTTACCGTCCGTCACAGTGGCGGTGCAGATCGAGTCCATGTCGGCGTGTACGTACGGGGCGTGCCAGATGTAGTCACCCGGCGGGGTGCGGTCGGCGATCGGCTGGGTCGGGCACACTGTGGCCTCATCACCGGTCGGCTTGATGACCGCGCAGTCGGCAAAGGACGACACCCGGCCCCACAGGGAGAAGCCTTCGGACAAGGTCGTGTCGAAGTGGCCGGTCTCGTCATGGAACCAGCCCACGTATGCACCGACCGGGACGAGCATCCCTACTGCGAAGATGACGGCGACGGCCCAGCCGCGCAGCGTCTTCCAGCTCCAGCCGCGCAGCAGCAGCCACAGCGGCAACACCGCTAGCATGGCCTCGCCCTCAGTGCGGACCATCGCCGCCGCCCCGACCAGGAGCCCGGCGACGAGCGCGGTCCACCAGGCGGTGCGCGGCTTCCACAGCAGGAGCAGCGTGGCGATCATGAGCAGGAAGGTGAACACCGTTTCCGCCATGATCATGTGCTCGTCTTCGATGATGTACCCGTCAAGGAGCTGAGGCAGTGTCGCGACGGCAGCCCAGGTCTTGGACACGCGGTTGCGGCGCAGCAGGACGTAGATCATGACTGCGATGAGCAGTCCCATTGCGTGCTGTACGCCGGTGACCAGAGTGAACGAGTGAAACGGAAGCAGCAGGCGGAGGAAGAACGAGTATCCCGTCACCTTCGACAGGTCCGGCACTGGCCGCAGGGCGGCTCCGACGTAGATGTAGGAGTCTCCCGAGAACCAAAGCGCGCCGGGATAGCCGAGCATCGCGTCCAGTCGCAGCAGCGCACCGGCCAGCAGCACCCAGGAGAAGAGCCTGTTCTCACTGGCTAGATGCCACAGGCGGCGCAGGAGGAGACGGGGACTCACAGCGGCCGATCTTAGCGGCAGCTCGCACAGGATGCGCGAATCCTTGCCAGACGCGACACTTGACAGCCAGAAGTCGCGTATCGGCCAGATCCCTGTGACAACTTTCTCTACGGTTTCAAGGGCGCGCCTGCGGCACGCCGAGCGCCTACGGCGCATGTGACAACAGCGGGCCAAGTTGCACCGAGTCGCGCAAGCGCAGTAGCGGAACGCCAGCAGCCCGAGGGGCAGAAGCGAATGACGGGCTCTGCTCTTCGCTGGGGCGCGGCTCCGCGTCCGCGCCGCTCTCGCTTGGGGCTTCGCGGCACAGCCGCAAGCCGCTCCGCGATGCAGGCCCGAACCTGTTGCCCGGGGCGCGCGTCCGCAACGACCCCGACTCAGCACCAAGCCGAGCCGACCGCGCCGACGACATTGGCCACCAAGACGCCGGACACCGCAGCCGGGTCACTGCCGGTCGGCCACACCGGACACCAAAGCTGGCACCTGTTGGGTTTGGGGAGAAGTGCGTTCCCCAAACCCAGGCCGACGATTATGGGTGTCTCCCGGAACCCGCGAAGAGCGCTTCGCGTCGCTACGCGATGGGCTACGCCCACCCTTCACTGAACCCGTCCGACGAGGGGCCGCCGTGCAGCCAACGTGCAACACCGAACGGCAACGAGCGGTCACCGGACGATCCGAGCGCGTGTGAATGGCAAGCAGCACCGCCCCCAGGACGACGACAACGCCCCATGTCACAGGGCGTTTCAGTGCGAGGATACGTGGAGCCGGTGAGCGGATTCGAACCGCTGACCGTCCGCTTACAAGGCGGGTGCTCTGCCAACTGAGCTACACCGGCTGGTGACCCGCGCCGTCGCGGCGCCAGAGTCCATGCCAGGGTACAGGCTCCGGGCAGGACCAGGTAACGGGTTGCAGCGGGCCCGCCGCCGCGCAAACTCCGCGCAACAGATATTCGAGCGGCCTGTCATCCGCGGCCGGACGACTGTACGGTGGTGAACGTACAGAACGCTCGCCCGCAAGCAGCCAAACGACCCGAAACCGTCCCGACTACCACGGGCTGGGGCAGCCGGATGGCGGGCGAGCCTTTCCGGCGACTGGGAGTTGTCGATGTCGAAACCGAAGGCGCGCCGCGTCATCCGCCGGGCAGCGCGGTTGGCCATTGCCAGCGGCGGGATCTGCCTGCTGTTGTCGCTCACCGCCAACCAGGCAGACGCGGCGACTGACAGCCAGCCGTCGTTGCTCTCCGGGCTCACGTCCGGCGTTCAGTCGCTGACCACCCCGGTTACTGACGTTGTCGGGGCGATCGTCAGCTCGGTAACTGAGCCTGCGACCAGCACGGCCCCGGGCGGAGGGCAGGCAGCGGCACCCGCGGACACCGTCCAGGCCGCGGCCGCCGCGGGCGCCAGCTCACCCGACCAGTCCCCCGCCACCGCAGCGGGCCAGGTCGCCCAGGCAGCCCCGGCTAGCACGACAGGTCAGGCTAGCCAGGCAGGTCAGGCAGGTCAGGCAGAGCCCACCG